>Ga0308165_1000744_pt1 | contig 52982 bp, 64 predicted proteins | sample PhyWR2_FD_201032 | JGI IMG/M metagenome (GOLD analysis project Ga0308165, IMG submission 201032) | Phyllosphere microbial communities from UC Gill Tract Community Farm, Albany, California, United States - DLSLW.R2 | ecosystem: Host-associated > Plants > Phyllosphere > Unclassified | place: USA... | reverse complement strand
GATTACATCGAAATGTTTTATAACAGTAAGCGTCGACATGGTTCGAGCGATCAGATGCCACCGACGGAGTATGAAAACCAATATTATCAACGACTCGGAAGTGTCTAGATTATCCGTGGCTATTCAATGCCGGGAATCAACAAGTGATGCAATCTCACGACTGGACATCGTTATGTGACTTCCATTCAATGTTGCATGATGGGTCGGACAATTAACGGTGATATTCATCTGATTCATGCTCATCTCCACTTAAGCGGCTGCACCCGCTGGTTGGTATCTGTTAATCGTTATTTCAACCTTCCCCTTTGGCACCACTGGCCCCCACTCCACCAGCATACGTTTAACCTGACTGTCGTCCTCCCACACGCCAGCATGCGTCAGCGCGTCAAATAGCGCTTTGTTGTAATTGTCGATATCACGGCAGCGCTGATCTGGTGGGTAGAGCGTGATTTCCACTGCCGCGAATTCTGCTGATGGTTTCGGTAGCTTCCGTAGTTGTTCGATAATGGCGGCACAGGCAGCACTCTGGAATGCTCGCCCCTTCTGGCTAATCAGATGTCGCCCTTTTAACGGCCCGCTGTTCGGCGCTCGCCAGTAGGTATTAACGCTTGGTGGGAACGGTAGCACTAGTTTCATACTGTCACTCCCTGCTGCTTCAGCCAGGCCGCCGCATTTTCTCTGGCGTTCTCACCACCTGCGAGTAAGGCTCTTACGATAGCCACAGCAGGTGTGTCCCATTCTGATTTAACGATCGTTATCCCCCGCGCAGCTCCTGGGGCAATACTGATATAACCTTTCCGCTTAAGCGCTTTTACATGTTCAGCTGCTGAATTCGGGGAGGCGCAGCCAATTAAGCCAGCCAGTTCAGCCATGGTCGGCGGGAATCCTGTTTTTTCCTTGTAAAGCACAATTGCATCCAGAACTTCACTCTGGCGGTGCGTTAACTCGTTCATAGTTCCTCTCCGAACCGGCCATTCATGCGGCCGATAACACTGTTGAACTCAATCAGGCTGATGCCCAGCGGCGCAACTTCCTGGTGGTGTTTCCGCAGGATGGGGGGCTGACCTTATTCCAGGCTGGCTTTGGCTGGACCCTCATTGCTGCGCGTAATTCATCAGCACAACGGCGCGCAGCAGAACGTACTGCATTCTCATGCTCCGGATTCACTCGCGCACCTCCAGTACAGCAACCAGATCCTTAGCCACTTCCCGTGTACTGCTTTTGCAGGAGATTGAACGTCGAGCAGGAATGGTATTCAGAACGAAACCGTGTTGTTCATAGAGCTCAACGATGTTTGGGGCTGTAGAGTTAGAAATAACTACGCTTGCGCCACGCTTATGTGCGGCCACACAGCACTCGACCAGCTCAATCTGGTTATCCCAGCTAAATCCACCCGCTGAGTAAGCAGTGAACCCGCTGGTACCCGGCATCGGCTCATACGGGGGATCGCAATAAACAACATCACCACTCCCGGCAAGGCCAATCGTCCGACGAAAACCCGCAGTCATGAATACGCAGCTATGCGCTTTCTCTGCAAAGGCCTTGAGTTCTTTTTCAGGGAAGTACGGGGATTTGTACTTGCCCCAGCCAACGTTGAAATGATGAGACAGGTTGTAACGCATCAGACCGTTGAAGCAATGGCGGTTCAGGTACAGGAATGCAGCAGCACGTTCAGCTACATCAAGCGCCTGACCGTTGAATTCCTGGCGAATAAGCTCGTAGTTCTCGGGCGTCCCCATGTTCTCAAACATCCAGCGAGCACTGCTTTCGACAGTGTCTGGCACTACGGAGAGCATCTGATACAGGTTGATCAGATCAGGGTTTACATCAGCCAGCAGGAAACTGGAGTGCTTTTCGCTGCCGAGGAATACTGAACCACCACCAACGAACGGTTCAATCAGACGCTTTCCGCCGGGGATATACGGGAACAGATCGTTCAACTGGGTAAACTTACCACCGGCCCACTTCAGGAAAGGTTTGCTCACGGTTATCCCCTGAATCCGACAGGAATGCTTGTATCGCACTCATATTTCGACTTGAACCCGGCATCTTCATGAGTCCATTTCCCGTTAACCCAACTTGGGCGCCCTGCTGAATCCCACTTCCTAGCTTTCTCGAAGTATTCAACGCAGTTCTCAGGGGCGAACAGGGTTTTAGGACGCAGGTAATCCCGCATCTTGCCGTCTTTGGCCCACTTCTCGTTCAGGTAATCGACAACCAGCATCAGGTCTTCAGGGCTGTAATCTTCTGCCAGGCGGCCCCGGATGTAACCCAAAGTAGATTTAGTCCTTCCCCCCTTCCCGTAGGTTGAGTTTGTTACCCGATTGAAATGGTCCAGTACGAGAAATCCTGAATCGACCTGGTCTGGTTGCGGCGCAACCGGACAAGAATCTTTACCTGTAATCTCTGTAGTACTCTCTGTTGTATTCTCTGTAGGATCATCAGTGCAAATTGACCTGATGACAGCAGTTCGTTTTGACCTGATGGAGCGTGTCACTTTGACATCTTCCATCGTGTCATTTTGACCTGATGGATAAGGTCGTTTTGACCTCTTCGATTCGCTCACTTTGACATCATCTAAAAGTGGGCTCGCGTAGTTGATCGTGTAGTAGTTCGTCATGTCGCGCTGGGACTTGTTCAGCTGCTCAATTTTGAGCACGCCAAGTGCCTTCAGACGAGTGAACGTACGCTTCAGGGTAGACTCAGACCAAAACGGGAACTGCTCTAGCCACTGCTCAGTGGTGTTGTAGATCCAGCGTTCGCCGTCGCGCTCCAGTCCTGAAGTTGTTTCTTTCAGCCAGTAGTTAACCTGCTGCAAAGCAATCGCCTCATTCAGGCCAATGCTGTATGCAAGGTCAGGGTTTATCACTATCGGCCGGGATGGCATTAACAGGCTCATGACAGTCCTTTAGCTCTGTAAATTTACGCTGGAATTGTTCAAGAGGGCTGAAGCACTCATGATCGTACCCTTCGCGAAGGTATATAACGCGTCCAGTCTGGGGCTCCCATCTGATGACTTTGACTGGGATTCCTCTGTGGTCTTTGAATCGCCGGTTAACTTCAGCCATTCTTCGCGCCCCTTCTCGTTCATCTGAACAAACGTCTCTACCATCAACCCGGCAGGTTGGTAGTTGTCCCCATCCTCCTGGTTATTTATGATTTCCACATAGCCTAACGGGGAGTTCTTCCCCACCAGCGGTAGACATCTGAATTGCTTAGCTGGTCTGAATCGGTTTAAACTGTTCATGCGTTAGTTTCTCCACTGATACGACACGCCATGGCGCCCGGAGCTGCACACTCGCGGGCGTCACCTTTTCTGCATGTTGAAACGAATACGTCAATCGCTTGATCTGAAACACCCACGCCATAAAGCGCCATGAATCCTAGAAACCCATGAATCTGGTGCCGGAGCTTCTTGCTGAATAAATCTGAAAGTGTTTTTCGCTCTGACAAATCAATTACTCCATCAGCCACCGCTGCCATTTTGGCGTTAGCCAACTCTCCAGAGGCGACTGCCGCTTTCATCTCAATGCTATACAGTTCAACGTTATCGAGATTTTCAGCGGTCGGAACATCCACCAGCCACTTCCCTTTGCGATTCGCCTGATACTCTGCCAGGTATGAAGAGCCTGATAGGTCCTCCATATGTTCAAGTTCTGCTAGGGTAAAGAAGCGACTTCCGCACTTCTGGTACAGGTGGTTGTGGAACTGGTCGATCGTCATCCCCAAATCGGAAGCCATACCTAAACGACCATATTTATGAGCCTTACACATCAGGCGAATTGCTGTATTTATGCTGTCTACCATGTTGTTTTCCTTCTGGTAGTTATTCTCAATCAGTGGTCTTAGTAGACTTCTGATAAAGGCTTGCGTCATATCTAAGCTTTCCATCGGTTCGGTAGGCCGCTTCAGCTGCACGTCCCTTTGGGATCAGTCGCCCAGGTCTATTTCGCCATTGGTAAACGGCTTCACTTGTGATCCCAAAAAAGACAGCTACTTTCTCGATGCTGCCGAAGTATTTTTCAATATTATCTGTGGTCATGCCGCCCCCATTACTAAGTTTTATTAGATATTAAATATCAATCTAAGTTTGGTCAACAAAAACTAAGATTACTTAGTTTTTATCGATAAGGGTTAAGTAATGGAATCTGTTGGCCAGAGAATTAAAGCTCTCAGACGCATAACGAAGACGACTCAGAAGGTATTGGGTAAGTTTTGTGGGGTGAGTGATGTCGCTGTTGGGTATTGGGAAAAGGATCTAAACACTCCCAACGGGGAAGCTCTGACAAAGCTTGCAAAATACTTCAACACAACGACAGACTACATCCTTTATGGAACAAATTTCGAAGACAAGCTGATAACCAGTATGCGTAGGATCCCAGTAATTTCATGGGTTCAGGCTGGTGCATTCACTGAGTGCAAGCAAGCATATAATTTTGAAGATACTGAACGCTGGGTTGAGACGTCACTAAGAATCAGCGACAGATCTTTTGCTCTTGACGTTCAGGGGGATTCAATGACAAATCCCAACGGATTACCTACGATTCCACAAGGAGCTACAGTCATTGTCGATCCGGATGCAGAACCTGGAAACGGGAAAATAGTGGTTGCACGATTAGATGGCACCAACGAGGCTACAGTAAAAAAACTAGTCATCGACGGACATCAAAAATTTCTCGTACCTCTAAACCCCCGCTATCCCAACATCCCTATCAACGGCAATTGCCTCATAATTGGCGTAGTTAAAGGCGTTCAATATGAACTCTAGATTTGACTAGCGTCTAAGACACTAAACTAAGAAAAGTTTGGTGTTTGCTATTGACCAAAAAACTAAGTTAAGTTAGATTTTAATTGCTAACAGCGAACAGTCCGGATACCGACGAAGTTGTGGCCCGTAGCATAAGAATGACAGGATGATTCGCAAGCAACATAAAAGCGCCCATAGGACGCTTTGCTCTTTGACAATTTGGATATCTCTAGTTTTTTTTACCCTCACTCGAATTTTTAGGTTGAGTGGTTTGTTGAACAGGTTTGGGCTGAGGGCGCATATTCAATGGCATGTGATCGAAACATTGAACGCTCTCAATAACTTTAGTTTCTGGCTTTTTACTCATGATTTTACCTTCTAGGTAGATTTCCACCGATAAAAGAAAACAACCACTCTGTCTTAGTTAGTGGTTGAGTATGATCATCCAAACCAAGAACGATTGAGGATTTTTTATAAGCAGCAGGTTGTAATACAGACCAAACATCTGTGTCATTTTTCTCAACTTCAAGCCGTTGCTTGTGCAATTCGTCATCGTCCAAACGACTTGCATTCAATATTAACTGCTTATACCGCTTAGCCTGTTCTAATGCTGCACCAGACTTTTTACCAAATTGATAAAGAAGTTGTATGACAGTTAAAAACGCGATGATTGCCGCAAAAAATCTAATCCCAGCAAGCCAAGTAAATGCAGAGCAACTGGAGAGAAAAATAATTGCTGTAATTGCGTAATCTATGCGACCCGTAACACGAGCATATGAAAGCTCCAAATAGTATGAAAGGTTCAAGTCAAATAAATTATCTTCGCGAGTCATATTACCTCTTACTCATCTTCTGGTTTCGGTTTCGGTTGCGGCTTAGGCCTCTTAAAAGGAGGCATATGACGCTCCTCATAATCGCTTCTATACATTACTAATCCTATAGCGTTGTTGGGGATATCCAGATTAACCGAATCCTTGTTGTTGGGGAATAGCAGGATCCACCTCGCCTGATGTGGTTAAAAGCAGGCACGCAACATGAAAGCGCACTCCTTCTCTACCAGTTGTGGATGACAGGTGTGAAATAAAAACCGGAGTGCGCTTCCAGTTGTGGTAATTGCGGCTATGCGCACGTGACGAGGCCAACAGCTTATTCAACTTAAAAATGAATATGTGTCTTGATAGTGTGACGTCGCCGGGAGTGGTCGCCCCGGCAGGTGGAGGCACCACCACCACAACCCCATCTCAGTGAAGAGATAAATGCCTGTAGCAGTCTTGGCGGTACCAGTACCATCCCTTGAAGTTCTCTGGTACCGCCCTTTTTACTCAACTGAAAGCGCGCTCTGTCCATTTCGTTAAGTGTGTCAGTCGTTAAATCAGCCTAGCGGAGCGCGCTTCCAGTTGAGTGGAGAAACTAATAGGCGATGGCAGTCGCCCGTTTCACTAAGTGCCCTATCCTGGGTGCTTACTGAAACGAAACCTTCGAATTTATTTCGCCTGATGGCGAGGGATTCGTGCAACCCAAATTCAGCGTCGTGCAGGGCGCATATAACACGGAGAAACTAACGATGACTAATTTGATAGCCGTCACCGAACAACAACCGCGCATGACCAGAGAACAACTGATCGATGCAGCCCGTAAAGCCGCCCCTCTCCTTCCACCTGCTTCCCAGTGGCTGATGAACGAACTGGCGAACCGCTACGATGTAGCGTGCGTGGCTTTGTGTGAATCCATGGAGCAACGGAAAGCGCTTAAGGATGATGTAATCAATTGGGCCAGAGAATGTGATCGGGTCACTGAACGTCATACCAAGTCACCGTGCAACCTTCACGTCCTGTCTGCGCAAAAAGAACTGCGTGAACTCGACCCAACAACGGCTGTTGTGATTCCTGAAGGGGCTTTGTGATGGCTGCTAACTCATTCAAGTTGATGACCCGATCAGGGATTATCAAGCGCACAGATACAGGTATGTTTATTAGCCTGGACGATATCCACGTTCGTGAAGGTTTCAACAAGCGTGAAGATGATGATCGTACCCGTCAGGCAGATGATGATCTGTTCAACTATCTGATGAATGGTGGATCAGTTCCGCCGCTTGAAGTAATAGCCCGTGATGAAGGTGGTGTATGGGTTGTCGAAGGCCACCGCCGTCGTCGCTGTTATGCACGTTGTGCTGAAGCTGGTAAGCCGGTTGACCGGATCCATATCATGCCGTTCTCAGGTAGCGATGTGCAGCGCCTGGCGCGCATTATGACAAGCAACAACCAGTTGCCTCTGTCAGATATTGAACAAGCCGCTGTTATTCAGGAACTAAATAACGCCTTCAATCAGTCCACCAGCGAGATTGCAAAACTTGTCAATAAGTCAGTAGCCACGGTTGAAAAGCTTCTGACACTGAGCACCGCAAATTATGACGTTCAGCAGGAAGTTAAATCTGGTGCGGTGTCCGTTGATGTTGCCGTTGATCGCGTTCGTGAGTTCGGCGAACAGGCCGGTGAAGTTCTTCAGCATGATAAAGCCGTTGCAGCTGCTCAGGGAAAAACGCGAGTAACCCGCAGTTCTATTGCACCAGAACTCAATGTTAAAAACGCGCGCCGGTTCGTTGAGTTAATGGCTCAGGCAGAGATAAGTGATGAAGGCGTATTCACCCTTGAAGGCGCTGCACTTGCTGAAGCGCTGTCAATTATTGATGAGCACAAAGCTATTGCTGAAGCACGTGAAACGTACCGACTTTCTCAACCAATCCCAACAACAGAAATTCGTGGAAGAACTCTGTATGTGATGTACGACGGAAAGGAAATAGGCCGAGCCACAATTTACCGCGGTAAAACTGTCTGGCTGGACATTGGCGATAAAACCATTGCCGCTAGACAGTCAAAGGCCGTTGCGTTCTTCGTAAAACAGTACAAGTTACAGCAGCAGGAGAATCACGATGCAAATAACCAATGATCTCATGACAGAAGAACAGGTAACTGATCTTCTTAATCTGGCGGCTGAACTCCAGGCGAAGGCAGAGGCCAGCAATGATCGTGATACTGCTGTTATGGCATATGCGGTTCAAAAAGTCTGCTTAGAGCTTACTGAATCCCGTTTCAAGTCCAAAGCATCAGAGCAGCAACTGGCTGCGGTGGTCGCGGAGAATGCGGGGCTGAAGCAGTCCATCACCACTCATAGCCAATCAACCCACTTCTGCGAAGTATGCGGGAAGGACGACCCATGCAGTACAGATGACGTTTGCTATGCGCAGAAGGAAACCCCGGCAACCGACGCTTTCCTGGCTGAAGTGCGGGCTCAGGGCGCTGACGAAGTGGCGGCTACCTGCCGAAGACTTGCCGATAAAGATGGTTGCTCCGTGAATATGCGGTGCAGCTACAACCTTACAGCTGAACGCGCTGAAGCAATCGCAGCCCAGTTACGGCAGGGAGCAGCGCTATGAACTATTTCGACATTGAAGAATTGCTGAGTGCTATGTACGGCATTACCGACGAACAGCGGAATGAGGATTTTGATTTTGATGAGCTTTGCTATGAGAAGTTCGAAATCGGTTTCGAAGAGTTCATGAAAATTATTTCGGTATTGCTGCCGCTGACGCCAGTAGTTGAGTCTGCGCTTACCGGTCGTAAGTACCACGCGTTCATCAAGGACGGGCTGGCGCTCGTCAAGCTAGAGGCCCAATGAACGATATCACAGCACTGATGGCGACTATGAAAGCAGCGGCAGTGAAAGCAGGCTGCGAGCAATGGCAGACTAGAAAAGGGTTTAGCGGCGTAGAAGTCATCGTTAAAGGAAGCGTAGCCAGGGGGCGAGGTTGTATTTCGTTCCAGCCTGTAGCATCAGATTTAGCAGACGGTAAAACAGCAAAGACGGTGGCGCTGTTCAGTCCAGCCAACGTCAAGACGCTGGTAGAGGCGCTGGAGAAGGCGTATGGGCGCATTGCCGAACTTGATTTAAAGCTGGCTAAGCCCGTACGGCTGCCAAAAACAAACGGTTATTGGACTGAACAAGAAAAGGCATATGAAGAGGCTATCACGCTCGCTAAGCGGCAGATTCGACTTGCTGGATTCCAGGTTATCGAAGGAGAAGGGAAATGAAGACAGCACCAGTATCCGATGACGAACTAGACCAGATGATATGGAAGTTAGAGCGTGACGGCATGACGCCCAAGATGCTGTCGCTGATGAGAGAGCTGCGGGAAGTGCGGAGGGCTAAGGGTGATGGTCGCGACCAGTTCGAAGAGTGGTTCAAGTTCCATCACGGCGAGGAAGGTTCAATCGTCCACCTGCATCGTGCTAACGGCGGTGCAAATTACGCAGACCCTCATGTTGATTTGGTATGGGTTGCCTGGAAGGATAGCCGCGCCGCAGTGCTCAACCATTTCGGTAATTCCGAACAACTCGAACCTGTAAGTAATCGTGATGAGTTGCCAGCTAAATGCTGGTGCCAAACCTGCCGACCAGTGACGATGAATGACATGCGGTTTGTTGTATGCCCAGAGTGCGGTAACAAGCGATGCCCGCGCGCAAATGACCACCGTAATGCATGCACCGGTAGTAATGCGCCAGGACAGGATGGTAGCGCTTATCCGGCAGCGCCGAAGGAGGTGGGGTGATGCCTAAATCCTCCGCAGAACGCAAAGCAGCGCAGCGGGCAAGGCAGTCAGCTGCCGGTACAGAGAGGACTGCCGAATTCCACCAGCAGCGCGAAAGAGAAGAACACCCCATGTGTCGTAATTGCAATGACGGTATCCGTAATGGTTGCTCGTCATGCGCCTACAAAGATAAATAACCGGGTGCAGCCGGTTTAAGTGGAGAACTAACTATGAGCGGACAAAGCCAACGTTTTCTTACTCCTGACGACTTATATCAGTTAACTGGTTATCGTCGCCCTTCCCTTCAGTGTAAAGCACTTAAGGAGTACGGCGTATTTTTCATCCCACGTAGGGACGGAAGACCAGGAACAACATGGGATCATGTCTCTAATCCCGTGGGTCTGAAACTGGTTATTAGTAATCCTGAGGAAGAAGAACCAAACTTTAAGGACATGTGATGCCTAGAGCCCGCAAAAATCCAGAAGATAGCTGGATGCCGCCTCGCGTTCGTCGGGGCAAGTCAGCTTATGAGTTCCGTTCAACAGATGGACGAACAATCAGATTATGTGATGCAAATTTAACTAAATCCCAGGTATGGGCTGCTTACGAAAATTTCATCAATGATCTCAAGGTTGGGACTAACTTCCTTGCCTTGTGTGAAGATTTCTACAATTCCGGCGACTTCCATGAACTCGCCATGGAGACACGCAAGGATTACAGAAAATACGGAGCAAAAGTAAATATTGTCTTCGGAAAAATGAAGCCCGATAACATAAAACCTGAGCACATCAGAAAGTATATGGATAAGCGAGGTGTGAAAAGCCGAGTTCAGGCTAACAGGGAGAAAGCATTTATTTCGAGGGTATTCAGATGGGCCTATGAGCGCGGGAAAGTAAAAATGAATCCCTGCCATGGTGTAAAACAATTTAAGGAGAAGGCCCGCACCAGATATGTTACAGACGTTGAATATAATGCTCTTCTCAGCGTTGCGTCTGATGTGGTTAAGGTGGGCATGGAACTCGCCTACTTATGCTGCGCACGTCAGGGCGATGTGCTTGATTTGAAGAAAGCGCAACTGCTTGAGGAAGGGATTTTAATCGTTCAGAGTAAAACTTCAGTACCTCAAATAAAGGCCTGGACTGAACGATTACATGACATTATTAAATTAGCTGAATCAACTCCACTTCATCCTGGGTTGAGCAGTATTTTTGTTCTCCACCAGCAATCAGGTTCCAGGTTCACGCGAGACGCGTTTAACGCTCAGTGGATGAAGGCCAAGAAGCTGGCTTGTGAAAAAAATCCTGAGATGGATTTCAACTTCACCTTTCATGATCTGAAAGCAAAAGGTATCTCTGATCTTAGTGGTTCGTTGAATGAAAAGCAGGAAATTGCAGGCCATAAGAATGCATCACAGACAGCAAGATATAACCGTAAAATTTCTGTAGTGCCGGTGGTCGGGGGGCAGTAATGCCCTCTTTTTATGGCGACTGCGAATGGCGAAAGAATGGTGAAAGCGGCGTATAAAAACAAAAAAACCACCCGTAGGTGGTTTCACGACACTGCTTATTGCTTTGATTATTCTTTATATTTCCCATGGTACCCGGAACGAGACTTGAACTCGTACAGCCTATGGCCGAGGGATTTTAAATCCCTTGTGTCTACCGATTCCACCATCCGGGCTCAGGGAAAATTGGAGGCGCGTTCCGGAGTCGAACCGGACTAGACGGATTTGCAATCCGCTACATAACCGCTTTGCTAACGCGCCTTTAAATCTTTAACACCCGCAACTGCCGATGTTTTAATTTGGAGCGGGAAACGAGACTCGAACTCGCGACCCCGACCTTGGCAAGGTCGTGCTCTACCAACTGAGCTATTCCCGCATTATCAAGTTGATTTGATAACCACTTGATTTTGCTATCGTCTGGCAACCAGTGCTGCCGTTCGATGCGTTGCATTCTACTTATCTGACGCGGTGAGTCAACGGTATTTTTCGCAACTTGGTATCGTTTGCTGAAAATAACGCCGAAACGATCACTCTTGAAGCAAATCGCCACGTGCCGCATTCAAATATTGCAGCATTGACCACAGCGTCAGCACCGCTGCGACGAGGAACAGAGCAATACCGGCCCACTCCACCCACATATTAGGGCGCCACAGCATCCACACCAGCGCGGTCATCTGCGCGGTCGTTTTCACTTTGCCAATCCATGAGACGGCAACGCTGCTGCGCTTACCCAGTTCAGCCATCCACTCACGCAGTGCGGAGATGATGATCTCACGAGCAATCATCGTGGCAGCGGGCAACGTGACCCACCAGGTATGATAGTGTTCAGCGACCAGTACCATCGCAATGGCCACCATGACTTTATCGGCTACCGGATCAAGGAACGCACCAAAACGGGTACTTTGGTTCCAGCGACGGGCCAGATAACCGTCAAACCAGTCGGTTATGGCGGCAATAAAGAAAATCAGCGCGCAGGCAAACGGCGCCCAGACAACGGGAAGGTAGAACGCCAGCACGAAAAACGGAATCAGGATGACGCGGAAAAGCGTAAGCAATGTAGGGATATTATATTGCATGGCGTGGTAACTATCTGTTGTTAGTAAATATTAGCCCTATGTTGCTACAGAGCCCCTAATGTTTCAACGAGTAGAAGATCTTTTCTGCTAAACCCTGCGATATTCCGGGTACTTTAGCAATATCATCGATGGTCGCCTGCTGCAATCCTTGCAGTCCACCCATGTACTTAAGCAGCATCTGACGCCGCTTTGGCCCAACCCCTTCAATAGTCTCAAGCGTACTGGTACTTTTCACTTTCGCCCGTTTCTTACGATGCCCGGAGATGGCATGATCGTGCGATTCGTCGCGAATATGCTGAATAACGTGCAGCGCTGGCGAATCTGGCGGCAGGCTAAAGCCCTCACCTTCCGGCTCAAAGAACAACGTTTCAAGCCCCGCTTTACGATCGGTGCCTTTTGCGACACCCAATAACAGCGGATGATGTTTATCCCAGGGCACGTTAAGTTCAGCAAACACGGCTTTCGCCTGTCCTAACTGCCCTTTTCCGCCATCGATTAAAATCACATCCGGGATTTTACTTTCGTCGATAGCCTTACCATAGCGTCGGCGTAAAACCTGGTTCATCGCTGCGTAATCATCACCGGGTGTGATGCCAGTAATATTGTAGCGGCGATATTCGGCACGTAATGGGCCATTGGCATCAAACACCACGCATGATGCGACAGTCTGCTCGCCCATTGTATGGCTTATATCGAAGCACTCCATCCTTTTGATGGCCGGTAATTTCAATTCATCGGCCAATGCTCGTAAACGCTGGTGAACGGTGGATTGCTGCGAAAGTTTGGTCGATAACGCCGTCACCGCATTGGTTCGCGCCAGTTTCAGATAACGCGCACGATCGCCACGCGGCCGGGTCTGAACCTGAACACGTCGGCCCGCCATCTCTGATAAAGAGTCGGCGAGCAGCGTTTTATCACTTAACGTGAAGTCGAGCAGGATCTCCCCTGGCAACGTGCGCATCTGGCTGCCCTGGAAATAGAACTGCCCCACAAATGTCTCAACAACCTCACCCAGTTCCGTATCGATCGGCACCTTAGGGAAGTAGCTACGGCTACCCAGCACCTTACCTTGTCGGATAAACAAGACGTGAACACAGGCCATACCCGCTTCAAACGCCACGCCGATAACATCAAGATCGTCGCCGTTATTGGAAACGAACTGCTTTTCAGTCACACGGCGTACGGCCTGGATCTGATCGCGAATACGCGCTGCCTCCTCAAAGGCTAACGACTGGCTGGCTTTTTCCATCCGGGCGATAAGCTGCGTCAACACCTGGTCGTCTTTTCCAGACAAGAACAATCGTACGTACTCAACCTGCTGGGCATATTCGTCGTCACTAACCAGCCCGGAGACGCACGGCCCCAGGCAGCGACCTATTTGATATTGCAGGCAAGGCCGAGAACGGTTGCGATAAACGCTATTCTCGCACTGGCGAATGGGGAAAATCTTTTGCAGTAGTGCCAACGTTTCCCGCACCGCATAACCGTTTGGGAAGGGCCCGAAATACTCCCCCTTTGCATGCTTGGCCCCGCGATGGGTGGCCAAACGAGGATGGGTATCGGAGCTCAGGAAAATAAACGGATACGATTTATCATCACGCAACAGCACGTTGTAACGCGGCTGATACAGCTTGATATAATTGTGCTCAAGCAGCAGCGCTTCGGTTTCGGTATGGGTAACGGTGACATCAATCTGCGCGATTTGCGCGACAAGCGCTTCCGTTTTGCGGGAAGCAACATTAGCGCGAAAATAGCTGGAAAGGCGTTTCTTCAGGTCTTTAGCTTTGCCAACATAAATAACCGTACCGCCGGCGTCATACATACGATAAACGCCGGGCTGGCTGGTTACAGTGTTCAGAAAGGCTTTCGAATCAAAAACATCACTCACTGACTTGCTAACGACTCCGCATTGCACAGGCCATGGCGAATTGCCAGGTGAGTCAGTTCAACATCACCGTGTATATTCAGTTTGCTGAACATACGATAGCGGTAACTGTTCACCGTCTTAGGACTCAGACTCAACTGTTCTGAAATCTCATTCACCTTCTGACCTTTAGTGATCATCAGCATAATCTGCAATTCACGTTCAGACAAACTGGAGAATGGGGATTCTGTCTTTTCCGGTTCAATCTGGCTCAGCGCCATCTGTTGAGCAATATCTGAAGCAATATAGCGCTGACCGGAGAATACTGAGCGAATGGCGTTTACCACCTCTTGTGGCGCAGCGCCTTTGCTCAGATAACCCGCAGCGCCAGCTTGCATCACTTTTGCTGGAAGTGGGTTTTCCGTATGCACGGTTAACATGATGACTTTGGTATCAACCGCTGAACGCGCAATTTTACGTGTTGCTTCGAGGCCACCGATTCCAGGCATGTTCATATCCATGAGCACAACATCAACCGGGTTAGCACGGCACCATTTTACCGCATCTTCTCCACAGTTAGCTTCGCCTGTGACTCTAATACCTTTTATATCTTCGAGAATGCGTCGTATCCCTGCGCGCACCAGTTCATGGTCATCAACAAGAAGAACGTTGATCAAAGGAATAATCTCCAGAATAGGGATAACGCTACTACATCTTAATTTCCCCATACTACCGGGTTTTATATCAACTGTGAAAGTCTAAAAATGCCAGAGCCTCGATTTCGATCTCGTTTTTGGAAATAAAGGTGTACAACTACTGGAAATCACTAAAAAACAGTAGGATGCATAAGATAAGGATTAGTCCGTATACGGACATAATCTGGTTATACACGCCCTTTGTCGTATATTTGATAAATAGGACTTAGAATATGTAACAATAATTAACGCAGTAAGAACCGTAATTAAACATTTCGCGGCTAACTCTCTGTGTTTGCATCGTTAAATAATAACGAATAGCAAGTCGGGTAGCGCGCAAAAAACAGGCACTCCTTTTTTTCCCCCACCTTGTGGTATACTGCGCCGCTTTCACAATCCGCATTGCGCATATTGCGCAGAAATCGTACGAGGCTATAAATGAGCACACCTGATTTTTCCACCGCTGAAAATAATCAAAACCTGGCACAGGAAGTCTCCTGCCTGAAGTCACTGCTGACCCTGATGCTGCAAGCCATGGGCCAGGCAGACGCAGGTCGTGTGATTATTAAGATGGAAAAGCAAATTGCGCAGTTAGAAGATGACGCTCAGGCTGCCGTATTTTCCAGCACCGTTAAGCAAATTAAACAAGCTTACCGCCAGTAATAATAAATCGGCTGTCAGCATCGTTGCTGACAGCCGATTTGCGGTCTGGCACGCAGAACATCAATACAGATCAGATCACACCAATCGCCGCCGCATAGCAGGCTATCTGCGTTTTATTGGGCGCATCGAATTTCTTCTGCATGTTTTTCTGATGGAAATTCACCGTATTTTCGGAAATAGACAGAATTATTGAAATTTCTGCTGATGTTTTTCCTTCCGCAGTCCATTTCAGGATCTCTAATTCCCGTTTGCTGAATTTCATTTCCCGCGGCATCACCATCTCATCTTCCAGACGTAATAACGCCAGCAGACTTCCCTCTAATAGAACCTGTAAACGTAATGCAATGACATCCTCCGCGTGCGGATTATGTGTCGTGCGCATACGCGAAATTGACAGGAAACCATGAGCATGATTTGCCAACATCAAACACTGAGTCGCACCGGTTTGCAGGCCGTGGTCGCGGGCGGCATCCCACAGTTCCGGCGCATCACGAAACAGTTCATCATCCCAGCGTAAAAAGCCCAGTGAAAAATTATCGGGTTTAAGTACGGGATCGATAGCCATAAAGTTTGCTGACTTATACTGCGACATCCAGGCTTCCGGGTAGGTGCTATACGCCGAGATTTTAGGACGTGTGAAAGGCACTGGATGACGGACGCACAAAGCGAAGAAATCATATTGCAGATTTTCTGTTTGCTGCTGCAGTAGCCTGTAAATCTGTTCGCTTTCCGAGGCTGCTTGAAAAAGATGCAGCATTTCCCGCCGCCAACTGAAAAAATCATCGTCTCTCATCACAAACGAGAAACCCCCTGATTAACAATTATTTTTATGAATACAGAAAACTAACACATAAATCTTATTTATATGTATAAAATATCACTCTTCATAAAAATAATTCCCATTTGCTCTGTTTTGGTAACTAAAGGCCCTACACACCGGTCTTCAACCGTATTTTACTTTCTGCAGACGACATTAAACCTACCTATTAATAAGGCATCCTTAAGTAAAACTTTTTATCTTAAGCACCGTCTTCACGCCATGTCATCATTTACGGCGTGAAATAAGTCATTAGCCTCTGCTCCTGTTGCACCCACAGGAGCAGAGCTTTGTGCTATTGCATGAGGAATTTTTCGAGGAACTGCCGTGTACGCGCTTGCTGTGGATTAGCAAACAACGCTTTTGCATCACCCTGCTCCACAATACGTCCCTGATCCATAAAAATTGCCCGGTCCGCAACATCGCGCGCGAAACTCATTTCATGAGTCACAATCACCATCGTGCGTTTTTCTTCCGCCAGCGCGCGAATCGTATTCAGCACTTCACCCACCAGTTCAGGATCGAGAGCTGATGTCGGTTCATCAAACAAGATAACATCCGGGCGCATCGCGAGTGCACGAGCAATCGCCACGCGTTGCTGCTGACCGCCGGACAAGCGGCGAGGAAAGCTTTCCTCTTTACCCGTTAATCCAACCTTGGCAAGTAACTCCCGCGCCCGCGCAATCGCGCCGGGTTTATCTTCCCCTTTCACAATCACCGGACCTTCAATAATGTTTTCCATCACCGTACGGTGGGGAAACAGATTGAAGCTTTGAAAGACAAAGCCAACGTGCTGACGAAGACGGCGGATAAGCCCCTTTTGCTGGCTGATTGGACGCGCCGCGTCAATGGTGATATCCCCAACCCGTATGGTGCCGCTTTCCGGCTGTTCCAACAGATTGATACTGCGCAGCAGCGTGGTTTTACCTGAGCCGCTTGGCCCAATTATCGCCACCACTTCACCTTCGTCCACCTCCAAATCGATACCGTGCAGTACCGTCTGTCCATGAAATTTCTTCACCAGGTTTTTGACTTCAATTGCACTCATTTCGGGTCTCGCTCCTGGCGGTTAAGCTGATTTTCAAAATAGTTCTGCAACGCTGACAGCACCGTTGCCATCACCCAATAAATCAGCGAGGCGGCAAGGTACATGGTGAACACTTCAAGCGTACGCGAGGTGATAAGCTGTGCCTGACGAAACAGCTCAGGGACCTGAATGGTTGCCGCCAGAGAGGTATCTTTCACCAAACTAATAAAGCTGTTCGACAGTGGCGGCAACGCCACCCTTCCCGCTTGCGGCAAAATGGCCCGACGGAGCGTTTGCCACGGCGTCATGCCAATGCTGGCAGCGGCTTCCCACTGCCCTTTATCAATCGACGAGATCGCCGCACGCAGCGTTTCCGCCGCATAGGCCGCGGTGTTTAATGACAGACCAATCATCGCCGATGGAATGGGATCCAGTTCGATGCCAAACTGCGGCAGACCGTAATAGATCATAAACAGCTGCGCAATCAGCGGTGTACCGCGAAAGATTGAGATATAGCAACGTGCCAGCCAGCGCACAGGCGCGATGGTAGACAGGCGCATCAGCGCGAGAATAAAGCCCAGAATCAGGCCAAAGAACATCCCGCCAATACTGAGCTGGAGCGTAAATACAGCACCTTTAAGCAGATATGGTGCGGAATCGATAACGAGTTGAATACTTTCTTGCATGAGCGCGTTCTATTTAAATGTGAGGATGATAAGCGAACAGCGCAGGCGCGCCGCCGGTATGAATAAACAGGATCGGGCCTTCATCCTTAAAGCGTTTCTGGCTGGTACCATCAATAAGTCCCGCCATCGCTTTACCGGTATAGACCGGATCAAGCAAGATCCCTTCCAGACGAGCCAGCAATTTTACCGCTTCCATCCCGTCGTCATTAGGAATGCCGTATCCTGGGGCGAAATAGTCGTCCCACAGCGTAATCCCGGCTTTCGCAGTCAGTTCAAGACTGTGGGCAATCTCTTGTTGCAGCGTCACCACTTTAGGTAATTGATCGGCCACGCTACGCGATACGGTCACGCCAATCAGCTCGGCTTCAGGCATCAATTGCTCAAGCCCTACCGCCAGCCCAGCATGCGTTCCGGCACTTCCGGATGCAACCACCACGGAGGAAAGCGTGACAGCACCTTCACACTGCTGAGCAATTTCCAGCGCGCTCTCAACATAGCCCAACGCACCCAGTGCATTCGAACCGCCAACCGGAATCACATAAGGACGAAAGCCCTGCGCTTCCACCCGCGTTGCCAGTTCTGCCAGCTGCGCGTTGGGATCGTTTAAGGCATCGCACATCTCAATCTGGACATTAAACAGATCCAGCAGCAGACGGTTACCGTTGCTGAGGTAGTTTTCCGCTTTCGTCCCCATTGGGTTTTCCAGCAGCGCCACACAGTGCAGACCCAGCTTCGCAGCTACCGCCGCCGTCTGACGCACATGGTTAGATTGAATGGCCCCTGCGGTGATAAGCGTATCAGCGCCTTCTCGTAGCGCATCAGCCGCTAAAAATTCCAGCTTACGCAGCTTGTTGCCGCCCATCGCCAGCGGCGTGACGTCATCACGCTTGATAAAAATATCGCGGCCAATATAGTCAGAAAAACGCGGCAGATACTCCAGCGGCGTTGGCGCGCCAATAAATTCCAGACGCGGAAAACGGGTTAAATTTTGCAGTGACATAAAATCTCCTTGATCTTGTTTTTATTATGCGCCTTAAATGAAAAAAGGCGCCCTATCAGCGCCTTTTTTCAATCAGAACGGTTACTGTGTAACGTCAGCACCGAACCATTTTTCAGACAGCGCCTTCAGGCTACCGTCTTTATGCATGGCGTCAATGGCGCCATCAATGGCTTTTTGTAGATCTTCGTTGCCTTTACGCAGCGCAACGCCGGATTCCTGACGCGAGAACGCTTCACCAGCAACCGCCAACGTGTTGTTGGTTTTCTTCACCAGATCCAGCGCGGCCAGACGATCCACCAGAATCGCGTTGATACGGCCTACGCGCAGATCCTGATATTTGGTTGGGTCATCGTCATAAGTACGAATATCCACACCCTGAACGTTCTGACGCAGCCACTCTTCATAGTTGGTGCCCAGACCCACGCCGACTTTTTTCCCTTTCAGGTCAGCCGCCGTTTTGATGGAATCTTCACTGCCTTTTTTCACCAGCGCCTGAATACCGGAGATGGTGTACGGCGTGGAGAAGTCATATTTCTTCTGGCGGTCTGGTGAAATGGTCACCTGATTGATCACCACATCAATACGCTTAGAATCCAGCGATGCCAGCATTCCGTCCCATTTGGTCGGTTTCAGGTCTGCTTTTACGCCGAGGTGCTCTGCCAGTTCATTGGCGAACTCCACTTCAAAACCGGTCAGCTTGCCATCCTCGCCCTGGAAACTGAACGGAGGATAGGTGCCTTCCAGCCCGACACGCAGCGTGCCGCGCTCTTTAACCTGGTTTAACAAATTCTCAGCAGCAAACGTCTGTACGCTTGCTCCCGCTACCAGCGCAACGGCCATTACGCCCATCAACGCCTGACGACCCAGAAACTTCAGCTTCATTATGCCCCCGAAAAGCATCACTTTTTTGGTAGTGTAAACCGTTCGCCATCAATGACAAACAACCAACAGATCCATCATATTCCAATTTAATATATATCAGAGGTTTCACAGTCCGCGAAGTTTTGTTCTTCACGACCTGCATGCTGGCGATGAAAGCGCAGGTATTTACGCAGCGCGATACGATAATTGTTGGTGCTGATTTGCGGCAGCCATGGCTCAAGCTGTTCCTCGGCATGGCGCTCAAGCAGCAAGTCCTGCGGTACCTGATGCTCATTGAGATGATTGCCCAATCGCCGTAACCGCACCACGTATTCACGTACGGTACCGGTGCTCATATCGGTCTTTTCGAGGAGATACTGTTTGAAGTCGATAATATTGAAGAATGCGCGCTGTTCTTTACAGTGCAGGTCGCCGCAGAAACGACACAGAGCAGACCATGCGCTGCGCTCCTGCTGCCACGCGGTTTCATCCATGGGAGTATCAAGACGGGAAATAGCGATTTTATTCACTATCTCGCCCTGACGCACCAGCGTGATGCGATCGAGCAGTTTATGACAGTGAGCGCAATGCGTTTGGCTGTGTTTGAAGTCTTTCAGATAGCGGCTTAATGGCCGTCTTTTTACCTGCATCATCATGATAACTCCGGGTTTTCATTGCATAATGCGGCATTTTTGGTCCAACGAGATGTTATTCCAACCTACAACTTACCCAGCTTGATGCGCAGACGCTTAATCGCCTGGCTGTGTAGCTGACTGACACGCGACTCCCCCACTTCCAGAACCGCACCAATCTCTTTGAGATTCAGCTCTTCCTGGTAATAGAGGGTTAACACCAACTTTTCACGTTCCGGTAAGGCGTCAATCGCCTCCATCACGCGTTCGCGTAAAGAACCTTCCAGCAGTTGATGTAATGGGTTTTCGTGTTGATTCTCTTCCGTCACCAGCTCAATACTGTCGCCGTACTCTTCTCGCCACTCATCGTAGGAGAAAAGCTGGCTGTTATTGGTATCCAGCAGCACCTGACGGTATTCCTCAATCGCGATTCCCAATCGCTGCGCGACTTCGGTTTCCGTCGCGTTTCGTCCCAGCTCTTGCTCAAGTTGACCCAGCGTTTGCGCAACTTCACGCGCGTTCCGCCGAACGCTACGCGGCACCCAGTCTCGGCTGCGTAGTTCGTCCAGCATCGCCCCACGGATGCGTTGCACTGCGTAAGTTGTAAATGCCGTTCCCTGCAGAGCGTCATAGCGTTCAACAGCATTCAATAAGCCGATACCGCCCGCCTGGAGCAGATCGTCCAGTTCCACGCTCGCTGGCAAACGCACCTGAAGGCGCAGCGCTTCGTGACGCACCAGCGGCACATAGCGTTGCCAAAGCGAGTGTTTATCCATTACACCTTCAGCGGTATACATTGAATTCACGATAAACAGCCCTGCATTAATATGAGTTATCGGCACAATTATCCGTTTCTACAGGCGTTTTAATCGATGGAACAGTGGGGAAAAGAGGGGTTTATTTGAAGAGTAAGTGAAATTCAGGGATCAAAAAAACCCCGCCGAGGCGGGGTTGGTCAGGTTGCGGGAGATTAACCCTGCAGCAGAGACAGAACCTGCTGTGGAACCTGGTTAGCTTTTGCCAACACGGAGTTACCGGCCTGCTGGATGATCTGCGCTTTAGACATGTTCGACACTTCGGTCGCATAGTCGGCGTCCTGAATACGGGACTGCGCTTCAGACAGGTTGGTGGTGGTGTTGTTCAGGTTGGTGACTGCGGAATCCAGACGGTTCTGCACGGCACCCAGGGAAGAACGGAATTTGTCTACGGAAGCAATAGCATCATCCAATGCTTTAAGAGGATCTGCTGTCAGATTACTCGGCGCTGTAGTTGCTGTACCTACAGTAACTACCCCTGCATCTGAAATGGTGGCATCATTATATGTGGCGGCTTTAGTAGTCGCATCAGTCGTTTTGATCAGATAAGCAGCATTACCACTGGCATCTTTGTACTGAACCAATGATTGATCGTCTGTCAATGCACTTGTATCAAGTTTGACATCCTTGCCAACGGTTGTGGTTGCAGTGGTTGAGGCAGGGTTATCACCGGTTTCTGCGGTTGAGTTGAAACTCACCGTACCAGCCTTATTATCAATGGTAGCATCGTAGTACTTACCAGCATTCAGAACGTAATTTTTACCGCCTTCCTGCACTAATGTTGAACCAGTCGTTAAACCACCAGTTTTGCCATCGACAAAATTGGTATCAGCAAGGGTAATCTGCTTGTTAACAGTGCTACCATTTTCAAGACTGGTACCTAAGTTCGTTACATCAAAAGAACCCAAGTTTAAGGTATTAGAATCAATCTTCTTAAGGTCAATAGTAATAGTTTGCCCATCATTAGCACCGACCTGGATATTCATTTTTCCGTCTTTAGCCAGCACGTTCACGCCGTTAAACTGGGTTTGGCCGGAAACACGATCAATCTCATCCAAACGGGATTTAATTTCATCCTGAATAGAAGACAGATCAGACTCAGAGTTAGTACCAGTTGAGGCCTGAACGGTCAGTTCACGTACACGCTGTAAGTTGTTGTTGATTTCAGACAGCGCGCCTTCAGTGGTCTGTGCAACGGAGATACCGTCGTTGGCGTTACGTGCTGCCTGAGTCAGGCCTTTAATGTTAGAGGTGAAACGGTTAGCAATCGCCTGACCCGCTGCGTCATCCTTCGCGCTGTTGATACGCAAGCCAGAAGACAGACGCTCGATAGAACTGGACAGAGCAGACTGGTTCTTGTTGATGTTGTTCTGAGTGATCAGCGAGAGGCTGTTGGTATTAATGACTTGTGCCATGATTCGTTATCCTATATTTCAAGTCGTTGATTACGTATTGGGTTTTCACCCGTCGGCTCAATCGCCGTCAAAGTTGTTATCGTCTGCTGCAAAACAACCTTTAGAATTTTTTTTCGTAATCACGATTTTTTTTAGCCGCCGAAATACTCTTTTCTACCCCCCTTATTCCTGCCATTAAAAAAAATGCATTAAGCGTAAACTTTGACGTATTCAGGCCGATAACCCAGATATTCATTTTACGTGTCGACATATTAAGGATTAAAAATGGCAAGCATTTCATCACTGGGAATAGGATCGGGCCTGAAGCTTGGCGATATTCTGGATAGCCTGACTGCGGCAGAAAAAGCCACGCTGACACCTATTACAAAACAACAGTCATCTTATACGGCCAAACTCAGTGGCTATGGCACCATGAAAAGCGCGCTGGAAGCTTTCCAGACCGCCAATACCGCGTTGTCGAAAGCCGACTTGTTTACCGCGACTTCTACAACCAGCAGCAGCACCGCATTTAGCGCCACCACCACAGGTAACGCGATTGCCGGTAAATACACGATCAGTGTCACCCAGTTGGCGCAGGCGCAGACCCTGACCTCTAACACCACGCAGAAAGACAGCAAAGCAGCCATTGCAACCGGCGACAGCGTCCTGACGATTCAACAAGGTGGCGGAAAAAAACCGGTCACGATTGATATCAGCGCGGCTAACTCGTCGCTGACAGGTATCCGCGATGCCATCAACAATGCTAAGGCGGGCGTCAGCGCCAGTGTGATTAACGTGGGGAATGGTGAATATCGCCTGTCTATTACCTCCAATGACACAGGTAAAGATAACGGGATGACCCTGAGCATCAGCGGTGACGATGCATTGAAAAGCTTTATGGGTTACGACGGCACCAGCGGCGGCATGAAGGAAAGTGTTAACGCGCAGAACGCTAAACTGACCGTTAATAACGTCGCAATTGAAAACAGCAGCAATACCATCAGCGACGCGCTGGAAGACATTACCCTAAACCTGAACGACGTCACCAGCGGTAATCAAACACTGACCATCACCCAGGACAATACCAAAGCACAAGATGCGGTTAAAGCCTGGGTTACCGCTTATAACGCCTTGCAGGATACCTTTGGTACGCTGACCAAATATACCTCTGTCGATCCCGGTGCTGATGCCCAGGACACCAGTAACGGTGCGCTGATTGGTGATTCTACGCTGCGTACTATCCAGACTCAGCTAAAAAGTGTGTTGAGCAATACCCTGAGTTCATCATCCTACAAAACCCTGGCACAGATTGGTGTTACCACCGACCCAAGCACCGGAAAGCTTGAGCTCGATGACAAGAAACTCACCGAAGCACTGAAAAAAGATTCAGCAGGCGTCGGCACGCTTATCGTCGGCGACGGCAAAAAAACCGGCATCACCACCGCCATCGGCAGCAACCTGACCAGTTGGCTTTCCACCACCGGGATCATTCAGGCCGCCAAAGATGGCGTCAGCAAGACGCTGAATAAACTCACTAAAGATTACAACACCGCCAGCGATCTTATCGATCAAAAGGTCGCGCGCTATAAAGCACAATTTACTCAGTTGGATGTTCTGATGTCTTCGTTAAATAACACCAGCAGCTACTTAACGCAGCAGTTCGAATCCACCAGCAGTTCTAAATAATCATCAATATCGGGAGAGACGGTATGTACGGGGCAAAAGGTACGCAGGCCTACGCACAGATTGGAGTAGAAAGCGCGGTGATGAGCGCCAGTCAGCAACAGCTGGTTACCATGCTGTTCGATGGTGCGCTCAGCGCGCTGATTCGCGCCCGCCTGTTTATGCAGGACGGTAATTTGCAGGGGAAAGGTACTTCTCTGTCAAAAGCCATCAATATCATCGAAAACGGCCTGAAGATAGGCCTTGATGAAGACAGCCGCGACGAGCTGACGAAAAACCTGTTAGCGCTCTACGCCTATATGGTCAGACGCCTTCTGCAGGCTAATCTGCACAACGATACCCGCGCCGTGGAAGAGGTCGAAGGCCTGATGCGCAATATCGCCGATGCCTGGAAGGAATCTTTACTTACGCCTAATTTGATTCAGGACGCCGTCTAATGAGCCACGCACCGCACCTTTATCTCTCGTACCAAAAGCTGGTTGAAAAAAGCAATATGATGCTGCGACTTGCCACGGATGGATTGTGGGACGAACTGATTGCCAGTGAGATGGACTACGTTAATGCGGTGCAGAATATTGCTCAATTAACCCAGGACAGCCAGCCCAGCGATCCGCTTCAGGAACAGCTCCGCCCGCTTTTGCGCACCGTGTTGGACAATGAAAGTCAGGTGAAACGTCTGCTGCAGGCGCGTATGGACGAACTGGCAAAACTGGTCGGCCAATCGTCGATACAAAAAACGGTTATGACCACTTATGGCAACCAGGGTGGCTACGTACTGGTTCCGCAAGATAATGTTGACAGCAACCACTGACATGCTGCGCTCCGGGTCTCTCGACGCCGGAGCAGCATTATTCTTAAGGCAATGCCGAGGCTAACGGCGTTTTGGCCAGCGCCGCCGCACACTCGACGGTTGGACGCTCCACACGCTGTAACGTCATTCCGTCGTACTCTAAGGTGTTGCCATCACGTTCGACCGCATACACATCGAGTTTCCGCGTCACGTTATAAAGATCGTCATCGCGCAGGGTCAATTTACCCGGCAGCGCAATCACGCGTTGCCACTGACGACAATCCAGCGTGTCGCCATCTGCCGTCACGATAAGGCTCCCCATCGCTTCCGGGCTAATTAATGCACTCTGCGGCCCCATGGTCTGCCAGTAACCCGCCAATCCTGCCGGTGCCGGCGTTTTCACCACGGCTGAATAATCCTCAATCCGCGCACAACCCGTAAGCGTCAACAGCGCCACCACAATGGCTAATTTTTTCATTATTCGTCCTGTTTCGGGAGAAAAAAACAGAAACATTATAGCGTTAAACCAGGGAGTGTTTCACGGTAAATGACTTAATGCAGAGGGCGTATTGATATGAAGTACAGCGAAGAAGGAAAGCAAGAAGAATACAACAACCGCGCGTTATCGGTGGCGAGCACTCGCCACCCGCACTGTAATTACACCTGCATACCCATCACTTCCTGATAAGCACTCACCAGCTTATTACGCACCTGAATCCCCATCTGCAACGACACCGACGCTTTTTGCAAATCGGTCATCACATCATTTAGCGCAATGCCCGGCTCGCCCAGCGAGAACTTCTCCGCTTGCGTTCTGGCACTGGTTTGCGTTTCGCTCACGCGGTCGAGCGCGGCGTGCAGTTGCCCGGCAAAACTGATGGTTGGCTGCGTATCGACGCTTTGATTTCGTGCCAGCGACGCTGTTGCCTGCAGCTGTGACAGGACGCCTTCAATACCCTGAATTGCCATCTTGACTCCCAGATTGATTTTAACCTGTGAACGAGCTTACCAGTTTGTCAATAAGATAAAGGCGTTAAATAGCGCTATAAAAACGGGTTATTTGGCCCATCAAAAATTGCAAAGCGTCAAATAATGGCATGGCTGTCTTTATGTGTTCTGACCTGGGAGTCTGCTTTGTTTTCGTTCACGTTTAACGCCATTGATCAGGATCAACGAGGTGCGCAATGAGCGCCAGTGCTACGGCTACACCACAAAATAAAACCCAGGAATGGGTCAATCGCCTGCGCGCTAATCCAAAAATTCCGCTGATGGTGGCGAGCGCTGCTGCGGTAGCGATTCTCGTGGCGATGGTGCTGTGGGCAAAAGCCCCGGACTACCGCACGCTGTTTAGCAACCTGTCTGACCAGGATGGCGGCGCTATCGTTAGCCAACTGACCCAGATGAATGTCCCCTATCGTTTTGCCGATAACGGCGGCGCGCTGGAAGTTCCGGCGGATAAAGTACATGAACTGCGCCTGCGCCTGGCGCAGCTGGGGCTGCCAAAAGGCGGCAGCGTCGGGTTTGAACTGCTCGATCAGGAAAAATTTGGCATCAGCCAGTTTAGCGAGCAGGTGAATTACCAGCGTGCGCTTGAAGGCGAACTGTCGCGCACCATTGAAACCCTCGGCCCGGTGAAGAGCGCGCGCGTGCATTTAGCGATGCCAAAACCGTCGCTGTTCGTGCGCGAGCAAAAATCCCCTTCCGCCTCGATTACCGTTAACCTCGAACCGGGCCGTGCGCTCGATGAAGGGCAAATCTCTGCGGTCGTTCACCTGGTCTCCAGCGCCGTTGCCGGTCTGCCACCGGGTAACGTTACGCTCGTCGATCAGGGCGGGCATTTACTGACCCAATCCAACACCAGCGCGCGCGACCTCAATGACGCACAGCTCAAATATACCGCCGATGTTGAAGGCCGCGTACAACGCCGCATTGAAGCGATTCTTGGGCCGATTGTCGGAAACGGCAACGTTCACGCGCAGGTCACCGCACAGGTTAACTTTGACAACAAAGAACAAACCGACGAACAGTACCGGCCAAACGGCGACGCCAGCCAGGCGGCGGTTCGCTCACGTCAGGTGAGCGAGAGCGATCAGAGCGGCAGCCCGTATCCGGGCGGCGTTCCGGGCGCCCTGTCTAATACCCCGGCTCCCGCACCATCGGCCCCGATTGCCAACCAGCCAGCCAACCAGGCCGCCAATGGTCAGAATGCGCAGAACGGTGCATCGCGCACCACAACCACCAATGGCCCTCATAACAGCCAGCGCAGTGAAACCAGCAACTTTGAAGTTGACCGCACCATCATGCACACCAAAAAGAACGTCGGCGATGTCCAGCGTCTTTCGGTGGCCGTCGTGGTCAATTACCGCAATCTGCCGACCGGCAAACCGCTGCCGTTGACCAACGATCAGATGAAGCAAATTGAGGATTTGACCCGCGAAGCAATGGGCTTCTCCACCCCCCGTGGCGATACCCTGAACGTGGTCAATTCACCGTTTAACGATACCGAAGAAACCGGCGGCGAACTGCCGTTCTGGAAACAACAGACCTTTATCGATCAGTTGATGTCTGCCGGACGCTGGTTGCTGGTGCTTATCGTGGCATGGCTGCTGTGGCGTAAAGCGATTAAACCGCAGCTACAACGTCGTGAGCAAATTGCACAGGCGACCGTTGAGCAGAACAAAGCACAACAAGAAATTCAGGAAGCCGTTGAGGTTCGCCTGAGCAAAGATGAGCAGACGCAGCAGCGCCGTGCCAACCAGCGCCTGGGCGCTGAGGTAATGAGCCAACGTATTCGTGAGATGTCTGATAACGATCCGCGCGTGGTGGCGCTGGTCATTCGCCAATGGATGAATAACGACCATGAGTAATCTTTCCGGGATCGATAAAAGCGTCATTTTGCTGATGACGATTGGCGAAGATCGCGCCGCCGAGGTGTTCAAGCACCTCAGCACGCGCGAAGTCCAGCAGCTCAGTACCGCCATGGCAGGCGTGAAGCAAATCTCCAATAAACAACTCACCGATGTACTGGCTGAGTTTGAAATTGAGGCCGAACAGTTCGCGGCGCTGAGCGTCAACGCCAACGAATACCTGCGTTCAGTGTTGGTCAAAGCGTTGGGTGAAGAACGTGCTTCCAGCCTGCTGGAAGATATTCTCGAAACCCGCGAAACCACCAGTGGTATCGAAACGCTCAACTTTATGGAACCACAGAGCGCGGCCGATATCATTCGCGACGAGCATCCGCAGATTATCGCCACCATCCTTGTGCACCTTAAACGGGGTCAGGCGGCCGATATTCTGGCGCTGTTCGATGAACGTCTGCGTCACGATGTGATGCTGCGTATCGCCACCTTCGGCGGTGTACAGCCAGCCGCACTGGCGGAACTGACTGAAGTACTGAACAACCTGCTCGACGGCCAGAACCTCAAGCGCAGCAAAATGGGCGGCGTGAGAACGGCGGCCGAAATCATCAACCTGATGAAAACCCAGCAGGAAGAAGCGGTTATCTCAGCCGTTCGCGAGTTCGATGGCGATCTGGCACAGAAAATTATCGACGAGATGTTCCTGTTCGAGAACCTGGTCGAAGTAGACGATCGCAGTATCCAGCGCCTGTTGCAGGAAGTGGACTCCGAATCGCTGCTTATCGCGCTCAAAGGTTCCGAGCCACCGCTTCGCGAGAAGTTCCTGCGCAATATGTCCCAACGTGCAGCCGACATTCTCAGAGACGATCTGGCCAACCGTGGCCCGGTGCGTCTGTCTCAGGTGGAAAACGAACAGAAAGCGATTCTGCTTATTGTGCGCCGACTGGCCGAAACCGGCGAGATGGTGATTGGCAGCGGAGACGACACCTATGTCTGATACCACACCGTGGAAAGTCTGGCAGCCTGACGATCTCGCACCGCCATCCGTGCCCGAGTTCGCCCCGATCGCCGTCGACCCACTCGACGAAATGGCCGAAGATATTTCCGCTGAACAGCTGCAACAACAACAGCTGGCACAGTTGCAAATTCAGGCTCACGAACAGGGTTATCAAGCCGGGTTGCGTGAAGGTCACGCTGCTGGGCAACAACAAGGTTATCAGGAAGGCCTGGCGCAAGGGCTTGAACAAGGCCTGGCGCAAGCGAAGCAAGAGCAAGCACCCATTCATGCTCGTATGCAGCAGTTGGCGAGTGAATTCCAGCATACGCTGGATACGCTGGACAGCGTCATCGCGTCACGCTTAGTGCAGATGGCGCTGGAAGCAGCGCGGCAAATTGTCGGTCAGGTTACTGGGGTAGATAACAGCGCGCTGATCAAACAGATCCAGACACTATTACAGCAGGAGCCGATGTTTACCGGCAAACCTCAGCTGCGCGTGAGCCCGGAAGATCTGCCACGGGTTGAAGAAATGCTCGGCGCGACTCTCGACCTGCACGGCTGGCGGCTGCGCGGCGACCCGACTTTGCATCCTGGCGGCTGTAAAGTCTCCGCTGATGAAGGCGACCTTGATGCCAGTGTTGCCACTCGCTGGCAGGAACTGTGCCGCCTGGCGGCTCCGGGAGCCTGCTGATGACCGTCCGTCTGACCCGCTGGTTAAATACGCTGGATAACTTTGAGGCGCGCATCGCACAACTTCCTGCGGTGCGTCGTTACGGTCGCCTGATCCGCGCGACTGGTCTGGTGCTGGAAGCCACCGGCCTGCAACTTCCGCTGGGAGCAACCTGCATTATTGAACGCCAGCAGGGTACAGAAATGCAGGAAGTAGAAAGCGAAGTGGTCGGTTTTAACGGTCACCGTCTGTTTTTAATGCCGCTGGAAGAGGTCGAAGGGATCTTACCCGGTGCGCGCGTTTACGCCCGTAATCTTGCCGGTGAAGGTCTGCAAAGCGGCAAACAATTACCGCTCGGCCCAGCGCTGCTCGGCCGCGTGCTGGACGGTGGCGGCAAGCCGCTCGATGGCCTTCCCGCGCCGGATACGACAGAGACCGGGGCGCTGATCACTCAACCGTTTAACCCGCTGCAACGAACGCCGATTGAACACGTGCTCGATACCGGCGTGCGTCCTATCAATGCCTTGCTTACCGTTGGGCGCGGTCAACGTATGGGGCTGTTTGCCGGTTCCGGCGTCGGTAAGAGCGTGCTGCTCGGCATGATGGCGCGTTATACCCGCGCCGATGTGATTGTGGTCGGGCTTATCGGCGAGCGTGGCCGCGAAGTGAAAGATTTTATCGAGAACATCCTTGGTACCGAAGGGCGCGCGCGTTCGGTGGTGATTGCCGCCCCCGCCGACGTGTCACCTTTACTGCGTATGCAGGGTGCCGCGTATGCCACACGCGTGGCGGAAGATTTCCGCGACCGGGGTCAGCACGTGCTGCTGATTATGGACTCCCTCACCCGTTATGCCATGGCGCAGCGTGAAATCGCGCTGGCCATTGGCGAACCCCCAGCGACCAAAGGCTACCCACCGTCGGTATTCGCCAAGCTGCCCGCCCTGGTTGAACGCGCCGGTAACGGCATCACCGGCGGCGGCTCCATTACGGCTTTTTATACCGTACTGACCGAAGGTGATGACCAGCAGGACCCGATTGCCGACTCCGCGCGTGCGATCCTTGATGGTCACATTGTGCTGTCACGACGGCTGGCGGAAGCCGGGCATTATCCGGCGATTGATATTGAAGCCTCAATCAGCCGTGCCATGACCGCACTTATCACGGAAGAACATTACGCGCGGGTGCGTCATTTCAAACAGCTGCTCTCCAGTTTCCAGCGTAACCGTGACCTGATTAGCGTCGGCGCCTATGCCAAAGGCAGCGACCCGATGCTCGACAAAGCCATTACGCTCTGGCCGCAGCTGGAAGCATTTTTACAGCAAGGCATTCTTGAAAAAGCTGACTGGGAATCATCAATTCAGCATCTGGAATTGATTTTCCCAACGTCTTAGTGAAGCAAGAGGATCATAACCATGGCGCAGCACGGTGCATTAGCAACGCTGAAAGAACTGGCAGAAACCGATGTCGACAACGCCGCCCTGGCGCTGGGCGAGATGCGGCGTGGCTGCCAGCAAGCGGAAGAACAGCTGAAAATGTTGATGGACTACCAGCTTGAATACCAGAACAACCTGAACAACGACATGAGTCAGGGGATTGCCAGCCTTCGCTGGCAGAACTATCAGCAGTTTATCCAGACGCTGGAGAAGGCCATTGACCAGCACCGCCAACAGCTCATCCAGTGGAATAAAAAAGTGGAGCAGGCCCTGACCTTCTGGCGAGAGAAAAAGCAGCGTCTGCAAGCATGGCAGGCGCTCCAGGAAAGACAGGCGTCAGCCGAATTGTTGGCGGAAAACCGCCTCGATCAAAAGAAAATGGATGAGTTTGCCCAGCGCGCAACCTTGAGGAAACCCGAATGATCACACTGCCAAACCTGGTTGTCAGCGACACCCAACTTGCTGGCGCCGACAGCACGACAAAAGCCGCTGGCAGCCCTGAGGATTTTCTGGCGTTGCTGGCGGAAACCTTATCGCAAGGTGCCGAGCTTAGCGACGTCAAAACAAAGCTGGTAGCCGGTGAAGACACCGCGACACCACGTGACATCAAAACCCCGGGACAATCGCTGACCGAGTGGCTGGTGTCGCAAGAGGCAACGCGCACAACAAGTGACTCCGCCCTGAATACCGTTACGCCTGACGATGCCCAGACGCTACTGAGCTCACTGGCCGTTCACCTGAAAAGTGAACTGGCGGCAAGCAAAGAAAACGGCAGCGTAAAAGATACTAAAGATGACGACGGTGAAGCGAAGCTCAGTGATGATGAGATGAAAAGCCTGAGTGCGTTGATGGCAATGCTCCCGGTGATGCCTGCGGCACAGCCCGTACCGCAGACCGCGGTTGCTGCTACAGCCGTACCATCAGGTGATGAGCTCAATACGCTGACCGCTTCGCTTAATCGTAGCAACGGTAAAGCAGATGGATTAGCTGAGAGCAAAGGCGCGCCAATTTCAGCCGCGCAAACCGACGCTCGTGCCGCAGCGGTGGTTCCGGCTTTTGCGGTTGCCGCGCAGAAAGCAGACACTGAAAGCACACCAAGCCCAGCGGCACCGACGGCAACACTTGCCCCCGTTGCCAGCCAGTTCCTCACCCCAGCGGGGACTTCCGTCGCCGCGGCCACCGCCAATATTCATGCACAGCTAGGCACGCCCGACTGGCAGCAGAATGTTAGCCAGCATGTCACGCTGTTTACCCGTCAGGGCCAGCAAACGGCTGAACTGCGTCTGCATCCAGAATCACTAGGCCAGGTTCACATCACCTTGAAAGTTGAGGATAACTTAGCGCAGATCCAGATGGCTTCACCGCATAGCCATGTCCGTGCGGCGCTGGAAGCCGCGCTGCCGGTTCTGCGTAGCCAGCTTGAAGAGAGCGGGATTCAACTGGGGCAAAGCAACATCAGCAGTAACGGTTTTGCCGGGCAACAGCAGCAGTCGTCGCAACAGTCATTCGCTTCGCGCTCTGATGTGAGCCACGCCGAAGACCATGAAGATGGCGATATTTTGCCAGTCCCTGTCACCCTGCAATCCGCCGCTCGTGGTGACAATGCGGTAGACATCTTTGCTTAAACGCCCGAGGTAACATGATTATTCCCGTCTTTTCCGCGCTTTGACCCGAGCGAGAGGCGGGATAATCATCTGATAAGCTCTAACAGGAAGACCGCATCAAATGACTGACACCGCAATCACTAAAAAGAGCAAACGCTCCCTGTGGATCCCGCTTCTGGTTCTGGTAACGCTCGCCGCCTGCGCCACCGCAGGCTACAGCTATTGGCGATTTGAGAATAAGACTGCCGCTGCCGCACCGAAAGAAGCGCCACCACCTGCCGCCCCGGTCTTTTTCCCGCTCGACACCTTTACCGTGAATCTGGGCGATGCCGACCGCGTGCTCTATGTTGGCGTGACGCTGCGAATGAAAAGTGAAGCCGATCGCGCGCGTCTGAACGATTACCTGCCAGAAGTTCGTAGCCGGATGCTGCTGCTGTTATCACGTCAGGATGCCGCTAAACTCGCCACCGACGAGGGTAAAAAACAGCTCGCTGCCGATATTAAAGCAACGTTAAGCACCCCGCTGATTGCCAGTCAGCCTAAACAGGACATCACCGACGTTCTGTATACCGCCTTTATTCTGCGATAGCGCTATGGGCGATAGTATTCTTTCTCAGGCCGAAATTGATGCGCTGCTTAACGGCGACAGCGAAAACGCCAGCGAGCCTCTGGCACGAGCGGTGGGCGAAGATGATATTCGTCCCTACGATCCTAATACCCAGCGCCGGGTTGTCCGCGAGCGTTTACAAGCGCTGGAGATTATTAACGAGCGTTTTGCGCGCCACTTCCGTATGGGGTTGTTTAACCTGTTGCGCCGTAGCCCGGACATTACCGTGGGGGCGATTCGCATTCAGCCTTATCACGAGTTTGCCCGCAATCTACCGGTGCCGACCAACCTCAACCTGATTCACCTGAAACCGCTGCGCGGTACCGGTCTGGTGGTGTTCTCGCCAAGCCTGGTGTTTATTGCCGTGGACAACCTGTTCGGGGGCGACGGTCGTTTTCCGACGAAGGTCGAAGGACGCGAGTTTACCCACACCGAGCAGCGCGTGATTAACCGGATGTTGAAGCTGGCGCTGGAAGGTTATAGCGACGCATGGAAAGCGATTAATCCGCTGGAAGTAGAGTACGTGCGTTCGGAAATGCAGGTGAAATTCACCAATATCACCACCTCGCCAAACGATATCGTGGTCAACACGCCGTTTCATGTAGAAATCGGTAACCTGACCGGCGAATTCAATATCTGTCTGCCGTTTAGCATGATTGAACCGCTGCGCGAGCTGCTGGTTAATCCACCGCTGGAAAACTCACGCAATGAAGATCAGAACTGGCGGGAGAATCTGGTGCGCCAGGTGCAGCACTCGGAGCTGGAACTGGTGGCCAACTTTGCCGATATTTCGCTGCGCTTATCCCAAATACTGAAATTAAAACCCGGTGATGTCCTGCCGATTGACAAGCCCGATCGCATTATTGCTCACGTCGATGGCGTACCTGTGCTGACCAGTCAGTACGGTACCGTCAACGGCCAGTATGCGCTGCGCGTAGAACATTTGATCAACCCGATATTGAATTCGCTGAACGAGGAACAGCCCAAATGAGTGATATGAATACTCCACCCGATGACAACAGCGGATCCGTGGACGATCTGTGGGCTGAAGCGCTAAACGAGCAACAAACAACCAGCAGTAGCAAGAGTGCCGCCGAAGCGGTATTCCAGCAACTGGGCGGCGGTGACGTCAGCGGGACATTGCAGGATATCGACTTGATTATGGATATCCCGGTCAAACTGACCGTGGAGCTAGGACGTACCCGAATGACCATCAAAGAACTGCTGCGCCTGACGCAAGGTTCTGTGGTGGCGCTGGACGGTCTGGCGGGTGAACCGCTTGATATTCTGATCAACGGTTATCTGATTGCTCAGGGTGAAGTGGTGGTCGTCGCCGATAAATACGGTGTGCGTATTACCGACATTATTACGCCGTCCGAACGTATGCGCCGCCTGAGTCGTTAAAATGAAATCACAGCCCAGCTTAACGCATCCCACCTCTTCTACCGCACCGGCGCATACCACTGCGCCGGCCAACGTCATGCATGCCAATGAACCAGCAACTTCGCCGCTGATTCAGGTTAGCGGCGCGCTGTTGGGCATTATTGTGCTGATTCTTGCTGCCGCGTGGGTGGTAAAACGGGTGATGCCGGGCGCGATGAAAAACCGCCCGGTTAATGGGCTGGCGGTCAGCGCCAGCACGTCACTGGGCAATCGTGAGCGGGTGGTGATTGTGAACGTAGACGATGCCCGGCTGGTATTGGGCGTCACCGCACAGCAGGTCACTTTGCTGCATACCTTACCTCCGGCACCCGTTGATTCTAAGCCGTCACCGGCCGCCGTACCGGAATTTGCATCACTGATGAAAAATATGCTTAAGCGCCCGGGGAGATCCTAATGCGTCGTCTCTATTTCCTTGCCCTGGGCGGGCTATTAATGCTCTCGCCTTCAGCATTTGCTGAACTTCCTGGCTTAATCAGCCAGCCGCTGGCCAATGGCGGTCAAAGCTGGTCTTTGCCGGTTCAGACGCTGGTGTTTATCACTTCATTGACGTTTATCCCGGCAATTCTGCTGATGATGACCAGCTTTACCCGCATCATTATTGTGTTTGGCCTGCTGCGTAGCGCGCTCGGCACACCATCCGCGCCGCCCAATCAGGTCATGCTCGGACTGGCGCTGTTCCTCACCTTTTTTATTATGTCGCCGGTTATCGATAAGATTTATACCGACGCCTATCAGCCGTTCAGCGAAGACAAAATCACCATGCAGGAAGCGCTGGACAAAGGCTCCCAGCCGCTGCGCGAATTTATGCTGCGCCAGACCCGCGAAGCTGACCTGGCGCTCTTTGCCCGGCTGGCTAACAGCGCACCGATTCAGGGGCCGGAAGCCGTACCCATGCGTATTCTGCTTCCCGCTTACGTTACCAGTGAGCTGAAAACCGCTTTCCAGATTGGCTTCACCATTTTTATTCCGTTCCTGATTATCGACCTGGTGATTGCCAGCGTATTGATGGCGCTTGGGATGATGATGGTGCCGCCCGCGACGATTGCCCTGCCGTTCAAGTTAATGCTGTTTGTGTTGGTAGACGGTTGGCAGTTGCTGGTCGGTTCGCTGGCGCAAAGCTTCTACAGTTAAGGAGTACCCATGACCCCTGAATCCGTCATGATGATGGGCACCGAAGCGATGAAAGTCGCGCTGGCACTTGCCGCCCCGTTGCTGTTGGTATCGCTGGTGACCGGTCTGATTATCAGTATTCTGCAGGCCGCCACGCAGATTAACGAAATGACGCTGTCATTTATCCCGAAAATTATTGCCGTATTTATTGCCATTATTGTGGCCGGGCCGTGGATGCTGAATCTGCTGTTGGACTACGTGCGTACGCTGTTCAGCAACCTTCCCTATATCATCGGTTAAGCCGCCATGATGCACGTGACCAGCGACCAGTGGATCGCCTGGATAAGCCTCTACTTCTGGCCGCTACTACGCGTGCTGGCGCTGATTACTACCGCTCCCATCCTCAGCGAAAAGTCGGTACCGAAGCGAGTGAAACTCGGGTTGGGTGTGCTCATCACCATTGTGATTGCCCCCTCGCTGCCCGTGGTTGAGGTTCCATTATTTTCGGCAAACGCTCTTTGGTTGGCACTTCAACAAATTCTGATCGGTATTGCGCTGGGTTTTACAATGCAGTTCGCCTTTGCCGCGGTGCGAACCAGCGGCGAGATTATCGGCCTGCAAATGGGATTGTCGTTCGCCACTTTTGTGGACCCCGGTAGCAACCTCAACATGCCAGTACTGGCGCGAATCATGGATATGCTGGCGCTGCTGCTATTCCTGGTCTTTAACGGCCACCTTTGGCTGATTTCACTGCTGGTTGACACCTTTCACACCTTGCCTATTGGTGGCGAGCCTATCAACAGTAACGCGTTTTTGGCGCTCACGCGTGCCGGAGGGATGATCTTCCTTAACGGCTTGATGCTCGCCCTGCCCATCATCACCTTATTGCTGACCGTTAACCTGGCGCTGGGTATGCTTAATCGCATGACGCCGCAGCTATCGATATTCGTGATTGGTTTCCCTATTACCCTCACCGTCGGTATTCTACTGATGGCAGCATTAATGCCACTGATTGCACCTTTCTGCGAGCATTTATTTAGTGAGATATTTGATCTATTAGCAGATATTATCAGTGAGTTGCCACGCATAAATTCTCCATAGTACCTCCCGGGTTATTATGAGGAAATTCCTAAAATAGAATTCCAAAAACATCTACCAGCATATCGCTGGTGCGGGTTATTTGTTTTTAGGTTATTCACATAACACAACATTTACTTTACTTTAAGATGATTCCTGGCAAATTATACGTAACTTTACGGGATAGTTGATGCCGCCTAATCATCTTCATTTCCTATTTTTCTATTTAGCTTTTTTTTACAACGATGAAGTTCAAGGGTAATGGGTTAATTATCGTTACGCATCGAGTGAGGGTATGCCATGTCAACGATTATTATGGATCTATGCAGTTACACGCGGCTAGGGTTAACGGGATATCTAGCCAGCCGGGGCGTCAAGAAGCGAGACATCGACAATGTTGATAGCGTAGACGGGCTTGCGGAAAGCTGTGCCAACCGCCTTCCCTCTGTCGTGTTTATTAATGAGGACTGCTTCATTCACGATGTGCAGAGTAGTCTGGATATCAAGCAGATCATTAATCAGCATCCCAGAACGCTGTTCATTGTTTTTATGGCAATCGCCAATATTCATTTCGATGAATATTTGATGGTTCGGAGTAATCTGTTAATTAGCTCTAAATCAATAAAACCAGAAACATTAGATAGCATTCTGGGGAATTATCTGAAAAAAGAAACGACGGAAGTAAAGCAAACTGATATGCCTACTTTGTCATTAAGTCGAACGGAATCAAGTATGCTGAAAATGTGGATGTCCGGTCAGGGGACGATTCAGATTTCAGATCAGATGAATATTAAAGCTAAAACCGTATCGTCACATAAGGGTAATATTAAAAAGAAAATAAAAACGCATAACAAGCAGGTTATCTATCATGTTGTTCGCCTGGCAGAGAACGTCACATCCGGCATCTTTGTGAATATGCGTTAGGACGATGGAGACAGGGAACCTGGCGGTATGTCTACCGCCAGATGTCTAACATCATTCGCTTTGTTCAACGAAGATCCCATCCGGATGACCAAGTTCATTAAAGAACCAGATCCCCAGTGGATAATCTTCAAGCGCCACCAGATACATCGTCCCTTCGCTAAACTGTTCTATCGCCAAAACGACACCGGAGCGACGCGGCCCCCCATCTGTCTTCACCGACACACGATCGTTAACTTGCATAAACGTCATCTCCTGATTGGTTTAGCCCAGTGTAGAACAAAAATCACCGGCTGACAGCGCCCATGGGCGTAACTGCATGATATTCCATCACTCGCCCTTAATTGCTCAAAAAATGAACAATATCATTTTGAGGATGTATACTTAAACCGGGAGTGGGATAAAAGGTGATGATGATGAAAACGTCGATTGGCCCGCAAGGGGTAAACGTTGATGCGCTACTGGCTGCCATCAATGAAATTAGCGAAAGTGAAATTCAGCGCGCGACGGACGACCCACATCATGTGAGTGTTGATGGTCGCGAGTACCATACCTGGCGAGAACTGGCGGAGGCCTTCGAGCTCGATATCCATGATTTTAGCGTCACAGAAGTCAGCCGTTAGACGCAAAAAAATCCCGACACGTAAGCGTCGGGATCAACCTTGCCGAGGCAAGAAGCATTGAAATATTCGTTACATCAGGAAATCTGACGTGGGTGAAACAGTATCTGCGTTTAATTCGGATGACAAGAATTATTCACCCGATGAATCAGTAAGGCAAAACAACTCTCGTTCGACCACTCTTCAGCATGATTCTTATAAATCATATAGTTACAAACCAATAATCAGAAAATCGCCAGACTATCTTTGAGATTTATCTCATTAATAATTTTAACCATAAGTGAAACTTATATGCTAAGTCAGGTCGCGTCATTTACCCTCTACTGATTTTCTACGTCGTGCGCACAAACCTGGTTTCTACCGCTCTTTTTCGCATGGTATAAGCGCCCATCAGCTACGGATTGCAGGTGCTCAAAATCATAACGCACGAGCTCTTCGCTGCTGCACACACCTAAGGAAGCACTCACCCGGATGGTCTGATTTTTGCCAATCAGAATTTCCCGACCATAAATACTCTCGCGGATTCGCTCAGCAATCTTCACTGCCTGTTCCATCGACGTTTCCGGCAGGACAATACAGAACTCCTCCCCGCCCACACGCCCGGCAATATCGTGCTTACGAACGTTATTAAGGATCACCCGACCAATATGCACTAGCACCCGGTCACCCGCCTGATGCCCGAACCTATCGTTGATGCTTTTAAAATGGTCGAGATCCAGCTGAATAACAGACATCGGCCGCCCATTAAGTTGACAGGCCGCCAGCGCCTTCCCCGCACCTTCAAATAAGGCTGAACGATTATAAAGACGGGTCAACATGTCGTGCCAGGCACGCCACGCTAAAGAATCCTGCAGCGAGGACATATTGCGAACCATACGCCGAATGACCGCCCACGAAATGAGCAGCATGGAGGTGAACAGTACCCATAACAGCGTCAACGCTATACTGATGCTACCAAAATCGCCCCGAATACCTTCATCAAGACTATGAATGCGTATCAGTACACCGTCGAAATTACGCAGTTTCTCCCAACTGATAAACTGCGACAGCGCGCGCACATTACCATCGTTGCCATGTTCATAAGCATAAGCCAGCTTCGCACTTATCTCCGGCGACAGTTTTGTTTGCTGTGATGGCTCTTTCTCTGAAGAGGCAATCAGATTCATGCGACGATCGTAGAGCTGATATTCACCCTCCTCGTCACCTTCAACCGCCTGGATAAGAAACTGGGTCATCTCATTAACCGACAGTTGGATGGCCAGCACGCCATACCAATATTGCTGAAAGTCCAGCGGTGCAGCAGCGACAACTTCCTGTGCCACAGGATTTTTACCCTGGCTAAAGACGGTCTGCCATTTCACACCGCGCGCTGGATTATCACGCTGTGATTGCGCCATAAACCATGGGCTGCTCGCCTGCTTGTAATAATATTCAGTAATCGTACTGCTCGGCTCGCCCTCGGTGCTGAGATAAAATCCTGCACGGGAAACGTAAATCATATGAGTTTCAAACCGGGAAAGATGCTGGCGAGTCATGGACGAGAGTTTCAATAAATAGCCAAGTTCAATCGTCGCCATAAACTCATTGCCGAGCAGCGAGTTATCACGCGACAGAAGCGCGGTATTTTCCACAAACGTATCAGAAACGCCGTTTAGCGGGAGAGTACGATTATTATTAAGCGAGATCCGCCATTCAGGCTGGGCACGTTTGCGCTCGAACTCTTGCTCTGCGGTGCGCAGAATCTCAAAAGCCAGCGGGATTTGTAGTGCAGACTGCATACCGTTACGGAAAAAAAGCAAACGATCGGTGTTGAACTGGATCTGCCCTTCCATATCATTGGCAACGTTTTTGAGGTTATTCCGCTGACTCGAAATGTAGGCTTCTTCCAGCACGAGGGTTTCGCGCCAGGTTAGCACCGTTGAAAAAAACAGCACCACCAGAAAACAGATATTCACCACCCGTTCCGGCCGAATTCGGCGAGCCAACTTCACCCACCAACGTTCAGAACTGGCTACCGTTTTTACCGTTAAGGGGTGCACAATGCCTCCCTCACTTTACGGCCCAACGCGACACGATCGTCGGTTCCTGTACAACTCTTCTGCTGATATTTCATGGTGCTCCACTGCTTCACGCGACGACAAAGAGTCTGATTTCTGTCAGCTCTAAAACGCCCGGCAGAGGCCGGGCGTAAACATGATTAATACGCTTTTTTTTGCTTACGAACATTCCCGGGGATCAGCTCATCTTCGCGGAATGCCTCACGCTTAACGCCGAACCCATCATACCAGCGGCACTCAATCATCCCGCTGGAATAGCCCGTTACCACCATGCGCGGCCCACCTTTTTTGGGCCGAACTTCATCACTGACCAAAAAGACCATTTGTGCCTCCGGTATCAGGGTGAAACTGTTTCACCTTAGCCGATCCCAGAGCGGTTTGCGTACTGGAAAAACATTTTTTTATACACGGGCCTGGCGTAGACGGGAAATCAAATTGACCACAGTCAGGACGATGGCGCCGATAATAAAACCCAGCACCAGATTGGCGAACGTAGGCAGCAACATCGTAACCCACGGGCCGTGCTGAGTAGCGAAGGTTTCAATCGCATGATGCAGCGGCCCGATACCGTGAACCACGATACCGCCACCGACTAAAAACATCGCCAGCGTACCCACCACCGAGAGAACTTTCATCAGCCACGGTGCGATTACCAATAGACCTTTGCCTACCCCTTGGGCTAACGCGTTGCGTTTTTCGACCAGCCAATACCCCATGTCATCAAGCTTAACGATAATCGCCACAATGCCATAAACCCCAACCGTCACCAGCACGGCAATGCCGGATAAAATCAGCACCTGGTTCAACAAAGGGGCGTCTGCGACGATCCCAAGCGTAATGGCCACTATTTCAGCAGATAAAATAAAGTCAGTGCGTACCGCCCCTTTTACTTTATCGCGCTCATAAACGGCAGGATCCTGCTGGGCAGCTGCCTCCAGGCGCTGTTGTCGTGCCTTATCATCACCTTTATGCTTTCGCGCATGAAGCGAATGCACGACCTTCTCCACGCCCTCATAGCAAAGATATGCGCCCCCCACCATCAACAACGGAGTGACGGCCCAGGGAATAAAGGCGCTGATAAGCAAAGCTAATGGCACCAGGATCACTTTGTTGAGCATCGACCCTTTGGCCACGCTCCACACCACGGGAAGTTCTCGATTTGCCCGCACACCCGATACTTGTTGGGCGTTAAGCGATAAGTCATCACCTAATACACCGGCCGTTTTCTTCGCCGCCAGTTTGCCCATCATCGAGATATCATCCAGCAAAGTGGCGATATCATCTAATAAGGTTAATAAGCTACTTCCTGCCACAAGAATCATCCTTCACTTTTTCTATTGATAACAAAGTATGAAGCAAAAAAGCACAAGGTGTAAGAGATACATATTTATAACATCAAAGCAACATCAAGCCCTGAATTAAAGCACTCGCCAGCGAGGTAGTTTTGGCGTTTACTATCTGCCTGCTTGCTATTTTGCCGTGAGGAAGTATGCGTTTTAAACACCTTTTACCGTTGATTGGCGCACTGTTTGCGCTGTATATCATCTGGGGTTCAACCTATTTCGCCATCAGCATTGGCGTGGCTAGCTGGCCACCACTGATGATGGCAGGCATACGTTTCCTCGCAGCGGGTCTGGTATTGATGGCCTATTTGCTGGCAACCGGCCACCGCTTACCCGCCAGAAAGCCTCTGCTCAATGCCGCACTTATTGGTGTGCTGCTGCTGGCGGTGGGAAACGGCATGGTCACGGTCGCGGAGCATCAGCATGTTCCTTCCGGTATTGCCGCGGTGATGGTCGCCACCGTACCGCTATTTACCCTGTGTTTTAGCCGTTTCTTCGGTATTGCCACGCGTAAAATCGAATGGATGGGGATTGCTATTGGGTTGGCGGGAATCGTCATGCTTAACAGTGGCGGCAACCTCAGCGGGAATCCGTGGGGAGCGGTCATGATCCTTATTGGTTCGCTAAGCTGGGCATTTGGTTCGGTTTACGGCTCTCGCATTACGCTGCCAACCGGGATGATGGCCGGTGCAGTTGAAATGTTGGCAGCGGGAATAGTACTGATGATTGCCTCGCTACTCAGCGGTGAACGACTGACAACCATGCCGGATCTGAGTGGTTTTCTGGCGGTGGCTTACCTGTCAATCTTTGGCTCAATCATTGCGATTAACGCCTATATGTATCTTATTCGCAACGTCACGCCTGCGGTGGCAACCAGCTATGCCTACGTCAACCCGGTAGTTGCGGTACTGCTAGGCACCCAGTTTAATGGTGAAAGTCTGTCCGGCACTGAATGGCTGGCGCTGGTGATTATTATTGCGGCGGTGGTATTGGTGACGCTGGGTAAGTATCTGTTTCCCGCCAAGGCAACGGCTATAGCGTGTCCAACTCAGAAGTGAAGCTCAGGGGAGCGATCCCCTGAATCCCGATCTGCGCGCTGCCATCGCCGCCGCAGACCCACTCTTCCAACCGCTCGCAAAGCGCCGCATCGGTGAGCTTAGCCCGCCCACGTAGCGCACATTCCCACACCACCAGCACGCGCCAGCCTTCCTCGGTCAACCGCTGCATATCACGGGCATCCCGTCTCACATTGCTGTTGATTTTATTAAGCCAGAATTCGGTGCGTGTGGCGGGAGTCTTGAACAGATAGCAATCGTGATGATGCCAAAAGCAGCCATGCGTAAAAATGACACAGCGGTATTCACCCAACGTAAAATCAGGTCGACCCGGCAGGCTAGCATCTTGCGTTATCCACTGTAATTCCAGGCTATCCAGCAGCGTCGCCATTCGTTTTTCAATCCCGGTATTCTGCGCGCCAATAGCGCGCATATTCTTGCTGCGAGTCGCCTTATCGTGAACGTCCGCCATCTTTTTTCTCCGCCTGGCGTAAGGCTACAGACTGTAAGATCCGCGATTCCAGCAAACGTGCTACCGCCGCAAACACCGGGACAATGACCGAATTGCCAAACTGGCGATACGCCTGCGTATCAGACACCGGAATGCGGAATTGGTAGCCCTGCGGAGATTCAAAACCCATCAGGCGGGCACATTCACGCGGCGTCAGGCGACGCGGTCGATGAAGCTGATTTTGCGGGTCGTCAAAGTTCTTCTCCCCCAAAGCACGATCCCAACCACGGTCAATCAGGATTTCTGCGCCATCCTTGTAATAACGCGCCGACAATGTCCGCGCCACGCTGCCAGCACGGGTAGGATCAACCATCCCATAGCCAAAACCGTTGCCTTTTTCCTGATGTTTACGCGCGTAGCGATATAGATATTTCCACAACACAGGCGTCAGAATAAATTTCGGATTCACCGTAGGCTCCAGCAATTCGCCAAAACTTGGGCGACGCTCAGGGTACAACGCGGGAATATCGCGCAGGGTAAATCCGTCATGCAGTCCTAAATCTCGGCGAAAACCGACCAGCACAATGCGTTCCCGATGCTGTGGCAGGAAGTGTTGCCCGTCGATGATCTTTGGATCATCAGCGCCCATGGCTGCCGCATCGGCCACTTCATAACCCAGTTCATCCAGAGTCTGCATAATGATGCGGAAGGTTTTGCCATTGTCATGGCTTTTCAGGTTTTTAACGTTTTCCAGCACGAAGATTGCCGGTCTGCGCGCATCAATAATGCGTACCACGTCGAAAAAAAGTGTGCCCTGGGTGTCACAAGCAAAGCCATGCGCACGACCCAGTGCATTTTTTTTCGACACACCAGCCAGTGAGAATGGCTGACAAGGAAAACCAGCTAACAGCACATCATGTTGCGGAATACAGTCACGAATATGCGCCTGCGCCTCGCTGTCACTGATCTCGGGGTTATTGCTGAGGGTCACATCGCGAATGTCGGCATTAAATTGATGTGCCTGCGGGTCGCAGTACCAGTTAGCTTTATAGGTTCGTACCGCGTGTTTATTCCACTCACTGGTGAAAACACACTGTCCGCCAATCGCTTCAAAACCATTACGTATGCCGCCGATACCGGCAAAGAGATCGACAAAACGGAAGGCGTAATTCGGATGATGCGCAGGCGGTTTTGGCAGCATCGCAGCCAAATGGGCACACTCATTTTCACTTAACCGAGTATTGGCGCGAGACATTGCCACCACGCGTTTGACAATCGCCGGGCTCCAGTGTTGCTCCCCTACCGCATCAAGCGCGGCGACAACGGTCTTAAGATCGTAAATCTCCAGAATATGCTGGAGCAGCGCCTGAGCATCCGGCGCAGGTTTCACCGTTGCCTCGTTTATTAAGACTCGCTGTTGCATAAAGTTGACCAGATACAGAAAAAGAAAAATAAGCCAGAGATTACCATAGTTTGCCCGGCGCAAGTGTTGCGAATCGCTGGCGCACGGATTCATCTAGCGAGGTGGGCTCTCCTGCCAGTTCCGCGCTCAGTTTGGCCATAAAATGCACCAGAAAATCAGCGTTATGTTGTGCCATCTCTCGTCCTTTTGCCGTCTGCATGGTTTCCGCTAACCGTAGCAGTTTGGTTTGGAAGTGATCGAGGGCATAGGCTTTATCATCCAGTGCGCGGCAATCGGCAAACGGATCGTCGGCATCAAACAAGGCGGTATTGAGCGCACCCGCGACCGCAAAGACGCGCGCCAGGCCAATAGCGCCCAACGCTTCGAGTCTGTCCGCGTCCTGCACAATTTTGGCTTCGAGCGTTTGAGGAGGGATTTGCGCACTAAAGCTGTGAGCTTCAATCGCGTGCGCGACCGCAGAGTAGCATTCAGGGGGAAAGGACGGAAAATCGCGAGGCAAAATCAATAATGTCTGCTGGGCGGATAAACAGGAGGAACGGCTGCGGTCGGGGTGATTTTTCGGCAGGCTGACCAGATCGTGAAAGTAGCTTGCTATGAGGATAACGCGTAAATCGACCGCCTGGCCCTCGGCTATCCGCCGCGCGGTATGCCAGACGCGGCGGAAATGAGCGATATCATGCGACGCATCGCCGCCGTTGTAATGTCTGTCAAACCACAGCTCAATGTCCTGCTGCCAGATGCTGAGATCCATTTCTTCAATGCCCGAGTGAGTTAACCGACCCTCAGCATAGCAAATTACAGACTCTCTTCATGCTCCGGCATGCGTGGGCGGGTGTACCATGCAATCCCCCCCAACAATGCGCCGACAATACTCAGCACAATGAAGCCAAGCAGCGCGCCAATCCATTTCCCGCTAGTCGACCCCATTTCACCATCAATCGTTGCACCCGGGATACTTTGCACGTCGCTAATGACCCAAATGTAGTGCATCATCGCCCAGGCGAAGTAACCGCAAAACGCGTAAAATACCCACAGTGCCAGTTTGCCACCCAGCCCGCGCTCAATCCTTTCTTCCATAAAAAAAACTCTCATCACACAACGAATACAAACAGCGAAACCATCACGCCAAAAAAATGGTGTGACTTTCGTCACATTATAGCGATAAAAATAATGTGGGATAGTCTCCCGCTACCGGTTCAGCCCACGAAGTGCCGGTTACTTGATCTTCGGCAATTTTGTCTGATGCCCGATGGGCTCGGCATCCAGACCGTACCTAAAACAGCACTATATATACCCCCTCCCTTTTATTTAAGTATCATTGGCATTTCATTAATAATGATTGCCCCATAAACCCATTATTTATACTCGCGAGTAAAAAACATTTAATTTACTTCGTGAATAATTAAAGTCTTTTTCAAGACCTTTATTTTAATTTATTCCTGTGGCATTATCTCTCCGTTATTAGCCTTTTGTTATGCATTAAGAATTTTTAATTTTATGACCTTCCCGATTGTATGCCAGTACGATCGGGATTTTTTTACCTTTAAGGCATGTATTACTCATTATATCCCCCGCATATAACTCACATTAAAAGCATTGAATTTCAATAAGATATTCACAGCACGCTTGCCCGAAGACGAGAATCATAACTTAAACTTTATAAATAAAACATTTAGAAATATCTAATATAAGCTTGTTACATTTATAATTTAAGGAAAATTGAACCATCCATATAACATCCAAAACTGAGATACGAATGCATCTCATATATTCACACGCATTATCATGCAAAGGAAATTATAATGAAAATGAAAGCTCTGGCACTTTTAATGCCTGCCTTATTCATGGCTGGCGCAGCAAATGCAGCAGAAGTTTACAACAAAGACGGTAATAAACTTGACCTCTACGGCAAAGTCGTCGGGTTACACTATTTCTCGCAAACTGGCAGCAATGACGGCGATCAGTCCTATGCCCGTTTCGGCTTCAAAGGCGAAACGCAGATCAACCAGGATCTGGTCGGTTATGGACGTTGGGAATATAACATCCAGGCTAACACGCCGGAAAGTGACAGCGGAAACGCATGGACTCGTCTGGGTTATGCTGGGGTAAAATTTGGCAACCTGGGTTCGTTTGATTATGGCCGTAACTATGGTGCCATCTACGATATTGAAGCCTGGACCGATATGCTGCCAGAGTTCGGCGGCGACAGCTATACGCAAACCGACGTCTTCTTCACCGGTCGTGCCAACGGCATCGCCAGCTATCGTAACAGCGATTTCTTCGGCGAGGTCGACGGTCTGAATTTTGCTCTGCAATATCAGGGTAAAAACGAAGACGGTAGTTCAGGCGAAGGCACGAACAATGGCGCGGGAAATAAACTGTCTAAAAAGAATGGCGACGGTTTTGCGATGTCCACCACTTATGATCTCGACTTTGGTCTGAGCTTAGGTGCAGCCTACTCCACTTCTGACCGTAGTAACGAACAGGTTCAGAAAGGTGGCAACAATAATCGCTACAGCAAATATGCTGGCGGCGACACGGCTGATGCCTGGACGGTTGGCGCAAAATATGATGCTAACAGCATCTATCTGGCAATGATGTATGCAGAAACGCGCAACATGACCCGCTATGGTAACGATGCCGGTATTGCCAATAAAACGCAGAACTTTGAAGCGGTTGCGCAGTATAAACTCGACTTTGGCCTGACCCCATCACTCGCATGGGTCTACTCAAAAGGTAAAGATCTGGGGGATAATAACGGTCGCTATGGTACCGGGTATACCGATAAAGCGCTGGTGAATTACATTGATATCGGTGCCACTTACGAATTCAATACCAACATGTCCACCTACATTGATTATCGCCTGAACCTGCTGGACGACGACGCGCAGTTCTATAACGACAATCAAATTGCAACCGATGATATCGTTGCTATCGGCCTGGTTTATCAGTTCTAACCCTGCCTTATAGACAAAGCCCGCGAAATGCGGGCTTTTTACCGTTCTTCAGCAAACCGTTACGGCGCTTCCTGCAACGCAAGCCGCACAAAACCATTATTCTGCGCCAGCAGTTCATGTGCTTTCCATGGATCCATCCCGGTTAACAGCATCAGTATCGCCGTTTTACACTGGTGGTCACAGCTTTCCAGCGCCGCTTTCGCCATCGCTCGCGTACAGCCGCTTGCCTCCATGACAACCGCTATCTGCCGCTCTGCCATACGTGTCGTGGAATGACGGATATCAACGCGCATGTTGCTAAATACCCTGCCGCTGCGGATAGCCAGCCCAGTCGTCAGCATTGAGAGCACCATTTTCTGCGCTGCGAGCGCTTTAGGCTCCCCATAACCACTCACCACTTCCGCACCGGTTTGCGGTGTAATCACAATATCAGCAAGTTCCGTCGCTTCACTGCTCAGATTACGCGTGATAACCGCGCGCGCCGCCCCCAGAGACCAGGCATGCCGCAACGCGCCCCACAGCCACGGGGTTTTTCCCCCGACAGTCAGCGCCACCAGCATATCGTTTTGTGTGAACCCGATGGCCTGAAGATCCAGTAAACCCCGGTTGTAATCCTGTGCCGCATCACTCATATCATGCAGCATGGCCAGCGCTCCACCGGCAATTAACCCGACCAGCGGTGACTTCTCGTCTGGCGCATATTCATTTGCAGCGATCACCGCATTACGCCCGGATGCCCCTGCGCCAACAAGAACCACCCGCCCACCGTGATTTAAGGTCGCTACGGCGCTGTCAACCAGACGAGTAATATCGTCAAGATAAGGCGTAACCGCAGCAGATACACTTTTATCATCCTGATTAATAACGTTTAATAAATCGCGGGTGGACAATCGGTCAATCTCGGTCGTCGCCGAATTACGTCGTTCCATGACTGAACCTGCAAGCTTACTGCTCATAAACGGACTCCTTATTATGGGTTCTTAAACAATACTAAAGTGTTTTGTATAAGAACCTCTGAGAGAACCGTCACAAAGAGAGGTTTGTTTTTGTAAGGCGTTGATGACTTTAAGTATTAGAAGACATCGGCGATAATGCTTTTTTGCTATTGATAAATGAAGGTTTATGCGCGACATGCAGCCTCTGGATTCCAAACGTCCGATGAAACTCAGCACGCTGGTTACGTGGATGGTGTGCAGCGTGATCGTCTGCGTGCTTCTGGTGGTCTATGCCTTCTACTTTATCCAGATAACCAAAGCCACTCGTGCCGGAGTTGAAGACACCGCCTTTGCCATTGCGCGGACTCTGGCAGACTCGCCTGAGATCAAGCGCGGTTTAAATGCCCCGCCGAATCAGAATATCATCCAGCCTATTGCCACGGCGGTACAGCAACGCAACGGTCTTCTGTATGCTGTGGTGACTAATATGGATGCCGTGCGTTATTCGCATCCCAATTCACACCTTATCGGCCAGCACTTTATTGGTGCCGATCTCAAACCAGCCCTAAAAGGCGAGGAAAATCTGTCGATTAACCACGGTGTCCTGGCAGAGGCGTTGCGCGTATTCACCCCAATCTATAACGACCGCAGCCAGCAAATTGGCGTGGTGATTGTCGGTATTTCACTACAGAAAGTTGATGAACAACTTAGTCGCGCACGCTGGAACGCCATCTGGTTCGTTCTGTTTAGCGCTATCGTCGGAACGCTCGGGATCTGGGGGCTGGTTCGGGTACTGAAGAACATTTTGTTCGGCCTCGAACCCCATGAAATTTCGAGCCTGTTTGAACAACGTCAGGCCATGTTGCAATCACTGCGGGAAGGCGTGATTGCCGTTGATGATAAGGGTCGCGTGACATTGATTAACCAAGCCGCCCGCGAAATTCTGTTTTCTCCTGAACCGACTCACTTAGGTGCGGTACAGCACGCCCCGATGCTGGTCGATCTTAAAGAGGTGTTAACCAGCGGCAATGCCATTGAGGACCGGGAAATTGGCTGTAACGGTCGGCTACTGTTATGTAACACCGTGCCAGTACGCAATAATAAGCGGGTGATAGGTGCTATCAGCACCTTCCGCGATAAAACTGAGGTCAGCCAACTGATGCAGCGAATGGATGGGCTGGTGAACTATGTTGATGCCCTGCGCACTCACTCGCATGAGTTTATGAATAAGCTGCATGTGATCCTCGGGCTTTTGCATATGAAGCGCTACGACAAGCTGGAAGGTTATATTCTGCAAACCGCCCAGAACTACCAGGCCGATATCGGCACGCTACAACATAAGATTAAATCACCGATTATCGCCGGTTTCTTGCTGGGTAAAATCAATCGCGCTGGCGATGCAGGGATTAACCTGACGCTGGCTGAAGACAGTCTTATCCCGGACAACCCGAACGAAGAGCAGGTGGCGGTGCTGGTGACAGTACTCGGTAATTTGATTGAGAATGCGCTGGACGCGATGTCAAACCAGGGCGAAGGTGAGATCAGCCTGCTACTGCATTACCAGAACGGCTGGTTGAGCGGCGAGGTCAGCGATGATGGCCCGGGGATCAACCCCGAGCAAATTGACGCTATTTTTAATAAAGGTTTTTCAACCAAAGGCGAAAACCGTGGCGTCGGGCTCTTCCTGGCCCGTCAGCAAACGGAAAATCTTGGCGGTACCCTTTCCGTCGAGTCAGAGCCCGGCGTCTTTACGCAATTTTTTGTCCATATTCCCTGGGATTCGAGAGGAACCGCGCGTGATTAATGTTTTGATAGTCGATGATGATGCCATGGTGGCCGATCTGAACCGTTGCTATATCGAACGAGTGGATGGTTTTTCGTGCTGTGGGATCGCGTCGACGCTGCAACAGGCCCGCGATAAAGTGATGGATAACGCCCAGCCTATCGACCTCATTTTGCTGGATGTCTACATGCAGCAGGACAACGGTCTCGATTTGCTACCCGATGTGCGCAATTCAGGGCGGGCGATTGATGTGATCATGATTTCATCCGCCTCCGATGCCGCTACGGTGCAAACATCACTACGTTACGGCGTCGTCGATTACCTGATTAAGCCGTTCCAGTTTCCACGTTTTGAAGAGGCCCTACTAAGCTGGCGTGAGAAAAAACAGTTGATGGGCAGCCACTCTTACTACGAGCAGGCAGATGTTGACCGTTTGCTGCACGGCGGTACACCGGAACTTGCGGACACCAAACGTCTGCCGAAAGGGTTAACGCCGCAGACGCTACGGACGTTGTGCCAATGGATAGATGCACACCCGGATAGTGAGTTCTCAACTGACGACCTGGCGCAGGCAGTGAATATTTCCCGCGTATCGTGCCGCAAGTATCTGATTTGGCTGGCGCAGGTCAATATTCTTTTCACCAGCATTCATTACGGTGCCACCGGACGTCCGGTCTATCGCTACCGCCTACTGCCCGAGCAATATGGTTTGCTTAAGCAGTACTGCCAATAAGCCGGTAGTCGTTATCCAAAAGTGTAAATCGATAGTGGTGACTCGATGATAGGATCACCTCTTTCGATTTTGTGACAAAAATGGCTTCAATATCCGGCCGTGCACGCAGCGCGGCACAGGCTTTCTCCACCCCCATGCCGTACATCAGCGTGGTCCAGATATCCCCATCAATGGAATCAGCGCTTACAATGGTCACGCTGTCGAGTTCGTTATCCAGCGGATAGCCGGTACGCGGATCGAGAATATGGTGATAAATCTGACCATTTTGCTCAAAATAACGTTCATAAACGCCTGAGGTCACCACCGATTTATGGGCTATTTCCAGAGTCCCAATCATGGCCCCCGCCTGGGAGAATGGCTTTTTCAGGCCGATTGACCAATTCCCTGCTGGCGTTCCCAGCGTTTGCACGTTCCCGCCGAGATTGATTAACCCCTGTTCTACCCCTTCTTTGCGCAAATAGTCGCGAACACGGTCGGCAATATAACCTTTAGCAATTGCACCAAGATCGATTTCCATCCCCGGCAAGGCCAGATACACGCTCTCATCAGCATCATTAAGCACCACCTGCAGCGGGTCGGTAAGTGTAAGCAGATGAGCGATATCCTCACCGGGCGGGACGCTGTCACCCCGAAAGCCTATACGCCAGCGTTTGACCAGTGGGCCAATGGCCAGGTTAAAGGCGCTATTGGGTAGCATGCTCGCTGCTTTTGCACATTTGATTAAGGCATAAACCGGGCTGCTGACACGAACTGGATGTTGACCTGCGGCATGGTTGATATCCATCACCTGCGATTGAGCACGATTGACGGTGAACAGGTCTTCATAGTGTTTGATAAGGCGGAAAACACGCGAGGCGAGCGCTTCGTCGCTATCGAAAAGTTTGAGCAGGATGGGGGAGCCCATCAGGACGGCGGAGTAACTATAAACCCTTGTCGTATCTAACATTAGCGTCCCCCTTTGATGATGATGTTTAGCCCGGTTATACAAAGGTCTAACCGGGCTACGGGGCTTAATTATGCTGATTCAAGCATTGCCCAGGATACCTGCTGCGCACGAATAGCGGCCTGATGACCCGCGAGCGTACCAAAGATAATGATATCAGCGACTGCATTTCCGCCAATACGGTTTCCACCGTGGATCCCACCAACCACTTCACCCGCGGCATAGGCACCCGGGATCGCCTGTTTTTTCTCGTTCAGTACACAGGTCTCGGTGTTAATCGTCACACCACCCATCGTGTGGTGAACGCCCGGTGCAATCTGAATGGCATGGAATGGCCCCTCATTGAGCGGTGCACGCAGCGCCGTTTTGCGGCCAAACTCTTCGTCATCCTGTTTTTCTACCGCCGAGTTGTATCGGGAAAGCGTGGACAAGAACGCCTCTTCTTCTAATCCCAGCTTAGCCGCCAGTTCGCTGGCCGAGCTAGCGCTGGTGACCAGACCTTTCGCGATGTATTCATCCGCGGCTTTATTTTTCGTCCGCACATGTTCATCAAATACGATGTAAGCATAGTGTTCTGGCAGGGCAATAATCGCCGCCGATACTTTATCGCGGGTCTCCATCTCGTTGAAGAACCGACTGCCATGCTGGCTGACCAGAATAGCCCCGCCGCCGCGAATGGATTCAGACACTAGATACGAAGTTTTCTGCTCGACCGTCGGGTGAATCTGAATCTCACCCATATCAACGGTTCCCGCACCGATATGCTCCAGCAGCGCGATACCGCCACCGGTTGCCCCTTTGTGGTTAGTGGTCACAAAACCCGCCAGATCGGGACGATATTTCACGACCATTTCGCTATTGGCGCTAAAACCGCCGGTAGCCATAATGATGCTACGCGTTTGCACGGTGAGGGTTTCTTTTTCCTCGGTTAACAAACGGACGGCTGAGACTTCTGAGTTTTCCATCACAATATCGACTACCGACGTATCGAGCATGACGTCAATTTCACGTTTTGTGACATTGCGGACAAGGCCGCTTATCAAATAACCACCCACGGCAGAACCATCTTTCGGACGGTGTGTACGGTCAATGCTCATACCACCGGTAGTGGTGATGTCATTGA
>Ga0308165_1000743_pt1 | contig 53009 bp, 62 predicted proteins | sample PhyWR2_FD_201032 | JGI IMG/M metagenome (GOLD analysis project Ga0308165, IMG submission 201032) | Phyllosphere microbial communities from UC Gill Tract Community Farm, Albany, California, United States - DLSLW.R2 | ecosystem: Host-associated > Plants > Phyllosphere > Unclassified | place: USA... | reverse complement strand
AAGCGATGGGTAAACTCCTGCAAAAAATGGGGGCGGAATTCATCCAGGCCGACCTGACGGAGCTGGTTTCTTCGCAGGCAAAAGTGATGCTCGCCGGAATCGATACGCTGTGGCACTGCTCCAGTTTCACCTCGCCCTGGGGAACGCAGGAAGCCTTTGACCTCGCGAACGTCCGCGCCACCCGCCGTCTCGGCGAATGGTCCGTCGCCTGGGGCGTACGCAATTTCATTCATGTTTCTTCCCCGTCGCTCTATTTTGACTATCACCATCATCGCGATATTCAGGAAGATTTCCGCCCCGCGCGGTTTGCCTGTGAATTTGCGCGCAGCAAAGCCGCCAGCGAAGAGGTCATCGATCTGCTCGCGCAGTCGAATCCGCATACGCGTTTTACCGTTCTGCGTCCGCAAAGCCTGTTTGGCCCGCACGATAAAGTGTTTATCCCGCGTCTGGCGCAGATGATGCACCATTACGGCAGCGTGCTGTTGCCGCGCGGTGGCGATGCGCTGGTGGATATGACCTATTTTGAAAATGCGATTCATGCGATGTGGCTGGCGAGTCAGACGGAGTGCGATCATCTTGTTTCAGGCCGCGCGTATAACATCACCAACGGCGAACCGCAGAGCCTGCGCAACATCGTGCAGCGTCTGATTGACGAGCTGAATATTCACTGCCGCATTCGTTCCGTGCCCTACCCGATGCTGGACATGATCGCCCGCAGCATGGAGCGCTTTGGCAATAAATCGGCCAAAGAGCCTGCGCTGACGCACTACGGCGTGTCGAAGCTCAATTTTGATTTTACGCTGGATACCACGCGTGCTGAAAATGAGTTGGGATACAAGCCGATCGTCACGCTGGACGAAGGCATTGTGCGCACGGCGGCGTGGCTGCGCGATCACGGCAAACTGCACCGTTAACGCGAATTATCCCTGCCCGTACTTTTCTAATAATGCCTCGGCAATCGCCATAGTTCCTGCATCTGCAATACCGTTCCAGTTCTCGGGACGGTAGTGCATCTGAAACGCCATAATGACCCGTTTTTTCTGCGCCTCGGTGCTATTGTCCGGGACTTCATACCCGTAACGCGCCAGCAGATCGAGCAGTGCGTCAGGTTCTACGCTCTGGTACGGCGGTTTGCCGTTGAGATAAAACGCGACGCGAGCCGGATCGGGCCATGCGCCAATCCCCTGCTGGGCCAGCGCGTGCCACGGGAATAGCGAGCCGGGATCGTCTTTGCGCTGTGGGGCAATATCGGAATGCGCCACCACGTTCTGCGGCTTGATGTCGTACCGGGCGATAATGTCTTTGGCGAGCGGAATCAGTGCGGCGATTTGCGCAGGTTCAAACGGGATAAAGGTCTTCACGCTCCCCGTTTTCTGCCAGCCCCGGTTTTCCAGCTCGATCCCGACCGAGGTATCGTTAATGCGGTTCGTACCGCGCCAGAAGCTCACGCCCGCGTGCCAGGCCAGCTCGCTTTCAGGCACCAGTTGCCAGATGCGCGGTTTGCCGTCCGGGGCAGGCGGTTTCGCCGGAATCAGATAATGCGAGCTGACGTGTTTATCGGTCAGCGTGGCCAGCGAACTGTCGAAATCATCGGCCGTATAGTGAATCACCAGCACTTTGATGCGCGGATACGCAGCCTGCGCCTGATGGCGGGTGTCCAGCTCATACGCCCCTTTGTCGACGATGCCCTTTTCACCCGTACATCCCGCCAGCAGCATCGCCAGCAGGGAGAGGGACAGCGAACGTTTCATCGACGCGTTTTTACCGCAGTACCGCTGACGCTCACCATCAGCATGCTGGCGTCTTTACCGACCGTTTCATAGTCGATATCAATCCCCACCACCGCATCAGCGCCCAGCGCTTTGGCCTGCTCGCCCAGCTCTTTAAACGCGATTTCGCGCGCCTTGCGCAGCTCTTTTTCATAGGCTCCGGAACGTCCACCGACGATATCGCGGATGCCAGCAAAAAAGTCGCGGAAAATATTCGCCCCCAGAATGGCTTCACCCGTTACCACGCCGCAGTACTCGACGATAGGCTGCCCTTCCAGAGTGGGGGTTGTTGAAAATTGCATCGTGTCTCTCCTTTTTTCATGGCCGGTCAGACTTCATCAGGTATAGCGTTCAATGCCTTAGCGCATCACTTCCCCAGCATTATCGGTTCGTTACGCTATGATTGAAAGGATAGTTAATCATTAAGGAAATCAACATGCGCTATTCTGCTTTGACGCTTTTGGTGCCGTGCGCGCTGCTGCTCAGCGCCTGCACCACGCCTGTCACACCGGCTTTTAAGGATATTGGAACCCGCAGCGGCCCTTGTATTGACGGCGGTCCTGATGCGGTCGCCCAGCAGTTTTACGATTACCGCATTCAGCATCGTAACAACGATATCACCGCCCTGCGCCCGTACCTGAGCGATAACCTGGCGAAATTGCTGAGTGATGCCACTCGCGACCCGCAGCATAACGCGCTGCTTCAGTCCGATCCGTTCTCCAGTCGCACTACGCCGCCTGACAGTGCCGAGGTTGCCAGCGCCTCCACCATCCCAAATACCGACGCGCGAAACATCCCGCTAAGAGTGAAACTGACTCAGGGCAGCCAGTCCTGGCAGGACGAAGTGCTGATGATCCGTGAGGGCCAATGTTGGGCGATTGATGACGTTCGCTATATCGGCGGCAGCGTTCACGCCCCGGCTGGCACGCTGCGTCAGTCGATTGAAAATCGCTAGGTGAAAATCGTTACCCCCGTAAAATGTCCGGCATTTCATGAGGAATGCCGACATTTATTCTCGCCCCATTTCCCTTCCGCTATTTTGTGCTATGTTTAGATAGAATTACGGGTTATATTTAACTTTTAACGCATAAATATTGCATAACTATTCTGTCAACGGTACTATCTGCGGCCTCAATTGCTATAGATTGCCTGGATGAGTAAAGACTGCCCCGATGAGTATTCAACTAAACGGCATTAACTGCTTCTACGGCGCACACCAGGCGCTGTTCGACATCACGCTGAACTGCCCCGAGGGCGAAACGCTGGTTTTACTTGGCCCAAGCGGCGCAGGTAAAAGCTCACTTCTGCGCGTCCTCAATCTGCTTGAAATGCCACGCTCCGGTACGCTTGCGATCGCCGGAAATCACTTTGATTTTGCCAAAACGCCGTCCGATAAAGCGATCCGCGATTTGCGCCAGAACGTCGGCATGGTCTTTCAGCAATATAATCTCTGGCCGCACCTGACCGTGCAGCAAAACCTGATTGAAGCGCCCTGTCGTGTACTGGGTTTGAGCAAAGATCAGGCGCTGGCGCGTGCCGAAAAATTACTGGAACGTCTGCGCCTGAAACCGTACAGCGATCGCTATCCACTGCATCTTTCTGGCGGTCAACAGCAGCGCGTTGCCATTGCACGCGCCCTGATGATGGAACCCGCTGTTCTGCTGTTCGATGAACCTACCGCCGCGCTGGACCCAGAAATTACCGCCCAGATCGTCAGCATTATCCGCGAACTGGCTGAAACGAATATCACGCAAGTCATCGTGACGCACGAAGTGGAAGTGGCGCGCAAAACCGCCAGCCGCGTGGTGTATATGGAAAACGGTCTTATCGTCGAGCAAGGGGATGCGAGCTGCTTCACCGCTCCGCAAACTGACGCCTTTAAAAACTATTTATCTCACTGATGTGTTAGGGAAAATGATAATGAAAAAAGTATTGATTGCCGCACTGCTTGCTAGCATCAGCCTTTCCGCTACCGCAGCACAGACCATTCGCTTTGCTACCGAAGCCTCTTATCCTCCGTTTGAGTCCATCGATGCGAACAACAAAATCGTGGGCTTTGACGTGGACCTGGCTAATGCGCTGTGTAAAGAGATCGACGCGACCTGCACCTTCGCCAACCAGTCTTTCGATAGCCTGATCCCAAGCCTGAAATTCAAGCGTATCGACGCAGTGATGGCCGGTATGGACATCACCCCGGAGCGTGAAAAACAGGTTCTGTTCTCAACGCCTTATTACGACAACTCCGCCCTGTTCATCGGTCAGAAAGGCAAATTTGCCTCTATTGAGCTGCTGAAAGGCAAAAAAGTCGGCGTGCAGAACGGCACGACGCACCAGAAATTCATCATGGATAAACATCCGGAAATCACCACCGTGCCTTACGACAGCTACCAGAATGCGAAACTGGATCTGCAAAACGGTCGTATCGACGCCGTATTTGGTGACACCGCAGTGGTCACCGAATGGCTGAAAGCCAACGACAAGCTGGCGGCAGTCGGCGATAAAGTGACCGATAAAGATTACTTCGGCACGGGTCTGGGTATCGCGGTCCGTCAGGGCAACACTGAATTGCAGCAGAAATTCAACGCTGCTCTCGAAAAAGTGAAAAAAGACGGCACCTACGAAACCATCTACGCTAAATGGTTCCAGAAGTAAGATCTGATGAACGAATTTTTTCCTTTAGCAAGCGCCGCCGGGATGACCGTCGGCCTTGCCGTTTGTGCGCTCATTATTGGCCTGGCGCTGGCGATGGTCTTTGCGGTGTGGGAGTCAGCGAAATGGCGCCCAATCGCGTGGATCGGCTCCGCGCTGGTGACCGTCCTGCGCGGACTACCCGAAATTCTGGTGGTCCTGTTTATCTATTTCGGCTCCTCACAGCTGCTGCTGACGCTGTCTGACGGCTTCACGCTAAACCTGGGTTTTGCCCAGATTCCCGTGCAGATGCAGATTGAGAACTTTGATGTCAGTCCGTTCCTGTGCGGCGTGATCGCGCTTTCCCTGCTCTATTCCGCCTATGCATCGCAGACCCTGCGCGGCGCGTTGAAAGCGGTTCCGGTTGGGCAGTGGGAATCCGGTCAGGCGTTGGGTTTATCTAAGACGGCCATTTTCTTCCGTCTGGTGATGCCGCAGATGTGGCGTCATGCCCTGCCAGGTCTGGGAAATCAGTGGCTGGTATTGCTGAAAGACACTGCGCTGGTGAGCCTGATTAGCGTGAACGATTTGATGCTTCAGACCAAAAGCATTGCCACCCGCACCCAGGAGCCCTTCACCTGGTATATCGTTGCGGCGGCTATCTACCTGGTGATCACGTTGCTGAGTCAGTACGTTCTTAAACGCATTGACCTGCGCGCCACGCGCTTTGAACGGAGACCCGGCTGATGCTTGAGTATTTACCTGAGCTGATGAAAGGGCTGCACACCAGCCTGACGCTGACCGTGGCGTCTATCGTGGTGGCTCTGATTCTGGCGCTGATTTTAACCATCGTTCTGACGCTCAAAACGCCGGTGCTGGTGTGGATTGTTCGCGCCTACATCACGCTGTTTACCGGCACGCCGCTGCTGGTGCAGATCTTCCTGATTTACTACGGGCCGGGCCAGTTTCCGACGCTCCAGGAATATCCGGTTATCTGGCATCTGCTGTCTGAACCCTGGCTTTGCGCGTTGATTGCCCTGTCGCTGAACAGCGCAGCGTACACCACGCAGCTTTTCTATGGTGCGATCCGCGCCATTCCAGAAGGCCAGTGGCAGTCCTGCGGCGCGCTCGGGATGAGCAAAAAAGACACGCTGGCGATCCTGCTGCCGTACGCGTTTAAACGCGCGCTCTCTTCCTATTCCAATGAAGTGGTGCTGGTGTTTAAAAGTACGTCTTTGGCTTACACCATCACATTGATGGAAGTAATGGGTCACGGACAACTGCTGTACGGTCGCACCTATGACGTCATGGTGTTTGGTGCGGCAGGTCTGGTTTATCTGATTGTGAACGGTCTGCTAACGCTGATGATGCGTCTTATCGAGAGCAAAGCGCTGGCATTTGAGCGCAGAAATTAATCAATAAACTGCATAAACTGTGAATCTGAAAGACGGGCAAGTCACACCACTGCCCGTCTTTTTTTATGCGAGAAATAATAATTAATCATTTTTATTGCATACAAATTCAATAAATGGCATTGTTGATTTATGCCGAAGACACGGCGCATAAGACAGATTGACAGACGGGAGCGTTAAAATGAAAAAGGTAGTTTTGGCCGCATTACTGGCAACTTTCGCCGCTGGCGCATCAGCCGCAGATAAAATCAGCTTTGGCGTTTCCGCCACCTATCCGCCATTCGAATCGCTGGATGCCAGCAATCAGATCGTCGGTTTTGATATCGACCTGGCGAAAGCGCTGTGCAAACAAATGCAGGCCGACTGCACCTTTACCAACCACGCGTTCGACAGCCTGATCCCGGCGCTGAAGTTTAAAAAATACGATGCGGTCATTTCCGGCATGGACATCACGCCCGATCGTAGCAAGCAGGTGTCGTTCACCGACCCGTACTACGCTAACTCTGCGGTCGTGATTGCGAAAAAAGATACCTACAAATCTTTCGGTGAGCTGAAAGGCAAACGCATTGGGATGGAAAACGGCACCACGCACCAGAAATACCTGCAGGACCAACATCCTGAAGTCAAAACCGTGGCTTACGACAGCTACCAGAACGCGATTATCGACCTGAAAAATGGCCGTATTGATGGTGTGTTCGGCGATACCGCCGTGGTGAATGAGTGGCTGAAAACCAACCCGCAGTTGGGCACCGCGACGGAAAAAGTGACCGACGCGCAGTACTTCGGTACGGGCCTTGGCATCGCGGTACGCCCGGATAACAAAGCCCTGCTGGAAAAACTGAACGGCGCGCTGAAAGCGATTAAAGCCGACGGTACTTACCAGAAAATCAGTAACCAGTGGTTCCCACAATAATCACGCATGGCCGGGCAATCGCCCGGCTTTTTATTGCCGCCCATTTATAACGGCACGTAAAAGCGGAAACGCGCCCCGCTCGCCGCATCCATCAGGTCAATCCCACCGCCGTGCAGCTCCAGCATCCTTTTCACAATTAACAGCCCTAATCCGCCGCGATTTTCTCGCGACGCCTGCTGACTCAGCGCGGACGGTCGCTGGAATAATTCATCCCGTAACGCCGCCGCAATGCCCGGTCCGCTGTCCGTCACTTCTACCTGCAATTGCTGATTCTCCTGCCACACAGCCAGACGTATATCGCCGCCCGCAGGCGTGTGGCGCATCGCGTTATCCAGCAGATTCGTCACCACCCGCTCAATCATGGAGACGTCGGCATTCACCAGCGGCAGCGGCCCCGGCACGTCGATATGCAGGCGAAGCTCGCGGGTCTGCGCGGTCAGTTCGAATTTCTGCGCCACGTCGGAAATCAGCTCGCCCATCGCAAAGCGTTCGCGCTGCGGTTTGATGCCGCCATATTCGAGGCGCGCCAGCTCAAACAGCTGCTGCGAAAGATGCCGCACCTTTTGTCCCTGTCGCAGCGCCGTGGACAGATACTTCTGGCTCTCTTCTGCCGTCAGCGTCGCGGATTTCATCGACAGCGTTTCCAGATACCCCAACAGCGAGGTGAGCGGCGTGCGCAAATCGTGAGAAATATTGGCGATAAACTCCCGGCGCTGCCTGTCGCTGTCGGCCAATTGATCCCACTGGGACGTAATCTTGCGCGCCAGTTCGATAAAGGTGTTGCGCAGAAGCGTCACCTCGTCACCCGTGCTGTTTTCGAGCGGCTGGTCTGCAAGCTGTTTAATCGCGCTGATGCTGTCCTGCTCCAGGCCGGAGACTTCCGCCGTGAGTCGCTTGACCGGCTGCGTCACCCAGTAGCGCACCAGCAGCCCCGCCAGCAGGCCAAAAAGAGCCACCAGCATCAGCGACCACATCGCAGTGCTCCACAGCGTTTTGTGCCAGGCCATGTCCGCGAGGGCATTAAATTCTTCGCCCTGCAGGATGATGTATAAATAGCCGCGAAGCTGGCCGTCCTGACGCAGCGGCGTGGCGCTGAAGACTTTTTGCTTATCGAGGCTGCGCGGATCGTCGCCATACACGGGCCACGTTTCGCCGCTGAGGAAATTTTGCAGTGGTGCAATCGCAATGCGTTGCCGCTGAATGTGCCCCGGCGGAGCCGCATCGGCCAGCAGCTCGCCGTCCGGTGAAATCACATACAGCTCAACGCTGGGGTTGAAGGTCATCAGGCGGTCAAACAGCGGTTTGAGGCGACTGCGATCAACCTTGCCTTGCGCATCCAGAATCGGCTCGCGCTGGGCGATTTGCTGCGCCAGACCACCCGAAAGCCGCTGAACCATGGCGTTGCCGTACTGCATGCTGGTGTAAAGCTGCACCACGCAGGCCACCGCCGCGCTGAGCATCAGCAGCAGGATAAACAGCAGCGTCAGCCGCTGGCTGAGGCTAAACCGTCGCGTCATGAGTCAACTCCGCAAATTTATAGCCTTTGCCCCAGACGGTACGAATGATTTCCGGCTCGGCGGCATCTTTTTCTATCTTGATCCGCAGGCGATTGATATGGGTGTTGACGGTGTGTTCGTAGCCTTCGTGCTGATAGCCCCAGACCTGCTCAAGCAAAGCCAGACGCGAGAAAACCTCGCCAGGATGGCGGGCAAAGAAGTACAGCAGCTCAAACTCGCGCGGGGTGAGAACCACCTCTTTGCCGTTCAACTGGACGCTGCGCAACAGCGGATCCAGCGCCAGGCCGTGCGCATAAATGTGCCCGTTTGACTGCGCCTGCCCCATCGCCTGCTGACGCCGAAACAGCGCTTTAATTCGGGCAATCAACTCCTGCACGGAAAAGGGTTTCGCGAGATAGTCATCCGCGCCGGTTTCCAGACCAGTAATACGGTCAGTTTCGCTGCTGCGGGCGCTGATAATAATGATGGGCAGATATCGGGTGAGCTGGCGGATGCGACGACAAATTTCCAGTCCGTCGACGTGAGGCAACATCAGATCGAGGATCACCGCATCCCATTGCCTCTGCTCAAGCAGCAGCAACGCTTTGGCACCGTCGACCTCGTGGGTAATGACGTAACCTTCGTCTTCGAGATGTAAACGCAGGAGAGACGCGATATCGCCATCGTCTTCCACCAGCAGGATCTGTTTTGCCGCCGCCATCAGTAAGCCTTTTTCAGTGTTTAACCGTTAAAGCTTACCTGATTTTGGGCAGCAGAAGAGTTCACATTTTGTTTAAGATTTGACGAGCAGCGTCAACACTTCGTAGTGCGCGGTATGCGGGAACATATCGAAAAGCTGCACGCGTTCTACGCGGTAGCCGGGCAAGTGGCCAAAATCTTTCGCCATGGTTTGGGCATTACAGCTGGAGTAGATAATGAAGTCAGGTGCCATCTGGCTCAGATAATCGCACAGCGTTTTACCGATGCCCCGACGCGGGGGATTCACCAGCACCAGTTCAGGCACGCTGCCCTGACCGGTGGCGAACTCGGCAGAATCGAGCGCCTGAAAATGAAGATCGGTTAAGCCTAATTGCGCGGCGGATTGTTTCGCGCAGGCGATGGCTTCCGGCGAAATCTCAATGCCCGTCAGTTTCATCTGCGGCGTGGCGCAGTGCAGGCCAAAGCCGCCAACGCCACAGAATAAATCCCACATATGATGGATGTTGAGCGCACGCACCCAGTCGCGCGCCGTAGCGTAAAGCTGGCTCGCAACCGTCGGGTTAGTCTGGAAGAAGCTTTGCGGGCGGATCCACAGCGGCACGTCGTTAAAACGTTCCGCCAGCGCCTGCTGGTCGGTGAAGAAAATCTCTTTCTCCCCTTCCATGATCGCCATATGCACCGGCTGAATATTCGCCGTGATCACGTTTAACTGCGGTAACTGTTGCTCAAGCCACGGCAGCGCCGCGCGCAGTTGTTCAAGTTTAGCTTCGGAGCGCAGCACAAAACGCAGCATCATGCCGCCGTCGAGCTGGCTTTCCGTTAACAGCAGGTATTTGAGTTCACCGCGTTTACGCTCAACGTTATAGGGCGTTAAACCCGCGCGGGCGATAAAGGGCTTCAGCGCCGCAAAAACGGGTTCAAACGAGGCGGGATAGAGCGGACAGTCGGTTAAATCTTCTGGCGTACCGTCGCGATGCAGCATGCCCAGCAGCGGTTTTTCGACGCTGCCGCTCACCACCATTTTGGCTTTGTTGCGAAAGCCCCGCTCCGGCCCGCTGACAGGTGCACACCACTCCGCCACCGCATGCGCTGCAAGCAACTGCTGCAAATCGGTCATTTTAGCGGAGAGTTGTTGGGAGACCGGCTGCTCTATCCATTGACAGGAGCGGCAACGACCGGCATCAAAGAGTGCGCACTGCATAGCAAAACCTTAAGAATAACGGGGCTGCGATTATATACACAAAATCATGCAAGTTGTATCAAGGCGGCACGTCTGAGAATCCCCAGGAGCTGACTCAAGTCAGTGACTGGGGTGAGCAGACGCAGCCAACGCAGAGACAGCTTGAAGGATGACGTGTATACACGTTATTGCAAACGGAAAAATCGTCGGCTGGACGCGGGAACAAAGAGGAGGAACAGCACCAGCAGATCCGGGAGTTTTTGCAGCATCAGCGAGCGGAAAATGTCCCGCTTCGACTCTCCGGCAATGCTGAACAGTTCGGGATAACCATAGCCAATCGACGCAGCCCACAGATAACCCGTGGCAATCACCTGTGTGAGCAGAAACACCCACCGCGCCCAGTTCCGCCCTTTCGCCAGGGAAAAGGCGCAATAGATCTCAACGAAAACCAGCGCCAGGCTTCCCATAAAGACCAGGGTTAAATTCCACGTCTGCACGCTGCGATGGATAAACTCGCCCATGCCGCGCAGACCCAGCATGTTAAACAGCATCACCAGGTCCAGACAACGAATCATAATAATGGCGAGCGCCGCTACCTGCACAAGAGCAGGTACGTTCAGGCGAGCATGTGCTTGTCGTGATTTAGTTAAGAATCCCAATGTTTTTACTTCCCTGAAAAACAGTGCCGCGACATGCGCGGCACTTCATTGAGAATTTTAAATGCTTCAGCCGCGTCTTGCACGCTGGATATCACGCACGCGCTGTTTTTCCGCGCGCGCCATCAGTAACCAGGCGATAAAACCCACCACGCCAACAACACCTAAAATGATTGACGCCAGTGCGTTGATCTCAGGGTTAACTCCCATGCGCACGCTGGAGAAAACCAGCATCGGCAGCGTCGTGGCGCCAGGCCCGGAAACAAAGCTGGCGATCACCAGATCGTCAAGCGACAGCGTGAATGCCAGCAGCCAACCGGAGATCACCGCAGGCATAATCATCGGCAGCGTAATGATGAAAAACACTTTCACCGGCGTGGCACCGAGGTCCATCGCCGCCTCTTCTATCGAATGATCCAGCTCACGCAGGCGCGACGAAATCACCACCGCCACATAGGCGGTACAAAAGGTGACGTGCGCCAGCCAGATGGTCAACATGCCCCGATCCGCCGGCCAGCCAATCGCATGCGCAAGCGCGACAAACAGCAGCAGCAGCGATAAACCGGTGATCACGTCCGGCATGACCAGCGGAGCGGTTATCATAAACGCAAAGCCCGTCGAACCCCGAAAGCGACCGAATCGCACCATCACCAGCGCGGCAATCGTGCCGAGAATACTGGCCATGGTGGCGGCGCAGGCAGCAATCGTCAGACTCAAGCCCACCGCGCTCATCATCGCGCCATCGCGGAACAATTCGCCGTACCAGCGCGTCGACCAGCCCGCCCAGACCGTCACCAGTTTGGAACTGTTAAACGAGTAGATCACCAGCATTAACATCGGGGCATAGAGGAACGTAAAGCTCAGTACCAGAATCAGAATGCGCCACGGAGAGCGTACAACCGGTAAATTATTCATCCATGATCTCCCATCTGTTTTTGCTGATGCTTATGGAACCACATGATTGGCACGATCAGCAGCAACAGCATGACAATCGCGACCGCAGAGGCCACCGGCCAGTCGCGGTTGTTAAAGAACTCCTGCCACAGCACGCGGCCAATCATAATGCTGTCCGGGCCGCCGAGCAGTTCAGGGATAACAAACTCGCCAACCGCCGGGATAAACACCAGCATCGAGCCGGCGATAATCCCGCCTTTGGTGAGCGGCACTATCACGCTGAAAAACGTTTTCAGCGGACGGGCACCAAGATCCAGTGAGGCCTCTACCAGCGAATAATCAATGCGCGTCAGCGCGGTATAAATCGGCAGAACCATAAACGGCAGATAGGCGTACACAATGCCGATATACACCGCCAGATTGGTGTGCAAAATCGTCAAAGGCTGATCGATAACCCCGAGCCACAGCAAAAAGTTATTCAGCACGCCGTTGTTTTTCAGGATCCCCATCCAGGCATACACGCGGATCAGAAACGAGGTCCAGGACGGCAGAATTACCAGTAACAGCAAAATATTGCGCGTTGACGGTTTGCTGTGCGCCACCGCCCAGGCCAGCGGATAGCCGATCGCCAGACAGCAGATCGTCGACACCGCCGCAATCTGTAACGACTGTAAATAGGCTTCGAAGTAGAGCGGATCGTCGGTGAGCTGCAGATAATTGCCCAAATTCAGCGCAATCGTCAGCTGTCCGTCCGCCCATTCCATCAGGTTTGAATAAGGCGGTATCGCGCGCGCCATTTCGGCGAGACTGATCTTGAAGACAATCAGGAACGGGAGCAGGAACAACAAGATCAGCCACACGTACGGCATGGCGATCACCAGCTTGCGGCCATGCGCCATCTGCATATGCATCAGCCACTTCGCGAATCCGCTGGTTTTAGGCTCGCGGACAGGGGGTTCAAGTGTACTCATTGCCGCTCCTTATACCGTCAGCACAACGCAACTGTCCGCGTCCCAGTAAAGACGCACTTCGTCGCCCCACGTCGGCAGCCCTTTTCGATAGCGGTGTTCGTTCTGCAACTGGGCACTGATCATCTGCCCGCTTTGAAGTCGAACGTGATAAATGGAGAGATCGCCCAGGTAAGCAATATGCACCACTTCACCTACGGCGAAGTTGTAGCCATCAGCGGGCGGTTCTTCGCAGAGCATGATTTTTTCCGGACGCAGCGCCACGTAAACAGGCACGTTATCCACCACCGAGGCGTCAGGATCCACTTTCAGCGGATGCACCAGCCCAGGCGCTTCAATCACCAGACCATCTTCATGGCGTTCTTTCAGCAGCCCTTCAAACACATTGACCGAGCCGATAAATTCCGCGCTGTAGCGCGTGGTCGGGTGCTCGTAAATCTCTTCCGGCTCGCCGATTTGCACGAACTTGCCGCGATTCATGATCGCGATACGTCCGGCCATGGTCATGGCCTCTTCCTGATCGTGCGTCACCATCACACAGGTCGCGCCAACACGCTCAAGAATATCCACAACTTCAAGCTGCATGCGGTCGCGTAGCTTTTTATCCAGCGCGCCCATCGGCTCGTCGAGCAGCAGCAATTTTGGCCGTTTTGCCAGACTGCGCGCCAGGGCCACGCGCTGACGCTGCCCGCCAGAAAGCTGGTGCGGCTTGCGCTTCGCGAATTCCTGCATGTGTACCAGGCTGAGCATTTCGGCCACGCGGGCCCTGATTTCGGCTTTCGGTAATTTGTCCTGCTTCAGGCCAAACGCGATGTTCTGCTCCACCGTCATGTGCGGGAACAGGGCGTAAGACTGAAACATCATATTGATCGGGCGTTCGTAAGGCGGAACGCGGGAGAGATCGACGCCATCCAGCATAATTTGCCCGGCAGTGGGCTGTTCAAAACCGGCCAACATCCGCAACAGCGTGGATTTGCCACAGCCAGATGCGCCCAGCAGCGCGAAGATCTCGCCTTTGTAAATGGTGAGGCTGACGTCGTCCACGGCATGCTGACCATCAAAGGATTTCGTCAGGTTACGGATTTCAAGAAGCGGGGTCAGCGCTTTACGGGTTTTCGCCTGCGGGCGGGGGATCGCTTCATTCACGGGGTGCTCTCCGGCAACAATCAAAACGGGTGCAAGCGCACCTTTTCGGTGCGCCTGTTGCCGGGATGCTTACGCATGCCCGGCCTGGAAAAAGTCGGTGAATGAATTATTTACCGCTTTTCACCTTCGTCCACGCGCGAGTACGTACGCGGTCGATTTTCGGGTCTTGTACTTTCAGCGTGAACAGCTTAGCGAACACATCTGCTGGCGGGAAGATAGCCGGGTTGTCACGGACTTCGGCGCTGATCAGCGGCACCGAGGCTTTGTTACCGTTGGCGTAGAAGACGTGATCGCTGATATGGGCAATCACTTCCGGGCGCAGGAGGTAGTTCAGGAACTGATAGGCTTCATCTTTGTTTTTCGCATCCGCCGGCATCGCGAAGACGTCAAAGAACGCCAGCGCGCCCTCTTTCGGGATCGTATAGGTGACGTTCACGCCGTTTTTCGCCTCTTTCGCGCGGTTGGCCGCCTGCCAGACGTCTCCCGCCCAGCCGATAGCGACGCAGATATCGCCGTTGGCGAGATCGTTAATGTACTGAGAAGAGTGGAAGTAACGAATGTTTGGACGCAGCTTCAGCAGCAGGTCGGTGGCCGGCCCGGTGTAGTCATCTGCTTTGGTGCTGTTCGGATCTTTGCCGAGGTAATTCAGCACGGTGGCAAAAATCTCTTCAGGCGCATCCAGGAATGAGACGCCGCAGCTTTTCAGTTTTGCCAGGTTTTCCGGTTTCATCACCATATCCCAGCTGTCCAGCGGGACGTCGGTTCCGAGCGCCTTTTTCACTTTATCGACGTTGTAGCCAATCCCGGTCGTCGCCCACAAATACGGCAAGGCGTACTTGTTATCCGGATCGTGCTTCGCCACCATCTTCAGCACTTCAGGATCGAGGTTTTTCCAGTTCGGCATCTTGCTCTTATCCAGCGGCTGGAATACACCGGCAGCCAGCTGGCGCTCGAGGAAACTGGCCGACGGAACCACCAGATCAAAGCCGGTGCTGCCCGCCATCAGTTTACCTTCCAGCACTTCGTTGGAATCAAAGACGTCATAAACCACTTTAATCCCGGTCTCTTTTTCGAAATTCGCCACCGTATCCGGCGCGATATAATCAGACCAGTTATAAATGTGCAGCGTTTTTTGTTCCGCAGCGAGCGTACCGGCAGAGACAGCCATCAGAGCGCCCGCAACCAGACCCGATAACCATTTTTTATTCAAGGCGACCATATCGTTATTCCTTATGAAAGCTCGTTAACTGTTGTTAACAAACGAACTAAAAGTATGCCCTTGGGGATATGCAAGAATCATGCATATTTTGTCGCTCCGCCTGACGCAAAAGAAAAAACCTTCTGGCAGTTTTCGCTCGCTTTTTTAAGCTCCGCAAGAATAACTGTAGCCCGTGCACCAGGCTATAGCCCAGATTAAAAAGCGGTTTTTATCAATTTTTTATGCAGGAAGTGTCTATGTGATAAGCCGAAATGGCCCGCAGACAGGTGAAATATTCTTTAAAGAAAGGTTAATAGCAGCAGAATAATTGGCGTTGCGCAGCCGCTGCGGGAGCGACTGCGTGAGTGTGATTGGGTTTTAGTGCAAAAATGGGTCGCGTGATTCGTTATTCTCGACTTCGTCGTCTTCGGGCGTAAACAGCAGATGATGCGCGCTGGCCTCTAACATCACCATTGAGATTTGCTCTTCGCTCTGGCGCATAAACCACGCAAACTGCTGGAATGACAGCCCCGCTCCGGCGCATAAAGACTGGCAAACCACCAGTTTTGGCAGATTATCATCCTGAATATCGAGAAATGCTTTCACGGTCAAAGAACCGGCATTGATCGCCGATAAATCAGAGGCCAGAGCCAGCAGTGCCGACGGTTTCACTTCGGCCAACGCCGAGAAGAGAATCACATCGTTGATCAGGTCGATTTTGGCGTCAAAAATGCCGTCGAAGTTTTGCATGTGCGGCAGATGCAACGCCTGACAGGAATCACACTCAAAGTAAGTGATGCCTGCATCGTCGAGCCAATGACGTAACGTATCCAGAGTGGGAACGACCTGTAAATCCATAGCGGTGCAGCCTCTTAATAAAAAACTTTGCTTAGAGTACGCAAAAAGCGCGTTCCTAACCACCCGTTTTCAGGCAATAGCCCGGCGTGGCGTGGCGCTCAATCCATGAGATCATTTTACCCGCAATATCGACACCCGTGGTTTTCTCTATCCCTTCAAGGCCTGGGGAAGCATTCACTTCCATCACCAGCGGCCCACGGTTCGCACGCAAAATATCCACGCCCGCAATATCCAGCCCAAGGGTTTGGGCTGCTTTGATGGCCATTTCACGTTCGCGCTCGGTGATGTCCGCGATCCGCGCTACCCCGCCACGGTGAAGGTTCGAGCGAAAATCGCCGTCTTTCGCCTGGCGTTCAATCGCCGCCACTACTTCATCGCCCACCACCAGGCAGCGAATGTCGCGCCCTTTCGCCTCTTCGATGTATTCCTGCACCAGAATGTGCGCGTTCAGCCCGCGAAAGGCGTCAATCACGCTCTCGGCTGCCTGACGCGTCTCGGCCAGCACCACACCAATGCCCTGCGTGCCTTCGACCAGCTTCACCACCAGCGGTGCGCCGCCGACCATCGCGATGAGATCGCTGGTGTCGTCGGGCGAATGGGCGATGCCGGTCATGGGTAAATCGATTCCCTGTCGGGCGAGTAACTGCAGGGAGCGCAGCTTGTCGCGCGCACGGGTGATGGCAACGGATTCATTCAGGGGGTAACTGCCGAGCATCTCGAACTGACGTAAAGCGGCGGTGCCATAGAAGGTCATTTGCGAACCGATGCGCGGGATCACCGCGTCGAAGTGCGGCAAGTGACGACCTTTATAATGAATAGAGGACGCCGCCGGGCTGATGTTCATATAGCACGACAGCGGATCGAGGATCTCGACGACATGACCCCGCTTATTTGCCGCTTCAAGCAGGCGTTTACAAGAATAGAGCGTTCCATCCCGGGACAAAATGGCAATTTTCACCCTGCACCTCTCCAAAATCTCAATAAGAGCCTGCGTATCATATACGCAGCCAGGCGCAGGATAAATGCGCTATCGCACGGCCCAGCCCTGTTTATGCAAATAGTCGAGAATAAACGGACGGTTTTCTTTAATGATGGTGCGACGAATATGGTCGCTCCAGGTGTCACGGCGATTATTGCTGTCGCGCGTCAGATAATAGTTCGCCAGCGCTTCGTCGTACTGCGCCAGGACGTTAGCATCCACGGGCTGATAGTGATTTTCATGCATCAGCATCGCAGCAGGAATACGCGGTTTCACGTCAGGATTATCCGCGGGCCAGCCCAGGCACAGGCCAAACAGCGGTAAAACGTGTTTGGGGAGTTGCAGCAGCTCAGTCACCGCCTCAATGCTGTTGCGAATGCCACCGATATACACACCGCCTAAACCGAGCGATTCGGCCGCCGTCAGCGCATTTTGCGCCATCATCGCGGTATCAACCACGCCCAGCAGCAGCTGTTCTGCCAGACCCAGCTGCGCATCCGGGCAAATTTGCAGATGACGATTAAAGTCGGCGCAAAACACCCAAAACTCAGCCGCCTGCGCGACATGCTTTTGTCCGCCCGTCAGCGTCACCAGTTGTTCACGCATCGCCGGATCGGTAATGCGGATAATCGACGTGCACTGCAAAAAGCTGGAGCTGGACGTGCCCTGCGCGCTCGCGATAATTGCCTCCCGCTGGGTATCTGTAATCGGTTGGTCGGTGTAATGGCGGATAGAACGGTGGGAGCGGATCACATCAATCGTCGGCGTCATTGGGTCTCTCTTTTCTCTGTCTTTACGCGGTTTGCCAGCCAGTATAGGCAAAGATGGCGGGCGTGTAATTGGCGAAACATAGCCTGAAGATATCAAAGCGACAGGTGAAACCTGCTTTTCATGAGGGCAGGTTATCGTGCACTATAAGCGTATTCGCCGTTAGGCTTACGTTTTAGGAGAGAGATATGTTTGCAGTGATTTTTGGACGTCCGGGTTGCCCTTACTGCGTGCGCGCGAAAGAACTGGCAGAAAAACTGACTGCTGAGCGTGATGATTTTAACTTCCGCTACGTGGATATCCATGCGGAAGGCATCAGCAAATCTGACCTGGAAAAAACCGTGGGTAAACCGGTTGAGACCGTACCGCAGATTTTCCTCGACCAGACGCACATTGGCGGTTTCACGGATTTCGAAGCCTACGCGAAAGAGAATCTGGGTCTTTTTGCCGCCCAGTAATCTGCTAAGCGCCCTCTCAAGAGGGCGTTTTTATTTGTGACGCAAGCGTTGAAGCAGGCTGCGCACGAAGATAAAGCATAATGCGCCTAATGCGCACCAGAAGATCCCGCTCAGTAGCCACGCGAGCTCCTGCCACAGCGTACGCGACGGTACAAACACCCAACGCATCACCACCAGACACAGCGGTGCCGCCAGAATAGCGCCAATCAGCGGTTTGAAGAGCTCTTCGCCGCGCGTCAGAAAGCTCGCCACCACACCCGGGAAGATGAAAAACAGTAAACCCAGTTCAGGATGACCTGATGTGCGAAATGCGCCTTTCACGTTGAATGCTAATACAAGGCAAACCGCGGTAAATAACAGGAAACAGCAGGCGACCCCTGCCCAGTTCCGTTTTATGTTCAAAAATCCTCCTGACTTCATCTCTATCGAATACACATTCGTCCAGTGGACGCCCAGTCAGATAAAGCAACGTGGCACTCCTTGCCAAAGCCCATACGGTGATACGCGATCTTTACTGGCTCTGAATATCCAATGCGATTAGACTATCGGCCAGTTATTGTTCTGCGGATATATTCTGAGTGTGTGGAAAGTGTATTTTCCACCTCACATACCGGACAAAACAGTAGCCTAAATAACCCTTTCTTTCAACAGCTTAACGGTAAACAAGAAGTTAGCCTCCGTGAATATAAACGTCGCAGATTTGTTAAATGGGAATTACATCCTGTTATTATTTGTTGTATTGGCATTGGGTCTGTGTCTTGGCAAATTACGCCTGGGTTCAGTTCAACTTGGTAATTCCATTGGCGTTTTAGTCGTTTCATTATTATTAGGCCAACAACATTTCAGCATTAACACCGACGCGCTAAATCTTGGATTTATGCTGTTTATTTTTTGCGTCGGCGTAGAAGCTGGCCCGAACTTTTTTTCAATTTTCTTTCGCGATGGCAAAAATTATCTCATGCTGGCGCTGGTGATGGTCGGTAGCGCACTGATTATTGCGTTAGGGCTGGGCAAACTGTTTGGCTGGGATATCGGGTTAACCGCAGGCATGCTGGCAGGATCGATGACGTCGACGCCGGTTCTGGTCGGTGCTGGCGACACGTTGCGCCACTCAGGTATGGAAGGAAGCCAACTGTCCGTTGCGCTCGATCATCTGAGTTTGGGCTACGCCCTGACCTATCTTATCGGTCTGGTCAGCCTGATTGTCGCCGCACGCTATTTGCCAAAATTACAGCATCAGGATCTCCAGACCAGCGCCCAGCAGATTGCGCGTGAGCGCGGCCTGGACACCGACACCAAACGCAAAGTCTACTTACCGGTTATCCGCGCCTATCGCGTGGGGCCGGAGCTGGTTGCCTGGGCCGACGGTAAAAATTTACGTGAGCTGGGGATCTATCGCCAGACGGGATGTTACATCGAACGCATTCGCCGCAACGGTATTCTGGCGAACCCGGACGGCGATGCGGTGTTACAGATGGGCGATGATATCGCGCTGGTGGGTTATCCCGATGCGCATGCTCGTCTCGATCCCAGCTTCCGTAACGGCAAAGAAGTGTTTGACCGCGATCTGCTCGACATGCGCATCGTCACCGAAGAGATTGTGGTCAAAAACCACAACGCCGTGGGCCGCCGTCTGGCGCAACTCAAGCTGACCGATCACGGTTGCTTCTTAAACCGCGTGATCCGCAGCCAGATTGAAATGCCGATCGACGACAATGTGGTTCTCAACAAAGGCGACGTTTTGCAGGTAAGCGGCGATGCGCGCCGTGTAAAAACCGTCGCCGACCGAATCGGCTTTATTTCCATCCACAGTCAGGTGACCGATTTGCTGGCCTTCTGCGCCTTCTTTATTGTCGGCCTGATGATTGGGATGATCACGTTCCAGTTCAGCAACTTCAGCTTCGGCGTGGGTAACGCGGCAGGCTTATTATTCGCCGGGATTATGCTTGGCTTCCTGCGCGCTAACCACCCCACGTTTGGTTACATCCCGCAGGGTGCGCTGAATATGGTGAAAGAGTTCGGGCTGATGGTCTTTATGGCGGGTGTCGGCTTAAGCGCGGGCAGCGGTATTGGGCACAGCCTGGGTGCAGTCGGCTGGCAAATGCTGGTCGCCGGACTGATCGTCAGCCTGCTGCCGGTGGTGATTTGCTTCCTGTTTGGCGCTTACGTTTTACGGATGAACCGCGCAATGTTATTTGGCGCAATGATGGGTGCCCGTACCTGCGCACCCGCGATGGAAATCATCAGCGACACTGCGCGCAGTAATATTCCAGCGCTGGGGTATGCGGGCACATACGCTATCGCCAACGTACTGCTAACGCTTGCCGGTACGCTAATCATCATTATTTGGCCGGCGTTCGGATAACTCTCAAGTTTGCGCATTGATAAAATTATTTTGGCTATGCGCAGAACTTTTCCCAAGGGAGGCAGTCATAACTATTGCCACTGCTTTTCTTTGATGTCCCCCATTTTGTGGAGCCCATCAACCCCGCCATTTTGGTTCAAGGTTGATGGGTTTTTTGTTGCCTGAAATTCACACCACACAAAATCAATCACTTACAACATCACTTTTCCATGCATGGCGACAAAGTGGCGGCAGGCAAAATTTTTGTCTACCAGCGTTCATTGCTGTGGCTTTCAAAACTCACGCTGTTGGCATAGCAAAAACCATCAATATCAGGGAAAAGTGTAAATTGCCTGATATCAAAAACACTCTCCAGCAAGACCAGACATTTCTTTTTCAGTTCAGGCGTAATGGCAATCATATTTAGATGGTTTGGATTCTCACATAAAACCAGGCTGCCAGTCCTTTCATCTGCGACTCTGCTATACAGAAATTGTGCACTCTGAGCTGCGATCCTTCTTGTCACTACAGGAGGTTGCCAGAGTCTTGGGAAATTCTCTAATTCGTCATCAGCTTTGGGATCTCCTGATCCAAATAGCTCATTATATGTTCGAAGTTCAGGCCTTCCTTCAAAACCGCTGACACCAGCCCAGTACATACCGAATAGCAATCCGATTTTGTCACTTTCGGAATTACAAGCAAACCACAGAGCTACAAGCATGTTTCTTGAAAAATCCACCAGTCGCGTTGCTGCGCCATGATGTTGTAGCTTTGCCAAAAGTTCAAAGTCAGCCAGCGTACGCCCATTTTCGTGGTGGTAGCCTTGGTGTTTTGCGTTTAGTAAGAGTTCCCTTTCGTAATCACGCATAGTCATTTCAGAAGGGGGGAAGGTTTTATCTTTCTCTAATCGTCTGTAAGCCGAACTATGAATTGGCCACGCAACATTGCCCTGCCCCCTCCATAGGTAGATGTTTTTTGTTTCGCATTCACCTATTGAAGCAAGTTCGATAATTTGCCAAAACTCATCTGGTGCTACGATAGGGCCAAATAATTCGGTTTCAAATATTTTCACTCGTACCAATCACTCCCTTGGCCTTGATTAATCCAGCGCACTAAATTTAGGCACTTAGAATACAACAGGCAATAAAAAACCCGCCAGCGGCGGGTCAATATCAGTAAGCTAGTTGTTCCTGCATTCCTTTCGGATGAGGTGGTGCGGCGCTGATTTTTTGCGGACGGCAGACAGATCGCACAAAAGTCTCATGCGTCACGAAAGTATGCCCGCACTCGATATTGGTGCACTGGTTGTATCGTTCTTTGGTTTCACTGGAAACCTGAAAGCTACTGCGTGTATGCGCGGCCTGACCACACATCGGACAATTCATCATTTCGTTTAGCCCTCACTCTTAACCAGTTCGCAATAATGATACATCATTGTTCTCAATTTGGAACTAATCATTCAATTTCGAACTCATCAATTTTCACTTCAAGATCCAGACTGGTGGTAAATCCACTGTCCGGGTTGACCGTATGCGTCAGTGTGGTGATGGTCCACTCCGCATCATCAATCGGCTGCTTGAAACCGCTGACCTTCACCGGCATTTCGGTGTAGAGATCGGCCCGGCCTTCTGCGAGCTGCAGGGAGAACGACGCAACTCCGCGCTGCAGACGCTCCCACTGCATTTTTGCCGCCCGTTCCGCATTGCCCCGGTTGGCGTAGGTCCGGTTCAGGACCAGCACGTTTTCATCCGTTCCCACCAGGTAGTCGCCCTGCTTTTCTTCCGGCGCTTTGGGTGCAGCAGTTTTCTTGCGCCGTCGCTTCACCTTCGTCGTTTCTTTATTCTTCGGCTCACGGGTATGCAGCCAGCTGGCAATCACGCCGGTATACGCGCCACGATCAGCCAGGGTAAACCGATGGCCGTCTCCTGCTTTGCGGGTGATGGTGATTACCGGCAGCCGTTTGCCGCTGGCCGTTCTGCCCTGCCCCTGACGGATAAACAGCAGATTTCCGTCTTTCACGGACGCAATCGCCCCGTACTGGCGCGCCAGCTTCATCAAAAAACTCGCGTCGCTCTCGTTGGTCTGGTCCAGATGGTCCAGCGCCTTTTCCGTCAGGTCTGTGCCCAGCGCGAGTTTCAGGTTGTGGCGGGCAGCAATCTCTTTCACCACCTCCCCCACGGTAGTCTGATGCCAGGACTTTTCACGCCGGGTGTTCAGGGTTTCACGAAAATCAGCACTGCGGGCACGGATGGTCAGCCGGTCAGGTGCGCCGGAATGTTCGATTTCATCCACGGTAAATCCCCCTTTCGGGAACAGCGGCTGGCCTTTCCAGCCCAGCGCCAGATGGATCACCGCGCCCCGACGCGGCAGAACAACCAGACCGTCGGCATCGTCCAGCTCCAGATCGAGCTGGTCTGCTTCAAAGCCCCGGTTGTCGGTCAGCGTCAGGCTCATCAGGCGCGCGTCCATCACCGTTGACACGTCTTTGCCTTCGATGGTGATACTGAACGCCGGGCTTTTGCTGGTCAGGTTCATGAGACTGGAATTCAGATTCATGACAGCAACCCTCCCGCCATATTTTTCACTTTGCCAGTCGCAGACGTCGCCGTGTCCTGCAGGTTACTGAGCTGATCGCTCAGGCTGCCGAACATCTCCGACAGCGACTCATCCACCCGTTTCAGGGTCAGCGTGAACTCAATCCGCTTGGGCATTCCGCTTTCGAAAAATTCGGATTTAGTCTGGCTCAGGCTCTCGATCACAAACATGCCATAGATAGTCCCGCTGCCCTCAATCAACGGCCACGCTTTACCCAGCTCCGCCATCTGCTCAAGTGCCAGCAATGACAGCCTGCCGCCGGTGACTTCCGGCAGCAGCACGCCGGAAAGCGTCAGGGAGTCATTGTCCGGGCCAAGAAACTGCGTGGACGGGCGACGGTTCACCCGATTGTTGGCAGCGTGCCGCCAGCTGCGCTGATACTGCAGCTCCTGATACGGCACGGTACGCAGCATAAACACGTATAACCCCAGCACCATCATCATGATTCGTATCCCCCCTGATCGCTGAAACTGCTGCGGGCTTTTGCCCTGGCCCGGCGCTCACGCTCATCAAGCTGTCGCGCCACTTCACGGGCAATGTCCTGCGCACTCTGTCCCGGCTGGGCAGTGATATGAATGGGCGCGTTAATCTCATAGCGGATAATTGCTGGCTGGCTGTCGGCCTTCGCGGGCTGCGTGTGATACGCCCTGACCGGCAGGCTGGACGGATGCAGCGGTGCAGCCTCTGCCGGTGCTGCCGCCACGCCCATCACGCCAGCCACCACGGACGCCAGCGCGGCAGTGCGTAGCCTGCTGGTCACATTCGCCGGACCGTTCACAATTTCCGGGCCATTCTCGCCCACGATGCCAAACTGCCCGCGCGGGATAGCACCGCCGCTGTCGTACATCCCCGCAAAACTGCCGCCCGGCGGTATCGCACGCGGCGTCGCCGCCCCGACAATCTGCACCTGCGGTGTCGTTGTGGTGTTGCCGGTCATCCAGTCAGGGAGGTAATCCGTGACCGACGCCAGTTTGCTTTTGAGCGCTTCCCACTTTTCATTGATGCCGTCGAGAACGCTGTCGATAATCGCGCTGCCCATGGCTTTGAATTTCTCAGGCAGCGCGGCAATATCGCTGAGGATTTCCGTCCATTTCTGGCTGATGGTCTGTCTGACCGTGGCCCACGCTGCCGAGACGCCATTGCTTACCGCATCCCACAGCGCCCTGAATTTCGGTCCCAGCGTCTCCCAGTTCTGCCAGATGTAAATTGCCCCCATGGCAATCAGGCTGACCGCCGCCAGAATCGGATTCGCCATCATCAGGCGGCCCAGCCACACCACACTTTTACCGGCACCGCTAATCGCGCTGCTAATCAGGCCAAATGCGCCACCGCCTTTGATGCCGATAATGGAAAACTGCAGGCGCATTAGTGCAAGCGGACCGAGCAACGCGGCCACCGCCAGCATGACCGTCCCGAGCACCACCATAAGCGCGGCAAACGCCGCCGCCACTTTCAGCAGGCCGCCTGCCAGTCGCGGGTTTTCTTCCACCCAGCGCCGGAACGTGCCGGTGACTTCTTTCACCGTGTTCATGATGGACAGCAGCGGCTCGCGCAGCGTTTCGCCCAGGCTGCTGAACGCGTTCTGCGCCCCCGTTTTGACCAGCAACCACTGCGCGGACAGAGAATCCTTGTTGATGTCGGATTCTTTCTGCATCGAGCCGTTCGCATCCCCGCCGGACGTGAGTCTGAGCTGGCGCTGCAGCTCCGGCAGGTTGTTGGCAAGCTTCGCCGCGTCATCGCCAAACTCTTTGCCAAACAGCATCGTCATGGCGGACAGGCGTTTGTCCTGCGGCAGACGGTTGACCTTCTCCAGCACGCGCTGGATGGTGCCGATAGCGTCCGTGGTCATCTGCTTTTCAATCTCTGCCGGATTGAGTTTCAGCAGGTCCATGCCTGCAAAGAAACGCTTGCTCTGCATGGTGGCAATTGACAGCTCGCGCACCATGGCGTTTGATGCGCTGGCGGCAATCTCTGGCGCCGCGCCTAACGACAGGAACGTGGAGCCGAGCGCGGCGGCCTTGCGATAATCCAGACGGTCCGCCACGCCCCCCATACGCTGCAGCACGTCGATAATGTCAGCGCCCTTTGACATGGCGTTATCGTCCAGGTAGTTCAGCGCGTCGCCCAGCTGTTCGATATTGCGGGTCGGCACCTTATACAGACTGGCGATTTTCCCCAGCCCTTCGGACAGCTCATCGGCAGGCAGTTCAAAGGCCGTGGACGCTTTGGCCGCCGTACTGGCGAAGGCCAGCAGGTCGCGCTTCTGGTCCGCCCAGGAGTCGTCAGGGTTCGCCACGTTCATGCGCGCCCCGCCTTCAACCAGTGCGGCATAGTCCACCGCGCCGTTTTCCATCGGCAGCTGTTCGCTGGCGGCCTTGATGGCGTCCTGCATTTCATAGAACCGGGCGGTGCGGTTGCCGTTATCATCGCGCAGGCCGTTGACCTGCTTTGCCACGCCCTTCATGGCGTCTTCCATGCTGGCGTAACTTTTCACTGCCGCCATCACCGGCGCGCCCATCGCCACCCCGGCAGCCGTGGTGGTCGCTCCGGCTCCGGCAATCCTGTCCCGTACTTCCAGACGGCGGGAATACTGTTCGCGCACCGTATTCATTCGCGCCTGCTGTTCGCCCTGGCGTTTCAGGGATTTCATCTGACGGTCCAGCGCCTGACGGGTTTCATCGGCGTTCTGCCGCAGTTCCCGCTGTGCGCTGCTGAGTTTCTTCGTATCCAGCCCGGCCTCGTTGAGCGCCAGGCGCTGACGCTGGACCGACTGGCGCAGACCGTTGTATTTGCCCTGCAGGTCAGTGACGCGGCTTTTCGCTTGCTCCAGTAGTCGGGACTGCGCCGCCGTCGGGCGACTGGTGGCGGTAAACTGCGTGGCGAGTTTCGCCGCTTCTTCGCGTGCGGCTTTAAGGCTGTTACCGGTGACGGCCAGCTGCGCGCTGGCTTTGCGGAATCCGTCAATCCTGCCCGCCTGAGTATCTAACTCTTTAAGACGAGCGCGACTTTGCTGGACGGCAGTGGCCAGCTCTTTCGAGCTGGCCTGCGCGGATCGGAAGGGGCGGGTGAGCTTATCAACCGCATTAAGAATCACCTGCAGGCGCAGGTTATTGTCACTCATCGCTGGCCCCGCTTCGCAAAATGGCTTTATGTCGCCACTCCAGCACGTCCGTTAGCGGCATAACGTCAGTGACGGACGGCGACCAGTGAAAGATGGTGGCAATGTCCGCCACCAGGTCATCAACCGTCAGGCTGTCGGCAAACCGGCAAGCACCGACTTCTTCAATAAAAAAGTCACTACCTCAACCGACAACGCGGTGAGGTCGGCGGGGTCCAGCTCGGCCATTTCCTGCGCGGTCAGGGTCGGCGTGGAGATGCGCGGAATAACGGTCATCATCGCGCCCACGTCCATATCCATGATGGCCTGCAGGCGGGTGCCACGCAGCGCACCGGACTGCGGTTTGCGCAGAATGATTTCGGTAATTTCTGTTTTGCCACGCTTAATCGGCGTATCCAGCTGCACGGCCTTTTCGGTCGGTTTATCGCTCATGTTCGTGTCCTGTTAATGGGTACTGGCGCGGCTGCCCGCGCCGTTAAATGAATCAGAGGCCCAGCGCGTTACGGTGCGCTTCCATCAGGTCCACGCCGTCCACGATTTCAATCATGTTGACCAGATCGACCTCATAGAGCACTTCTCCGTTGATGGTCAGCTTCGCGTAGCTGTTGGTGCTGGTCACTTTGGTGGTGCTGCTCTCGCCGGTTTTCCATTCGCCGGAATCCAGCTCCTTGTGACGCCCGCGCACTACCAGCTCCACGGCCTGCACTTCGCCGGTATCGTCACGCTGAATAGAACCGGTGAAGCGCAGCTGGATGGCGTCCACCGTGGTTTTGCCCATCTGTTTGAACAGCAGCAGCTCGGTGCCGCCGATGGAAAACTCCGTATCAATAGCGCCGTCATCCAGCCCCATATCCACATCCACCGCACCCGGCATCCCGCCGCCACGATACTTTTCAAACTTGCGGGTGAATTTCGGCAGAGAGAGCGACTCGACGATCCCCTGCCAGTTGTTCCCGTCGTTAAACAGGTTCAGATGTTTTAGCTTGCGTGGTAACGCCATGGTGTCCCCTTACGCACTGACCTGGCTGGAGAAGTCCAGCAGGTACTGATCGGTGATGCGCTGGCGCAGCATCAGGTTTTCCAGCGGCGGCACCGGCGTGTAGTCGTAATCGATGGTGAGCTTCCCGGCTTTCAGGGAGTCCTTATCATTCACGGCTTCATCCAGCCAGCAGTCCGCGCCGATGATGTAGCCCTGCGATTTCAGGCTGCGCAGTTTGGCGCGAATACCTTCGATAATGTCGCGTGCCAGCGACGGATTCAGCACGCCATCCACCGCCCACATGTGCGCTTCGGCGATGGTGTCTGCCAGCACCTGCGCCGTGCGGGTGTAGTTCTCAAAGGCAAACAGCGGATCGTCACTCAGGCAGCGGGAACCCCAGAAGCGGAAGCCATCCTTGCGGATAAGCGTGGTCACGTCGTTCTGGTTCAGCAGCCCTGCATCGGTTGCCGGATCCTGCAAATCCCAGAACACATCAGCGGACAACCCGGTGACACCATTTACCCCGACGTTGGAGAGCGTTTTGTGCCAGCCGGTCTGCTCATCTATTTTGGCGCGCAGGCCAAGCGCACGGGCGGAGGCGTAGGCCGTCGCGTCGGCATTCAGCACGGTGTCAAAATTGATGAAGTCAGGCCAGATAAGCATCCCCTCGCGCTGGCTGAAATTAGCGCGGTAGGCAATGGCTTCCTCCACCGTTTTACAGCCGTAGGCGGAGAGATAGGCAAACCCGCGCAGGCTTTGCGCCACACTTAACAGCTCAGTGGCAACGGCCTGCGTGTCATGCCCCGGCACGCCAAGGATGCGCGGTTTGACGCCGAGCTGCGACTGCGCCGAGAGCAGCGCTTTCATGCCCGTTTTCTTCCCGTCAGCGGTGACGCCGCCGAGAATATTGGAGGTGGTTTCCGCTTCGGTTTCGCCCTGGGCCACGCGCACCACGACGGTGACGGGTTTGGCCTGGTCAGCAATGGCATCCAGCGAACGGGCCAGCGTGCCGGACTCGCCCGCTTTGCCGCTGGCAGTGAGGACGTCAGTCAGCAGGACCGGTTTATTGAGGGGGAACATTGCCGCATCGGCATCATCGCCGGTGCAGACCATGCCCACGATGGCGGTGCTCACCGTGGTAATGGGTCGGGTGCCTTCGTTGATTTCGACAACGCGCACCCCGTGGTGGTAATCCTGAGCCATAAGGCAGTCACTCCGGTATAGAGGGGGTCTGCCTATGTTCTGGATGTTACGCCTACGCTGCACGTTCTCGTGGTTGTATGAGGAATAGTACAACTGGAGATCAAATACTCCCCCTGGTGTGGACGATATGTATTTGGAGAAACTTTTATCTAAATCAGTTGGCTAGTAGGTTTCTTGGTTATCTTCAAACGTTTACTAAATCGTACTATTGGTTTCTCTATTCCGACATGGCAAAGCCATGAAGTAATCAGAAGAATTACAAGCAAAACAAATCCGTAACCTAATAATTCTGAATCTGAAATTCCCTTATAAAAAACCAACTTCTGAAAGTAAGAAAAAGAAACACCATGCAAGAGATACAATGGATAGGATACATTACCTAAAAATTTAAAAATAACATGTAATGGCTTAATAGACTCATAATCACCAACAAGAAAAAAAAGCACACACACAAAGAGTGTAATTGCCGTAAAGAATACTTTATTCACTCCAGTTATGATATTTATCTGATTCCCAGTAACTGGATATAAAATAAAAGCAACAAAAGAGAGTGCGATCAAAATAGAAAGACTGACCTTATTACGCCCCACCTGCGGCAAAAGAAATTTTGCAACAACAATCCCAAACATGAAGAAGTAAATTTGATTGATAGGCCTGATATATTCCGACCACTGTTCTGCGATTCCTTTTGTTGCATCAAGGTATGATACGGTGCAATAGCCGAAAAGCCCAAGAGATAACAGCAATAATAAAAATAATAAGTATTTATTTCTAGTCATTAAGATCAACGCGGGGAAGAACAGATAAAATACGATCTCATTACCAATCGACCATCCGCCCATTATCAAATACTCGGTTGGATTTGTCAGGCCAAAAATCAGCAAAATATTTTGCGTATACTTCCATACATCGATAGAAAAACCACCCCAGTATTGATAAGCAAATACCGTAAAAACCAATAGTGCAAGCCAATATACCGGTGCTAATCTTAAAAAACGCCTAGCAACAAAAATGAAATAACCTTTAACACTCCAGCAATCATTTTTATGCGCCAAATATAATGCCATGCCGCTAATGATATAAAAGGCAGACACAGCATATACCCCGAGTCGTCCTAGTATGGCTCCTGAATCATTCTGACCCCAACCCGTAAATGATGTAGTGAAGTGATAGAAAACGATGCTTAAGGACATTAGTCCTCGCAGATAGTCTATCGATTGGATGCGCATAGAAAACCCCTTTAAAAATTATGCGCGCAGACTACCAAATTACGGGTTAAACGTAAATTTCAAACTAGGTTTTTTTGGCCACGAAATCACAGGAGCTAAAGAGACGTCGACACGTATCAACATTACTCTATACTTTTTCCAAACAGTTAATAAATTCTGTTCATCATCAGAGGCAATCTCCAAATCAACAGCATCCTGTAGGGAATTAATGACCATTGTGGCTTCAGTAAGAAGAGTGGTTTTCATTTGCTCAGCCTCTGAAACACTTTCTTCTCTGGGTTGCATTTGCGCAGTTGGAAGTATGAAAATACCATTTTTATAGAGCCCGCCAATTGCACAACTATTTGTATCCTCGCAATATACAATGGTCATGTTTTGAGGCCCTTTCCACTCAGACGTTCCATCCCACAGAACTTTATTAACAACAATTCCCGAACTATTAATCACTGCATACATACCCATTAAGCATACTCCCAAATTATGATGGCTCCACTTGCCCCTTTTCCTCCGGCGTATGGACTATCAGCTGACGCATTTATCCAACTTTTAGCGCCACCACCTCCCGCACCAAATGATATAGCATCTACACCTGGCCCAGCTGAAGTACGAGATCCGCCACCATCTCCAAATATTGAGCGACCTCCCATACCAGCAACACCGCCGCCTGAATAGGTTGCGTTTAAGCGAATCGCAAAAATAAAAGTTCCAGCATGTCCACTCGACGAAATATTTGCTCCCGTCACAGTAGGGGCGACAGCGCCAGAATCGACGCCAGCCAAATTAGCTGAAGCACCTGATGAAATGACACCACCACCCAGCCCCCCATCAGCTGATATTAGGCTTCCAAATGATGAACTTCCACCAACACCACCGGGTGCACCAGGAAATCCAGCACCACCGGCACCGATAGTAATTAAATAACTATTAACCAACGAACTAAAGATTGATTTACCGTAGCATCCTTCTGATCCTCCCGCTCCGATACTTGAATTACCAGCTGTTGTAGCGGTGCTTCCACCACCGCCGCCTCCACCACCAACACATTCAACAATAATTTTCTTTGTGCCTGGTGTCGGGATATAAGTGCCACTGGTTTTTATTACTTTGACATCGACCAAGCGACCAACGCTTCCATTACTTATCAAACCAAGATTTTGAATAAACGCTGCAACACTCGGAATATCAGACCCGTTTTTTGCCTTATCCATTTTCCCAGCAAGCGAGTTGGAGATTTTCTCCGCAAAGTTCGGATCGTTCCCCAGCGCGGCCGCCAGTTCATTCAGCGTATCCAGTGCAGCAGGGGATGAACCAACCAGTGCCGCAAGTGCTGCCTTTACAAACGCAGTGCTGGCAATCTGCGTGGTATTCGTTCCCGCCGGTGCGGTTGGGGTTTTTGGTGTGCCCGTCAGCGTCGGGCTGTCTTTCGGGGCGTACTGCGAATGCGGGTCCGCTGCTGCGATATGTTTTGCCAGCTGGTCATCCACATACACCTTCAGCTCCAGCACCCGGTCATCGACGTATTTACGGGTTGCCAGCACCACGGCGGGGTCAATCTTCAGGGTCACATTTTCGGTACTGCTGGTAATCAGCACCATGCGCACGGTCTGCGTGCGCCCGCTCCCCTCCGCCAGCTGCGGCTTGTAGCTCTCCGGGCAGTTGCCGACGGCAATCAGCGCGCCGGTGTCATCGAACAGACCCACTTCCCGGATCCACCACCCGCCCTCAGTTTCAGGGATCACCTGCTCGGCAATAATCTGGCTGCTGTTCTGCGGGTCGATATACAACATATTGAGATCGGAACGGCGCTTTTCAGCAACCAGTCTTGTCTGCTGCGCGCTGGGCGTGGGCAGCACACCGCCGCCGTCGCCCACCGCCATTTGGGTAATTTTCAGCGGCACGCCGAGCGCGGCGGAACTTGCCAGCTTCGCCGCGCCGATCTCCGTCAGCAGGGTATAGAATTTTGCGCTCATGGATTCACTCTCATCGTGTCAATTACGTGGACCGCCCCGCCCTCAAAGGCGGTGCCACCGGAAATAATGGTTTCATTGATGTACGGGTAAATCGTGATTTCTTCGCCGGTGTAGGTGGCTGCGCCGACAAAATACCGCCCGCTGGTCTGCAGGTTGATTGACATGCCGATCAGATGACGGCTGCAGGGTTTGGCGTCACTGATGAGCCGCTCCAGCTCCAGATAGGTTTCTTCCGTGATGCCCTGGTCCTGCACGCCAATATCCAGGCGGAACGTGCCCGGCTGTTCACCGGTCTGCCACCATTCGATAATGCGGATCAGAAACCCGAACGGCTCCACCACGCGACGCACGGCGCTGGTTGTCCCTTTATGCTGATGGATATAGAACGCATCCTGCACCACCCGACGCTTAACGCTCTCCGTCCAGCGCTCGTCCCAGCGGTCCACGGAAAACGCCCACGCCAGATATGGCAGAAAACTGACCGGACAGGTCGCCGGGTTCCACAGGTCACGCAGCGGTACATCCAGTCCAGAAATCCCGCAGCAGCTTTGCGCCAGTCGGCGTTCAAGCGGCGATGAGCCAGGCGGCAGGAGACTATTCATCCGTCCCCCCGTTGGTCACATTCCACTGCGTGCAGGAGGCGGCCTGCGTTTTGTCCAGCACCACATCAGCCAGCGGAGACGCCAGCTCCACGCGCTGCACACCTTCAACATGCAGCGCGGCATAAAGAGCACTGCGGCGGATATCACGTCCGAGCCGCGTCTGGCTGGCGATGTACTTCTGCAGGCTGGCTTTTGCCGCCGCCATCACCGGTTCAGTTTCTGGCCCCGGATAAAGGAATATTATCGCCTCCACGCGGTACGGGATAATTTCAGCGCTGCGTACCGTCAGGCGGTCCGCCACCGGGCGCACGCTCTCGCTGTTCAGCGCCTTTCCAACCACTGCCAGCAGGTCACTGTCTGCCGTGCCGTCACCCTCCCGGCTCAGCACGGTCAGCACCACTTCCGCCGGTGCCGGGCTGGTTGCGCTGGCATCCGCCACGCGGCCGTCCACACTTCTCGCGTGAAACTCATAGGCCGCCGTCGGCCCCGCAACGGACAGACCTTCGAACGCCGCAGGCACGCGCAGGCGCAGCGCGTCGTCGCTTTCCAGAACGGCGGCAACCGGCGGCACGGCGTCGTTGTCGGCAGGCGTTACCGTCAGGCGGTTGACGTTGTAGTTGGCGGCGAGCTGGTCCAGATCGCCACCGAGGGCATACGCCACCATGACCGCCTGCGCGGCCTCATTGATACGCTGGCGCAGCAGGACTTCGCGATACGTGCTTTCCTGCAGCTGTTTGGTGATGGGTTCAGACTCCAGCGCCAGCGTGCGGGCGACGGCAGCCTGTTCGTCAGCCGGATAGAGCGCGATAAAAGCGGCCTTGCGTTCAGCCAGCAGGGTCTCAAAATCCGGCACGTCTACAATCTGCGGCGCGGGGAGCTGGGAAAGGTCAATAACCGCCATTGTCTGCTCCTGTAGATACGGAAAAGGAAACCGGTGCGCCGGAATTGCGCTGCCCGGTAAGGTCAACCACCATGGAGCCATCAAAATTGCTGCTGATGGTGATGGAATCAAGCGTCAGGCGTGGTTCCCAGCGACTCAGTGCCATATACACCGCCGACATGATCTGCAGGCGCAGCGCCGGGTTCTGTGGCTGGTCAATCAGCACGGACAGCAGGGAGCCATATTCCCGGCGGGCAATGCGGCTGCCCTGCGGTGTCAGCAGAATATCGCGCACCGACTGGCGCAGATGGTCCGTGTCCGTGATGGCCTTGCCGCTGCACTGACTCATGCCGATATACAGCGTCATACCGGGCCTCCCGATGTGTCGCCGCCTTTCATGACTTTGATATGGGCATGGTCATCCACCACGATCCCGTTGGAACTCATCGGGCCGCCGCCCTGGGTGACAGCGCCATTAATGACCACTTCACTGTTGATGCGTGTGGTGTCGGCCTCCACGACAAACTCCGAGGTTTTGAGCGTGATATTGTCAGCCGCCTCGATCACCATGGATTTGATACCCCTGACGTGCCAGCGTCCGGTGGCGGGTTCGTACTCAAACCATCCCCCGTCCGGGAACTGCGTCACGCTGGCGTTTACGGAATCCGATGGTGGTGAAAACTCACTGGAATAAATAGCGGGAAGCGCAAAAGCAGTTTCAAGATTGCCGCCCATGCTCAGGACCACCACCTGCTCATCCGGCGACGGGCACCACCATGTGCGGGCACCCCCGGCGCGCAGCGTCAGCCAGTTAATCCAGTTGGTTTCGAGTTCGCCCACTTTTACCCGGCACAGCCAGTTATCCCGGTCCACTTCGGTCACGGTGCCGGTGCGGATCAGGTTGGTGATAAGGCGCATGATTTCTGTGAGTTGTGCGTTCATAAGGAAACAGTGCATTATTATTAGCCGTTAGGCATCGTGACTCTTATGTATCGAGGGTGACACAATTTAAAAATCAGGAGCAAATAATGAACTACCGCTTCAATCTTCCTTGGCGATTTTATATTTCACTCTTAGCTGTTTTACTTGTCATCACTTACGCATGGGATCAAATTGATGACGATTACTTTAAGCTAGTAATAAAACTTATATCTCTAGCTTTTTTCCTGATATGCATTTTTAGTGCATTACAATTACGAAATGGAAAGGCTGAGCCGTATAAAAATGTATTAAATGCAATATGGAATATTGAAACTGCATTTGTTTTTATATATGTAATATCTATGATTTACGCAAAGATGCTTCATGGAACTGAACCAGCAAAAAACTTCACTACTTGGGCAGGAAATAACCCTCTATTTTTTGTTGTACTGACTCACTTTCTAAGCTCAGTAGCAATTGCAAGAGCAGCATTTGCATTCACTGACATGTTCAAAAACACAATTTTGAAACTGCATAAAAAAACTCCAGATTCACAAAGTGAAAATGAGCAGCATCAGAAAGACACAAACCATTTAAGCAATAAATCTTGAGTTAGCGTTTTAATATCAGAATTAACACCTAAAAGCTGGCGCTTTTTATATTTCACCATTGCGCCTTTTTTATTTACGCGATCCCTTAATCCGTAATGATGCACACGCGCAATGTGCTGCACCTTCCCTGCAAACTGCACGCTGGCTGAGTCCGCGCTGGCTGTAGTTTTCAGGTATTTCGCCGTGCGAAGTTTAGAGAACATCTGCCGCTTAATGCGCCCCTTTTTAGTCCGGGCGGTAACTTTTCGTGGCTCGTACCCGCTGCCGTCAGGGTTGCGCTGCAGCCGGATATTGTTTTGCTGATTCCGGCGCAGCTTCTGCGCCAGTTCCCGCATCATACGCTGACGTGCGGCAGGCTCCAGATTCGCCAGCAGCGCAGCCAGCCAGGCGTCCACCTTATGCAGATTATCCACGTTTCACCGTCCACATTTCTTCTGGCTCGTCGGGTTCTGGCTCCGCTTCAACCGTCGAGATAGCGCCGTCGGTGCTGACCAGCACGCGCTCGGTCAGCTGCAGGTTCAGGCTGATATCGCATACGTCGTTTCGCAAAATATCCACCTCAAAGGTGAACAACTTTTCGCGCAGGTCCGGATTGTTGATGGCATCCGTCTGATTGTCTTTCAGCCACAGCAGCACCGGGGCCATCAGCAGATTCTGGTCGCCGCTGAAATCCTCAATCACCACGTTCAGGGTGTAGCGGTACTCCCACGACATGGACCGCGCACCGGTTGCCACCAGGGAACCGTTATCCACGAATAGGTGCAGCTTGTCCGGGTTATCGCGCACATAAGGCACCGCCTTATTCAGGGCGCGGCGTAAGGACTGCGGCTTGTTCACTGTTTCGCTCCTGACACGCAACAATCGTGTCCACTTTGTCAGCACAGACCGCCCAGGCGGCCTCGGTTTCATCCAGCATCGCGTTCAGGTCGCCGTTAGTGCGCGGCGCTGATGGATTCAGGCTGCACGGCGTCACTCTGGGACAGCCATTCACGGTAAGCTGCACCTCCGGCAAAGGCCGGACGCGCCCGCAACCGGATAATATCAGCAGGCAAAGGAGTGTCAGCCCAGCGGCGTAAATCCTCATTTTCACGTTTTAACTCCTCTATCCGGTGCTGGCGGTGATGCAGCAGCGCGGTGGTTTGCTCCGCTGCCGCATAAAGTCGCATCTGCTCCCGGCTGTTGGTTTCGGTGAGTATCGCCAGGCTAATGAGCTGGCTGTTTTTCTTCGCCAGCTCACGCACCTTCGTCTCCAGCGCATTACCCTGCTTCTCAATAGTGTGGCGGGCAGTGTTCAGCCGCCACGACTGCCACCCCAGCGCCGCAATAACCAGCGCCAGCACTATCACCAGCGTGCGCGTCATACCCCAGCCCCTTTCAGGCACCAGGTCATTTCACGCGCGCGGCGGTTATCCAGCCCCTGATTAAACACGCCCTTGACGTACACCCAGCGCGGCAACTGACGGCAGGCATCGGCCCAGCGCTTTTGATTCAGCAGTTTCACCAGCGTGGAGCGGCAGGCATTACCCGTCCCGACGTTGAAGGCAAACGACACCACCGCGTCATAGACCTTTTGCGGCACCGGTGAACTCACGCACTTCTCCAGCGCCCGCTCCACCATCAGCACGTTGCTGATAAGCCCCTGCGCGGCCTGCCGTTCGGTGATGGTTTTGCCGGGCATCACGCCGGACGTGTTACCGATGCCGTCGGTCCAGACACCCGCGCTGCACTGGTACGGCTGCAGGCGACAGCCCTCGTAATCGGCAATCAGTTTCAGTCCTTCCACGGAGGTATGAAGCGACTGGAAACCGGGCAGCGTGGCGGCAATAGCCAGCACCGCCCCGACAAGGCAGCGCTTAACGATTGAAGGATTCATATTCCCCCCGCGAGATTTTGCCGCCGCGCAGCAGTTTGAAAGACTGGTGTTTGTAGTACCAGTTGATCGCCAGCATCAGCACACCAATCAGCACGCCGCCGACCGTGGACGCATCCTTGAGCGACAGGTCGCCCAGCCAGGCCAGCAGCACGGCGATGCAGTAAGTGACAAAGGCACTGAGTCGTTCAAGCGTCATCATTCAGTCCCATAGCTGGACGGTCTGCACGGTGGTCGCTGTCGGGAGATCCGGCAGCTCCACCTGCAGCCCGTGCGGTAAAAAGGGGCCGTGTTCAGCCAGCCCCGGATTGGCCCGTAATACCTGCTCCGTGACACCCTGCGTGCGCCCGTAGTGACGCCAGCACAGCGCGTCCACCGTGTCATACTGATGCGCACGCACTTTCATCAGATAAGCTCCACCGTGCAGTGCGGCGCATCCTGCACCCGGCTGATGGCCCAGCGCGCATCCCGCCAAAGGTCACCGCTGGCCTCTGCCAGCTCTTCCCCTCGCTTCACACCGGACGCCGTGGCGTCATAGTCCTGATAGCGCTCATTGAGCACGGCGCGCGCCCAGCAATAGACGGCGTTGTGGTAGTGCTGGATGCGCTCGCTTTTGCCGTCGAGCACGTCCGACGGCACCTCCGCCAGCGCCTGAAAGCCGAGCATGCGCTGGCGGTTGCGGAAGTCGAACAGCTCGGCGTTCACTTCTGAAATGGCGGTCAGCAGCACCTGCTTTAAGCGCGGCTGCGTCACCGTGCCGTCAGTGCGCATCACGCTGCGAAATTCCGACAGGCTCACATCCGGCCAGAACGGCGTGTTTTTGATGACCTCCGCCTGTTCCGGTGCCGGTTCGGGCGCAACAAACTTCATGCGGTCTTCTCCTGAATAAGTGGGCGGTGAACGGGATTTTTATGAGGCAGTGCCTGTCGCTATCCCGTGCCGCCCGTGCGCGGGGCACGTTCCGTCAGCGGTCGTTGCGCAGTCTGCGCTCCAGCCGCTCTTTGTCTTTCTTCACACCGCAGCGGGCGTCCAGCTGGAGCGCATGCGTGAGGTGATTCAGGGCTGATGCAGGGTTGCTTTCGCTCTGCACCGCGCCGATGGCTTTATGCAGGCGCGCCCGTGACTGGTCCGGCATATCCTGCCCGGTGGTCAGGTCCAGCGTCTGCAGCAGTGGATCGGCATCGAACGGAGCAGCGGCGAGCATCGCGCTTTGCGCCGCGTCGGCCATTTCCTCGGCCAGCACGGTCTGCACGTTGCGGTTCCCCAGCGGCATCACCCAGCCATGGCGCAGGGCATGACGCCCGATTTCCAGCGCACCGGCATAATCCCCGGCATCGATGCGCCACAGCATCACGTACATCAGGACGTCATCCTGCTGCGCACCGCCAGCGGCCAGCACGCCGTCCGCCCAGGCGGTGTAGCGCGGTAATAATTCCACCTTGATTTGCGCCTTTTTCACCGTGGACTGGATGCCCTTGAGGCGGCGACGGTCCTCTGCCAGCTGGAGCAGCATCAGGTCATAGCCCGACGCATGGCGAACACTGCCACCCTCGCGGGCGGCCAGCTCAGCCTGAATGCGCAGGCGGTGCTGCCGTGCGGGACTCAGGCTCATGCGTTACTCCCCAGCGTCCGGTGCAACGGGCGCGCTGAAATCACCGATGGCGATGTTTTCCACAAGTGCCGCGCAGCGGTAGTCCTCGACCACGTAGGCCTCGTTCACCGATTCGAAGTTTTCAATGCGGTCACGTTTCGGGTTGTCGATAACCGAGCGGCGGCGGGTGTCTTCCTGCCAGTAGATGGACAGGTTATCCAGACGGGTGATCAGCACGGCGTTCGCCGGGAAGTACGGCGCGCGCACGGCCTGCAGACCGCCCATGCGTTTCTGGCTGATGATGAGATCGGCGGCGATTTTCTCGCTGTTTTCCTGCTCCTTGTTGACCAGCGGGAAATACTTGTCGGATAACAGCTCGCGACCACAGACCACAACCAGCTCGTCATCGTCCTGGAAAATCGGATCGATAAGCTCGTTGACCGCATCCATCACCAGCGCGTCCAGGTTGGCGTAAAGCCCGCCCTTCCCGACGTTCACCGGTTCAACGGTCACAGTGCCGTCGTCTGCCGTTTTAATGCCCAGTACATTGTCCGGCGCGTCTTCGCGGATTTTCTGCAGCCAGCCCTTGTTCACATCCTGCAGCAGCACGTTCTCGGCACGACTGGAGGTTTTGGCGCGCTTCACGCCGTTGAAGCCGATCATGATGCGGTCCAGCGCCTGGCGCTTCACGATGGCGTTGCGGATACGCACCTGGAAGTCCTGGAACTTCGCCCACAGGTCCAGCTTCGCGTAGGTCAGCACCGTGTCAAAGTTGGTCTGCTCGCACTTGTACTCCACGTCCGCCATCAGCGTCGGATCGGTGGGTTCGCGCTCTTTGGTGGTGGTGTCGGTGGTGCCTGCAATGGTGCTGCCGACGCCCAGCTCCAGCAGCTGGCCGGACTGTTCGGCCACGCCCATCACGTTAATCAGCGTCAGAAACGCGGCGGACTGCTGAATTTCGTCTTCCAGCGTCTGGGACACGGACGGCTCGACGGTGAACTTGCTGGCAAGCTCGGTCACGGCCACACCGTTCAGGCGCGCCAGTTGCTGCAGGTAGGCGTTAAAGGCAAAGCGGGTTTTCTGTTTCATGTGTTGGTTTGCTCCTCAGCAATTGGTCACGGTGCCTGCCGGGGCGTCACCGCCCGGCGCGCGCTGGCGGTAGTCCCTGCGGCTGTCTTCGCGGTTGAGCTTTTGCTCCAGTTCTGCAAAGGCGGTCTGCTGCTCCTGCAGGGAGGATTCCAGCGCGGACAGGCGTTCGCCGTTTTCAGAAAGGGTTTTAGCGGTGCGCTCGCTCAGGTTTTGCTGTTCGGTAGCAACCAGCTCCACGGCCTGATGGACGTCAGAAAATCGCGCGTCGTCGGTCTGCTCTTTTTTGGTGAACAGCGCGGTAACGCGGGTAAACAGGGAGGGTTTGTCGTGCTGGGTTTCTTCCAGCTCGATAAGGGTTTCTTCAGCGGCAGAAAACAGGTTGTCCGGTTTCTGCTTGCGGTTCGCCAGCGGGTTGTGGGCCGCACTGGCGCTGAACGCCAGCATTTCCGTGCCGAGGCTCGCCGGATCGTCAGTGGCAGCAAGCCCGACAAGATAGGCTTTACCGGTATCGGCAAATTTCGGGCTGACCTCCATGGAGGTGAACAGCTTCTGGCCTTTTTTGACCAGTTCCACCAGGGAGCTGGTCGGCTCCACGTCGGCATACAGCGCCATTTTGCCTGCCAGCGGACCGTCCGTGATTTCGTCGGCGACCAGCGCCGTCACCTGGCCGTAGCGGTTAAAGGCGCTGTCCGGGGAATAGGATTTGATGTGCTCAAGATTAATGAGCGCGGTGTAGACCGTCGGGTTGTAGCTCGCCGCCATCTGTTCCAGCCATTCACGCTGGATTTCGCGTCCGTCGGTGGTGGCACCTTCCACCCCGATGCGGAAACGCTTTGCTTTCACTGTCATGAGCCGTGCTCCGTTAGAAAACTGTCTGGAGCCTTATGGTTGCGGGATGGGGGGAGTGAGACAACGCGCGGCGCTTGTGCCCTTTGCCATACAAAACGAAGCCGGAGAAAGCCGTCATTCAAGGCCGTAGGCTTGTGCCATGGATATGACACTGACCCCCGCAGACCTCGATCCCCGTCGGCAGGCTATGCTGCTGTACTTTCAGGGATACCGCGTAGCCCGCATTGCTGAAATGCTGGGCGAGAAAGTTGCAACCGTTCACAGCTGGAAGAAGCGCGACAAATGGGGCGAGTACGGGCCGCTGGATCAGATGCAGCTCACCACTGCCGCGCGCTATTGCCAGCTCATCATGAAGGAGCAGAAAGAAGGGAAAGACTTTAAGGAAATTGACCTGCTGGCGCGCCAGTCCGAGCGACACGCCCGTATCGGCAAATTCAACGACGGCGGCAACGAAGCGGACCTGAATCCCAACGTGGCGAACCGCAACAAAGGCCCGCGCAAGCCGCCGGAAAAGAACCTGTTTACCGACGAGCAGATCGAGAAGCTGCAGGAGGTCTTCCACGATTCCATGTTTGCCTACCAGCGCCACTGGTGGGAGGCAGGCAACCGCCACCGTATCCGCAACCTGCTCAAGTCGCGCCAGATAGGGGCGACCTTCTTCTTTGCCCGTGAGGCGCTGATTGACGCCATCACCACCGGGCGCAACCAGATTTTCCTCTCCGCCAGCAAGGCGCAGGCGCACGTCTTCAAACAGTACATCATCGACTTTGCCAAAGAAGTCGACGTGGAGCTGAAAGGCGACCCGATGACGCTCAGCAACGGCGCGTGCCTCTACTTCCTCGGCACCAATGCCCGCACAGCACAGAGCTACCACGGCAACCTGTACCTGGACGAATATTTCTGGATCCCGAAATTCCAGGAGCTGCGCAAGGTCGCCTCCGGGATGGCCATTCACAAAAAATGGCGGCAGACCTACTTCTCCACACCGTCGAGCCTGACCCACAGCGCGTATCCGTTCTGGTCCGGTGCGCTGTTCAACCGGGGCCGCGCCAAATCGGACAAGGTGGATATCAACCTGACCCACGGTAGCCTGGCTCCCGGCCTGCTGTGTCCGGACGGCCAGTATCGCCAGATTGTCACCGTGGAAGACGCGGTGCGCGGCGGGTGTAACCTGTTCGACATTGACCAGCTGCGCATGGAATACAGCCCGGACGAGTACCAGAACCTGCTGATGTGCGAGTTTATCGACGATCTGGCGTCCGTGTTTCCGCTCAGCGAGCTGCAGGCGTGCATGGTGGACAGCTGGGAAGTCTGGTCTGATTTTCACGCGCTGGCGCTGCGCCCGTTTGGCTGGCGCGAAGTGTGGATCGGCTATGACCCGGCAAAAGGCACGCAAAACGGCGACAGCGCGGGCTGCGTGGTCATGGCCCCGCCGACGGTGCCGGGCGGCAAGTTCCGCATTCTGGAGCGCCACCAGTGGCGCGGAATGGACTTCCGCGCCCAGGCCGATGCCATCAAAAAGCTGACGCAGCAGTACAACGTGACCTATATCGGCATCGACTCCACCGGCGTCGGCCACGGCGTGTACGAGAACGTGAAGGCGTTCTTCCCGGCCGTGCGCGAATTTGTCTACAACCCCAACGTCAAAAACGCCCTGGTGCTCAAGGCGTACGACATTATCAGCCACCGCCGTCTGGAGTTTGATGCCGGGCACACCGACATCGCGCAGTCATTCATGGCAATCCGCCGGGCCACCACCGCCAGCGGCAACCGCCCGACCTACGAAGCCAGCCGCAGCGAAGAAGCCAGCCATGCAGATCTGGCCTGGGCCACGATGCACGCACTGTTTAACGAACCGCTGCAGGGCGAATCCGCCAATACCAGCAATATTGTGGAGATTTTTTGATGGGCAAGAGTAATAAAACCAGCGCTGCAGCCGCGCAAAGCGTTCAGCACAGCGGCGCGACAACGGCAGAAGCATTCAGCTTTGGCGACCCGATCCCGGTACTCGACCGACGCGAGCTGCTGGATTACGTGGAATGCGTGCAGATGGACCGCTGGTATGAGCCGCCGGTCAGCTTTGACGGGCTGGCCCGCACCTATCGCGCCGCCGTGCATCACAGTTCACCGATTGCCGTGAAGCGCAACATTCTGACCAGCACCTTTATCCCGCATCCGCTGCTCAGCCAGCAGGCGTTCAGCCGGTTTGTGCAGGATTATCTGGTATTCGGCAACGCCTATCTGGAAAAGCGCACCAACCGGCTCGGCGGCATTCTGTCGCTGGAGCCGTCGCTGGCGAAATACACCCGCCGCGGCGTGGATCTGGATACCTACTGGTTTGTGCAATATGGCATGACCACGCAGCCCTATGAGTTCACGAAAGGCAGTATCTTTCACCTGATGGAGCCGGATCTGAACCAGGAGATTTACGGCCTGCCGGAATACCTGTCCGCCATCCCATCCGCCCTGCTGAACGAGTCCGCCACCCTGTTCCGCCGTAAGTATTACATCAACGGCAGCCACGCGGGTTTTATCATGTACATGACCGATGCCGCGCAGAACCAGGAGGATGTGAACAACATCCGTCAGGCAATGAAAAGCGCCAAAGGGCCGGGCAACTTCCGCAACCTGTTTATGTACTCGCCGAACGGCAAAAAGGACGGGATTCAGATCATCCCGTTGTCTGAGGTGGCGGCAAAGGATGAGTTTCTGAATATCAAGAATGTCAGCCGGGATGACATGATGGCAGCACACCGCGTTCCGCCGCAGATGATGGGGATTATGCCGAGTAATGTTGGGGGGTTTGGGGATGTGGAGAAGGCGGCTAATGTGTTTGTGCGGAACGAATTGCTACCGTTACAAAAAAGAATGAATGAAGTAAACGATTGGTTAGGGCAAGAGGTTTTGCGATTTGAGTCATACTCTTTGGCGTAATTTATCTTGTAAATCAACATGCTTTGCTGTTCGATAGGATAAACCAAAATTTGATTAGTGGGAAAAAATCGTGGTACAGCAAGCATGGTCCTTTAAAGCAATTGAGAAAGAAGATCTTAGATATTGGGGTAATGATGGTTATCACGATGATTCATCAGTTTTCTATCGCTATGACAGTTTTGTAGCTAACCACAAAAATGTTAAAGACGGTGATATTGTTATTATTACCAACAGAGAAAATGTCTTAGGTATATCTGTAATTGAAAAATTAGAAACTCAAAGCATTAATAAGAAGCGTAACAAATGCGTTCACCTGGACTGCAAAGCAAAAAAAATCCTTCCAAGGAAAACTATAAAACCAGAATGGCGTTGTGATAATGGCCATGAATTTGATGAACCAAGAGTAATTTTTGAGCCAGCTAAAGAATTTAAAGCAAACTACGGCAACCAGTACATTAAACTATCCAATATTACAATGGCACAACTTATAGATGAAACTCCACGCTATAATGGGCAAATGTCCATTCAAGAAGTTAACCATCAATGGGCTGTTGCTTTGCTTACCTCCCAACCTACTACGATTTTGGATCTCAACGCTAACGAAGCCGATCAAGACATTCCCACTTTAACGGATGAAGATCAACGGCAAGTTGTTGAGCGTCAAATAAAACAGCGACGTGGACAAAAGATATTTCGCGACCAGCTACTAAAATCAAATCCTATTTGTGCCGTTACGGGATGCAAGCTTGTTGATATTCTTGAGGCTGCTCATATCGATGCATATCGAAATGACAGCCATAATCATATTAGCAATGGATTATTGCTTAGAAGTGATATTCATACTTTATATGATCTAAATCTTTGTGCTATAGATCCGAACACAAAAACTATTCATTTCTCAGCAGAGGCTTGGAAGAATGGGTATTCGGAATTTGAAGGTTTAAAAATAAACATCAAACACAACATTGCAATAAAACCAATATTAACCAGATGGCAGTTATTTTGCATTCAAAAACCCAGCTAATATATAATGCCTAGTGACATTCAAAGGGATTCTTTAGCATTAAAGGATCCCTTAAACATGGAATTACAGCACTAATAAATCAGTGACCCATGCCTTATTATGGTTTTCACGATAACAATCATAAATTAATAGATCCGTTCTTGTATCTACTGGGAGTTCAATTTCAGGGATGTAATAACTTGCTGGATTGCTATTATCTAATGAAATTGAAAAATGTTGATTAACGATCGTTGAAAGAGATGTATTGGCTTCCAATAAGCTAAATGGACCATACTTTACACAGTACATTACAACACAAGCAGCAACTGCATCCATTACATTTTCTAAAGTCGAAAAATGGAATGCCCCTGACCTATCATGTTTAGTTTTATTATATGCATCATACCATGATAAGGAAGTCGTGGGATTATTTACGCTCCAACCATCAAAGGGTTTGAAATTTCTTAATCCATCATAATTTAAATATTGTATTTTATATTCAGCCAAATAACACTTATCGAGCAATTTCACATAATCATTTGTGGAATATCTACCATTTGAACGAGATAAATTCGTATTACCAATAATTGATACCCATTGATTTTCAACTTCAGTGCAAGCAAGAATTAATAACTCCCTGCACTTATGACTGTAAGAAATCAAACCATGAGTACTTGGCTCAACATATAGGAAAATATCATCAAGCTTCTCTATCAAAACTCTTAGAGCTTGCTCTGTTGCTCTTTTTTCAAACTCATCGATACATAATGCTATTTCTGTATCATTAACATAATACAAGGATGGTCGCCACACTCCCTTGGTAACATGCCCAATATCATTATCTAAAGGAGATATATTCTGAGCCCCAAATACTCTCTGAACCCAATCATTAAGAGTTCCGCTTCGTTGCTCAATAACAGTTAACCCAACCGATATTTCATTAAACACAACATCACGCCCATACAGATGCACAAAATGACTAGTTGTTTCATAAGCGTAACCGAGTTTACATTTTTGATGTGTTGTTGTTTCAAAGTTAGGAATGCGTGTATGAGTGTTTTCGTACCAGATTCCGTTCATCATCACCTCTAATGAGAGTCGATTATATTTCATTGGTTTATATGGGTAATACTACCCTAAATTGTTCCAACGACAGTGGATATTTTAGCCACTTCAGGCATCCAGCGCGCGCTCGTATCCCCACCACGCCTGCCCGCTTTGTGTAGTGGTTTTCATGCAGGTGCATGACGGGCCGGAAAGCGCGCCAGTTCTGGCGGCCCCGACCCGTTGCGATCCTTTTTGGATCATGCGAATCCATGCACCATAGACATGCACTGCTTTCTAAAACTGCAGGATGCCATATGGAAGGGAGTTTCCCATGGTGCGAAATCACTAATGCGTACTTTCATCCTGCCTTACTCCGAAATCATTTAGCCTGGTAACCAGATCGCTCGTCAGCTCCGAAAGCCATGAGATCGCAACCTCCTTGTCGTCATCGCTACAATCTGAGCTGGCGACCAGCCGGGCCATAAGTTCTATCCGCTGCAGTGCAAGTGACTCCATGAACAAATCGTTCACAACTCCCTCCCCTTATTACTGTTTATATATACAGTAAAACATATGTATTTAAAGCTGAAATAGTTTTTTCCTCAGCTAACCCTTTGATTAATAGATAACCTCATTCCTGACTTTTTCAGTACCACTGACGCCATTTGTCATCCTCCTGTAGCCGCTGATTCCGGTAGAACAGGCGCAACCCGGCTCCAGATGGCAGACTACCCCCACGCAGAAGCAGATCCACTTCCGTTTCGCTGGCGTCAAACCCTCTTGATCGCAGCTCCGCATCGAGCTGCAGGCGCTGGTGATCCGTAATTTCCTGTTTGTACCCTTTCCTGCACTTCGGTTTTACCTGCCGCAACCTCGCGGTCAGCTCGCGCAGCTCCTTTTTGCTCATGTTTTCGAAATCCGGTAGTGCTGCAGGTTCTTCGCTGCCCGGTAATTCGCCCCCTGTCTGGTACATTTTTTCAACAGGGGGACAGTTATTGCCACGAGTCCAAGGGGCGCAAGCGCCCTGGTCGGCTGTCGCCTCCTGAACGTCAACGGCCTTACGAACCATTTTCCACTTCATCGCGTGCGTGCAAATCCGGCCCTCAACAATCGGGGACCAGATGCCATAGATACGGATGCCGTGATCGCCGTAGGTGCCTGGCTCGTCGTTAAGCTCGTAGGCCGTTCTAATGAGGTGATTTTTGCGGGGAACCAGTACGCCGCCCTGCTTCATGATGTAAGTGGCAAAACAGCCCACATCAGCGGCAGCCAGCACCGCATCCAGCCGCGCATTTTCCAGCACCGGCGCACCCGCTTTTTTGTCGCCCTGCGCTCTCGCAGCCTGCCCGGCCAGCAGGCGCAGCTCGCGATAAGCCTGACGCCCTGGAATACCGAAGAAACGGAACTGCTGGACGCGGTGCAGGGATGCCCAGGCACTGACGTGCTCGGCACTGTCGCGCAGCGATTTGCAGGTTTCTTTGCTGATCTCTTTCGCCAGTCCGCGCCCGTCGATGTTCTTGCTGATGTATTTGGCGATGTAGCTGGTCGGCGTGCCTTTACGTGGGTTGATAAGCTCAGATTTGAAGCGCGGGCCGGTGTTGTTGCCCAGCTCGGCGCGGTCTTCACGAATGGCGAATTTACGCAGCAGTGCGGTGAGGGTGCGACGGTCTTTCTTGCGCATAAAACACAACAGATGCCAGTGCACAGTGCCGTCGTGGTGCGGCTCAGCAACGCGCACGCCATACCAGCGCAGCCCGGCTTTGTGCAGTGCCTTGCGGAATGCAGCGAAGGTATCAACCAGATAGTCACTGCTCTGCCGGACCGTTTCGCTGGTCCACTTCGGATTAGGTCTGCCGTTGTTGAGGGTGGCGTGGAAGCGTGACGGGCAGGTGATGGTATAGAACACGGCGCAGTCGCCGCGCATTTCTGCAATCAGCTCCAGTCCTTTCACGCAGGCCATCATTTCATTGCGGCGGTGCGCCGGATTACTGCTGCTGGCGTTCACCACGTCTTCCATATCCAGCGTGTCGCCATCGGCATTGACCAGCTCATGCGACTGGAAAAACTCCAGCGATTTGCGGCGCTGCTCGCGTTTGTGGATCACGGCTTCATAGCTGACGTACGGGGATGCTTTCCTGTTAACCAGACAAACAGCGCGCAGCTGTTCCTCCCGCCACTCACAGCGCATCTGCCACAGCTTGCGATACCACCAGTCTGCACACAGCATACGTGCCAGCGAACCCGGAATAAGGTCATAGGGGACCGGCTTACGACGGCGTTTCTTGCGGCGCAGCTGCTCAAAGGCGGGCGGAATCACATCAAGGCGCATAGCCTCAGCGGCCACCTTTTCCCATGACTGGCGAATTTGTTCCGGCTTAACGTCATCAGTCACAAACAGATCGCTGCAGGCAGCATCGAGACACATACTCATATGCGCCGAAACCAGCGTGGACAGACGCTTGACCTGCTCCTGATTCATTTCCGGCAGAACCAGCAGCCCCTCCAGCCCTTCGTGGCTTGCCATAAACCTGAACGAGGCAGACACCTGGCTTTCACGTACGCGCTCCAGTCGCTCAAGACACGGCCTGATGGTTTCACTAAGATAGCGGGAATATGCCTTTGGCCTCCCCAGCCCCTTGAAGAACTTAATCCTTTCCAGCAGAGGTTTGCTGACGTGGGCAGGTTCGGCGCTGACATTAGCCAGAATGACTAAATCGGGATTAAAGCGCTGCTGCTCACGGGCCATTTTGGTGCGGCTAATGAGCTGGTCCTGCTCCATTTCACGCTGAACAGGGTCACGGGATTCATTGAAGAAAAAGCGTTCCCAGACCTCATCACTCTGCGCCTCGCGGCGCATCTGTTCCTGCTCGTTGTCCGCAGCGTAGAGAGTGATCAGGTTTGAAAGCGCGGACACCGGCGCGACGTCCGCCGGGTCCAGATAGGGATTAACTGCTTTTTTCGAGACATTCCATGAGAAAACCCCGGCAGCCTCATTTGGGCCGCCGTTGTCTTTTGTTAACTCAGGCATCACTGACAGACTCCGAAGCTCACAGCGCGCCTCGGTTGTAGTGCTTCCCTTTCAGTTCAGCAATCTCCTGGCAGGTCACGCAGCACTGCACGCCCGGAAGGGCTTGTCTGCGCGCCGTTGGAATTGGCGCGTCGCAGTCGATGCAAAGAACGCGAGCTGTACCAGGCTTTCTGGTACGAGCGTTCTGGATATGGCGCTGCAGGTTTTCTTCAACGCGCTGCTGTACGAGATCCATTGAATCTGCCATTAGTGCCAGTCTCCACGTGATTCAGCCTCATAGCGGGCAACTTCACGGCGCAGCAACTCTGCCGCCTCCACTCCAGTCATTTCCTTCTGCAGAATGTGGAGTGCCAGTGCCTCCATGCGGATGGATACGGCAAAGGCACAGCTTTTACGTTCATCAAGCCGAGTCTCGTTAAACAGTTGGAACAAACCAGCATCATCTGGTCCTGTTTTTGTGGTACGGGTTTCACTATTTCGCATAATCAATTCTCCTGAATTTGGGCAAAAGAATGCCCGGCGGGTTTACGCCATTAATTTCTGTTCTGGGTTAATTCGGCATGGTTAGCCGTTTAGGAAATAAGCTCACCACTGCACGAAAATGATTCATTGCTTTAATCAGCTCCCGCGTTTCGTCAGTGGTCAGCTCATTAATATTGACGCTGTGACGTTCTGCCGGAATTTTTGCCATGAAGAATATGGCGGCCAGTGCCCTCTCATTCTGTTTATGATTAATATCGCGTGGATCGCGCATATCATGAATAAACCGTTCCAACTCGCGATCAGTATTCAGACCAAATACTTTCGCTCTCAACTCCGCTATATGGTTCAGTCCATCCAGGCGCTGACTGGTACTCAGCGGAACAGTCGCTGCAGGACCTTCAATAGCCATGGTTTCCCCTGTTTGATAGTGGACAGGTCAGCCAGAAGTGCATCCTGCGAGCGGCACGGATGCCAGCGCTTGCCACCCTTCCCGATAATCCAGCCGTGGCCACAGTGCATTGCCGGGCTTTGCTTAACGAGAAGCGACGCAAATGAGGGTTCATTGTTCAACATAAACACCTCAGCTCAGACCGAATGATGAGCCAAGGCCCGTTACGGTATCGACGACACTTGCCATTGCAGGGTTGGCCTGTAAACGCGCCTGCAGTGAAATAGCAGTTAAAGCCATCAGACGAGTAACAGAATTGACGCTTTCGACAACCTGACGGCGGGTAGTCGCATTCATCTGAACGCCAGATACTGCGCAGGCGGCGACACGGCCGATCTCAGAGGTGGCTTTCAGGACGTACTGAGGCATTTTCTCCCGAGCGACTTCATTGGTCGGTACGCATGGCAGGCAATGAATCTGCGCCAGAAATCCATCAACCAGTGTTGAGTCTTCGGTAAGATCGGTCAGCAGCCATATGTCTGGTGCTGTGAGCTGGTGCGGTTGCTCCGGGTTGAGCTTGTTTCGCAGGGTTTGAACGTTAATACCTGCACGTTCTGCCAGCTTCGCCATGTTGTGACGTAGAGCGAAAGTCCGGCAGGCTTCATTGAAATGAGGATGTTTTGAAACGCGATAGTCAAACATAGTCAGTTGCTCCGTGAAGTCTCAAAATGGAACTAGTTGATAGTCACGTTGCAATCAGAAAGGGCATCGACCGTCATCGCAGCGATGTTAATCATCACTTTTTCACGCTTTTTGTCCTTGCGTAGGCGATGACGAAGCAAACGACCATCTGCAAGCATATCGTTGATAGTGTCGATAGATAACCCAGTGAGTTCACTATATCTTTCGATAGTAACGTGGGGGGTGATGAGAGTGATTGAAATGTTAGGTCTCATGATGCAACATTCCTCGTTTAGCAATGATTAATCAGGATGAATACTGATCGTTTGTATTTTGTGAACACGATAAACATACGATCACATCATGAAATCGTCAAGATAAAAGTTCACTTGGAGTGACCATGAATCTGGAAAAAGGCGGGCGTGGGGCCATTGAGCGAATGGTTGAAGCCTATGGTTTCAAGACAAGACAAGCTTTGTGTGACCATTTAGGGATTTCAAAGAGTACTTTGGCGACACGCTATATGCGCGACTCCTTCCCCGCTGAATGGGTTATTCAATGCGCCTTAGAGACAGGTACGTCACTGAGCTGGCTGACTAATGGCTATGGCATCAAGGAAGGTTCACAAAATGCAAACATTAAAGAACTTCCGCTAAAAATTCTTTATGGTGGAGAACTTTGTCTAGAAGGGTCCTATGTTTTTGATGAAAATTTTCTACCTAAAACTCTAAAAAATCCGATAGTTGTTGTTGTTGATAGTTCCAAATACATTTGTGATATTGATTATGATGATGTCCGTGATGGGAAATGGATTGTTAATATTGATGGTGAAATATCAATGAGAACAATTACACGCTTGCCTGGTAGGCGCCTTCATGTGGAAGGTGGTATATCTCCATTCGAATGCACGTTAGAAGATATAAAGATAATCGCAAAAATCGTGATGGCATGTCTTGAATACAAATAACTATAAATAACAAATAAGCTTTACCGAAAATAAATTAGCTGAACGAGGAATTTTTTAATGGATGAATGTATAGTTGAAATGTTATTAATAGTGAATAAAGACACTTCCTTTGGACGTTCTCCGTCAGCCTATAAAAAAATAATTGAGGCCAGCGAAGAGGTCATATTTTCACGAAAAGACTTAAAATTCAAAGACCAGTCTTTTAATTATAAAATATCAGAATATGGAAACAACAAAGAAACTATCCTTGTAAAATTAATACTACGCCATGTTAATGAAGATAACTTAATTACTTTCTCAAAATTAACTAGACTATTCAAAAAAATATCTAGCGAAAGTAACTTAGGCAGCACTCAAATCATTTGGGATGACATAAGCAAATATTACTCAATTAAGGCTTATCCATTAATTCATGAAATTGAAAATTTAATGAGGAAGTTAATAACAAAATTCATGATACATAACGTTGGATTGTCATGGACAAAAGATTCAGTGCCGAAGGAATTCTCAGAAGCATTAAAAAAATCGGAAAAAAACACAGATTATAATGAACATAATTTAATGTATCAAGTTGACTTCATCGAACTGTCTGATTTTATATTCAATTCTTACCGAGAGCTTGAAATAACAGATTTGATTCGAAAGATAACCCCACTTGAATTTAAAGACATTAACAGTGAAATATTCTCAGAATTGAAAAAAATCGTTCCAAGAACAAACTGGGAAAAATTCTTTGAGTCAAATATCGATGCAAAATCTGACACTATAATAAAAAACTGGAGAGTTTTATATCGACTAAGATGCAAAGTTGCTCATAATAGAGATTTCACAAAACAGGATCTTGATGAAGTAATTCGCCTCACAAATATACTGAAGCCAATACTAAAGAAAGCAATTGATAAAACCGAGACTCTGACCATTGATCCGAAGGAAAAAGAAGAACTAACATCCCAGTTTGAGAATGAATTTTCTAACAACACTAAAAGTGATGAAGAACTATACAAAGAAGAAGTGCTTGAGTTATATCTAAAAATAAGACATTTATATCAACTTACACATTCAGAAAGTGAAAACCTTAATAGCTATTACAAAGTAATACAAACAACATTCCAAAATGTTTTGCATAATGAAAAATTCAACGCAGATGATGTTATTAATTTAATCGACATCTCAACTAATGATGATACTCTGAGAAAATACGATAATTTCGAAATACATGATTTAGTGACTCGTTGTCATTCTATTAAAGAACTCGTTAGCTTCAAAATATCAAGTATTGAAACTGTGTCAGATGAAGCAGATAAAAATGAATGATAATGTTTTATCTAATAGTTATCAAACATTGACCACTGTTCAAATATACAGTTAAATTTAGCCCTTAAACATGAGGGCTTTTTTATGACAGTACGAAAACTCGACACCGGAAAATGGATTTGTGAATGCTACCCCGCCGGACGCAGTGGGCGCCGTGTGCGTAAGCAGTTCGCCACCAAAGGCGAAGCGCTGGCTTTTGAGCGGCACACTATGGAAGAAACGGAAGCTAAGCCCTGGCTGGGTGAATCAGTAGACCACCGGACTCTGAAAGACGTAGTCGAACTCTGGTTCAAACTGCACGGCAAATCCCTGACTGCTGGCGAGCATGTTTACGACAAGCTGATCCTGATGGTTAATGCACTCGGAAACCCTCTTGCTACAGAACTCAGCTCGAAATTGTTCGCGCATTACCGCGACAAACGCCTGACGGGTGAAATATATTTCAGTGAGAAGTGGAAGAAAGGTGCCAGCCCAGTAACTATTAATTTGGAGCAAAGCTATCTTAGCGGCGTTTTTAGCGAGCTAGCTCGACTCGGAGAATGGACCGCACCAAATCCACTGGAAAACATGCGCAAGTTCACCATTGCCGAAAAGGAAATGGCATGGCTGACGCATGAACAAATCACAGAACTTCTTTACGACTGTCAGCGCCAAAGCCCCCTACTCGCTTTAGTAGTTAAAATCTGCCTGAGTACAGGTGCGCGCTGGCGCGAAGCAGTTAACCTCACGCGCTCTCAGGTCACAAAATATCGAATCACGTTCGTCAGGACCAAAGGCAAGAAGAACCGCAGTATTCCGATCAGCAAAGAGCTGTATGAGGAAATCATTGCCCTGGACGGCTTCAAATTCTTTACGGATTGCTACTTCCAGTTTTTGTCTGTGATGGACAAAACCTCCATCGTGCTTCCTCGTGGACAGCTTACCCACGTCCTACGCCATACGTTTGCAGCACACTTTATGATGTCCGGCGGGAACATCCTTGCGCTTCAGAAAATTCTGGGCCATCACGACATAAAAATGACCATGCGCTATGCTCACCTAGCCCCTGACCACCTTGAAACAGCGCTTCGCTTTAATCCTTTAGCTACATTACCGGAAAACATTCAACCGATGATTTGCCAATGACAACCTAATGTGCGCATGTATAATTCAGCCTAATCCCCCTTTCAATATCTCATTTAGGCAAGAATTCTGATGTCTCAGATCGTTCTTTTTCTACTCGCTATTGTGTTAATTATTGTTATTTGGCGTCTTATCGGACAACACAAGA
>Ga0308165_1000738_pt1 | contig 53269 bp, 38 predicted proteins | sample PhyWR2_FD_201032 | JGI IMG/M metagenome (GOLD analysis project Ga0308165, IMG submission 201032) | Phyllosphere microbial communities from UC Gill Tract Community Farm, Albany, California, United States - DLSLW.R2 | ecosystem: Host-associated > Plants > Phyllosphere > Unclassified | place: USA... | reverse complement strand
AAAGTGACGCCCTTAACCGCACCGTGCGCTATGCCTATGCCGACGACGCCAGCTCGCAGCCCTGTACGATGACCGATGCCGGCGGCGGGCAAAAATCCCTCACATGGACACGCAGCGGCCAGCTCTCCAGCTACACCGACTGCTCAGGCAACACCACCGAATACCGCTATGACCGCTGGGGACAGCGCCGTGAGATTTGCCGCCCCGCAGGCCTCACACAGCGTTATGAATACGATACCCGTGGCCGTCTCACCTCCACGGAAAACAGCGCCGGTGAACGCACTCAGTATCACTACAACCCCGCAGGCGATTTAGTCTCGCTGACCGAGCCCGACGGCAGTCAAACCGTGATGACCTACGATGACAACGGCCGTCTGCTCACGCGCACCCACGGCGGTGCCACCCAGCAGTTTACCTATGACGCTGCCGACCGACTAATTACGCTCACCAATGAAAACGATGCCCAGATGCGCTTGAGCTATGACGTAATGGACCGATTGGTGGAAGAAGTGGGCTTTGACGGACGGGTTCAGCGCTACCGCTACAACGCGGTCGGCGAGTTAATAGAAAGCGACGACGCTGGCCTGCTCACCCAGTGGCAGCATGATATTTTGGGGCGATTAGTGAGTCGCACCCACGCAGTGAGTCACGATGATGAAGGCAAAGAAAATACAGAAAATACAGAAAATACAGAAAATACAGAAAATACAGAAAGTGAGATAACGCGTTGGGAATATAACCTCGACGGCCAGCTGATGGCCGCGCACCACGTCAGCGAAGGCTACCCCGTCAGCGTGTTGTTTGAACGCAACCTGTCCGGGCAAATTAACCAAGAGCAGCAGATTGTCTGCGCGCCCGACGGCAGCGTGTTGTGGCAGCACCGCATCCAGCATCGTTATGATGCCAACAGCGCCCTGCTGTTCACCACGCCCGATGGCCTACCGACTCTGCACTGGCACACCTACGGCCCCGGCCATCTGCTCGGTGTGGCACTCGGCGAGCAGAGCCTGCTGGAATTCGACCGCGATACCTTACACCGCGAAACTCAACGCCGCTTTGGTGAAAGCATGCTGGACACAGTCTACACCGAGGTCGGACGACTACACAGCCTCACGCTGAGCACGCCCAACGCCGACCCGCGCGCACAGGAATATCGCTATACGCCGCGCGGTCAGCTAAGCGACATCGTCAGCCCGTTCGCATCACTGCATTATGAATATGACGCCGCCGGCCGCCTCATCCACGAGCGCAGCGCCCATCGCCACACCGACTATCACCTTGACCTTGCGGGTAACCGGCTCATCAACCGTTACATGCCCGAGGCCTTTATGGCCGACATGCGCCATCCGGGCAATCGCCTGAGCGAAGATGCGCATTTTTATTATCAGTACGATGCCCACGGCAATCTCAGCCAAAAAATCAGCAAACACGACGCGGGCGAAGTGCATCACTACCGCTACGACCGCAGCCATCGCCTCGTCAGCTACCTCTACACACAAGACGGAGAAGCCCTGCGCGGCGGCCGCTACTGCTACGACCCGCTGGGGCGACGTATCGGCAAACAGGTCATGCAGCGCAACCAGCCTAAGCACATCAGCTGGTTCGGCTGGGACGGTGACAAACTGGTGCTCACCGAACGCGATGGTACACGCATTCACACGGTCTATTTGCCCCACAGCTTTGTGCCCCTGCTGCGCTTTGAAGGCGATAAGCCGCCCACAATCACCCCACTGGCCGACAAACTTGAGCAAGAAGTGGGTATCACGCTGCCGCCGGAGTTTAAGCAAACCCTGCACCACATCGAGCAGGCGCTGCGCGCCAACCGCCTCAGCACAGAACAACACGCGTGGCTCAATCAGGCTCAGCTCAGCCCTGATTACCTGGCCGCCCTACTCGACCCGCTGCCGGATACGCCCTACGCCGCCCAGCTGTACGACTGCAACCACCTCGGCACACCGCCGCAGCTTATCAACCTCAACGGCGATATCGACTGGTCCATCACGCTGGACGCTTGGGGCAATACGCTAAGCGAAGAAAACCCGCATCAGCTGCACCAGCCAATACGAATGCAGGGCCAGCAATACGATGAAGAATCTGGCCTACACTACAACCGCCATCGCTATTACGACCCGACGATAGGGCGATATATTACTCAGGATCCGATTGGATTGGATGGCGGATTAAACCTGTACATGTACCCGCTTAATCCAGTCACAACTACAGATCCACTAGGGCGAAAAGGGATGCGCCCTGATGGTCATCCTTGGGGATATGGCTGCGGAGATGAGAGTACAGACCGATTTGTTCCTGATTCTTTGGGCGCTGCTAACTTTTTACGCGCCTGTGGAACTCATGATGCTTGCTACGGAACGTTGGGAAGCAATAAAGCTACTTGTGATAAAAATCTTGGTGCCGATATGAAATTAGCATGTAAAAACCATTTAACTGGGATACATAAGTTGTATAGCCCTATTTGCAATGCTATGGCGAGTGGATACGAATTCGCAGTCAGTAATTTCGGCAATTCAGCCTTTCTAGCTGCACAAAAAAAGGCCGCATCTAATTATCAGGAGCTGGAGATGCTGGATTTATTACAATTCGATCTGGGTGTGGATGTCGACCCCGATTATCATAGCGATGTATATAACAAAGTTGTTAATCCGAGATAATTGTAGAGGGCACGATGTCTATAAAGTCGACTATAATATTATCAATATTTCTTATTCCCAATTTTTCTGGATGCAGCATGTTCGATGCTGTTTTTAAAAAAAATTACTCCCTAGTTCCGATGGCAAGTTTTCCCAATGATCTAAAAGAATTAAAAAATATATGGTTTTTTTGCGAAAAGTGCTTAAGTCATGCAACATGCTCACCTGAAGATATCAAACAATGCAAAACGGTTACAATTCCGAGCCGGGATGATGCATTGGGTGAAGCAGTAGGGAGAGCTAATACTGAAGCAGTACATTTTCTTGTTGATGTAGCAAATACGGATGTTAATAGCGTTACTGGTAGGTATAAAAATACACCATTAATTATTGCAGCCTATTATGGAACCAAAGAACATCAAGATATAGCCGAGTTTTTACTTTCTCGTGGAGCAGATATTAATAAAGCATATACAGCAGTAGGTGGTACTCCTCTTGGAGTAGCCATGTGGAAACATAACATTGATTTTGCGAAATTTCTGCTTAGATCTGGTGCAGATGCCTCAGTTACAATCAGTGGGAAAGAGGATGGGTATGCATGTAAAAATGCAATAGGAAAAAACTTACCAGATTTATTCCCACTTATCCCTGGTTGTTGCTCTTTGGCTTTGCATGATCTTAATTTCGACCCCAATATAACACCCGAGATCATCCCTCAATGCCAGGGGGTAAAAATACCATCTGAAAGGTAATGAATAAGATTTAATTCAATAAAAAACAACCTTGAATATGGTGGGTTAATATGTGAAAAAGATAAGGGATATTTTCAAACTGGACCAATAGAAGGCTCTTTAGCAGGCGTTAGTCCACACAAAGCACCTTGCCCAGATGATTCACAAGAAGTAGGGATATATCATACACATGGCTACTTCAGTGACCAAAATGGTAATTTTGCATTAAAAAAAGATGATTCATACAATAGTTTGCATTTTTCCCCTCAAGATAAAAAAAGGGCAATCGAATTTTCAAAAGGAAAAAAAGAATATACTAGTTACCTTGGAACTCCTGAGTTGAAATACTATAAACTAGATCCTAAAAAAGGAAAAGTATCAATATTAAAATGAGAAAAATTTTATTTTTTATAGTTTTATTAACAGTATATGAAGCTACAGGTGAGTGTGAGGTTTTTTAACCAGTAGAGAGTTTTCAGCATTATACTTAGCCTCTAGCGTTTTTTCAACCACAAATAACATAAGAAAATTTGAAGTTAATGTTGAAGATAATGGGGGTTTTATTAAAGTGACTTTTTTTAAAGGGAATGTATCGCCTAAAGTTTTAGGTGATGGTGGTGAAATGTATACTTATCACATAGACCTCAAAAAAAATAAATGTTTATTTATTAGTAAGAAGTTAATGAAATAAGAAATTGGGGAGTTTTTTACGAACAGTAACCAGAACCATATAGCCATAAATACGATGAGGAGTTAGGCTTATACTATAACCGCTATCGGTATTACGGCACGACGATTGGACGATATATTATTCAGGATCCGATTGGGTTGGATGGTGGGTTAAGCCTGTACACCTATCCGCTAAATACAGTCACAAATATAGACCCGCTAGGGCTTAGCACAATGATAATCGAAAATGGTCCTGTCCCTGATAATCCCTTTGGTCATGGTGCTGCTGCTAACCGCTATGGATTAATGAGCTCAGGTACTGGAGGTAAAATCGGCTCATCTGTCACTGATTATTTTAAAAAATGCAACCGTGAAGAGATAGTTGAGTTTGGATTGTAGATACAACAGATGAACAAGAAAAATGCATGATTAATAAAGCAAAAGACATAGAGAAAAGCCAAGAAAAGTTAGGTATAGCCTTAGATAACTGCTTTAGTCGGACTAATCAAATATTTGAGGCTTGTGGATATAGCAATCCTGTCATGAATACAAATTCACCTATAAGTATACAAGTACTCGGAGAGCTTTATGGTTCTCATAAATACGTTCTTGAAAAAGGGCCATTCACGAAACTACCATTTGAGTTTCAAGTTGAGGGTAAATGAATCTCTCTAATAAATTATTTACAATAATAATTATTACAACAATTACATCTTGTGATTATTATAATGCTGCAATGGAATATGAAGATAATGATGCACTTGAGAAAATAGTTGCATGGGACTCTGAAAACCCATTTACTCCAAACATATTTGAATATAATGCAAAATGTTTTATGAAAAAAAATGATGTTTGGATGTTATTAAATGGTACATCAAACCCGAAAATAAGAACAATGAGCAATCAAAAAAAACAATGCATAACAGACAGTGAAATACAGTGGGCAAGTAGAATTTGTAAAAGCCTTACAAATAAGGATAAAAAAAACCTAAAAACCGTGACGTGTATTAATTAACACCTTTGTAAATAAAAAAATTAACTCATAAGAAAAAAACAATGACATCGGAAGATTAGGGTTACGTAGTTAGCGTGGAAAATAATAAAGAAAGGAATAAGTATGATTGGAATCCTTTTTCATCTAACCAATGTAGAACATTCTCAAAAAATGCATTCGAGGCGGCACAAAAATGAAATTAACAACTGTTATACTGATAATATCACTAGTAATATTATCAGTACTATGCACAGTTTTAGCATATCTATGGATAGACCGCTCTATTACACTAGCATATGTTATATGCTAGTGTAGATTCAGAAGTAAGAAACAGAATTATCATTACTGATCTTATTGAAAGTGAATGGCGTGGGAAAAGTTTAAATGAAATATATCAAAAACTAAGCACAGAAGTACAAAAGCATCCGGAGAAAAATATCGTGTTAAATAAAACAGAGAAAACAATTGAGTTTGATGAGCTCTCATTCTTTTTTGATAATAACAGATTAAAAAAATTGAGTAACCGACAAAGAAACGCATATATTTTATTCTTTTAATTAAGCCTTAAATAAAGCTGCGATCGTTTAAGGGCTACCTATCAACTCCTATGAGAATATTTATTGTTGATAGAGGAATAACCGGCACACAGGCTCGGGTCATCTCAACGCAGTCCCAACTCCGCCCTCGCCTGTGCAATATCTACCGCCGATAACGGCATATAACCGTCTTGTGACACCAGTTTTTGGCCCTGAGCCGACAGCACGCTGTCCATAAAGGCGGCGGTTAGCGGTGATAAAGGTTTCCCCGGCGCTTTGTTCACATAGATATACAGATGACGCACTAATGGGTAGCGGCCTTGCACAATATTTTCCGCCGTCGGCTCAATCGCTGGGCCACCAAACTGGCTAATCGCTAACATATGCACGCCGCTGGCACGAAAACCAATGCTGGCATAGCCAATGCTATTAAGAGAACCCGCTACCGCCTGCACGACCGATGCCGAACCTGGCAGCTCGTTGACGCGTGGGCTGAAATCACCGTTACACAACACCTGCTGTTTGAAATAACCATAGGTGCCCGACGCTGAATTACGCCCATAGAGCGAAATCGCTCGCGACTTCCACTCTCCGCCCAAACCCAGCGCTTTCCATTGGGTAATCGGCGTTGAATCACCACAGCGCAGCGTGCTGGAATAGATGCTGTCTAATTGATTAAAACTGATTTCACGCAGCGGATTGTCTTGATGTACCAGTACCACTAAGGCATCTAAAGCCACGGGCACCGCTAGCGGAGGATAACCATAATGTTGCTCGAAAGCCGCGATTTCCGCCGCTTTCATCGGGCGGCTCATCGGGCCTAGCTGAGCAGCGCCCGCAGCCAACGCCGTGGGCGCGCTGGACGAGCCCGCCGCCTGAAGTTGCACATTCACATTAGGGTTACTCTGCGAAAAGTTATTGGCCCACAGCGCCATCAGGTTCACCATCGTATCCGAACCGGCACTGGACAAATTCCCCGACAGCATCGATTGGCCTATGGCCAGCGCGGGTAACGAGATAAAACCACAAACGACGCCAATCAGCGCCGCTTTCCATTGTTTGATTTGACGTCCCTGCATCAGATTTCCTTGCTCGGTAGCCCTTTCTGGCCTTTGTTTTTTTGCGTCATGCTCTCACCTGCCAGTGGCACGATGAGATGCGGCGGCAGTGTAAACACAAAGCGCGTGCCCAAGCCAATTTCACTCATGATGTTGAGCGTGGCTTCATGATGATTCAACGCGTGTTTGACTATAGCTAGCCCCAAACCGCTGCCGCCGGTTTGACGCGAGCGCGCTTTATCGACCCGATAAAAACGCTCCGTTAAACGCCCCAAATGCTCCGCCGCAATGCCGGGCCCATTGTCGCTAACTTCAAACTGCGCCCCTTGGGTGGTTTGCTGCCAGCAGACTTCAATTTTGGTGCCGTCCGGCGTGTGGTTAACCGCGTTATATACCAGATTAGAAACCGCGCTACGCAGCTGATCGTCGTTGCCGAACACTTTGAGTTTATCGTTGATGCGGAAGGTGATTTCATGACGACCGTTGCTCAACGACAGCGCCTCACGCTCCAGCATATGCAGCATCACCGGCACATCAACAATTTCATTCAAGGCAATGGGCGGAGCCGCTTCGATTTTAGAGAGAGTTAATAGCTGTTTCACCAAGCTGTCCATGCGCTTGGTCTGCTCTTGCATGGTCGCCAGCGCCTTTTGCCGCACCGGAGCCGCCATATCGTCATCGTTCATCATCTCGAGGTAGCCCTGTAACACGGTCAGCGGCGTGCGCAGTTCGTGGCTGACGTTGGCAAAGAAGTTACGTCGCGTGCCCTCTAACTGCCGCGTTTGCGTCACATCACGAGCCACCATCAGCAGTTGGCCTTCGGCATACGGCATCACACGAAATTCAACGAAACGGCCATTGTTAAGATGCAGCGTGAGCGGGCGGGAGAAATCTTGCGATTGCAGATAATGCGTGAATTCGGGGTAGCGCAGAAGGTTAAGAATGTGCTGGCCATTATCCTCCGGCCAACGAAAACCGAGCAGGTGTTGCGCCAAGCCGTTACACCAGAAAATATTGCCTTCTTCGGTCGTCATAATCACCGCATCGGGCAGAGACTCTGCGCCGCTGCGAAAACGTTTAATCAGCAGTGCCAGCTCGCGGCGGCGGCGGCGATTACGCTGCTGCATCTGATACAGCCCGTAGAACAACGGCTCCCAGCTTCCTCGCCCCGCGGGTGGCGTCATACTACGATCGACCCATAGCCAGTGCGAAAGGCGCAGTTGGTTATAGAAATGCCAGCCTAAAAGCGCAGACACCGCAGCCAGCAGGAACCACGGCAAATAGCCGATCAGCAGCCCAAGGATCACCGCCGGAATGCAGCAAAACAGCAACTCCAACAGCAGTCTTTTCCACGATAGGCGTTCAAGCACGATGTTGGCTCTTTGTTCTTAACAACATAAACGGATTTAACCGCATAGAAATAGTCGACATAGTGATACCCAAAATCAGTGAGGCCCGACTAAGGGTCCCAATGCATAATCATACCGTTTACTTAAGCTCGATTTTAGGGGGAGTACACCGATGGGGTCGTAGCGGCGCAAGCCGCCTGAGCGACCCGCGGTGTGCTAGACCCGTGTATCCCGATCTTTTAAACAAGCGTCACGGCATATGCATAGCGGGTTAGAAACGCGCCGAAAAACGATACCCCGTCCCACGTACGGTTTGCACCATTTTATCATGCCCGCTCAGCTCCAGCGCTTTGCGCAGCCGACGGATATGAACATCCACGGTGCGGTCTTCTACATAAACGTTAGTGCCCCAGACATGATTTAGCAACTGCTCGCGGCTATAAACGCGCTCGGGATGAGTCATGAAAAAATGCAGCAACTTAAACTCAGTCGGTCCCATATCCAGCGGGGCTTCGTTGGCCATCACGCGATGCGACGTCGGATCGAGACTCAGCCCCTGCACTTCGATCACCTCTTCCACCGCCATCGGTGAAATACGGCGCATCACGGCTTTAATTCTGGCCACCAGCTCTTTGGGCGAAAAAGGCTTGGTGATGTAATCATCTGCGCCCACTTCCAAACCGCGCACGCGATCTTCTTCTTCACCGCGAGCGGTCAGCATCATCACAGGAATTTCACGCGTTAACGCCTCGCGCTTCATATGTTTGATGAACTGGATCCCAGAACCGCCCGGCAGCATCCAATCCAGCAGCACTAAATCAGGATAAGGCTCAGAAAGTGAGTTCACCGCGCTGTCATAATCTTCGGCTTCAACCGGTTGGTAGCCGTTTTGCTCTAAAACAAAACACACCATTTCACGAATTGGCGCTTCATCTTCTACTACCAATATGCGTCTGGCCATTGTTAATCCTGCTTAAGTTTGGTTGCGGGCGCCATTATGCGTCAGATTTATGACAGATTTATGAAAAAAAACAATATGCCAAGCATCACTGTAATAAATGGTTTTGTAAACCCAGATTGATTATGGCCTCAGTGCCGGACATAGGTTCACCTCCCCTTGAGATTGCGTATAATCGATTTCATTCTCCGTCGTGGCTCACGCTACGCTCAGCAAGGACAGCAGGACTCTCATGCGTCTTATCCATACTTCAGACTGGCATCTTGGTCAGCATTTTTATACCAAAAGCCGTAGCGCTGAACATCAGGCCTTTCTGCGCTGGCTCATTGAACAAGCATCGGCGCATCAGGTCGATGCCATTATTGTGGCGGGTGACGTGTTTGATACCGGTTCACCGCCGAGCTACGCGCGCGAACTGTATAACCGCTTCGTGGTGGAATTACAGGCAACGGGCTGCCAGTTAGTGGTGTTAGGTGGCAACCATGACTCCGTCGCCACGCTGAATGAATCTCGCGCTTTGCTGGCCTGCTTGAACACACAGGTTATCGCCAGCAGCGCGGGCGATTTACAACAGCAGGTATTACCGCTTAAACAACGCGACGGTTCCGTCGGCGCGATTCTGTGCGCGGTGCCTTATCTGCGCCCACGAGATATCCAAACCAGCCTGGCGGGGCAATCTGCCGCAGAAAAACAAAACGCGCTACAGCAGGCTATCGCGGCACATTACCAGTCGTTGTACGATCTGGCCGTTGCCGAACGCGACGCCTTAGGTGGAAATCTGCCGATTATTGCCACCGGACATCTCACCACTATCGGTGCCAGCACGTCTGACTCAGTGCGTGATATCTATATTGGTTCACTCGATGCGTTCCCGGCCTCCGCGTTTCCTCCTGCCGATTACATTGCACTGGGCCATATCCATCGTCCGCAGCGAGTGACCAGCAGCGAGCATATTCGCTACAGCGGCTCGCCGATCCCCCTTAGCTTCGATGAGCTGGGCAGCGAGAAAAGCATCTGCTTAGTGGATTTCTCTGGTGCTACGCTGGACAAAGTGACGCTCTTGCCGGTTCCCCAATTTCAGCCAATGCAGCTCATCAAAGGCAGCATTGAGCAAATCGAGCAACAACTCGCCGCCTTTAAACCCATCAAGGCGGATCATAGTGAGAGCGAAAAACCGGTCTGGCTAGATATTGAAATCAGCAGCAGCGCCTATTTAAACGATCTGCAACGTCGGATCCAGCAGCAGGCAGAAAGCCTTCCCGTTGAGGTGATTTTGCTGCGCCGCAGCAAAGAACAACGCTTAAGCGCCCTCACGCGCCAAGACAAAGAAACGCTGAGCGAGCTGAGCGTTAGCGACGTGTTTGAACGCCGCTTGGCGCAGGAAGAAACCGACGACGAAGCGCTGATCGCACAACAATCACGCATTCGAAATCAATTCCATCAGGTGTTGGATGAACTGGTGTTAGCGCAACAGCAAGACGACACTCGCGAGGAGCATGACGCATGAAAATCCTCAGCCTACGGTTAAAAAATATCAACTCGCTCAAGGGCGAGTGGAAGATCGATTTCACCCGTGAAGACTTTGCCAATAACGGCTTATTTGCCATCACCGGCCCAACCGGCGCAGGGAAAACGACGCTGCTCGACGCACTCTGTTTGGCGCTGTATCACCAAACGCCGCGCTTGAAAGTGTCGCCAACGCAAAATGAGCTGATGACACGCGGCACCGCCGAATCGTTGGCCGAAGTTGAATTTGAAGTGAAAGGCGTCGGCTATCGCGCCTTCTGGAGCCAGCGCCGCGCCAATAACAAGCCAGATGGCAATTTACAAACACCAAAGGTAGAGCTTGCACATATTGCCGATGGTGAAATCATCACCGACAAAATCCAAACCAAGCTGCATAAAATTGCCGATATTACCGGTCTAGATTTTGGCCGTTTCACCAAGTCGATGATGCTGTCACAGGGCCAGTTCGCCGCCTTCCTCAACGCCGATCCGGCCGAGCGGGCTGAATTACTGGAAGAACTCACCGGCACCGAAATTTATGGTCAGCTATCCGAGCAAATATTCCAGCGTTTCAAACAGGCTAAAATCGATCTTGATACCCTGCATGAACGCGCCGCAGGCGTAGAGCTGCTCAGCGAAGAAGCGCTTAACCAGCTTTCCGAGCGGTTGTCTGAATTACAACGTGAAGAACAGCAGCAAACGTCTTTGCGTCAAACGCTGATGACCGATCTCCATTGGCTACAAAAAAGTCAGGAGCTCAGCCAAAACCGAGAACAGTGCACTCAGCGCGTTACCGCGGCATCGCAACAATGGCAAACCGCCCAGCCGGAAGTTTTACGCCTTGAACGCAGTGAACCAGCTGAAAAACTGCGTCCTCTATTATTCACGTTACGCCAGACACGCGCTGATTTAGCATCAGCAACTCAAAGCCAGCAACAGCGTGAGCAGCAGCGCCAACAGCTGACTTCGCAGATAGCGTCACTGCAAGCCGCGTCATCACAAGCGCTGCATGCCAAACAGCAACACCAGCAGCAACGTACCGCCACGGAAACGCTGATCAACCAACACGTGGTGCCACTTGATTCGCGGCTGACGCAGATCCGCGAAGACCTGTTAGCTCAGCAGCAAAAACTCACGCAAATCAGTGAAGAGAAGCAGAAACAAGAAACTGCGCTGAAGCAAAACCGAGAAAAGTTGCACGCTCAGCAGCAGGAAATCAGCCAGCTTCAGCAACAGTTGGCAGACACGGCTCAACACGCGGAATGGAATAATCACTTAGGCCGTTGGAAAAGCCAGTTCGAGCAATCTGCCGAACACTGCCAAAGCTTAAACGAACTGCGTAAACGCATTGCCGATGCAGAAAAAAACATCGCCACCGAAACCGAAAAACTCACGGTTCTGCAACAGGCAGGCGCCCTGCTCAATCAGCGTTTAGCTCAACAGCAAAAAATCTGCGCCGAAACGGAATTACAGCATCAGCAGTTGGAGCAGAAACATAGTTCAGCGCAGTTAGAAGCACAGCGTGAAAAATTGCACCGCGGGCAACCTGCACGCCAAATTTTGATACAAATCAGTCCACTGTTCGAAAAATCCTCACTGCGACAGAAACAACTGCACGCGCAAAGTACGCAACGCACGCAGGAACTGCTCGCGCTGGAACAGCTTTTAGCCGCCAAACGCTTAGCCTATAAAGAGAAACGTCAGCATCTGAACGATCTGGAAAAGCAGATCGACCTACAACGTCGAGTGATCGGGCTAGAGCAAGAGCGTGCGCGTTTAGTGGCTGGCGATCCCTGCCCGCTCTGCGGATCGCGGGAGCATCCGGCGGTTAAAACCTACCAAACACCGGCGCTTTCAGACACCGAGCAGCGCCGCGATGCGCTACGCATTGAAGTTGAAAACCTCAGTCGCGAAGGCAGCGAGCTGGGGGAGCGCCACAAGCTGATGCTGCAAACCCAAAATCAGCAACAGCAAGAAATCCAAGCCGTTGAAGCTGAAGTCATGCAGTATCAGCAACGCTGGGCTCAGGCCACAGCGGCGATCGAACTGAGCTTAGCGATTGATGACCGTGAGGGGCTGGAAAGCTATCTCAACGAAATCAATCAGCAAGAAGAAATGCTGCAAAACACGCTGCGCCAGCGAGAGATGTTGAGCAAAAACTGGCAGCAGGCGAAAGATGCGCTGAACAGCATTCAGCAAGAAGCGAACCAAACGCTACAGCAAATCAGCCTGTTGGAATTGAGCACTCAAACACAGAGCAAACAGCTCAACGATTGGCACGAGGACTACGGTAAACAGTTAGCGCAGCAGCAGCAACGTGACATCGCCCTTACCGATGAACTGCATAAACTGCAGTTAACTGCGCCTGTCTCTGGAAACGAAGCCGAATGGCTGGAACAGCGCAGCAACGAGTTTACGCTCTGGCAGCAGCGCCAAAACCACAGCCAAAAACTGGCGCTAGAAAACACGCGCCTGATGGCGGAAGAGCACAGCCTAAGCCAAACCTGTACCGCACTGGAAACACAGTGGCAAACACAGCATCAGCTTTGTTCTGAGCTTGAAACCCGCCTGAAACAGATGCAGGCCGAACGCCAAAGCCTTCTCGATGGGCGCAGCGTAGACGAGGTACGTCGTTTATTAATTGAAGCTGAACAGCAGGTTGAAAACCAACTTCAGCACGCGCAACAGGCTGAAAACCAGATACGACAGCAGCTCGATAAACTGGGCGGTGAGCTCGAAAGCGCTCAGCAACAGCGCCTGCTGTTGGAACAACGGCTCAGTCAGCAGCAAACTGAATTCGAGCAAGCCCTCGCCAACAGCCAATTTACTGATGAAAACACGCTGATTGCCGCGCTGTTAGACGAAAATGAACTCAAACGGCTGATTGCGCTGCGAGAGCAATGCAAAAACCGGCTCTCGCAGGCACACGCCTTCTTGCAGCAGGCTGAAAGCGAATTCGCCCAGTGGATGACGCAACGCCCTGAAAACCTTGATATCAATGCCACGCTAGAAAATCTCAATCAACAACTGGCTACGCTAGCTGAGCAGCTACGCGAAAACAGCGTGCAGCAGGGGCAAATTCAGCAACAGATCCGCAGCGACGCCGAGCGAAAACAGGGGCAGCAAAGCCTATTTGCGCGTATTGAACAGAGCAGGCAAGAGTATGAAGACTGGAGCTATCTCAACCAGCTGATTGGCTCGAGCAGCGGCGATAAATTCAGAAAGTTTGCGCAGGGTTTAACATTGGATCATCTGGTCTATTTGGCTAACCAACAGCTTGCCCGCCTGCATGGTCGCTATTTGCTGCAACGCAAAACCAGCGACGCGCTGGAGCTAGAAGTGGTCGATACATGGCAAGCCGATGCGGTACGCGATACGCGCACCTTATCCGGTGGCGAAAGCTTCTTGGTGAGTTTGGCGCTGGCGCTGGCACTATCCGATCTGGTCAGCCATAAAACCAGCATTGATTCGCTGTTCCTTGACGAAGGTTTTGGCACACTGGACGCAGAAACCCTTGATACCGCGCTTGATGCCCTCGATACGCTCAACGCAACCGGCAAAATGATTGGCGTCATCAGCCACGTTGAAGCCATGAAAGAACGTATACCGGTGCAGATAAAAGTGAAGAAGGTGAATGGGCTAGGGATCAGCCGTTTGGAAGCGCAGTATGCGGTAGGGAGTGGCGAATAACGCACTCCCTAATCCTTATTTATTATCCACTCCGCTTTTGCGAGCAGGAAAATGTTCTATAGAACATCGCCCTCTCGGAATGTCAGTCGGAGCGGTATTTCATGCCATTCGTTCAATTTTTCTAAACGCATGGTTATCAATAAGTTGATTATTTTAACGGTTTCGCATTGGTACAATCCCTTAGGTCTTTTAGGTGGAGCAACTTAAATTGAGCCAATTGGGATTAGAATATGAAAAGAGAAAAGTGTGTTATCCAAAGTTTTCCTGCTGTAATAGATTGGATTAATCAAAATATCCACCAAGGAATCAATGCGTCCGACGTGATAAAAATATCTGGGTATTCGCGCTCTTATTTTTTACGTGAATTTCAATTACACCACGGCGTTAGCGTTTCATCCTTCATCAAAACGACACGGTTAAAAGCATCTGCACAAAAGCTTATATCTACTGAGTTAAAAATTTTCGAAGTTGCACAGGAAATGGGATTTCCCAGCCAGAGTACCTTCTGTCAGATATTTAAAGGCTATTTTAATATGTCGCCAACAGAATTCCGCTATCGTTCAATGCGGCCGACAATGCTATAAAAGGTAATGCAATAAAAGATAATGCAATGAAATAAGCTATCACCATTATTCTGGCATAAGTTTTTATATTTTTACGCCAAGGTAAACCATGTTTAAAAACTTAGTAGCATTGCTAAATATGAAAGAAGATTTTTATCATAACTAAAGAATAGGAAAGGGATAACGTTTACTAGAGCAAAACACCAATCGTTATCCCCCATTGGATAGGAGTTTTCTACCACTGAACGCCTATCCCATACTGATAAACCCAGTACATCGCCCCAATCGTGACAGCTAAATTCACGATCACCGTGATAATAAAATAGGTTTTAAACGGTTGTTTTTGCGTCTTATGGCGGAAAATTTGCTGACCTAAAATTGCGCCTACCCAGCCGCCGATCAGGCCAAAGAATAACAATGTTATCTCAGGGACTCGCTGCCACGATTTCACGGCGGCTAATTTATCAATGCCATAAATAATCAGCGTTAGCGCATTGAGCAACAGGCACCACATCACAAAGGGATGCAGAGAAAACAGACTACCAATGGCTGCCAGTGCGAGAAACAGATAACAAAAACGATTAAGATTCATGCAATAAACCGATTGAAAAGAATTAAGAAACCGTGCGTATAGTGGCCCTCGACGCAGCATGATGCAATGTTATCACCTCTGAAAAAATACGCTAACGTAATGCGAGAGAGCTCACACTTCATTATCAGTGCTACAAATATCCAGTAAATGCATTCTTTGTCCCATAACATCCCCTCATTTTTAAACGCCATACTCCTTTCATGATTTCATGCTACGTATAGCAGCAAGCAACGTAGCGCGATTGGTTTCCCTTCCTGACTCAGAGGTCGTTATGACTAAAAAATTTATCGCTGTTTGTGCATGTCCAATGGGATTAGCTCATACGTTTATGGCCGCTCAGGCGCTTGAAGATGCCGCAAAAGCGGCTGGTTATGACCAGATTAAAATTGAGACTCAGGGCGCAGACGGCATCGAAAATCGCTTAACTGCACAGGATATCGCGGAGGCCGACATCATTATTCATTCGGTTGCCATCACGCCTGAAGATAACGAACGCTTTGAAAGCCGCGACGTATATGAAATCACTCTGCAAGACGCCATTAAAAATGCGGATGGGATCCTGCGTGAAATTGAAGAGATGATTCAATCCGAACAATAAGAAACGCGGTTGTTTTTCAATCAATTCATCAGGGAGATATACCTATGGCTATTAAGAAAAGGAGCGCAGTGAACCCTTCGTCTGGCGGCGAAGCAACGCTGACTAAAAATCCCAATGCGATGCCAGCGGCAAAACCCAGTATGTGGGGCGATCTACCACAGCATGTGATGTCTGGTATTTCACGCATGGTGCCGACGCTTATCATGGGCGGCGTCATCTTGGCCTTCTCACAGCTTATTGCCTATGCGTGGCTGAAAGTGCCTCCTGAGATGGGTATTATGGAGGCCATCAACACCGGGAAATACGTTGGTTTCAATCTCTCCTTGATGAAGTTTGCTTATTTGTCGCAGTCGTTTGGTGGCATTCTATTTAGCTTCGCCATCCCAATGTTTGCCGCATTTGTCGCCAACTCGATCGGAGGAAAGCTGGCGTTCCCTGCGGGGTTTATTGGCGGATTAATCGCAACTCAGCCAACCCCTGAATTAACATGGGATTTAAGCAAGCTACAGTGGGTCACCAACTCACCGGTTCCTTCAACGTTTATTGGCGCACTCATCATCGCCATTGCCGCCGGTTATTTAGTGAAATGGATGAATGCCAAAATCCAATTACCTGCTTATTTGCTGGCATTTAAAACCACCTTCTTATTACCTATTCTGTCGGCCGTTTTTGTCATGCTGGCCATGTATTACGTTATTACGCCGTTTGGCGGTTGGGTGAATGCCGGTATTCGCGTCATGTTACAGGCGGCGGGAGATAAAGGCGTGCTGATGTATGCCGTGGGGATTTCCGCCACCACCGCTATTGACCTCGGCGGGCCAATTAATAAAGCGGCAGGTTTTATCGCTTTTAGCTTCACCAGCGATCACGTTCTGCCTATCACCGCACGCGCTATTGCGATTGTGATCCCTCCTATCGGTTTAGGGTTGGCAACGCTCATTGACCATCGCCTCACTGGCCGCCGCTTATTTAGCAGCCAACTGTATCCTCAGGGAAAAACAGCGATGTTCCTCGCCTTTATGGGGATTAGTGAAGGTGCCATTCCATTCCTGCTCGAAAGCCCGCTAGCCTCTATTCCGGCCTACATGACGGGCGCTATCGTCGGCTCAACCACCGCCGTCGCATTAGGCGCCGTGCAATGGTTCCCTGAATCAGCGATATGGGCGTGGCCTTTAGTCACCAATTTAGGGGCTTATATGTTTGGCATTGCGTTAGGTGCCGTCGTGACTGCACTGATTACCGTATTTATTCGCAATATCCTGTTCAAAAAAGGCAAATTGCACATTGAGGTGATGTCTTAACTGATAACGGTGCTGCCTCCGCCACAAACGGTGGCAGCAAGTATGACCCGCCGGTCTTATCATGATATTTAAGCGAGTGTCTCATGTATAAATCGCCCTCTTCAGCGCTCACCGCCTGTCAAATATGGCTAGCCAAGCGCAACTTAGACGCCGTTATTATTAACGCCAAGCAGAATAAATTTAGCCATACAGGATTACTTAGCGCCTCGGGATACCTCTTTATCACCCGCACCAGCCAGCATATTTTGGTCGACTCTCGTTATTATCATGAGCTATCCGCAAAGGCAGATAGCTATCAGTTGCACATGACAGACACACAGCTCCCTGCTTCGGCCATCATCAATCAAATCATTGCACAGGAAAAACTCGCTTGCGTTGGGTTTGAAGCCGAGCATCTGAGCTACAGCCAAAGTCTGTCTCTCATCGAAAAAATTAACGCTGAGATGAGCCCCATTTGTCTCGATGAACTGCGCCAAATAAAAACGCCATCCGAGATCGATACCATCAAATCGGCATGTTTAATTGCCGACTGCGCCTGTGCGCACATTCGCCAATATATTCGCCCCGGCATGACGGAACATCAGATCGCCAACGAGCTTGAGTGGTTCATGAAAAACGAAGGTGCGGAGAAGACGTCATTCGATACCATCGTTGCCAGCGGAGTACGCGGAGCCATGCCTCATGCCAAAGCCTCACAGAAAGTCGTTGAGGCCGGAGAGTTCATTACGCTCGATTTCGGTGCTCAATATCAGGGGTATTGTTCAGACATGACCCGCACTTTTTTGGTTGAGGGTAACGGCGATAACTCTCCACAAGAGCACCCGCTTTATGCCATTTATCAGGTAGTGTTGCAGGCTCAACTCGCTGCCATCGCCGCTATTCGACCCGGCGTACGCTGTTGTGATATCGACAGCGTGGCGCGCTCCATCATTTCAGCCGCAGGCTATGGCGATTTCTTTGGCCACAATACCGGCCATGCCATTGGTATTGATGTGCATGAAAACCCGCGTTTTTCACCGACAGACACCACCGTGCTACAGGCTGGTATGCTGCTGACCGTGGAGCCAGGCATTTACCTGCCCGAACTGGGCGGCGTGCGCATTGAAGACGTGGTATTGGTCACCGAAAACGGCTGCGAAGTTTTATACCAAATGCCCAAACAATTGCTGACCACCGGCGAGGATATCCAATGAATATCGATCTCTTGCGGGCCCTCTGCGAGGCCGATGCCATCGCCTCTTCCGAACAGGAGGTTCGCGATATTCTCCTACAGCACGCAAACCTCTGCGGCAAAGAGATTTCTTTTGATGGGCTAGGCTCAACGCTGATTCAGCTCAACCAGTCCTCAGGGCCTAAGATTATGATTTGCGCCCATATGGATGAAGTAGGTTTTATGGTGCGTAGCATCACTCGCGAAGGTGCCGTTGAGGTTATCCCCATTGGTAACGTGCGCATGTTAGCCCGTTTCATGCAGCCTGTGCGCATTACCACACAGCACGGCAAGAAAATCCACGGGTTGCTGGACGCTGAGCTGCACGGCGCTGAAACGCGTAATTTGTGCGTAGATATTGGTGCCACCTCGGCGGAAGAAGTGAATCAGTGCGGAGTTCGCATTGGCGATCGCGTTACCTACGCCAGCGACTTCAAGGTTCTCTCTCCGGAATCGCGCATCATGGGAAAAGCCTTTGATGACAGACTCGGCTGTTTCTTGCTGATTGAATTAATGTACGCCCTGCGCAGCGTTGAATTAGATGCCGAAATTTGGCTAGTTGCCTCTTCCAGCGAAGAGGTGGGGATGCGCGGGGGTAAAACCGCAGCACACATGATTCAACCTGATTTGGCCTTAATCCTCGATACCGCATGTTGGTCAAAAAACTTTGATTACGGAGCAGCTAATCATCGGCAGATTGGGCAAGGGCCGATGCTGGTGATGTATGACAAAACGCTCATTCCCTCCCCTCGCCTGCTGAACTTTATTCAAGACACCGCGCAACAACATTCCATTCCATTGCAGACCGATATGTTCAGCAACGGCGGTACCGATGGCGGCAGCGTACACCTTTGCGGAAACGGTATTCCAACGGCAGTACTGGGCGCGCCAACGCGGCACGGCCATTGCGCCGCATCAATTGCGGATTTGCGGGATATCGAACAGACCAAGCAGCTTCTCGTTGCCGTCATCCAGCAACTGAACGCCGACACACTCCATCATCTAACGGACTTTTCGCAGTAGCGCGAGTTTAGAAAAGGATTCATGCCATGCTAAAGATAGAATTTCTCTGCCCTCTGCCAAACGGCCTACATGCCCGCCCCGCCTATGAGCTCAAAGGCCAGTGCGGTCTGTTTGACAGTGAGATTATCTTTATTAACCAGCGCTCCAATCACCGCGCCGACGCGAAAAGTTCCCTCGCGCTTATCAGCACCGGAACATTGTTCAACGACGCTTGCCTGCTCGAAATCCACGGGCACGATGAGGAAAAAGCCTACCGCGCATTAGACACCTACATTAAACAGAGTTTTGCCGACAGCGACAGTGAAATTGAACCTCTGCCCGTAGCCACCACGCGCCCTATTCCACGATCGCTTTCTCGCTTTCAGCCTAGCCTGATCCACGGCTGTGGGCTATCCAGCGGCATCGGACATGGCGCGCTGTTGATCTACCGTCACGCTAATATCGACATCTATAAATCTCAACCGGCCAACGTGCAGGACCCACTCCTGCTTGAGCATAGCCTGATTGCGCTTGCCGAACGGCTTAACCACCAGCTGACCAGCCTAAAAGGGCAAAGCAAAACTATTATTAATGCCCATCTCTCGCTGATTCAGGACAAAGAATTTAGCCAAAATATTTTGCGTCATCTGAACCAGAGAAAGTGCAGCCTGGCGACCGCAGCCATTGAAAGCATGGAAGAGGTGTGTGGCAAATTAGCCATGTCAGCAAGCGAATATCTGCGCGAGCGCGTGCAAGATATCAGAGACATTACCGCGCAGCTGCTGCAGATTGCCTATCCCAACGTTAATTTGGGCGCTCCTCTGGTTTTGCATAAACCGACGATTATTGCCGCCGAAGATATCACGCCGAGTCAATTTTTAAGCTTAGACAAACAGCTTCTGGCAGGGATGGTGTTAACGCAAACCGGACGCACCTCGCATACGCTCATTTTAGCGCGCTCATTAGGTATCCCCGTGCTTTCGGGGATCGAACTCTCGGCCTTACAGCACTTGGATGATAAAACCGTCTTTATCGATGCGCAAACCGGTATTCTGGTTATTGCACCCAACGAAGACGTCAGTGGCTATTTCTCCGTAGCACTCGAGCTGGAACAACAAAACCGTGCGCGTCAGCTGAATATGGCAGATCTTCCCGCGGTCACGCAGGATGGACGCTGCATTGAAATAGGTGCCAACATCGGTACCGCGCAAGAAGCCCCCGCCGCGTTTAGCCAAGGAGCGGAAGGCATTGGCCTATTTCGCACCGAAATGCTGTTTATGGATCGCGACAAAGCGCCCGATGAACAAGAACAGTTTGAAGCCTATCAGCAGGTGCTGATGAATGCTGGCAACCATCCCGTGATTTTTCGCACCATGGATATCGGCGGCGACAAAAAAATCAGCTATCTGAATATCCCTCAAGAAGAAAATCCGTTTCTTGGCTATCGCGCGGTGCGCATTTATCCCGAGTTTACCGAGCTATTTACCCTTCAACTGCGCGCCATACTTCGAGCGGCCACCACGGGATATGCGCGTTTAATGATCCCAATGGTACACACGCTCGATGAAATTCTGTGGGTGAAGCAGCAAATTGCCTCGGCTCAGCGTTCGCTGAAAGCAGAAGGTTTACGATATGCCGAAACCCTAGAGCTCGGCATTATGGTTGAAGTGCCCTCGGTGTGCTTTATCATCGACCACTTCTGCGATGAGGTGGATTTCTTTAGCATCGGTTCCAACGATATGACGCAATATCTGTATGCTGTCGATCGCAATAACCAGCGCGTTGCGCACCTTTATAATCCGATTACCCCTTCGTTTCTGCGTATGCTGCGCCAGATTATCGACGTTGCGCATCGACGTGAACGCTGGGTGGGGCTGTGCGGTGAACTCGGAGGCGAGCCTCGCTATTTGCCTCTGCTCATTGGTCTAGGTTTAGACGAGCTGAGCATGAGCGGCGCTCGCATTCCGGCCATTAAAGAATTGGCGAGAAAACTGACTGCCGAAGAGTGCGTTACGCTGGCCAATCGCGCCTGTGAGTGTAAATCGGCTAACGATATTGAAGCGTTACTGGATACGCAGGCGATTCCCGCTGAACAGAAACCGTTGCTGGCGCTAGAGAATATTATCGTTCCCGCTCACCTAACGAATAAAGAGCAGGTGATTCAATATCTGTGCGGCAACTTAGCTATTCAAGATCGTACCGATCACCCTACCGAGCTAGAAGAGGATGTCTGGCAGCGTGAGGATATTGTCACCACCGGCGTCGGCTTTGGCTTTGCGATCCCGCACACCAAATCGACTCATATTAAGCACTCCAGTATCAGCATTGCTCGGCTTGAAAAGGTTATTGATTGGCAATCCGAAATGGGGGAAGTCGATTTCGTTATTATGCTGACCCTCGGCGCACAAGACAGCGTTAGCCACGTCAAAGTCTTTTCCCAGCTCGCGCGTAAATTGGTGAAGAAAGAGTTTCGTGAAGCGATGCGTTCAGCGCCGGATGCTGAGGCCATTCTCTCATTGCTACAAAGCGAATTAACCTTTTAACTCGATAAGAAACGCTCTCGGTATTCCGAGGGCGTTACCTCAAACTGCCGCTTAAACAAGCGGCAAAAATAGCTCGCGTCGCTATAACCACAGCGCTGGGCAACTTCATTCACGTTCAAATGGTATTTTTGCAAGATCATCTTGGCTTTACCCAACCGCACCCAATGCAGATAATCAATAAAGCTCATACTTCCCTCTTGCTGAAAAATACGAGACAGATGATTAGCGCTGATATTGAACATAGCGGCGGTATTTTCGCGGGTTAGCGCATTGGAAAAATTATCCTGAACGTAGATACAGATGCTTTTATATAAAAAAGCCCCACGCTGCATTTTATTTGCCAGCGGTAAAGCCAGTTGATGGCGGCAAACATGCAGCAAACTCAGCACTAAATAACGCCCAATATCGGGATCTGCCGTTCTTGCCGCCAACGCGTTTAGCGCCTGCAAAATATGCTCGATCTCTTCGGCATTTTGTTGGGTTATTTCCAGCGTTTTTAAACGATGAAAACCCGCCGTCGCAGCGCGTTTATCAAAGAAATGAAACCCAATGTACGACGGCGCAAACAGCACGCTGAGCAATAACACATCCTTGTCCCACATCGGCTGACTGCTCGCAAATGCAGGGATATACAGCGCATCGCCGTGAGCCAACGTAATGCTCGTACCCGCAGGCTTTTCTGCCGTATAGCTGCCACGCAAAACAATCTCAAGGCGTGGGAATTTAACACCAAGGCCATTGCCTGACGCATGGCCTTGGTTATCATGCGAACGCTGAGCAAAATAAGTGTGTTTAAGCTGCTGAGGATTCAAAACCAGCCCGCTTAATAACTCGGTGAAAAACGGATGATCCGTTAGCGACATATCACTTCACACATGCACATCATCCCGTATTCCCTCACCCATATTTCCCCAGCCGTCATGAGGTAAATATACCACGCCCTCTACTTACGCTTTCTGAACAGGCACACACATTTCAAAATCCCAGATGCCGCTTTCGGTGCCATCGTTGTGGTATTTTTCAAAACACGGCGCATTAATGGGCACATAGCCGCTTCGCGGCAGGACTTCGTTGAAAAACTCCATCCACGGGCGGCCAAAATCACCGTCCTCAACGTGCGCCTGCGCCACCGCATATAAGCCGCCTTTCAAGGTATCAATGCGAACCCCTTCGCTATTGGCAGGTAACACAAAATCAGGCTCGACGGTTATCGCGGTATCAACGCGCATCTCTTCCGGTGGAACTTCTTCTGGATTGTCGTAATAGATCGCAATCCAGTCACCGTTTTCATCCACCTTATTATTGTCAATCCATTGATATAGTTTCTGAAAACCGACACCCACATTTTGGTCTAACGGCCCAACCATGCGAATACCGGCGAAAATGCGCTCGGCGCGCTGCTCTACAATCATTTCCATTGTAACGCCCTCTCTCATTGCCAAGTGAAATACTGTATCCATAAACAGTATTGTCAAAATAAACCAAATTGCCAACTGCCGATTTTCACTTCTGTGATTCGCGCCGCGTTACCGAGTTTGATGAAAAAATAAGCAACTTATTTTACAGATCGTTACATTGGTTTTTATGCACAAAAAAGAAACACCTACCAACATCACACTTTCAGTTGTCATTAACTTGTAAAAAAAAATACAAATAAAAACATAGGAAGTAACACATGACTTCATCTGCCTCAAAGCCCTCTCAGGCTAACGCCCGAACCGTGTTCCGAGTCACAAGCGGTAACTTTCTCGAAATGTATGATTTTATGGTGTTTGGCTATTATGCCAGCGCGATAGCTGAAACCTTTTTCCCCACGCAAAGTCCTTTTGCCTCGCTCATGCTGACGCTGATGACGTTCGGCGCTGGCTTCTTAATGCGGCCTTTAGGCGCGATTGTGCTGGGTGCCTATATTGACCATCACGGTCGCCGCCGAGGTTTACTGATTACCTTGGGCCTGATGGCGCTGGGAACATTAACCATCGCCTGCACGCCGTCGTACCACAGTATTGGCATGGCGGCGCCGCTGCTGATTCTGGCCGGTCGCCTGCTACAAGGGTTTTCAGCCGGTGTGGAACTGGGTGGTGTGTCAGTCTATCTGTCGGAGATAGCCCCAAAAGATCGCAAAGGGTTTTACGTTAGCTGGCAATCCGGCAGCCAACAAATTGCCGTTATTTTTGCGGCGCTGCTGGGCGTGGGATTAAATCAGTATCTTGGCAAGAGCGTGATGACGGATTGGGGTTGGCGCATTCCGTTTATCGTGGGTTGTCTGATTGTGCCTTTCTTGTTTTATATCCGCCGTATGTTGGAAGAAACTGAGGCGTTTAACCAACGCAAACATCGTCCAAGCATGAGCGAAATTACCCGTTCGGTTGCCAGTAACTGGCAGTTGGTTCTGGTGGGTATGTTTATGGTGGTGACCACCACGGTGTCGTTCTATCTCATCACGGCCTTCACGCCAACCTATGGCAAAACGGTGCTGCAGTTCACCGCCCAGCAAAGCTTTTTGGTCACGTTGTTAGTGGGGATTTCAAACCTATTCTGGCTACCGGTGATGGGTTCTCTGTCAGACAAAGTCGGCCGTCGGCCACTGTTGTTACTGTTTAGCGTGCTGATGTTGCTAACGTCTTATCCATCGCTGAACTGGCTGGTAGCGCATCCCAGCTTTGCGCATTTGATTGAGGTGGAACTGTGGCTGTCGTTTATGTATGCCAGCTATAACGGTGCGATGGTGGTATGCCTAACCGAAATCATGCCAGCAGAAGTGCGCGCTTCGGGCTTTTCCATGGCTTATAGCTTGGCAACGGCGATTTTTGGTGGATTTACACCGGCCATCTCCAGCTATCTGATCCACGCCACCGGTGATAAAGCGATGCCGGGGATGTGGCTTTCGGCTGCCGCGGCCTGTGGCTTAATCGCCGCGCTGGCGCTACCGGCAATCCAACGTTTGAATAGCAATCGAGCCGGCACGGTGCCTAGCGGCAGCGCGGTAGAGCCAAAGTAAGTTTCTCGCACCAAAAATGAATCTTCCCGACTTTTTCATCAAGAGAAAGTCGGGATTTTTTTGGCCTTAAAGCGGCCACAGCCACGCAGCACCGCGCACGCCGCTGGAGTCACCGTGTTTAGCTTTACGCACCGGCGTTTCGCATTCCCGTCCGAATACCCACGTTGAGATCAGCGGCGGCACCGTGGTATATAACCGGTCCACATTACTCATCCCGCCACCAAGCACCACCACGTCAGGATCGATGATGTTAATTACGTGGGCTAACGATTTTGCCAGTCGCTGTTCATAGTGAGTAATCGCACGCTCAGCCAGCCCATCGCCTTGACGAGATAACGCCATAATTTCAGCGCCCGCTAGCGGCTGACCACCTAAGCGCTGGTAGTCCGTTTCAAAACCGGTGCCCGAGATAAAGGTTTCAATACAGCCTGATTTCCCACAGTAGCAGGGAACATCTTTCTGATACTGCCACTCGTCGTCATTGAGCCAAGGCAAGGGATTATGTCCCCACTCGCCCGCAATACCGTTTCCACCCGCATGTACCCTCCCATCGATTGCGATACCTGAGCCACAGCCGGTGCCAATAATCACCGCAAACACCAGATGTGCCCCAGCCGCCGCACCGTCGGTGGCTTCTGAAACGGCAAGACAGTTGGCGTCATTGGCTAAACGAACCTCACGCGACAGACGCTTGGCAAGATCTTTGTCTAATGGCTGACCGTTCAGCCAGGTGGAATTCGCATTTTTCACCAGTCCAGTAAAAGGCGATAATGTGCCAGGGATCCCCACACCAACGCTTCCTCGCTGACCAGTTTGCTTTTCGGCTAACTCCACCAGCCCCGCAATCGCCTCAACGGTTTTTGCGTAGTCATCGCGCGGGGTAGCAATACGATGCCGAAACAGCTCCTGACCGTTGTTTTCCAAGGCGATAACTTCAATTTTGGTACCGCCTAAATCTATACCAATACGCACATAGCCCCCTAAGCAGACGAATACTGAGTCGAGCTAGTGTGCAAAATTTCTCGGGCAATTAATACTACAGTCGCCCTTCTTTATTCGTTATCATGCGGCCTGTTTAACACATTGCCATACTCCAAATAATGGGAGTTGCATCAAGGCGGCAAGGGAGCGCAGCCAACATAGAGGCAACTTCAAGTATGAAGGGTATAAAACATGGCGCGCGATGCGTCACGATCAGGGACAACGCTAATGCTATGGTTTAAGAATTTATTGGTTTACCGTCTGAGCCGCGATGTTCATCTGGTGCCAGATGAAGTTGAGAAAATGCTGGGCTCTATGGCCTTTACGCCGTGCGGTAGTCAGGATATGGCGAAAACGGGCTGGGTCTCTCCGATGGGTTCCCACAGCGACGCGCTGACTCACTACGTCAACGACCAAATCCTGTTGTGTGCACGTAAAGAAGAAAAAATCTTGCCATCGCCGGTCTTGAAACAGGCGCTACAGGCTAAAATTGAAAAGCTGGAAGGCGAGCAAGGCCGCAAGCTTAAGAAAACTGAAAAAGATTCGTTAAAAGACGAAGTGCTGCACACGCTACTGCCGCGCGCCTTCAGCCGCTTCAGCCAAACTTGGCTGTGGATTGATATGGCGAATGGTCTGATCATGGTCGATGCCGCCAGCCCGAAAAAAGCAGAAGACACCTTAGCGCTGTTGCGTAAAAGCATTGGCTCGCTGCCGGTGGTGCCATTAACCATGGAAAGCCCTATTGAGCTGACGATGACCGAATGGGTCCGTTCAGGCGAAGTTCCAGCGGGTTTTGCCCTGCAAGACGAAGCCGAACTGAAAGCGATTCTGGAAGAAGGCGGCGTGATACGCTGCAAAAAACAGGATCTGGTTTCTGACGAAATTGCCGTTCACATTGAAGCGGGCAAACTGGTGACCAAGCTGGCGCTGGACTGGCAGGAACGCATTCAGCTGGTGCTGTCCGACGATGGTTCGCTGAAACGTTTGAAGTTCTCTGAAACGATTCGCGATCAAAACGAAGACATCGACCGCGATGATTATGCACAACGTTTCGATGCCGATTTCATTTTGATGACCAGCGAACTGGCTGCGTTAATCAAAAATATTATTGAAGCGCTAGGCGGCGAATCAGAAAAATAAGCCGTACCAATGGGCTGCACCAACAAAAACGGGCTGAAGTTAAACTTCAGCCCGTTTGTTTGAGACTAAGAGAACTTAGCTCAGATATTTGCACAGATACGAAGTGGGTTCCGCAACCTGCAAGTTAAACTCACTATGGCCCGGAACAAAGAACGTTTCACCTGATGAGAACACCTGCCAATCAGGCGCACCCGGAATTAACACACGCAGTGCACCTGTAATCACCGTCATCTCTTCCGGCTTATCGGTTGAGAAGGTGTATTCCCCTGCGTCCATTACGCCAATGCTCTGACGCCCAATGCTGCCACTGTCAAAACCAATCGACTTCACTTTACCAGCAAAATACTCATTTACATTCAACATACTATGGCACCTGTATTGAGAAGGGGTTACTGCATCTTGTATGAAAAAAACAGTGCTGTCACTGACTTAGTTCACACTGTGAGAGAACCGCGCCGGTTATGGCTTCAAGCGCTCATTAACTGAACGTTTGTTTAGTAGGCGCTGGCATCGGTAATCACCCTAACCTGTTCCGTGCTCAAGCTAAGATTAGCGGCCACCGCGAGCTCGTTCAGCTGTTTTAACGACGTTGCGCTCGCAATCGGCGAGGTGATCCCCGGCTGTGCGATTTGCCAAGCTAATGCCACCGCCACCGGTGAGGCATTGACCTCGTGAGCCACCTGCTCAAGCGCATCAAGAATCCCCAACCCACGGCTATTGAGGTATTTCTCCACAATCCCGTTACCCCGTGCACTTTTGTGAGCATCTTCGGCGCTGCGGTATTTTCCCGAGAGGAACCCGCTGGCCAGCGCGTAATAGTTAATCACGCCCAGACCTTCTTTTTGTACCAGCGGTGCCAGATCAACTTCGAAATCATGGCGGTCGTATAAATTGTATTCGGGTTGAATGGTTTCATAGCGCGCTAAGCCCAGCTTAGCACTCACGTCTAACGCCTTAGCCAAGCGCTCCGCGCTGTAGTTCGACGCCCCAATCGCGCGCACCTTGCCCTCTTTGATCAACGCGTCAAAGGCGTTCATCGTTTCTGCCAGCGGCGTATTTTGGTCGTCATCATGGGCCTGATAGAGATCGATATAGTCGGTTTTCAAACGGCGCAAAGAGGCTTCCACCGCTTCGCGGATATAACGTGCCGATAGCCCTTTCAACTGCGGGCCCATCGGTTTACCCACCTTGGTAGCCAGAATAATTTGGTCACGCTTGCCGCTTTTTTGCAGCCAGTTGCCGATAATAGTTTCAGACTCACCGCCGAAATTCCCCGGCACCCACGCAGAGTAAACGTCGGCGGTATCAATGAAGTTCAGTTGGTGGTCTAGCAATGCGTCTAGCAGGCTAAACGAAGTCGCCTGATCCACGGTCCAACCAAATACGTTCCCCCCGAAGGTAATGGTTGGAACTCGAATACCAGAACGTCCTAGCTCACGTAAATTCATTATTGGCTCCTATATTGAGATTTGAGAAAACAACGCTGATAACGAATACTATTAGCACTAATTATTCGTATAGGGGATAGACATTGCGGGCTAAATCCAGAAAGGTCTTACCCTATCTGACTTATCTTCCACATTTCCTTCATTTTTAGATAAAGCTGACAGCCTAGAATAGTAAACTGACACGAGTCACTAATTTGTTTGTGATTGGGCCACTAAGTCCAATTTTTATATTCCCGCTGCGGCGGGGATATTTCTCTGGAGAATTCAGTCTGCAATGAGTGCTTTCAATAAACCGACCTCCCGTAAACGCCTTTGGTGGGCTATCGCCGTTCTTGTTGTCGCTGGGGTCATTGTTTGGCGTTATACCAGCAGCGGCGCCGAAGCGCCCACAGCTGGCGCAGAACAGGCACAAAAAGGGAAAGCAGGTGGCAAAGCCGGCGGTCGTCGTGGCGGCAGTGGCATATTGGCTCCGGTTCAGGCGGCAGAAACACGCATATCTAACGTGCCTAACTATCTCACTGGTTTGGGAACAGTCACGGCAGCCAATACGGTTACCGTGCGCAGCCGCGTCGACGGTCAACTGATGAAAATTCACTTCACCGAAGGCCAACAGGTCAAAGCCGGTGATTTGCTGGCAGAGATCGACCCACGTCCTTTCCAAGTTCAACTGGCGCAAGCCCAAGGGCAATTGGCCAAAGATCAGGCCATTTTAGCCAATGCGCGTCGCGACTTAGCGCGTTATCAACAGCTTAGCAAAACCAATATGGTTTCTAAGCAAGAGCTGGATACACAGGCCTCTCTGGTGACGCAAACCCAGGGCAGCATCGTGGCCGATCAGGGTGCCGTTGACAGCGCCAAGCTTCAGTTGACCTACAGCCGTATCACCGCCCCCATTGATGGTCGCGTGGGGTTGAAGCTGGTTGATGAAGGCAACTATATCACCAGCGGTGATACCACCGGTTTAGTGGTGTTAACCCAAACGCATCCGATTGACGTGGTCTTCACGCTGCCAGAAGCGAATATTGCCAGCATTCAGCAGGCACAAAAAGAAAACGGCAAGTTAGAAGTGGAAGCGTGGGATCGCTCCAATCAGCACTTACTCACCACCGGTACCTTGCTGAGCATGGATAACCAGATCGATACCAGCACCGGCACCATCAAAATTAAGGCGCGTTTTGATAACCAAGACGACACTTTATTCCCCAATCAGTTTGTTAACGTGCGCCTGAAAGTCTCCACCCAAAGCGACGCCGTGGTAGCGCCTGCGGCCGCGGTTCAAATGGGGAACGAAGGCAACTTCGTATGGGTATTGAATGATAAAAATCAGGTAAGTAAGCACGCCGTCTCCGTGGGAACCCGCGATGCCTCTGACGTGGTTATTACCGGTGGGCTCTCCGCAGGCGAGCGCGTGGTGACTGACGGTATCGATCAGTTAACCGAAGGCGCAACCGTCGAAGTGATTGCCCCGCATAGTGAAAATACCGCACAGACTCAGGCACAAGCAGGCAAAGATGCTCCTGCTAAGCCAAACACGGATAAGCAGAACGCTGGTAAACAGGACAAGTCATAATGCAACACACGCCTGCCGGTTCTGAAGAGCCTAAAAACGAAACGCCCGCCGCCGGTGGGCCTTCTCGCCTGTTTATTCTGCGTCCGGTAGCCACCACGCTGCTGATGGTGGCTATTCTGCTGGCCGGTATCGTGGGTTATCGCTCACTGTCGGTTTCCGCGTTGCCAGAGGTGGATTACCCAACGATTCAGGTGGTGACGCTTTATCCGGGCGCGAGCCCTGACGTCACCACGTCTGCAATTACCGCACCGCTAGAACGTCAGTTCGGCCAGATGTCGGGCTTAAAACAGATGTCGTCACAAAGCTCCGGTGGCGCGTCGGTGATTACCTTACAATTTCAGCTAACGCTGCCGCTCGACGTCGCAGAGCAAGAGGTTCAGGCTGCGATTAACGCCGCCACCAATTTGCTGCCAACCGATCTGCCCTATCCGCCTATTTACAGCAAGGTTAACCCTGCCGATCCACCGATCATGACCATCGCCGTTACCTCGGATGCCGTGGCGATGACGCAGGTTGAAGATATGGTGGAAACCCGCATTTCACAGAAAATCTCGCAGGTTAGCGGCGTGGGTCTGGTGACGATTTCAGGCGGTCAGCGTCCTGCGGTGCGCGTGCGTTTGAACGCACCGGCGGTTGCTGCCTATGGTTTAGACAGTGAAACCATCCGCACCGCTATCGTTAACGCCAACGTTAACTCGGCGAAGGGGAGCTTTGACGGCCCAACGCGCTCGGTTACGCTGTCTGCCAACGACCAAATGAAGTCGGCAGAAGACTATCGCGATCTGATCGTCGCCTATGCCAACGGTGCGCCGGTTCGTTTAAGCGACGTAGCAACCATCGAACAGGCGGCAGAAAATACCAAACTGGCCGCGTGGGCTAACACCAAACCCGCCATCATTTTAAACGTTCAACGCCAGCCGGGTGCGAACGTTATTACCACGGCCGACAGCATTCAGGCATTGCTGCCGCAGCTGACAGAAAGCCTGCCCAAATCAGTAAAAATGACGGTGCTGACTGACCGCACCGAAACCATTCGCGCCTCGGTCAGCGATGTTCAGACCGAACTGCTGCTGGCGATTGCGCTGGTGGTGATGGTGATTTACCTGTTCTTACGCAATGTTCCCGCCACGATCATTCCTAGCGTGGCGGTGCCGTTGTCGCTAGTGGGTACGTTCGCCGTTATGTATTTCCTCGATTTTTCGATCAACAACCTCACCTTGATGGCGCTGACTATTGCCACCGGTTTCGTGGTCGATGACGCCATCGTGGTGATCGAAAACATCTCGCGCTATATCGAAAAAGGCGAAAAACCGCTGGATGCCGCGTTGAAAGGCGCGGGAGAAATTGGTTTCACCATTATTTCTCTGACATTCTCTCTGATTGCGGTGCTGATCCCTCTGCTGTTTATGGGCGATATTATCGGGCGGCTGTTCCGCGAATTTGCAGTCACCTTGGCGGTGGCGATCCTGATTTCGGCGGTGGTGTCGTTAACCCTAACGCCAATGATGTGCGCACGTATGCTCAGCCATGAATCGCTGCGCAAACAAAACCGCTTCTCGCGTGCCAGCGAGCGTTTCTTCGAACGCGTCATCGCCAAATATGGCGAATGGCTCAAAGTCGTATTGAATCACCCGATGCTCACGCTGAGCGTGGCGCTGAGCACGCTGGTGCTGACCGTTCTGCTGTATATTTTTATTCCTAAGGGCTTCTTCCCAATTCAGGATAACGGTCTGATTCAAGGTACCGTTCAGGCACCGCAGTCGGTTTCCTTTAGCGAAATGGCGCAGCGTCAGCAAACGCTGGCGGCTGAAATTCTTAAAGATCCGGACGTCGCGAGCCTGAGCTCATTTATCGGCGTGGATGGCACCAACGCCACGCTAAACAGCGGACGATTACAGATCAATCTCAAACCGCTGGACGAACGTAAAGATCGCGTTCAGCAGATCATCCCGCGTCTGCAAAAAATGGCCGACAAGATCCCCGGTATCCAGCTTTATCTGCAACCGGTTCAGGATCTGACCATTGATACGCAGGTAAGCCGTACACAGTACCAGTTCACTTTGCAGGCCATGTCGCTGGACGAATTGAGCACGTGGGTACCGAAGCTGGTGGGTGAACTGCAAAAATCACCGATGCTGAAAGACGTGAGCAGTGACTGGCAGGATCAGGGATTAGTGGCCTTTGTGAACGTTAACCGCGACACCGCCAGCCGCTTAGGCATTACCATGGCCGATGTGGATAACGCGCTGTATAACGCCTTTGGCCAACGGTTGATCTCCACGATTTATACTCAAGCCAACCAGTATCGCGTGGTGATGGAGCATAATCAGGATCACAACACCGGTTTAGCCGCGTTTAACGATGTGTATCTCACCAGCAGCGATGGCAAAAACGTACCGTTGAACGCAATTGCGACTATTGAGGAGCGCTTTGGGCCGCTGTCGATTAACCATCTCGACCAGTTCCCATCCACCACGGTGTCGTTCAACGTTACGGACGGCTACTCACTCGAGCAGGCGATGAAAACCATCACCAGCACCGAGCAGCAGCTCAATATGCCGATTGATATCACCACGAATTTCCAAGGCGCAACGCTCGCGTTTGAATCGGCGCTGGGCAACACGCTGTGGCTTATCGTGGCGGCGATTGTCGCAATGTATATCGTTCTGGGCGTGCTGTATGAAAGCTTTATTCATCCAGTCACCATCCTGTCGACGCTGCCGACCGCTGGCGTGGGTGCATTATTGGCGCTGATTATGGCGGGCAGCGAGCTCGACGTGATTGCCATTATCGGCATCATTTTGCTGATTGGTATCGTGAAGAAAAACGCCATCATGATGATCGACTTCGCCCTTGCCGCCGAGCGTGAGCAAGGAATGGCCCCGTATGACGCCATTTATCAAGCCTGTTTGCTGCGTTTCCGCCCAATTCTTATGACCACGCTGGCGGCGTTGTTGGGCGCTCTACCGTTGATGCTCAGCACCGGCGTTGGGGCCGAACTGCGACAGCCGCTGGGCATTTGCATGGTCGGCGGTTTGATCATGAGCCAAATTCTAACGCTGTTCACCACGCCGGTGATTTACCTGCTGTTTGATAAGGTTTCGCGAAACACGCATCCGGCTAAAGATCCGCAGGAGAACGTCCAGTGAAGTTCTCTCCGTCGAAAGGCTTCTTCGCCCTGTTCATCAACCGGCCCGTCGCCACCACGCTGCTGACGCTGGCCATTACGCTGTGCGGTATTCTTGGCTTCAGGCTGCTGCCTGTCGCGCCGCTGCCGCAGGTGGATTATCCGGTCATTATGGTAAGCGCCTCTCTGCCGGGCGCCTCGCCTGAAACCATGGCGTCATCGGTGGCGACACCGTTGGAGCGCGCGTTAGGGCGTATTGCCGGAATCAGCGAGATGACCTCATCCAGCTCGCTCGGCAGTACGCGTATCATCATTCAGTTTGATTTTAACCGTGATATCAACGGCGCCGCACGCGACGTGCAGGCCGCGATTAATGCGGCACAAAGCCTGCTGCCGTCTGGCATGCCGAGTCGCCCAAGCTATCGCAAAGCCAACCCGTCTGATGCGCCGATTATGATCATGACGCTGACATCAGACACCTATGACCAAGCGAAGCTTTACGACATCGCCTCCACTCAGCTGGCGCAAAAAATCGCGCAGGTAGACGGCGTGGGCGACGTTTCGGTTGGCGGAAGCTCTTTGCCCGCGGTACGCGTTGAGCTCAATCCTGAAGCGCTGTTTAATCAGGGCGTTTCACTCGATAGCGTACGCACCGCCATTGCTAACGCGAACGTGCGTCGCCCTCAAGGGGCCGTTGACGCACAAAACCAACGCTGGCAGGTGCAAACCAACGATGAAATCAAAACCGCGCAGGACTATCAGCCTTTAATCATTCATTACAACAACGGTTCTGCGGTGCGACTCAGCGACGTCGCCAACGTTAAAGATTCGGTGGAAGATGTGCGTAATGCGGGTATGACCGACGCCAAGCCCGCCATTTTGATCATGATCCGCCGCAGCGCCGACGCCAACATTATCGAAACCGTCGATCGCATTCGTGCCGAGATCCCTGAGTTCAAAGCGCTGATCCCCGCCTCTATCGATCTGCAAGTTGCTCAGGATCGTTCACCCACCATCCGTGCTTCGCTCGACGAAGTAGAAAGCTCGCTGTCTATCGCCGTGGGCTTGGTGATCATGGTGGTATTCCTGTTCTTGCGTTCTGGCCGAGCCACGCTTATCCCCGCCGTCGCCGTGCCGGTTTCGCTCATCGGCACCTTCGCTGCCATGTATCTATGCGATTTTAGTCTGAATAACCTTTCGCTGATGGCGCTGACGATCGCGACCGGATTTGTGGTCGATGACGCCATTGTGGTGCTGGAGAATATTTCACGCCACGTGGAAGCGGGCATGGAACCGAAAAAAGCGGCGCTAATTGGTGCGCGTGAAGTAGGGTTCACCGTGCTATCCATGAGCCTATCGCTGGTGGCGGTGTTTATTCCGCTGCTGTTGATGAGCGGTTTGCCGGGGCGTTTGTTCCGTGAGTTTTCGGTCACGCTTTCGGTGGCTATCGGTATATCACTGGTGATTTCACTCACCCTCACACCAATGATGTGCGCGCATCTGCTTAAAAAGCGCCCGTCACGCCATCAGGAACGGATCCGCGGTTTTGGTAAGCTGCTGCTGAAAATGCAGCAAGGCTACGGCAAGAGTTTGGGCTGGGTATTAAACCATGCGCGCTGGGTGTTGCTGATCCTAATCGCCACCATCGGTCTGAATATCTGGCTGTATATCTCCATTCCAAAAACCTTCTTCCCAGAGCAGGATACCGGCCGTCTGATGGGCTTTATCCAAGCCGACCAGAGCATCTCGTTTCAGGCGATGCGGGGCAAGCTGCAAGACTTCATGAAAATTGTGCGCAACGATCCCGATGTAGATAACGTGACCGGCTTCACCGGTGGCTCGAACGTTAACAGCGGCATGATGTTTATCTCGTTGAAACCGTTAGGTGAGCGCAAAGACGATGCTCAGCACGTAATTGCACGTCTGCGCGGCAAGCTGGCCAAAGAACCAGGGGCGAATTTGTTCCTGATGGCGGTACAAGATATTCGCGTGGGCGGTCGTCAAGGCAACGCCAGCTACCAGTACACGCTGCTCTCGGACGATCTTTCCGAGCTGCGTAAATGGGAGCCTAAAATTCGTGCGGCCTTTGCCAAGCTTCCTGAACTGGCCGATGTGAGTTCCGATCAGCAAGATAAAGGCTCGGAGCTGGCGCTGACCTATGACCGCGAAAGTATGGCGCGTTTAGGCATTAACGTGGCTGATGCTAACGCCTTGCTCAATAACGCCTTTGGTCAACGGCAGATTTCAACTATCTATCAGCCGCTGAATCAGTATCACGTGGTGATGGAAGTGGCGCCGGAGTATACGCAGGATGAAAGTTCGCTGGATAAAATGTTTGTGATTAACAGCGACGGCAAAGCGATTCCGCTTTCCTATTTTGCAAAATGGCAGCCTGCCAACGCGCCGCTGTCGGTTAACCATCAGGGGTTAACCGCCGCATCGACGATCTCTTTCAATCTGCCGGAAGGAGGCGCGCTGTCAGATGCTTCCGCCGCGATTGAACGCACCATGACCGCACTGGGCGTACCGAATACGGTACGTGGTAGCTTCGCGGGTACTGCGCAGGTTTTCCAAGATACCCAAAACTCGCAGATCATTTTGATTCTGGCCGCCATTGCGACGGTGTATATCGTGCTGGGTGTTCTCTATGAAAGCTACGTGCATCCGCTGACGATTCTCTCAACGCTGCCCTCGGCTGGCGTAGGCGCGCTGTTGGCGTTAGAGATGTTTGGCGCACCTTTCAGCCTGATTGCGCTAATCGGCATCATGCTACTGATAGGGATAGTGAAGAAGAACGCCATTATGATGGTCGATTTTGCGCTAGAGGCCGAACGTAACGGCGGAATGAGCCCACGCGATGCGATATTCCAAGCCTGTCTGCTGCGTTTTCGCCCAATCATGATGACCACCATGGCGGCACTGTTTGGCGCATTGCCTCTGGCGTTTAGCAGCGGCGATGGCGCAGAACTGCGTCAGCCTTTAGGTATCACGATTGCCGGTGGTTTGGTGATGAGCCAGTTACTCACGCTCTACACCACGCCGGTGGTGTATCTCTATTTTGACCGACTACGCAGCCGCTTTAGCAAAGTAAAAACGCTAAAACCACTGCCGAGATAGACCCCACCCTAGCCCTCCCCTTCTCAGGGGAGGGAACTGACCGAGCACTTGTGTCACAGCCAAGTGCACTCGGCCCCTCCCCCTGCAAAGGGGGAGGTTGGGAGGGGGTTATGGTTTATTGCACTCACACATTCAATGAACGGAGCGCTACCCCATGCCTGAACAATCCGCCTCGGTCCGCTGGCAGCTATGGATTGTCGCTTTTGGCTTCTTCATGCAAACGTTGGATACCACCATCGTCAACACGGCGCTGCCCGCAATGGCCGCAAGCCTTGGGGAAAGCCCGCTGCGCATGCAGTCGGTGGTGGTGGCCTATGTGCTCACCGTGGCGGTGATGTTACCCGCCAGTGGCTGGCTGGCCGACCGCGTGGGCGTGAAGCGTGTTTTCTTCAGCGCAATTGTGTTGTTTACGCTGGGATCGCTGTTTTGTGCTCAGGCTGAAACCCTAAACCAACTGCTGATGGCTCGTGTGCTGCAAGGCATTGGCGGCGCGATGATGGTGCCGGTTGGGCGTTTAACCGTGATGAAGATCGTGCCGCGTAGCCAATATATGGCGGCAATGACCTTTGTTACGCTCCCCGGCCAAATTGGCCCATTGGTTGGCCCTGCACTCGGCGGATTTCTAGTGCAATATGCCAGCTGGCACTGGATTTTTTTAATCAACTTACCCGTTGGTATTATCGGTGCCATCGCAACGCTGTGGCTGATGCCCAATTACAGTATGCAAACGCGGCGTTTTGATATCAGCGGATTTGTGATGCTCGCCGTTGGGATGGCAACGCTGACGCTGGCGCTCGATGGTCATAAAGGGCTTGGGCTTGAGGCCAATATGATTTACGGCCTAATACTGTCCGGAGGTATCGCGTTAACCAGTTACTATTGGCACGCCAAGCGCAGCGATGCCCCACTGTTTAGCCTCGATCTGCTAAAAACTAAAACGTTTTCTCTCGGGTTGAGCGGTAGTTTCCTCGGGCGGATCGGCAGCGGAATGCTGCCCTTCATGACGCCCATTTTCCTGCAAATCGGCATGGGATTCTCACCGTTTCACGCTGGGCTGATGATGATCCCGATGATTATCGGCAGTATGGGTATGAAGCGTATCGTGGTGCGGGTGGTGAATCAGTTCGGCTATCGTCGGGTGTTGGTGGGAGCTACGTTGGCGTTAGCGGTTGTGAGTTTGGCTCTGCCGTTTACCGCAATGTATATCAGCCTTTGGGCAATTCCGCTGGTGCTGTTCTTCCAAGGGATGATTAACGCCATGCGTTTTTCATCGATGAATACGCTCACGCTGAAAGATTTGCCCGATGAGCTGGCCAGCAGCGGCAACAGTTTACTGTCGATGATCATGCAACTTTCCATGAGTTTGGGTGTGAGCGTTGCGGGTATCCTGCTCGGCATGTTCTCACATCATCAAATCACCGCGAATAGCCTAGAGATCCATCAGGCATTTTTATTCACCTATGTCTGTATTGCTCTGATTATTGCCCTACCCGCGCTGGTATTTTTACGCGTACCGGACGACACGCTGGAAAACAGCACTCTTGAACGCACAGCGCGCCGTCGCAAGGAGGAACCATGAAGCTCGGTATCACAGGCAAGCTGTTTCTTGCCATTTTCTCCACCTGCATTTTGGTGTTGATCACGATGCACTGGGGCGTGCGCGTGAGTTTCGAGCGCGGCTTTATTGACTACATCAAGCACGGCAATGAGCAGCGAGTGCGACTGTTAGCCTCTGAACTGGAAGAGCGCTACGCACAGGCCGGAAGCTGGCGCTTTCTTCGCCATAACGACCGTGTCATTTTCCAGATTATGCATAACATTGAGCAAAGCAACGAAGGCAACGATACGCTGCCTCCACACGGCTGGCGCACGCCGTTTTGGGTGATTGATAGCAACAATCGCAAAATGGTTGGGCCGCCGGGCGAAATCCCCACCGAAGGCACTCGCCAGCCGGTCACGTACCAAGGGAACACGGTAGGATGGGTGGTTACAACGCCGCCGGAGCGTTTAACGCGAAATACCGATATCAACTTCGATTTGCAGCAACGGCGCACCAGCTGGCTGATTGTGGCGCTGGCAACGCTGCTAGCGGCAGGCGTGACCTGGGCGCTATCACGCAGTATGCTGGCACCGGTTAAGCGTTTAGTCGACGCCATGCATCGGCTCGCCGCCGGTAATTTTTCTACCCGCGTTGAAGTGGAATCGCGCGACGAATTGGGCAAGCTGGCACAAGACTTCAACCAGCTCGCCATCACGCTGGAAAAAAATGAGCATATTCGCCGCGCACTCATGGCCGACGTTTCCCATGAGCTACGCACGCCGCTGGCGGTGCTGCGTGGCGAATTAGAAGCCATGCAAGACGGCGTTCGCCAAATGACACAGGATTCGTTGGCATCATTGCAGGCCGAAGTGAGCACGTTAACCAAACTGGTCAATGACCTGCATCAGCTCTCTATGTCTGACGCCGGTGCCCTTGCCTACCGCAAAGAGCACATTGACGTCATTCATCTGGTACAAATCGCCGCCAGCGCATTCCACGACCGTTTCGCAATGAAAAACATCGTGCTTTCGCTCGACCTGCCCGAAAAAGCCTGTGTGTTTGGCGATCCCGATCGCTTACTACAGCTGTTCAATAATTTATTCGAAAATAGCCTGCGGTATACTGATGGCAATGGGCAACTTAAGGTACAGGGTCAAATCCGCGATACCTATTTGCAGCTTTATTGGCAAGACAGCGCCCCCGGCGTGACCGATGAGCAGCTTCAGAAAATATTTGAACGTTTTTATCGAGCCGAAGGTTCACGCAACCGCGCCAGCGGCGGCTCCGGTTTAGGATTATCTATCTGCCAAAATATTGTGGAAGCGCACGGTGGACAAATGACCGCAGAACACTCGCCGCTGGGAGGCTTAACCATCAGCCTGCAACTGTCGCTTGATACAAAGAGCTAAGAGGAAGGTAATGGGTATGAACAGTATTGCTGGAAGCATGGACGTTGATCCCGCAGGACAACGCGTGTTGATCGTCGAAGACGAACCCAAATTAGGACAACTGCTGATCGACTATCTGACCGCTGGCGGCTATCAGCCCCACCTGCTGGCGGATGGAAATCAGGTATTGCCCTACGTCCACCAAACGCCACCGGATTTAATTCTGCTGGATTTAATGCTGCCCGGCACCGATGGTTTAACGTTGTGCCGCGAGATCCGTCGTTTCTCTGATGTTCCGATTGTGATGGTAACGGCGAAAATTGAAGAAATAGACCGCCTGTTGGGGCTGGAAATTGGTGCCGATGACTATATCTGCAAGCCTTACAGCCCGCGAGAAGTCGTGGCGCGCGTCAAAACCATTTTACGTCGCTGCGTGCGCCAAAACGAGGCGAACGCCGAACCGGTTCTAATCATCGATGAAAACCGCTATCAAGCCAGTTTTAAAGATCAGCTGTTAGATTTAACGCCTGCCGAATTTCGTCTTTTGAAAACGTTGGCAACGCAGCCAGGCACCGTGCTATCACGCGAGCAACTGCTCAATCATCTGTACGATGATTACCGCGTCGTCACCGACCGTACCGTGGATAGCCACATTAAAAACTTACGTCGTAAGTTGGAGCAGCTCGAAAACGGCGAGCCGTTTATTCGCTCGGTTTACGGCATCGGTTACCGCTGGGAAGGCGCACCGTGTAAAGTGCTGTAAAACCGCCGTCATCGCTCCAGTACCTGTCGCTGGAGCGTCTTTTCTTATCATTTTCCTATCCGGTAAACACCTGCAAATATCCAGCCATTGTCTATACTTATCCTGATTTATTCAGCGTAAACAGCATCCATCTCACTCTCATTGACGCAGTTAATCACTGCAAAACTTATCCGTCATTATTCACGTGGCTAGCGCGGCTAACGCTGACGCGGCGTCAAGTATGGCGGGGATAGATTAAGGAGATACCCATGGCAATCGGCTATTACGAAATCAAAAAAGCGAAGAACGGACAGTTCCACTTCAATCTAAAAGCCAGCAATGGAGAGATTATTCTTTCCAGCGAAATGTATGCCAGCAAGGCATCTGCTGACAACGGTGTCGCATCGGTACAATCAAACTCCCCTGATGAAGCACAATTTGAGATCAAAAACAGCAGCAGCGACCAGCCCTATTTTATTCTCAAAGCAAAGAATCATCAGGTGATCGGCACAAGTGAAATGTATAGCTCCGAGAGCGCCGCGCGAAAAGGGATTCAATCAGTGGTGAAAAACGGCGCAACGACGGATATCAGAGATTTGACGCACGGATAGTCGCCCTTAGACTTTCTTCAATCCTAAAATAGAATGAGTGCTCTCCCTTAACGGGGAGCATTCATTTTTTGAGCCTATCAATATATATATCCAAAGGCAGATATTTAACTATTGAATATATAAAACTTCTTACACCTTTCTCATTGCCTGATAAAAAATCAAGCGTAATGTTATGTTTTATTATTAGCGCCATTCATAAAACATGAGAGTGCTTAATGCGTTATTAAACAAACCATTAATAAACATTCCATTTTGAATTGGCTTCATAGAAAAAGCTAACGATTACATATCTTTTAATATTTAAAATCTCTATCGCTATTCAGATAAATAATAAATGAATAGCCTCTAGAATTCTTAATAGTTGAAGGAATAACACAATGAGCATAGGACGCTTTATCGTTATGGGCGACAAAACAACATGTGGCGGTGTTGTTCTTGAAGGCGACCCTAATCAAACCATTATGGGCAAACCAACGGCATGTGAAAGACATAAAGTCACGTGTGGTAAAGATGGTAAAGTTTATGTCATCACCGGAGGTATTAGCAGCTACTGGGTTATGTCTCCTAGAGCTGCCGGAGATTTAGACAGCTATTCTACCTGTAGCTGCCGTGCAAGGCTGATACCATCTAGTTCAGCGATGACCTATGAGCATGTATCATCGTCGCTTGGAGCCACGCATAGCACTACAGAACCAGTACAGCCTATGCAATATGCTCAATCAGCCAAAAAAGCTAACCATTCTGAGTTTGTCCAGAAAGATCCTGAACCGCAAACAGAGCCACAACCGGAACCTCGTCAGACGGTAGATGCAGGGTTTTGTGTTGTGGAGATCCCATCTAATCCCAAAGAGTACGGCGATGAAAAAATATTTCGTGATCCACCTGCGGGAACACGTGAGCTGTATGATTCATTAAACGGTAGCGGTCGGCTTAAAACGGGTTCAATTTTGTTGGTTGTTGATCCCCTCAAACAAGATCCGCACCAAATCGCCACGCTGCAAAAAGCAAAAGCCAGAGTTGATGCAGCACTAGCGCCACTCTCAGATGAAGAAGCAAATTTCCTGTACAAGCACAGAGGGGCAATTGATACGTTTACTGCTTATGGCAGTGGAACATTAGGCATGCTTTCAGAGGTGGGTAAAGCCTATTTTGACGAGATAAATAAAATACTAATGAAGATTCAGGAAACCTATAAAAACGCATACATAACTCGTGGCGCTCTAATAGGACAACAATTTTATGCTGAACGAGAAGTGCATTTTAAGCAGATAGATATTCTTCTGAATCGTTTCATTAAGACAAAACTTAATATGCCACAATACGAAAGTATTAAAAGAACGCTAGGGTTATCGAGCCGCTCAATCATGCATCAATGGAACCAAAGCGGCGTTAGCGATATCGAGGGGTATGCCACCTTTATTGAAGGTTCAGCAAAATTAATCAAGGGGATGAAGAGGCTAGGCTATATCGGTATTGCGCTAGATTTCGGCAATACCAGTAATACCGTTTATGATGCCTGTAGCGTTGGACGAAAGGATGAATGTACTAAAGCTGCATTTGTGGAGTATTCACGATTTGCTGGGAGCACTGGTTTTGGAGCCGTAGGAGGACAGGCGGTAGGTTTCGGATCAATGTCTTTGTGCATGTGGGGGCTCGGTTTGGCTACGGCAGAAGTCGGAGGGGCTGGCGCTTTACTCTGTACTGCTGTTGGTGTAGTTGGTGGAATAGCTGGAGGAGCAAAAGTAGGGCAATATGGAGGAGATATAGGGGAATCAATCGGATATAAATTATATGAAATTACATACTGACTTACCTTTTATCGTAGTTTTGCTAAGTTTCTTCATTACATTATTAGCGGTAATTATGCATGCCATTTTCTCATATCTAAATGATAAAAGGTTTAAAATGGTATGTGATTTATATGAAAAACAAGTAGGGGCGCTACCATTAGCGACCCTTCTTTTAAAGAATAGTAATACATTGTGGTTCATTTCTGGGTATACTCAAAAGATGATGTTTATTGTGCTTCCATTAATTTTCAAAAAAAATTCATTTCTTAATAGACAGTACAGTAACAAACACTATGATTTCATCAATAATTTACCAAAAGAAATCAAATCTTGGTTTTATGCAGAACAGATAATTGTAGCCATCGGGATGGTGTCCGCTTGTATATGTATGTTTGTTTATTATACATTCTGGACACAAAATTAATCTAATGCATATAAAGAAATATTGATAATTGATAGTTACTAACTAATTATTTATATTTACCACTCTAATTAAACCTTGTGATACGAAAAGAACATAAATTAAAAATAAATATAATTAATGAAGTTAAATTCTGTAATTTTGTGGCTTGACTCACATTATAAAAAACAATAGCAAGTTCGAAGCATTGCAGTGTTTAATGATTTTTCATAAAAAACATTTTAATCAACGCCCTAGAATGTACGTATATTAGCAATAGCGTTTCACTCTAACGTAAAATGAAAGCATTTCGATGCAATTTGATAAAATTAAAAAATATGTTTAACTTCACAATTTAACGAAAGAAATGCTGCTGTAATTACCTCTCAAATAAGTAGATATTATGAAGCAGCCAAATATTTTATTAACTCGAATAGAAAACAGATTAGTTCATGGATAGGTTCAATCAGTGCCAATCTGATTATATTGATATACAAGGAGAAAAGCTGATCAAATTCTTATACACATCAATACGCTCTTCGGTTCTCTCTGACCTAAGCAGGTACAGGCTAGTGCTGGGCTAACCAAGCCATAAGATCAACCCAAATGCCCCCACATTCATTGTGCTCCCTCGCCGAACCCTCTATAATGCCCGCCTTCACTGTACCTACAGGTACAGACTGACTTGTGATCAGACCTTAAAGAGAAATACAAACCTATGTTTACTCCGGAATTACTCTCTCCGGCCGGTACGCTGAAAAACATGCGTTATGCGTTCGCCTATGGCGCAGATGCTGTTTATGCCGGTCAACCTCGTTATAGCCTGCGTGTTCGCAACAACGAATTCAACCATGAGAATCTTGCCCTCGGCATCAACGAAGCGCATGCGCTGGGTAAAAAATTCTACGTGGTGGTGAATATCGCGCCGCACAACGCCAAACTGAAAACCTTCCTCCGTGACCTGAAGCCGGTCATCGAAATGGGGCCGGACGCACTGATTATGTCCGATCCAGGGTTGATCTCCATGGTGCGCGAAGCCTTCCCTGAGATGGCGATTCATCTTTCCGTACAGGCAAACGCGGTTAACTGGGCGACGGTAAAATTCTGGAAGCAAATGGGGCTAACCCGCGTGATCCTGTCGCGCGAGCTTTCTCTGGAAGAAATTGAAGAAATTCGCCAGCAGGTTCCTGATATGGAGCTTGAGATCTTTGTGCATGGCGCACTGTGCATGGCCTATTCTGGCCGCTGCCTGCTTTCCGGCTATATCAACAAGCGTGATCCTAATCAGGGCACCTGCACCAACGCCTGCCGTTGGGAATATAAAGTTCAGGAAGGCAAAGAAGATACCGTGGGCAATATCGTTCACGTGCATGAACCGATCCCTGTCACCGAAGTGCCCGCTGAGCCAACGCTGGGAATCGGTGCGCCGACCGATAAAGTCTTTATGTTAGAAGAAGCGATGCGCCCGGGCGAATACATGAGCGCATTCGAAGACGAGCATGGCACCTACATCATGAACTCCAAGGACCTGCGTGCCATCCAGCACGTTGAGCGCCTGACTCAAATGGGCGTTCATTCATTGAAAATTGAAGGCCGTACTAAGTCTTTCTACTACGTCGCTCGCACCGCTCAGGTCTATCGTCGCGCAATTGATGACGCCGTTGCGGGTAAACCGTTCGACCCAACGCTGCTCACCACGCTGGAAGCGTTGGCGCACCGAGGCTATACCGAAGGTTTCCTGCGTCGCCACGTGCATGAAGATCAACAAAACTACGACTATGGCTATTCGGTTTCCGATCGCCAGCAGTTTGTTGGCGAACTGACAGGCGCACGCCGTGATGGTTATGCCGAAGTCTTAGTGAAGAATAAGTTCACCCTAGGCGACAGCGTTGAAATGATGACGCCAAAAGGCAATGTGCAGTTCACGCTTGAAGCGATGCAAAACAAGAAAGGCGAGCCAACCCAAGTCGCGCCGGGAGATGGACATATTGTTTACATCCCTGTTCCCGATGATTTGGATCTCGAATTCGCGCTATTGATGCGTAATTTGGCAGGCACCGATACGCGTAACCCGCATACTGCGGCGTAATTCGACCTGTTAAACGCCAAGGCGTAGCTTATTTCTTATAAGCTGCGCTTTTTTTATCTCTTTTTTATGCTTAATATTCCTATTATAAGATTAAGATCACACTTAAATTTATCGCATATAGATATTATCGAGTGGCAAAAAGATATAACGAAAAAGCAATACTAGGAACCACCTCCTTGCCAGCCCAATCTCCCTTGGGCTGGTTTTCTTTTTATTTACTATTTTATACCCCCCCGACGTCAACTATTAAAACCCTTCCCCCTTGTTTTTAACCCGTCTTTTGTATTGATTATTTTCCAATAAAATCAATGCCATAAAATAATAGTTACTTAAGTTAAGTAATTTGTTTTTCAAATTAATCTCAAAATAATTCATCTGAAATTAAATAATTAAGAAAACATACAATAAGAAATTAAGCGTTTAATTTAGTGAATCACTTAATTAAAGTTTATTTAAAATTAAATCAATTCATTTATTCCTTTCAACTGAAACCATTCAGCGCCAGTTATTGCATTATATTTCCCGATGAGAGCGGTTTCATTAATATTCATTGATGAATACAATTTATGCGGGTAAAACAGAATGAATATTTATGTTATAACAATGTAAGAGTTGAATTTTTTACCCCTTTCAGGAGATCACACATGCCTCAGTTACACTCCGCGTTAGTCATCTTGAACGGCAAAGGAGCCGGCAATCAGGACGTGCGTGAAGCGATTGACGGGTTACGCACCGCGGGAAATACCCTTCATGTCCGCGTGACGTGGGAACATGGCGATGCCAAGCGCTATGTGGCAGAAGCCGTAGAGCTCGGCGTCGAAACGATTGTGGCCGGCGGCGGCGATGGCACCATTAACGAAGTGTCTGATGCGCTAAGCCAGCACCGCGAATCCTCCCGTCCCGTATTGGCGGTATTACCGCTTGGCACAGCCAATGATTTTGCGACCGCCTGTTTAATCCCTGAAGAACCTCAGGCGGCGCTTCAGCTAGCTCTACAAGGCCGCGCAGTACCAATCGACTTTGCCCGCATCAACGATAAACGCGTGTTTATCAATATGGCGACCGGCGGCTTCGGCACCAAAATCACCACCGAAACGCCGGAGAAACTAAAATCCATTCTTGGCGGTGCCTCTTATTTCCTGCATGGGATTTTGCGTATGGATACGCTCAAGGCCGATTTTTGCCAGATTTCCGGTCCTGATTTCCATTGGGAAGGCAATGCGCTAGTGGTCGCTATCGGCAATGGCCGTCAAGCCGGTGGTGGGCAGCCGTTGTGCCCCGAGGCCTTAATCAATGATGGAAAACTGGATCTGCGCGTTTTAACCTCTGATGAGCTGCTGCCCGCGCTGCTAGAAAGCCTGCTTAAAGGCGAAAGCAATAAAAACGTCATCGAGGCCTCATTGCCGTGGTTAGAAATTACCTCACCTCATGAAATGACGCTCAATTTGGACGGCGAGCCCTTGAGCGCCAAGCATTTCCGCATTGAAATCGAACCTGACGCCATCAGCCTACGCCTGCCGCCAAACTGCCCACTGATTGGTTAAATCAGGTCGTGGTAAACCCTAATCCGCTCTAATTTTCATTCTGCCCTTCCCCATTTGGGAAGGGCAATCTCTGCGCACCTCTCATTTTCTTCTCCAATTCTTCCTCCAACTAAAACCGTGATCTCATCGGGCAAATTTCGATCATTATACTTGTATGGTAGTTATGTCAGGTTTATGTTTCCGTCATCATTAAGGTCACATTCCCAGCAGAGAAAAGTCCGCGCTAAGGAAATTCAAAGATGAAGATTGTTAAAGCTGAAGTATTTGTTACCTGTCCAGGGCGTAATTTTGTCACGCTGAAGATCACCACTGACGACGGGCTGACCGGTATCGGTGACGCCACGCTTAACGGACGTGAATTGCCGGTGGCTTCCTATTTAAAAGATCACGTTTGCCCACAGTTGATCGGACGCGACGCACATAGGATCGAAGATATTTGGCAGTTTTTCTATAAGGGCGCTTATTGGCGTCGCGGCCCGGTCACCATGTCGGCCATTTCTGCCGTGGATATGGCGCTGTGGGACATCAAAGCCAAAGCCGCCAATATGCCGTTATATCAGCTGCTCGGCGGCGCATCCCGCGAAGGCGTCATGGTTTACTGCCACACTACCGGCCACTCGTTGGATGACGTGTTGGAAGATTACGCCAAACACAAAGAGCTCGGCTTTAAAGCCATTCGCGTGCAGTGCGGCGTACCGGGAATGAAAACCACCTATGGAATGTCCAAAGGCAAGGGTTTGGCCTATGAACCCGCCACCAAAGGGAATTGGCCAGAAGAGCAGCTATGGTCAACGGAAAAATATCTCGATTTCACCCCGAAGCTATTTGCCGCCGTCCGCGATCGTTTTGGCTTTGACGAACATCTGCTGCACGACATGCATCATCGCCTCACCCCGATCGAAGCCGCACGTTTTGGCAAGAGCATCGAAGACTACCGTCTGTTCTGGATGGAAGATCCAACGCCCGCAGAAAATCAGGAATGCTTCCGTTTGATCCGCCAGCACACGGTCACGCCTATCGCCGTGGGTGAAGTCTTCAACAGCATCTGGGACTGCAAACAGCTGATTGAAGAGCAGCTCATTGATTATATCCGCACCACCATCACCCACGCGGGCGGCATCACCGGTATGCGCCGTATTGCCGACTTCGCCGCTTTATATCAGGTACGTACCGGCTCTCACGGCCCATCCGATCTCTCGCCAATTTGCATGGCTGCCGCGCTGCATTTTGATTTGTGGGTACCTAATTTTGGCGTTCAGGAATACATGGGCTATTCCGAACAAATGCTGGAAGTGTTCCCGCACAGCTGGATCTTCGATAACGGCTACATGCATCCGGGTGACAAACCAGGGCTCGGTATCGAATTCGATGAAAAACTCGCGGCTAAATATCCGTATGAGCCAGCCTATTTACCCGTTGCGCGCCTTGAAGATGGCACGTTGTGGAATTGGTAACTAAGAGGAATTTCCAATGAAAAGCGTCGTTATTCAACAGCCAGAAAAGTTGGTCATTGAGGATCGTCCGATCCCGCAGCCACAAGCAGGTGAAGTCAGAGTTCGCGTGCGTCGTGCTGGGATCTGCGGCTCAGACGTGCATATTTTCCGTGGGCATAATCCTTTCGCCAAGTACCCACGCGTTATTGGTCATGAGTTTTTCGGCATTATTGATGCCGTAGGTGAAGGCGTAGGCGCCAGCCGACAAGGTGAGCGCGTGGTTATCGATCCCGTGGTCAGCTGCGGTCATTGTTACCCTTGCTCCATTGGGCGGCCCAATGTCTGTACCGAGTTACAGGTGATCGGTGTCCACCGCGACGGAGGGTTCAGCGAATATGCCTGTGCGCCTGCACGTAATGCTTATGTCGTCCCCGATAGCATCCCTGAGCCAGAAGCCACCATGATTGAACCCTTTACCATTGCCGCAAATATTTGTGCTCAGCTCAAACCACAACCCAATGATGTGGCTTTGGTATACGGCGCGGGGCCAATGGGCTTAACCGTGATTCAGGCATTACGCGGCGTGTATGGTGTATCAACGATTATTGTCGCCGACCGTATTCCTGAACGTTTGCAGATGGCGCAGGCGAACGGTGCCGATCGCATCATCGACAATACCCATCTCGATTTAGCCGAAGTCTTAAAGGAGAAGGGCATTCGCCCAACGTTGATCGTTGATGCCGCCTGCCACCCTTCAATTTTACCTCAGGCTATCGCGCTGGCCTCTCCCGCAGCGCGCATTGGCATTATGGGATTCTCTTCCGATCCATGCGTACTCAATCAGCAAAGCATCACCAGTAAGGAAATCTCAATCTTCAGCTCGCGTCTCAATAGCGCTCGTTTTCCTCAGGTTATTGAATGGATGAAGGAAAAGAAAATTCATCCAGAAAAGTTGATCACCCATAACTTTCCACTTGAACACGTTACCGACGCACTCGTTCTGTTCGAACAAGATCAGAAAACCTGCTGCAAGGTACTTCTAGATTTTAGTGAATAAATTTTAGTGAAGAGATTTTAGCGATTAATTTTTATCCAAAAGATTAGATACACGTGTGTCTGCCAATAACGGGCAGGCACACACCCAACAACATAATGATAAAAGTACCGCGTGGGGTAGTTATGGCTAAGAATTTACGTTGGACTATCGTTTTTCTGCTGTTTTTAGTCTACATGATCAACTATTTAGATCGTGTCGCACTGTCAATTACGTTACCGATGATCGAGCAAGACTTATCTCTCAATGCAGAGCAGTTCGGCATTATCTTTGGCAGTTTTTTCTTTGGTTACGCCGTATTCAATTTCATCGGCGGTCTCGCCGTCGATAAATTTGGTCCGCTCTTAGTACTCGGCGTTGCTGTGGGGCTGTGGTCAATTTTCTGCGGTTTCACCGCGCTGGCCTCCGGTTTTTATTCAATGCTGATCCTGCGCGTGTTGTTCGGTATGGCCGAAGGCCCTATTTGCTCCTCGGCCAACAAAATGATTAACGGCTGGTTTCCACGTAAGCAAGCGGCAACCGCCATGGGCTTGCTAAGCGCGGGCTCTCCGCTAGGCGGCGCCGTTGCAGGCCCAATCGTGGGATATTTAGCGTTAGCTTTCGGTTGGCGTCCTGCGTTTATGATTATCTGCGCCATCGGTATCGTGTGGGTAGTGATCTGGTTCTTTGTCGCTTCAGATTCGCCGGAGAAAAGTCGCCACGTCAATCAGGAAGAACGTGCGCTGATCGCTCAGCAAAAAAGTGAAGATCTGAGCGCGGATAGCAATCAGCAGCCCGGTCATTCGCTGATGTTTTACATGAAGCAGCCAATCATTCTGGCCACGGCGTTTGCTTTCTTTTGCTACAACTACATCCTGTTTTTCTTTCTCAGTTGGTTCCCGTCCTATCTGGTTCAGGCTCACGGCCTGAATATCAAAGAGATGAGCATCACCACGGTCATTCCTTGGATCGTTGGCTTTATTGGCCTAGCGGTGGGCGGCATTATCTCTGATTGGATATTCCGTCTTACGGGCAAACTGTTGCTGTCGCGTAAAATTGTGTTGGTCGTTTGCCTCTTGGCCGCCGCAATCTGCGTTGCGTTGGCGGGAACGGTGAGTCAGGTAATTCCTGCGGTGATCCTGATGTCGGTGTCTATTTTCTTCCTCTATGTTACCGGATCGATTTACTGGGCAATCATTCAAGACGTGGTGCATAAATCACGTATCGGCGGTGCCAGCGGCTTTATCCATTTGGTCGGTAGCGTGTCAGGAATTATCGGCCCCATCGTGACCGGTTTTATTGTGCAAAACACCGGTAAATTCGACAGCGCTTTTATCTTGGCAGGCGGCGTGGCGGCATTGGGCGCGCTGCTGGTGTTCTTCGTTATCCGTCCGGCAGCCTCAACGCCCGCGGTAATGAACCACGTTTAATCTTTGGTGAAAATACGACCGTTTGATACTCGTCAGACTTAATGGACATATTGATGAAAAACGACTTACTCCAAGCGAACGCTATCGTTCCTAGCTACTCCCGAGAACAGTTGAAAACCCGCATCGTGCATCTCGGTTTTGGGGCTTTTCACCGCGCTCATCAGGCCGTGTATGCCGACCAATTAGCCGCCGATCACCAGAGTGACTGGGGCTACGGCGAAGTGAATCTGATCGGCGGTGAGCAACAGATCCTCGATTTACGCCACCAGCACAATCTCTTCAGCGTGGCAGAAATGTCGGAGCAAAACTGGCAGTGCCGTGTGGTAGCAATTGTTCGCGAGGCGTTACACGTTCAGCTTGATGGATTAGATCGGGTTATGAACATGCTCTGCCAGCCGGACGTGGCTATCGTCTCGCTGACGATTACCGAGAAAGGCTATTGCCACCATCCCGCCAGCGGCAGGCTTGATCTCGACCATCCGTTGATAGCACACGATATTGAACATCCGCAGCAACCACAGTCGGCAGCGGGCGTTATCGTTGCGGCGCTAGCACAACGACGCGAGCTGGGCTTACCTGCATTCACCGTGATGTCATGCGACAACATGCCCGAGAATGGCCATGTTACCCACAACGTTGTCTGCGGGCTGGCGGCGGCGAAGTCGCCAGAGCTGGCAAAATGGATTGAGCAGAACGTCACGTTCCCTTCTACCATGGTTGATCGTATTGTTCCTGCCGTCACCGCCGAAACGCTTGATCAAATCGCCCTTCAACTTGGCGTACGCGATCCCGCAGGCGTCGCCTGCGAACCCTTTAGGCAGTGGGTCATTGAAGATAATTTTGTCGCCGGTCGCCCAGCATGGGAACGGGTTGGCGCAGAGTTGGTCAACAACGTGTTGCCTTATGAAGAGATGAAGCTACGCATGCTGAACGGCAGCCACTCGTTTTTAGCCTATTTAGGCTATCTGGCGGGGTATGCACATATTAATGACTGCATGCAGGACGAAAACTATCGTCGCGCCGCACGGGCGCTGATGTTGAATGAACAAGCTCCCACGCTCAACGTTCCCAACGTGGATTTGCAGGCATACGCCGATTCGCTTATCACACGTTATTCAAACACGGCACTTAAGCACCGCACATGGCAAATTGCGATGGACGGCAGCCAAAAACTCCCTCAGCGCATGCTCGACTCTGTGCGCTGGCATCTGGCACACGGTTCCCGCTTTGACCTGCTCGCGTTAGGTATTGCAGGTTGGATGCGTTATGTCAGCGGCATTGATGAACACGGGCAGCCCATTGAGATTAGCGATCCGCTGCTGGTTGATATTCAGCGCTGTGCACAAAACTCAGCGGAAGGGCATGCAAGAGTATCAGCACTGCTTTCTCTCGAGGCCATATTTGGTACTGATTTACCTAAAAATTCTGAATTTGTGCGGGCGATAGACGCGGCGTATACCTTGTTATTAGCGCGGGGGGCAAAAGACAGCGTTGCCCACACGTTGAAATCAACGGTTCGTTAGTTTTCTGGCCCGCCCCCGCGGGCCTTTCTTAAAAGCATTCCCCTCCCGCCGTCACCATGCTCACAAGATTTAGGCAAATTTCTGCCTGAATGCTGTTAAAATGCAGACACTTTATTTAAAACCCGACGATCTCACACGTATGCCGATGTCTACACCTCAGCAGAACTACGACCTTAATGGCACTGTTCCAGTGAACCAGCAAATCTATCGCTACCTGCGTAAAGATATTGTTGAATGCACCATTCCTCCCGGTACGCTGCTTTCAGAGAAAGAGATCTCGGCACGGTTTAACGTTTCACGCCAGCCGGTGCGCGAAGCATTTATCAAACTGGCGGAAAACGGATTAGTACAGATCCTGCCGCAGCGCGGGACCTTTGTGCAGAAAATATCGGTGAAGCGCGTCGCTGACGGACGTTTTATTCGCAGCGCGATCGAATGCAGCATTGCACGTCGCGCCGCAGAGCTGGCAACCCCCAGCCAATTGCTGCTGCTTGAGCACAGCATTAGCCGTCAAAAACTGGCCGCGCAGCATCAACAAACCAGCGAGTTTTTAGCCTTGGACGATCAGTTCCATCAGCTACTGACCGACATAGCGGATTGCCCTCTGGCATGGGAAACCATTGAGAACATCAAGGCGACGATGGACCGAGTGCGTTTTCTCACCTTAAGCAAAGTCTCACCGCCGGAAAGCCTGATCAGCCAGCACGAAAAAATCTATCAGGCGATCGCCAAAGGTGACGCCGACGCCGCGGAAGAGGCCGTGCTGGCACATCTACAACAGATGATTCACACCATTACGCCGATTGAACAGCAAAACAAAGAGTGGTTCGAATAGCGTTAAGCGCTGCTGTCCTTTCAGGCTGACAGCGGCAAGCCTCACTTTTTCTCCCTTCACCTAGAGCTGATGCAATAAAGCATGTATTGTACCGGCTGGCTGTAAGCAAACCGCTAATATCTTGTTAAGTAATTTCACTCATTGCTCGAGGCCTTTGCCTGAGCCAAGACGGGAGTTCACCATGACTGATATCGCTAAGTTGTTAGGTAAAGAAGCCGATTCACTGCTCCAACATCGCTGCACCACCCTACCCGCTGAACAGTTTTACCTTCCCGGAGCGGACTTCGTTGACCGCGTCATGATCGATAACAACCGCTCTCCGCGCGTGCTGACCGCCATGCAGAATCTGTACAACACTGGCCGTTTAGCCGGAACAGGCTATTTGTCGATTCTGCCAGTCGATCAGGGCGTTGAGCATTCAGCGGGTGCCTCTTTCGCAGCAAACCCGCTCTATTTTGATCCTAAAAATATCGTAGAACTGGCGCTTGAGGCGGGCTGCAACTGCGTGGCTTCAACCTACGGCGTGTTGGCTTCTGTATCGCGCCGCTATGCGCATAAGATTCCGTTCCTCGTTAAACT
>Ga0308165_1000735_pt1 | contig 53327 bp, 49 predicted proteins | sample PhyWR2_FD_201032 | JGI IMG/M metagenome (GOLD analysis project Ga0308165, IMG submission 201032) | Phyllosphere microbial communities from UC Gill Tract Community Farm, Albany, California, United States - DLSLW.R2 | ecosystem: Host-associated > Plants > Phyllosphere > Unclassified | place: USA... | reverse complement strand
GAGTTCAGCTTCGAGACCTACTTTTCGCTGTCCTGCCAGAACTGCCCGGACGTGGTCCAGGCGCTCAACCTGATGGCTGTGCTCAACCCGAACATTCGCCACGTCGCCATCGATGGCGCGCTGTTCCAGGCTGAAGTCGACGAACGTCAGATCATGGCGGTGCCCAGCGTTTACTTGAACGGTGTGAACTTCGGCCAGGGCCGCATGGGCCTGGAAGAAATTCTCGCCAAGCTCGACACCAGCGGGATCGAAAAAGCCGCCGAGAAAATCAGCGCCAAAGACGCCTTTGATGTGCTTGTCGTCGGTGGTGGTCCAGCCGGTTCTTCGGCGGCCATCTATGCCGCACGTAAAGGCATTCGTACCGGCGTCGCTGCCGAGCGTTTTGGTGGCCAGGTGCTGGACACCATGTCCATCGAGAACTTCATCTCGGTGCAGGAAACCGAAGGCCCAAAACTGGCCAGCGCCCTGGAAGCCCATGTACGCCAGTACGACGTGGACATCATGAACCTGCAGCGCGCCAGCAGCCTGGTGCCGGCGAAAAACGCCGGTGACCTGCACGAAATTCGTTTCGAAAGCGGTGCGACCCTCAAGTCCAAGACTGTGATCCTGGCCACCGGCGCCCGCTGGCGCGAAATGGGTGTGCCGGGCGAGCAGGAATACAAGGCCAAAGGCGTGTGCTTCTGCCCGCACTGCGACGGCCCGCTGTTCAAGGGCAAGCGTGTAGCGGTGATCGGCGGTGGTAACTCCGGCGTTGAAGCGGCCATCGACCTGGCCGGCATCGTCAGCCATGTCACCTTGCTTGAGTTCGACAGCAAGTTGCGCGCCGACGCCGTGTTGCAACGCAAGCTCTACAGCCTGCCCAACGTTGACGTGATCACCAGCGCGCTGACCAGCGAAGTGAAAGGTGATGGCCAGAAAGTCACCGGCCTGGCGTACAAGGATCGCGACAGCGGCGAGTTCAAGACCATTGACCTGGAAGGTATCTTCGTACAGATCGGTTTGCTGCCCAACACCGACTGGCTCAAAGGCACCGTGGAGCTGACGCCGCGTGGCGAAATCATCGTCGATGCGCGTGGTGAGACTTCACTGCCAGGTGTGTTCGCCGCCGGCGACGTGACGACGGTGCCGTACAAGCAGATCGTGATTGCGGTGGGCGAGGGTGCCAAGGCTTCCCTGAGTGCTTTCGATCACCTGATCCGCACTTCCGTTCCGGCGTAAATCCGAAGCCGCAATGAAAACCCCATGAGCGATCATGGGGTTTTTTTCGTTATAGCGGTGCGGGCTGGATAATCTCGACCCAGTACGCGTCCGGGTCCTTGATGAAGGCCAGGCTTTTCATGCGGCCATCGGTCAGGCGTTTCTGGAAGTCGCAGCCCAGGGCTTCGAAACGTTCGCAGGCAGCGACGATATCCGGCACCGAGATACAGATGTGACCAAAACCACGTGGGTCGGTATTACCATTGTGGTAGGCAAAGTCGGCGTCGTTTTCGGTGCCATGGTTGTGGGTCAGTTCCAGGATACCTGGGATCGACTTCATCCACTGGGTACGCTCGGCGGCGTCGGCCGGAATCTGGGACTTGTCCACCAGGGCCAGGAAGTACAGGCTGAATTCGGCTTCCGGAAAGTCACGCTTTTCAACCAGGGAGAAACCGAGGACGCGGGTGTAGAAGTCCAGCGACTTGGTGATGTCCTTGACCCGCAGCATGGTGTGGTTGAACACGAAGTTCGTGGTGGCGGTGTCCGGCTGGGCAGTGACGCCCGGGAAAGTGTTCAGTTCGTGCAGGCTCATGGGCCCTCCAGAAAAAATGGGGCAAACGCGGCTCTGAAATGTGAGCGGTTCCTTGGCTTGCGGCTGGCGTCCGTGCAGCCGGACCATGATACGCAAGGCTCGCCCCAGGCGCCAAATGAAAAAGCCCAAGCAAGCCTTGCGACACATGGGCGCAGGGGCTCAAACTTTGGCGCTTGAACCTTGGGTGTTTTTCACAATGATTGCATTTCGTAAACCGCTGTTTAGCGTTGTGTGTGTGCTGTTGGGCAGTTCCTTCGTGCTGGCGGCCGACCCCGAAATTCATTGGCCCAGTGGCTGGCAGGTTGAAGAGGTTGTCCCGGATGGTGACGCACCTGCCAAACCCCAGCCGGTGTCGCGACAGCGTGCGATAAAGAATGATGAAAATGGCGCGACCTTGATGGTGATGGAGTTGACGGGTACGCCGATTGAAGCGGGGCATAAGGTTAATCTTCAAGGCGTACTGCTGGAGATGCGCAAGTCCATCCAGAAAGATTTTGCCCAAGGTGGTTATCAAAGTGTGTGCAGCAAGATGCGCCCTACAACATTGAGTCATCTTGACGCGTTGGAAACTACGTGTGTGATAACCGAAAACGGGCGTCACGTGCTGTCGCAAACATTGGTGGGCGCGGTTGATGCCGATAAGGCGTATGTTTTTTCATACGCAGGGCAGGCGGATGCGTACGAAGCCAGCAAGGACGAAGTCAGTTCGGTGCGCGATAGCCTCAAACTTTAAGTGTGTAATGTCCGGCGGTTCTGAACATAATGAAACGTTATTTAAGTTCGATTTCGAACCGTTGAAATAAAAAAGCCCCGCGTAAGCGGGGCTCTTTGTTAGTGCAGTGCGATCAGCCGCGAAGCCAGGAGTCTACAGTGGCAGCGCCGTACTGTTCTTTCCAGGCCTTGAGGCCACGGTGGTTGCCGCCTTTGGTTTCGATCAGCTCACCAGTGTGTGGGTTCTGGTAAACCTTGACCACGCGGGCGCGGCGCTGTTTTGGTGCGCTGACGGCAGCAGCGCTGGACTTGCCCGGGTTTGGATCAAGGATGGAAATGATGTCACGCAGGCTTTTGCCGTAGGTCTTCATCAGGCCCTGGAGCTTTTCTTCGAATTCGATTTCTTTCTTCAGGCCGGCGTCGTTTTTCAGGGACTCCAGCTGGGCAAGCTGCTCTTGAAGGGCTTTTTCGGCTGCGCGAAATTCGGCGAGTCTGGACAAAATAGGTACTCCAATAGTGTGTTTGGCTGATATCAACTGCAGACAAAGCTATAAGCCAAGCGCTTTAAGGCGACTCAAGAAAGAAGCCGTCTCGCGAGTTCTGCACAGGCTGAAAAAATTGTAGTAGTTAATGTGCTACGAGTAAATCATGTCTTTTGGCTAAATAAAATTATTTCAGCGCAGGTAGTGCATGGCTATTCAATGGCTGACCAGTGATTGAATAAATTCGTCGCACGGCAATGGCTTTCCGAACAGGTAGCCCTGCAGGAAGTCCACGCCTTGGGCGGCCAGGTAATCGGACTGTTCAGGCGTTTCCACACCTTCTGCAACGATGCCCAAGTCGAGTTTGCCGGACAGTTCAATGATGCTGTCGAGAATATGCAGCGATAATGCATCCGCACCGATCATGGCGACAAAACTCTGGTCGATCTTCAAGTAGTCGACATTGAAGTTACGTAAATAGCCCAGGCTTGAGTGGCCGGTTCCAAAGTCATCAATAGCGATCATCACCCCCAGTTGATGCAGGGCGTCGAACAGGCGGCGGGTGATATCGGTAGGCACGATCAGCTCGCGCTCGGTCAACTCCAGCACCAGGGTGACCTGGCCGACGGGAAAGGCGGCGAGAAACTCTCGGCAGTCATCCACCAAGGCCAAATCCTGGCAGTGGCGTGCGGTGATGTTGACGCCGATATGAAACCCAGGGCTGAAACGCGACGCGTGGGGCGACAGTTGTGCCGCGGTCTGGCGTAACAGGGCACGGGTCATGGGGACTATCAGGCCAGAGTGCTCGGCCAGAGGAATAAACAGGTCGGGCCGCACCAGGCCTTCTTTGGGATGTTGCCAGCGCATCAGTACTTCACATCCCGCCCACTCGCGGGTATCCCCCCTTACCACTGGCTGGAAATACGGAATGAACTCATTGGCACCCAGCGCCCGTTGCAATTCTTGAGTCGGTGCCGAGGAGCGCTTTTGCAGCCAGTGGGCCAAAAAACCCGCCAGCACGCCAAAAAACACGATCAGGCTGAACATTGCCGGGTAACGGGCCTGCATGTAGCGCCACACTTCGCCCGCCGGCATGCCTGCGTTGACGCTGTAGTGATAGCGTTCGGACGCCAAGTGCTCGTTAGCCACGGCAAATACCGGCATCGCCGTGTCACGCACCTTGCCATCAGTCCCCAGCCAATTCGGGCCAACCTGCAGTACCAGATGGGCGTATAGGTTGATCAGGCGCAGGGCGTTGGTCAGGTGATAGCCGTCGATCGAAGCAAAAGCGGCCTTGTCACCGTCAACCAGCCGGTAGACCAGCAGTGCGGTGTCGGGGGTCACCGGGTTGCCATTCATCAGCCATAACTGGCCGGCCACATAGTCATCCGGGTTGACCGGTGACATGTAGTTGCTGCCGAACAATGAGCTGCAATAGATGTTTTTTTGCCAGGACAGGGTGGTCGCACGCACAAAGGGCCTGCGAGTGACCTGTTCGCGCAGCGCCAGCTGTGCGCCGCTATCACAGGGTTGCCCCGCCAATGGCAGCAAGGCCTGGGCGGCGAGGGCAGTGTTGTCGAGCATCAGGTCGAATTGGCGCACCGCCTCCTGCGCGGTCTGGGCCGAACTTTGTTGCAAGGTACGTTCGGCTTGCCAGTGCAGGATGATGACCCCGAGCGCAATCGGCAGCAGCGCACTCAGTGATGTGATCAGGTAACGACTGGCGCGTTTTCGCGGGCCGTTGATGGTCAGTGGCATGGGGTGAACGGCCTGTTGCAGGAATCAGATTCAGTCGATGATAGATGGCCCGACCGAAATAAGCTCGCGGTACCTAACCATTTGGCCAGTATGCGTCGCTACAACGCCAGACCTTGGGCAATACGGATAAAAGCGAGCGTCGCCGGGGAAGACTGGCGCCGGTCCAGTACGGCGAGGCCAACCTGGCGCGGCACACGCGGGGATAATACGCGCTGTACGTAGCGAGGATCATGGCCGGCCGGCAACGACGCCTGCGCCACGACGCTTACTGCGTCACCCCGGCTGACGGTTTCCAAGGTGCTCAGCAGTTGCGAGCAGCGATAACGCACATTCGGGGTCAGCCGCGCCTCGTTGAACAAGCGCACCACTAATTCAGTTGACCCGGCCTCGGTCAGCGCGAAAGGGTCGTTGCACAAGTCCTTGAGGCTCACGTGTTCGCGCCCAGCCAGCGTGTGACCGGCCGGCAGCAGCGCCACCATCTGGTCCTCGAACAGTGGGAAAGTGTCGAAGCGTTCCTGGTCCAGCACCACAAAGCCAATATCAACCCGGCGTTCATCGAGCCATTGGATGACTTGTCTGTCCGGCCCTTCATCCACGTGCACCTCAATGCCCGGATACGCCACGCGGAACCGGTTGAGAATCTTCGGCAGCAAGTAAGTCGAGGAGGTGGGGCCGAATGAGCCGATGCGCAGTGTCCCGCGTTTCATGCCCCGGGCGTCCGCGGCCTCCTGTTGCAAGGTGTTTGCCAGGCCTAGCATCGCCCGAGCGCGTCCCAGCAACTGCGCGCCGATATCGCTCAGCTCGACCTGGGCCTGGTGGCGCCTGAACAACGCCACCCCCAGTTCCTGTTCCAGGCCTTTGATCGCGTGGGACACTGCCGACTGGCTGATGCCGAGGCGATGGGCTGCGCTGGTAAAGCCTTGCAGCTCGGCCACGAGCGAGAAGATTTCAAGTTGAGTCAGGGTCATGAGTGATCACTCATTTTACGATGACTTTGTATTACCAGAACAATGCAGGCACCTTCAAGCCAGTAGAGCCCTATCCCGTGCATTCGAGCTCAGATCGCATCACTTATATGAAGTTGGCGGCTGTCACCATGATCTGGGGCGGCACCTTCGTGGCCGGTCGCTACCTGAGCGGGACGGTCGACCCTTTGCTGGCGGCCAGCCTGCGGTTCGCGCTGGCCAGCCTGGCCTTACTGGGATTCCTGGGCTTGGCACGCATCCCACTGGCCCGCCCAAGCCCCAGACAGTTACTGCAACTGGGGATGCTGGGTTTCTTCGGGATTTTTTTCTACAACCTGTGTTTCTTCTACGGATTGCAGTCCATCAACGCTTCGCGAGCCTCATTGATCGTGGCGCTTAACCCGGCGGTGATCGGCCTGGCGTCGCGTTGGCTGTTCAAGGAGCGCCTGGGTGCCAGCAACGTCGCTGGGATCCTGCTGTGTCTGACGGGTGCCGCCGTGGTCATTGTCAGTCGCAATCCCCACGTGCTGAATGAAGCAACCAGCAGCTGGCGTGGGGATTTACTCATCTTCGGGTGTGTCGTGGGGTGGGGCATCTATTCACTGTTTTCCCGTGGCTTGAACCAGAGCCTTGGGCCGCTGCAGACGGTCACCTGGTCGATACTGCTGGGAACCCTGATGCTCACCCTCACAACGCTGATCATGGGCCGCTTTACACTTGAAGCAATGGGTCGCCTGCAGACTGCGCAGGGGCTGAGCCTGGCGTACCTCGGCGTGCTTGGCTCGGCGCTGGCCTATATCGGCTATTACGATGGCATCCGCCGTATCGGCGCGACACGTTCCGGCGTATTTATAGCGCTTAACCCCCTCACCGCGGTGATCTGCGGCGCTTTGCTGCTGGATGAACCGTTGAGCCTGCCCATGCTGATCGGCGGGGCGGTGATCCTGCTGGGCATCTACCTCTGCAACAAACCCCTTGCACGCGCCAGGGCAATGGGGATTTGATAAGAGTACGGACAAATACGGTTACGCTGTGTAGAATCGATTTACGCATACAAGAATATGGACTTGCGCTCACGCAAGCCTAAGCCGTCAGAGACTGATGACCCCATGAAGCTACTCGGCTCCCCCCTCATCTTTGGTGACTTCCTCGCCCGCAGCGTGCGAGGCCTTTCCTGTGCGCCACCCTGCAACCTCATCCTTGCTCGCCATTAATACTGTGTCTATTACAAGAATGATGAGGTGCCACCATGGCAGATCTATACGAAAACCCAATGGGCCTGATGGGCTTTGAATTCATCGAATTCGCGTCGCCGACGCCGGGCACCCTGGAGCCGATCTTCGAGATCATGGGCTTCACCAAAGTCGCGACCCACCGTTCCAAGAACGTGCACCTGTACCGCCAGGGCGAGATCAACCTGATCCTCAACAACGAGCCCAACAGCATCGCCTCCTACTTTGCGGCCGAACACGGCCCGTCGGTGTGCGGCATGGCGTTCCGCGTGAAGGACTCGCAAAAGGCCTACAACCGCGCCCTGGAACTCGGCGCCCAGCCGATCCATATTGACACCGGGCCGATGGAATTGAACCTGCCGGCGATCAAGGGCATCGGCGGCGCGCCGTTGTACCTGATCGACCGTTTCGGCGAAGGCAGCTCGATCTACGACATCGACTTCGTGTACCTCGAAGGTGTGGAGCGCAATCCGGTCGGTGCAGGTCTCAAAGTCATCGACCACCTGACCCACAACGTCTATCGCGGCCGCATGGTCTACTGGGCCAACTTCTACGAGAAATTGTTCAACTTCCGTGAAGCGCGTTACTTCGATATCAAGGGCGAGTACACCGGCCTGACTTCCAAGGCCATGAGTGCGCCGGACGGCATGATCCGCATCCCGCTGAACGAAGAGTCGTCCAAGGGCGCGGGGCAGATCGAAGAGTTCCTGATGCAGTTCAACGGCGAAGGCATCCAGCACGTGGCGTTCCTCACCGACGACCTGGTCAAGACCTGGGACGCGTTGAAGAAAATCGGCATGCGCTTCATGACCGCGCCGCCAGACACTTATTACGAAATGCTCGAAGGCCGCCTGCCTGACCACGGCGAGCCGGTGGATCAACTGCAGGCACGCGGTATCCTGCTGGACGGATCTTCCGTGGAAGGCGACAAACGCCTGCTGCTGCAGATCTTCTCGGAAACCCTGATGGGCCCGGTGTTCTTCGAATTCATCCAGCGCAAGGGCGACGATGGGTTTGGCGAGGGCAACTTCAAGGCGCTGTTCGAGTCCATCGAACGTGACCAGGTGCGTCGTGGTGTATTGACCGCCGACTAAGCGTCAAAAAGCCCGGCCGAGGGTGACCCCGGCCGGGCTTTTTATTGCCTGCGCATCAGGTTTTGCGTTGATGCACCAGGTGCTTGAAGCCTTCAAACACCAGCACCATTACCGCCAACCAGATCGGGATGTAGGTGAGCCACTCGCCACCCTTGATGCCTTCACCCAAGATCAGCGCCACGCCTAACAGCAGGACCGGCTCAACATAGCTAAGCAACCCGAACAGGCTGAACGCCAGCAACCGGCTGGCGATGATATAGCTCACCAGCGCCGAGGCGCTGATCAGGCCCAGCATCGGGATCAGCGCATACAGTTTCGGGTGGGCATCCATCACCGCAAAGCCTTGCTCGCCACTCTGCACAAACCACCACGCCACCGGCAGCATCAGCGCCATATCCAGCCAGAGCCCACCCAGATGGTCGGTCTTGAGGTACTTGCGCACGATGAAATACACCGGGTAGCCGATGATCACCACCAGCGTTGCCCAGGAAAACCCGCCGGCCTGATACAGCTCGTTGAGCACCCCGAGGGCCGCAAAAAACACGGCAATCCGTTGCAAGTAGGACAGTTGTTCGCCCCACACCAGGCGCCCGGTCAGCACCATGGTCAGCGGCAGCAGGAAGTACCCCACCGACACATCCAGGCTGCGCCCATTCAGCGGCGCCCACATGAATAGCCACAATTGCACGCCCAACAAGGCAGAGGACAGCAACACACCCGCAATCAAGCGTGGCTTGGCCGCCAACAGCTGCAGCAGCTCCCACACCCGCCGCCATTCGCCGCTGACGATCATGAACACCGTCATGCACGGCACGGTCAGCAACATGCGCCAGCCGAAAATCTCCAGGCCGCTCAAGGGCGTGAGCAATGATGTGAAGTAATACATCACGGCAAACAGCACCGAGGCCAAGACCGATAAAACAACTCCTTTAGACACTCTGTCCTCGCGAAAACCGTTGATACAAAAGATAAGGGGATTATGGAGCTTTTGGCGGGAGAGGGTTGCGCTGTTTTGGGGCGTTTTTCAGCAAATTTTATCGCCGCCTCTTGTAGGAGCGAGCTTGCTCGCGAAGAACGTCAACGATCACGCAGCGCTATCAGGTAGCCTGCGGCGTCCTTGGGTTCTTCGCGAGCAGGCTCGCTCCTACAGAGTGGAGGGGTTATGCGCGTGGTAAGCGACCGGAGACGAAGTGCCCCACATCATTGAACCCCGGCGTCGACGAATGCCCCGGCGTCACCAACGAATCGATAAACGCCTCATCTTCGGCGCTGATCTTCACCTCAAGCGCGCCAATATAGGCATCCCACTGCGCCTCCGTACGCGGCCCGACAATCGCCGAGCTGACCGCCGAGTTGTTCAACACCCAGGCAATCGCAAACTCCACGATCCCCACGCCACGTCCTTGGGTGTACTGCTGGATCTGCTGGGCGATGCGCAGCGATTCGACACGCCATTCGGTTTCCAGGATGCGTTTGTCCTGGCGCGCCGCGCGGCTGCCGGCCTCGGGGGTAACGTCGGGCGCGTATTTACCGCTAAGCACACCGCGAGCCAGCGGGCTATAGGGCACCACACCCAGGCCGTAGGCGGCTGCAGCGGTGATCTGCTCCACCTCGGCCTGGCGGTTGACGATGTTGTACAAAGGCTGGCTGATGACCGGCTTGTCGACGCCCAGGCGCTCGGCAACGCGAATCACCTCGGCAATGCGCCAACCGCGATAGTTGGACAGGCCCCAGTAGCGGATCTTGCCCTGGCGGATCAGGTCGCCAATCGCCGACACCGTCACTTCCAGCGGGGTGTTGTGGTCTTCACGGTGCAGGTAGTAGATGTCCAGGTAATCGGTGTCCAGGCGGGTCAGGCTGGCTTCCAGTGCGTTGAAAATGCGCTTGCGGCTCAAGCCGCTGCGGTTGGGCAAACCGTCCACCGGGCCGATGCCGACCTTGGAGGCCACCACCCAATCCTGGCGATTACGCACAATGGCTTCGCCGACGATTTCCTCGGAGCGCCCCCCGGTGTAGACGTCCGCCGTGTCGATGAAATTGATGCCCTGATCCCAGGCCTTGTCGATGATGCGCAGCGAGTCCTCGGTGTTGGTCTGTTCGCCAAACATCATGGTGCCCAGGGTCAAGGCGCTGACCTTCAAACCGGACTGGCCCAATGTGCGGTAAATCATGGATAACTCCTCAAGGCGGGAAATGTACCCATGCAATACCAGACTCAGAGGCTCTGGGACAAGCCCTGCGCGGGTTTCTTCATGTGCTCAGCAGTGTCTGGCAGCGCTGCTGTAAAAAGCGATGCAGCACCTTCACCCGTTCCGACACCTGCAGGCGGTGAGGGCACATCAGGTTGAAAGGGGCAGGCTCTCCTTGCCAATCCTCTAACAGCGCGACCAGTCGGCCGGCGGCGATATCGCCGATCACGTCGAGCCTGGCCTTGTAGGCGATACCGTGCCCGCCAAGCGCCCAACGCCGGACGATTTCTCCGTCATTGCTGAGGAAATCCCCCGTCACTTCAACCTCCTGTAGCTGATCAGCCTGACGAAACCGCCAAGTCTTGCTCACTTGGCCCTGGCGCATGTACCGCAGCGCGGTATGTCGGGACAGTTCCATCGGTTCGCGCGGCGTCCCATGACGGGCCAGGTAGTCGGGGCTGGCGCAGGCGACGCGGTGGTGATCAGGCGCGATCGGCAATGCAACCAGGCTGGAGTCCTGGGGCACTCCAAAGCGCAGGGCGATGTCGACGGTTTCGCGGAACAGGTCGGCGTTACTGTCGTTCAGCATCAATTGCAGGCGGATATTGGGGTGCTCGGCCTTGAACTCATCCAGCCAGCCCAGCACCACATTGCGCCCGAAATCCGACGGCGCGGCCAATTGAAGCAACCCACTCAACCCCTGGCTTTGTTGCTTGAGCGCTTGCTCACCTTCGGACAACGCCGCCAGTGCCACGCGTACGCTGTCGAGGTAACGCCGGCCTTCCTCGGTCAGGCGCATGCTGCGCGTGGAGCGTGCCAGCAAGCGGATACCCAGGCGGGTTTCCAGGCGCTTGAGGGCGATGCTCGCCGCCGCCGGGGTCAAACCCAGGCCACGGGCAGCGGCAGACAAGCTGCCGGTATCGGCGGTTCGCACGAAGACTTCAAGGTCGAGGATCGAACTCATTTGTAAAAATCCTTTAAAGATCTTGTCCTTTTACCGGGATTTTTCGCGGATTGCCAAGCTGGGAAGATAAACGCTCACTTTCTCAATCAGGAATTTTCCCATGACCTCTTCCCTCAACGGCAAAACCGTCATCGTGATCGGTGGCAGCAGCGGAATCGGTGCAGCCGTGGCCCAGGCCGCCGCCGCACGAGGTGCGCAGGTGGTGCTGGCCGGGCGGCGCCTGGTGTCCGGCGTCGAAAACGGCCTGCGCAGCGAACCCGTTGACGTCACCGACGCGGCCTCGCTGCAACGCCTGTTCGAAGCGGTGGGGCGTTTTGATCACTTGGTCTACACCTCGGGGCCGAGTGTGCGGGCCAAAACCTTGGGCGAAACCGACCTGATCGAAGCCCAGGAAAACTTCAATGTAAAACTCTGGGGCTCACTGCGGGCGATCCAACAGGCGCTGCCTTTTTTGAACGAGCACGGCAGCATCAGCCTCACGTCCGGGCAATTGGGGCGTAAATCGGTTGCAGGGCAATTCATCAAGACCGGCATCAACGCCGCGACCGAAGCATTGGTCAAGCAGTTGGCCAAGGAGCTGGCTCCGCGCCGGGTCAATGCGATCAGCCCAGGGGTGATTGATACACCGGCCTATGCGGGGCTCTCCGAAGATCAGCGCTTGGCGATGTTCGCCAAGGCCGGTGGCGCGCTGCCGGTGGGGCGAGTGGGGCAGGCGGAGGAGGTCGCGGCGGGGTATGTGCTGGCGATGGAAAATGGTTTTATGACCGGCGCCGTGATCGATATCGACGGCGGCGGTCTGCTCTGACGTGCGTGAGAGCCGGCAAGCCGGCTCTCACAGGCTTATGCCTTCAGGGTACGCGTCATCCGCAACGCCAACACGCTGCCGGCCACGATCACCGCCGCCAGCAGGTACAGCGCCATATCCGTGGACCCGGTGGCATCCTTCACGAACCCGACGATATACGGGCTGAGGAAGCCGGCCATCTGGCCCATGGAGTTGATCAACGCCAGGCCGCCTGCCGCCGCGCCTGCACTGAGCATGGCGGTAGGCACCGGCCAGAACATCGGCAGACCGGTGAGGGCGCCCATGGTGGCAATGGTCAGGCCGAGGATTGCGATGGCCGGGGTGGTGGCGAAGTTCACCGCGATCACCAGGCCGATAGCCCCCATCAGCATCGGCACCACCAAGTGCCAGCGACGCTCCTTGCGCAAGTCGGCGGAGCGACCCACCAGCAACATGAACACGGCTGCCAGCAAGTACGGGATCGCACTCAGCCAGCCGATCACCAGGTTATCGCTGAACCCCAGGTTCTTGATGATCGACGGCAACCAGAAGTTGATGGCATACACGCCGCTCTGGATGCAGAAGTAGATCAGGCCGAATGCCCAGATGGCCGGGTTCTTGAACACTTCGGCCAGGGAGTCCGTGGTTGTCTTGGGCTTGTTGGCCAAATCAGTCGCCTGGTCGGCCTCCAGCACGGCGCGTTCGTGGGGCTTAAGCCACTTGGCGTTGGCGAAGCTGTCGCTGAGCAGGAAGTAGGCGAGGGCGCCCAGCACGACGGTGGGGATGCCTTGCAGCAGGAACATCCACTGCCAGCCCGCGAGGCCACCTTGGCCGGCGGCAAAATGGTTGAGGATCCAGCCGGAGAACGGGCTGCCAAGCAAACCCGAGACCGGGATCGCCGACATGAACAGCGCCATGATCCGCCCACGGCGGAAGGTCGGGAACCATTGCGAGAGGTACAGCACCACGCCGGGGAAGAAGCCCGCTTCCGCGGCACCGGTAAACAGACGCAAGGTGTAGAAGTGCGTCGGGGTGGTGACGAACAGCAGGCAGGTGGAGAGTGTGCCCCAGACGATCATCATCAACGCAATCCAGCGCCGTGGACCGAATTTGGTCAACGCCAGGTTGCTCGGTACGCCGCACAGCACGTAGCCGATGAAGAAGATCCCGGCGCCGAGGCCGTACACGGTTTCGCTGAATTTCAACGCATCGAGCATCTGCAATTTGGCAAAGCCAACGTTTACCCGGTCAAGGTAGTTGAACAGATAGCAGATGAAAATGAAGGGGATCAGGCGCAGGGTGATGCGCTTGTAGATGGCGTTTTTATCGTCATCGGTGGCCAGTGGGGTCGTGGCGCTCTGTGACATGGCAGTCTCTCTTTATTATGATTTTTCGCGATGCGAGGGTAACGTTGATCGCCCACTGAGTCTCGGCCACCTGGCAGGCCGCTGTCTTTGTGCTTGCGCACAGCGAACCCTGCTTTGCGCTGTGCCTGTGAACAACCCCGCTTCTAAGGAATTAGCCCCATGTTTGAGCTGGATCATGACCTGGCGCAGGATATTGTCGATCGAACCATGGCGATCCTGCCCTACAACGTCAATGTCATGGACAGCCAAGGCCTGATTCTCGGCAGCGGCGAACCCGAGCGCATCAACACCCGCCATGAAGGCGCCCAACTCGTGCTCGCCAATGGCCGCGTGGTGGAAATCGACGGCCAGACCGCCAAGCACCTCAAGGGCGTGCAGCCAGGCATCAACCTGCCGTTGTTGCATGATGGGCGCCTGATCGGTGTTCTCGGCATCACCGGCGAACCGGAAGGCCTGCGCACCTACGCCGAACTGGTACGCATGACTGCCGAAATGCTGGTCAGCCACCGCCACCAACAGGCCGAGCAACAATGGCGGCGCCAGCGCTGTGATGACCTGCTGGCCTTGCTCCTGGCGGAAACCGGCGACTCGCCGCGCCTGGTGGACGAGGCCCAGCAACTGGGGCTCAAGCCGCAACTGCCGCGCACGCCATACTTGTTCGAACTGGGCGCAGGTCAATCGGCGGAAGCCCTGAGTACCTGGCTGACCTCGCGTTATCCGGACAGCTGGTGTGTCAGCTCGGCGCAATTCTCACTGCTGTGGTGCCGGCCGGCGGCAGTGCAGGTCGACAACCCGCGCTTGCTGGAAAAGCTCGATGCCCTCGGCTGGAACGTCCTGCGCGTGGCCGTTGGCGGGCAGGCGGACGGGCTGGCGGGGTTGCGTCGCTGCTATCGACGCGTCGGGGATCTGCTGGCCTATGGTCGCGATGTGCTACCGCAGTCGCGCCTGCTGACCCTTAACCGCTATCGCCTGCCGGTGATGCTCTGGCGCCATCGCAACGACGATGCGCTCGACGAGCTGCTCAACCCTCTGCGCAAAGTGCTCGCCAAGGACAGCAACGGCCAACTGCTGGCCACGTTGCGCAGTTGGTGCGAACACGACGGGCAAAGCCAGGCGTGTGCCGATGCGCTGGGTATTCACCGCAACAGCCTGCGTTACCGTATGGAGCGCATTGCCGAACTCAGTGGCGTCGACCCATTGACCCTGGACGGCATGCTTGCTCTCTACCTGGGTGTACAGCTGTTGCCCCAGGCTTTGTCGGAATGAACAACAAAGCGCCGCCGTACTTGTGCATCGGACCGGCGTCAGTAGCCCTGCCAACTGGCAGCATGGGCGTTATAAAAACCGGAGAAAGCCCATGAAAATCATCATCGCCCCCGACTCGTTCAAGGACAGCCTGAGTGCCGAAGGCGTCGCCCAGGCCATCGCGGCCGGGTTGTCCGAAGTCTGGCCGCAAGCACAGTTGATCCAGTGCCCGATGGCGGATGGGGGTGAAGGCACGGTGGACGCGGTGCTGGCCGCCTGCAAGGGTGAGCTGCGGCGTCAGCAGGTGAGAGGTCCGTTGGGTGGCACGGTTGAGGCGCGCTGGGGCTGGTTGGCCGACAGCCACACCGCCATCATCGAAATGGCCGAAGCCAGCGGCCTGCAACTGGTACCGCCGGGCCAGCGCGATGCGTGCACCAGCACCACCTACGGCACCGGCGAACTGATCCGCGCGGCCTTGGACCTCGGCGCCGAGCGCATCATCCTGGCCATCGGCGGCAGCGCTACCAATGACGCTGGCGCGGGCGCAATGCAGGCCCTGGGCGCGCAGCTGTTCGACGCGGAGGCGCAAACCCTGCCACCGGGTGGCCTGGCCTTGTCACGTCTGGCGCATATCAGCCTTGAAAACCTCGACCCACGCCTGGCACAGGTGCGCTTTGAAATCGCCGCCGACGTGAACAATCCCCTGTGCGGCCCCCACGGGGCCTCCGCTATTTTTGGCCCGCAAAAAGGCGCCAGCCCCGTGCATGTCCAACAGTTGGATGCGGCCCTCGGTCACTTCGCCGATCACTGTGCCAGGGTGCTGCCCAAGGATGTGCGCGACGAACCCGGCAGCGGTGCGGCCGGTGGCTTGGGTTTCGCTGCCAAGGCCTTTCTGGGCGCGCAGTTCCGTGCGGGTGTGGAAGTGGTGGCCGAGCTGGTAGGTCTGGAGGACGCCGTACGGGGTGCCGACCTCGTCATTACGGGCGAAGGGCGTTTCGATGCCCAGACCCTGCGCGGCAAAACCCCCTTTGGTGTGGCCCGTATCGCCGGCCAGCACAACGTGCCGGTCATTGTGATTGCCGGCACGCTGGGCGAGGGTTATGAACAGATGTATGCCCATGGTGTAGCGGCTGCTTTTGCCTTGCCTGCGGGGCCGATGAGCCTGGAACAAGCGTGCAGCGAGGCGCCGCGCCTGCTTCGTGAGCGGGCCTCGGATATAGCGCGGGTGTGGCGATTGGCATCGTCCAAGGGCTAGTGAGTGACCCCGATTGCGAGGTGGTCGATCCACTGTTTCTGAAACGCCAGCAACGCGGCCTTGGGCTGCTGCAGCTCGACCAGTGCGAGCATCGGATCGTCCACCGCGGTGCGCACACCCGACAACTCTTCCAGCGTCGCCAACCCGCAAAACGGTACGTAGGCTTCGCTGTAGCCGCCTTCGTGCACCAGCACCAGACGCCCCTGGCACAGGCGTTCGGCAGCCTGGCGCACGCAGCGAGTCATCAGGCGGAAGGATTCGCTGTGCAGCAACATGCGCGCGAGCGGGTCGACGGCGTTGGCGTCATAGCCGCAGGCGACAATGATCAGCTCCGGCTGGAAACGCTCCAATGCCGGCACCACGATCCGGTTCATCGCATGCAGGTAGGCGTCGTGACCACTTCCCGGTGGCAAGGGGATATTGATGTTCGCCCCCAGCCCTGCGCCACGGCCACGTTCCTGCTCGCCGCTGTAACCGGGGGGATAACAGCCGTCCTGATGCAGCGAAATCGTCAGCACATCCGCGCGCGCCTCGAAGATCGATTGTGTGCCGTTGCCATGGTGCACATCCCAGTCGATCACCGCGACCTTGCCCAGCCCATTGCGCACCTTGGCGGCTTCGATCGCGATGGCGATGTTGGCCAGGAAGCAGAACCCCATGGCGCTGTCCGCCAGGCAGTGATGCCCCGGCGGTCGTGACAATGAGTAGGCGTTATCTGCCAGGCCCTTGAGCACGGCGTCGACGGCAGCCATCGTCAGGCCGGCCGAAAGTCGGGCGATTTCGTAGCTGCCCGGGCCTATCGGCGCCTGTAATCCCAGGTCGCCGCCACCGGCATCGCTCAGCGCCTTGAAACGCTGCAGGTATTCATGGCCGTGGACGCGCAGCAAATCGGCTTCGCTCGCTGGCGCAGCGCTGTGCATGTGCAGGTGATGGCCCAACCCGGAGACATCCAGCAGGCTTTTCATGCGCCGCTTGGTTTCGGGGGATTCGGCATGCCCGCTGCCGGCAGGTGGCTGTACCCAGCCGCCCACGGGCAAGGTCAATGCATGGGAGCTGGCGCTGTGCCAAAGGCTCATTTCATCAAAGAAAAACGCGGTGGTTCGGTTCATACAGGCTCCATTTCAACGACAGGTCCGGGACGGCTGGCAAGGATCATTGCCAACGACAGCAGCGTGATCACGGCGCCGCCCATCAACAGCACGGCAAAGCCGCCGCTGGCCTCGATGAGCCGACCCGCTATCGCCGGGCCGATGGCCAAGCCGCCGCCGATCATCAGGTTCGACGCGTTCATCAGCTTGCCGCTGTGATCGAGGTCGGCCAGGCAAGCAAGGATCAGCGGCAAGATGAAGGTCCAGGCGAACTTGAACAGCAGCGCCGCCAGGGCAAAGCGCACCAGGGTGGGTTGGCCCAGCAGGAGCAGCACCGCTGCCGCCATTAACGCGTAGCCTGCCAGCAGTAGCTGCTGACGCGGCAGACGGGAGCCGATCAGTGACGTGCACGCGGCGCCGGCGATTCCCATGACCGTCGCAATGGCCAATATCTCGCCGCTGTGCTGTGGGGAAATCCCGGCAGTGGCGCCCAGGGCGCCGATAAACGTCCAGACTCCACCCAGGCTGATGTAAAAGGCCAGGACCGCACCGACACCCAGTAGGGCTTTGCGTCGTGTGCCAGCAGCGGCCGTCCCGATTGCTTGTGGCGCTGCATGGGCACAAGGAAAGCCGCGTGCCAGCGGCAGCAACAGCGCCATCAACCCTGCCAGGATCAGGTAGCAACTCTGCAGTCCATAACGTTCGAATAAACCCGGTAGTACCGCCAGGCCGACGGCGCCAACGACCAGCTGCCCGACCACCCATAACCCGTAGACACGGCTGGGGTTGGCGGTGGTGGCTGCGCTCGCCAGGCAGATGATCATCAACGAACCGCCCGCCAAGGCACTGACCAAGCGCAGGACCAGCAACTGGGTATAGGTGTCGGCAAGCGTCGACATCAGGTTGGCCGCAATGAACAGCACGGCTGCGGCCAAGGCTGCCACTCGCCAGTTCACGCACCGCAGCCACCAGAAGGCGGGCAGGGTCGCCAGGCTCATCGCGCCCAGTTCGACGGAAAACAAGTCGCCGATCTGTGCCGGGCTCAATTGCCATTGGGCGGCCAACTGCGCCGCCACGGCAGGCGCAGTCATCAAAATGGTCGGGGTGATCGCGGCAAACAGCACGATGGCCGCCAGCCGCTGCCAGGGTGTAGGGGACGAGTTGTGCATGATCAAGCTCCAGGACAGAGGTCAGAACACATGGACCAGGCGCAACAACGCGTCGGTTCCTGCATAACCGTTGGCGGTGGCGACGTTTTGCGAGAGGCTGAACATCACTTGGTTCTGCTTATCGAGCCAATGCCCGACCTCGAACCCGACCTGGGTGTAGCGCTTGCGGGTGTCGTCGATCGACCGATTGTCGATGCGCAGTGCGCCACCCGTGGCCTGGATCAGGCGCAGGGCACCGTAGGTGGCGGGCGTGAAATCGTAGGAAGCGAAGGCTTGCAGGCGGTACAACGGGTCTTGCTTGAGCTCGCTGCCCAGGTAGTCGTCATTCTTGCCGTACAGCTGGGCTTCGAGATTGGCTTCCAGTACCCACTTCTCACCGATGCCACGGGTGTAGTTGTAGACAAAGGTTGCGCCCCAGCGATTGGCGCCGGGGGACACATCCGGCTGCGTGCGGTGGTATTCGCCCAGCGGCAGCGTGATCAGGGTTAACAGGCCGCTGTAGGTGCGCGACGTCGGATCGTTGATGAAAAACAGCGTGCCACCCAACTGCGGGTCACCGAACCCGCTTTCATCGGTGCGCCGGCTGGCCCCTGGCAACCGAGCATCGATATCGGCGAACGGCAGGATAAATTGCGGGGTGCAGAGCGTGCCGCACGCGTCGGTGAAATAGACCTGGCGGTAGGCAATGGCATTGACCTTGAGGTCGGCCTTGCCAGTGCTGTCGGCCGGGCCACGGAAGTCTTGGGCGCGAGTGCCAGGCAGGTACAACACGCCAAGGCTGGTGCCGGATGGTGCGCTGAAAAAATCGCGCGCGTTAAGATCGGCTGCCTGACTGTCCAGGCACAGCAGCGTGCCCCCCAGCAGCAGCGGTAGATGACGCAGATGGGTGTGAGTCATGGCAAGGCATCTCGTGTGATGGCGGCGTGCAGCGATCGGCTGAAAACGGGCAACAGTCGCCCGTGACCGTCAAAGCGACGGTGTGAGAACCCGTAGGAAAAGTGCTGCGGATCAGTCGGGCGGGGCGTGCATCAGGTGTGCGATGTGCGCTTTGTCCTTGACCCCGAGCTTGCTGTAGATGGCGCGGATGTGATGGCGCACCGTATTGGGCGACAAGCCCAGGTCGCGGGCGACTTCCTTGTACGTCTTGCCCTCGCCAAAGCCTTGGGCAACGTCGTTTTCCCGCGGGCTGAGCTGGGGCAGCACCCGGTGGCCCCGTGCGGCCAGCAGCAATTGATCGCCCACCCCCCAGACCTGGAGATGGATGTGCTTGCCTTCATACCCGCGTTCATCCACCGGCACGGGTAGCGTCGGGCCATTCCAGCCTGGCCATTCACTGAGCAACAAATCGACGAAACCGCGCTCGGCGCACTGCAACACCCCCCGCGCGTCGCAGACCGCCAGCGCAAGGTTTCGCGGGTTGCTAAGGGTTTCACGCATGGCCACCAGCGTACGGATCTGGTTCGCTGACACGGCCGCCACCAGATGCAGCATCAGATTATCGAGCAGAAGGCAATCTTGCGCGGTAAACCCCGGGGCCCCGGGCTTGCGGTACAGGGTCAAGTGATCACTGAGGCAGGTGTGTGGGGCGATATGGATCACGCACAACAACTGGCCGATCCCGTAGCGTTCTCCCAGCCAATTCAAGCCTGCACCGCTGCCGGGGTCGCGCATGTCAATGATCACAGCCTGACCGGGCGTAGCATGGGAGCGGCCGAAGGTCACATCCAGATGGCGGATCGACTGCCAGTCGGTCAGGTAACCCGGTGGCAGCTGGTACAGGCAGCTGCTGTGTTCTTCCGGCAGATTATCGATCACCGCAGAGCGCCCCCACCAGGCGCAGTCGAAAGCCAGTAACTGGCTGATCCGCGCCAGGGCTTGTGGCTGGAAATGCTCGATCTCCTGGTGCTGGGCCAGTCGCTGCAGATCCAGGACCAGCGTGCTGAAGGCCTGCAACAGACCTGTGGGTTCAAGACGGCTCATGAGCGTTCCTCTGTGGGGCTTTCTTATTGTTCTGGTCACAGGGTGAGAGGCCGGTAGCAGGGCCCGGCCCAAGTATCGTTGCAGGAAAGGATGGCCGCTATCGTTCAGATGCAGGATGCGGCCGATTGATATGTGGGACGTTTCCGTGGTCGTCAGCGCAGCGCTTTTCCCCCTAAACTGCTCGGCCACGTGTCTTTCAAAGGATGAAACACAATGCACACACCTGAACCTCATATCGTGATCCAGCGCTTCACCGAGGCCCACCTTGAGGGCGTCGCCGCGCTCTATAACGAACCGGCCGTGTGCCGTCAGGTGCTGCAAATGCCTTTCCAGTCGGTCGAGGCGTGGCGTAACAAGCTGGTACAGGACAACGAGCGGCGGCTGCAGCTGGTGGCCGTGCACGGTGGTGAAGTGATCGGCCAGCTTGGCTTGGAACAATACCTGCGGGTACGCCGAGCCCACGTCGGTTCATTCGGCATGGGCGTGGCGACGGCGTGGCAGGGCAAAGGGGTCGGCTCGCGCCTGCTGACGGCCGCGCTGGACGTGGCCGACAACTGGATGAACCTGCGCCGAGTGGAACTCACGGTGTACGCCGACAACGACGCGGCCCAGGCGCTGTACCGCAAATTCGGCTTTGAGGTCGAAGGCGTGTTGCGCGATTACGCCCTGCGTGACGGCCAATTTGTCGACACCGTGAGCATGGCGCGCCTGCGCACCTCGGTTTAATCCAGGGCAAACGCCACCGCAGCCTGCGCATGCAGCTCGGTGGTGTCCAGCAGCGGCAGGTCGCTGTGCTCGGGCTTGATCAACAGGCTGATTTCCGTGCAACCGAGGATGATCGCCTGGGCGCCGCGTGCGGCCAGGGACTCGATGACACCTTGGTAAACCTGGCGTGACGCATCGCTGATCACGCCGACACACAACTCTTCATAGATGATCCGGTGCACGGCCTGTCGCTCATCCGCCTCGGGCACCAGCACGGTCAGGCCCTGGGCCGTCAGCCGTGATTTGAGAAAGTCCTGCTCCATGGTAAACGCGGTGCCAAGCAGGCCGACGGTCAGCGTGCCGGCCTTCACGGCCGCCGCACCCGCCGCATCAGCGATGTGCAGAAAGGGGATCGACACCGCTGCTTCAATGCGCGGCGCGACCAAATGCATGGTGTTGGTACACAGCACCACACACTCGGCCCCGCCAGCTTGCAGACGGCGCGCGGCATCTTCGAGGATCAGTGCAGTGTCATCCCAGCGGCCGGCGTGCTGAGCCTGTTCCACCGGGCCGAAATCCACGCTGTACATCAACAGTTGCGCCGAGCGCAGCGGCCCGAGCTGGTCGCGCACGCGCTGGTTGATGATGCGGTAATACTCGGCGCTGGACTCCCAGCTCATGCCGCCGATAAGGCCGATGGTGCGCATGCGATGTTCCTCACTCGGAAAGTCGCCTCACCTTACCCATCGGCCGGCAATTAGTCATACGCAGTTGGCCGCGAAATGACCGGTGCAGTTTTACATGTCCAGGTTAACCCAGCCCGGCTTGGCTTCCTCTGGCGCCACCGCGTTGATGGGCTTGCCGGTCGCCAGCTCCACGCGCCGCGCCACCTCAGGATCATCGGCAAAGGGCATCAAGCTGGCATCGTCCAGGCTCTTCTGCGACTGACCGCGCAAGCAGTACTCCACCGCGCCATACAGGCACACCACCATCAGCAGGCCCCACATCTCAGGCGATCCGCGCATCAAGCTGCGCCATGTTCACGTCAGCGACCCGCACGGTACGCCACGTGTTGTAGGCCATCAGCACCATCCCGGTGAGGAAGAACACACCACCGGCAAATCGCACCACAAACCCCGGATGGCTGGCCTGCAAGGCTTCGACAAAGGAGTAGGTGAGGGTGCCGTCATCGTTGACCGCTCGCCACATCAAGCCCTGGGTAATCCCGTTGACCCACATCGAAGCGATGTACAGCACGGTGCCGATGGTCGCGAGCCAGAAGTGCAGGTTGATCAGGGACACACTGTGCATCTGCTCGCGCCCGAACACTTTGGGGATCATGTGGTACAGCGAACCAAAGGTAATCATCGCGACCCACCCCAGGGCCCCGGCGTGTACGTGGCCGATGGTCCAATCGGTGTAGTGGGAGAGGGCATTGACGGTCTTGATCGCCATCATCGGCCCCTCGAACGTCGACATGCCGTAGAACGCCAGGGACAGCACCAGGAAGCGCAGGATCGGGTCGGTGCGCAATTTATGCCAGGCGCCGGACAAGGTCATCATGCCGTTGATCATCCCGCCCCAACTCGGCGCCAGCAAAATCAGTGACATGGCCATGCCCAACGACTGCGCCCAATCCGGCAAGGCGGTGTAGTGCAGGTGATGGGGGCCGGCCCAGATGTACAGGGTGATCAACGCCCAGAAGTGCACGATGGACAGGCGATAGGAATACACCGGACGTCCGACTTGTTTCGGCACGAAGTAATACATCATCCCCAAAAAACCGGTGGTCAAGAAAAAACCTACAGCGTTATGCCCGTACCACCACTGCACCATGGCATCGGTGGCCCCGGAATACACCGGGTACGACTTGAACCAATCCACCGGGATCGCTAAGTGGTTGACCACATGCAACATGGCGATCACCAGGATAAATGCGCCGAAAAACCAGTTACCCACGTAGATATGCCGGGTCTTGCGCCGCACCACGGTGGTAAAGAACACGATGGCATAGGCCACCCACACCACCGCCATCCACACCGCTCCAGAGAACTCGATCTCGGCGTATTCCTTGGTGGTGGTGTAGCCCAGCGGCAAGCTGATCAGCATGATCACGATCACCGACTGCCAGCCCCAGAAGGTGAACGCTGCGAGCCTGTCCGAGAACAATCGCACCTGGCAGGTGCGCTGCACCGCGTAATAGCTGGCGGCAAACTGCGCGCTACCGGCAAAACCGAAAATCACCAGGCTGGTGTGCAAGGGCCGCAAGCGGCCGAAGGTGGTCCAGGGCAAGTCCAGGTTCATCTCCGGCCACACCAGTTGCGAGGCGATCCACACGCCCATGGCCATGCCCACCACGCCCCAGACGATAGTGGCGATAACGAATTGACGGACGACTTTGTAGTTATAGGCCTGCCCGATTGTTGCTGTGCTCATGCTCAGTCCTCCCACGGTTCCAAGTGGCGGCACTGTAGGAAGCGGGGGCAAAACAAAACAGGCTCAGAAAAACCTCATTGTTGCGGATCAGTTTTAAGCCGTACGTTCAGCGGCCGCATCTGCCATGATCGGGCTTCGCAATCCGGCTCACCCAAGGAAATCTGCAATGGACGATGTACAGCAACTGGGCGAGATGCTTCGTCATTACGCCGACAGCGAAGCGCACAAAAAACAGCAATTTGACGTGCAGTCAGCCCGTTGGGCGCAAAAGCTCGATGAGTTGTTCGGCCAGATCGAGCAGTGGCTTGAGCCGGTAAAGACGGTCGGGTTGCTGGAGGTACACCGTGAAGCCTATGTTGCCAGCGGCCCCAGCGTGCCGGTGGATACGTCGACGTTCAAGACCGAGAAACTGACGGTGCAGATCACCGGCAAACCGGTGGAGTTCGTGCCCGATGTGATGGGGGTGGGTGGGTTGATCTCCGTGTCGGTCATGGGCTTGACCGCCGCGCGCCACGGCAGCGTTTCGTTGGTGTTGCCGGCGGACAAAAATGATTGGCTGTGGAAGAAGACCAATGGCCTGAAAGACCCGGACACCTTTGGCTTCGACGCGAATTTCCTCGCGTCGCAGTTGCAGAGCCTGATTCCACGCGAGAGGGCCTGAACATCTGGCGGTCGGCACAGGGTTATTTTCCCAGGATTAGCTATACCTAGAGCTCACCAATCCAGCGCCGACCGCCAGGGAGTTCACCGATGAAACTAACGCTATTGATCAGCACGCTGTGCATCACTTCGCTCGCACTGGCGGGTTGTGCCAGCAAAATCACGCAACCGGATGAATACTCCGGTTTTCTCTCGGACTACAGCCAGCTGAAAGAAGCCAAGTCGCCGTCTGGCGCTGAAGTGATGCGCTGGGTCGATCCGCAATTGGATTTAAACCGCTATAGCGCTGTGTATATCGAGCCAACGCAGTTTTACCCCAAGCCCCAGGCAACGGCAAAAATTCCGGACAGCACCTTGCGCGGTATCAACAATTACTTCAACCAGGCGCTCAAACGTGAGCTGGTCAAGTCGCTGCCCCTGGCCGAGGGCCCCGGTCCGGGTGTGATCGTAGTACGAGCGGCCATTACTGCGGTCAGCAGCAAGACCGAGGGGCTCAAACCCTATGAGTTTGTACCGGTCGCACTGGTCGCTGCCGCAGTCAGTACGGGTACTGGCATCCGTGACCAGGAAACCACCCTGGGCACCGAAGCGCAGTTTCTCGACGGTGCCAGCGGCAAGGTGCTCGCCCAGGTGGTGCGCAAAGGCACCGGTAAGCCGCTGGCTAATGATTCGCAGGTGATGAAAGCCGAGGATGTGAAAGGCGTGATCGATGGCTGGGCGTCAGATCTGCACCAGTCCTACCTCAAGTTGAAAAAACACTGAGCCCCGTGCTGGCCGGCGTGTTGGGGCAACCACCGCCGGCCAGGCAGCCCTACTTGAGCGGCGTCAGAGGCGGTAGCTTCCACTGGCCGTTACCCACTTCCGGCTTGGGCAGGTAAATGCGCAGTACGGCATAGAAGGGCGCAGGCGGCGCTGGCAACCAGTTGCTCTGTTCAGCCTTGGGCGGCTCGTGGTGCTGCAATGCCAGGGTCAGCCCACCGTCGGCGTCGCGCTTGAGGTCAGGCAACATCCGCGAATTGATCAGGTAGCGTTTTTTGTGGTTGGGCACCAGTTGCCCGGTTTTGGCGTCGTAAATGGTCAGTGACCAGAAAGCATCCGCCGGTGGCAGTTGGTCTTTGGCAAAGTGGACGGTGTAGCTGTGACGTGCGCCGTTGGCCGGTTTGCCTTCGCTGTCGACCGAGTAGGTCACGTAGGCCACTTCGTCTGCCGAGTTGCCGAACAGGCGCAGGTTGGCCCCGGCGTATCGATACAGGTAATTGTTTTTCAGGCGGTCACGGCTGCCATGCAGTTCGCCGCTGGTTACTTGATGAGTATCGATCTTGTCTTTCTTGAATGCCGCAAATTCGGCCTTGGCGTCGGCTATGCCTTCTTCCAGGGCTTTGCGTTGTTCCGCGTTCAATTGGCTCAGCTTGAACGGGGCACCCGGCGCGATGCCTATCTTGGCAAAGCGAGCCAACACGTCTTTCTCGCTGTCCTGAGGCTTGGCGTAGGCCAGCATGAAGTTCAGGTAGCGAAACAGCTGTGGGCTGTCTGTCATGGCGGCCGTGGGCTTGGGCCATTCGATTTTAGCCACCTTGTCCGGCGCCGGTTGTTTCACATAGCCGCTCAGCGGCTGCACCTTGTAGCCATTCTGGATCTGCTTGACTTTGGCCACGTCTTTTTCATCAAACAACTGCGTGCGGTAGAGCGCATACACCAGGTTGCTTTCGCTGTAGATCACCCGGTCTACGTCCACTGGCTGCTGGCCCTTCCAGTCAGGCCCCGCGACCATGTAGTGGCCGCCATTGTTGCCGGTACTGCGAGTGCCCAGGTAGGCGATGTTCTGGCTGTAAAGATCGATCAACTGCACTGAGTAATAACGATCGTCCTCGATCCGCGGCAACGTGAGCACCAACGGCTCCCTGCGCAGATCCATCCAGACGAAGGAGTAGGGCGTGTCGGGGTTGGGTTTGAATTGCGAAGTGTCTTTAGGCCCCGGCACCTGAGCGGAATGCCCCATGCGGTTAATCGGCGTCTTGAAGCGCGTGCCGCCTTGGTCAACGGCCTGGGTGTAGAGCGTCTTGTACATCTCAACGACCGGATAGCCATATAGATAGGCTTCCTTGGCGATTGCCCGGGCTTCGCCTGGGGTGGCGGTGAAGTCGGCCCAGACGCCGTTGCTCATGAGTATCGAGAGGCTCGCCAACAGCAGGCGCGTCGGTTTTCCAATCATGTTGTTACGTCCTTCCTGAGTGCATTTTGAAGAATAAGGATGAATGGCGCGGGCAGGCGCTGAGTGTCCGGTTTTACGGGCCGAAGGTCACGTTAATCTATGGACGCCTGACGTAAAAATGCCGCCCATGGGGACGGCACTCACAAACCGGTATTAAAGCGCCTACAGCATCGATTTGACTTTGTCGCGTAACTGATCGATCGAGAACGGTTTGGCGATCACTTGCATGCCGTCCGGCACGTCGATGTTCTCGGCATATCCGCTGGCAAACAGGATGGGCAGAGCAGGGCGCAATTCGCGCACCTTGGCCGCCAGTTGCTTTCCGTCCATGTCCGGCAGGCCCACGTCGGTCATCATCAGGTCAATTACCTGCCCGGTGTTTTGCACCACTGCCAGCGCCTCTTTAGCATCGGCAGCCTCCAAGACACTGAATTCCAACTCCTCCAGAACATCGACGATGAGCATGCGCACGATGGCATCGTCTTCGACGACAAGGATGGTGGAAGGGGGTGTGGACATAATATGGAATTCCCAAAAAAGGCGAGGGTTTACACGCGGCCGTTTTGATAGGCCTCTTCCTTGAGTAAGCGCGCACTTATGACAAGTTCCCGCTGGCCGTAAAAACAATGCGATAGAAAAGACCAGAGAGAATAGCCTGTTCCTTTGTAGGAATCTGTACAAAACCGTTCTAGAAAAATGGTCTTGCTTGCGACTTTGGGGCAAACTCCCGGTTTTTCCGTATTTGGCCAAGGCATGCCCATGACTCCCGCGTCGTCCGTCGATGAACAGAGCTTTCGTACCCTCCTCAGCCGAAACGTGGCACTGCCCTTGGGTGTGGGCGTGCTCAGCGCGGTGTTTTTCGTCGTCTTGATCACCTATCTGTTGTCGGTGATCCAGTGGGTGGAGCACACCGACCGGGTCATCAATAACCTCAATGAGTCGTCCAAGCTGACGGTCGACCTGGAGACCGGCATGCGCGGTTTCCTGATCACCGGCGACGAGCATTTCCTTGACCCTTATGAAGTCGCCAAGCCGCGCATCATTGCGGACCTGCGCAACCTGCAGGAGCTGGTGGCGGACAATCCGCAGCAGGTGGACCGCCTCAAGCGCCTCGAAGCCCTGCAATACGAGTGGAACAAATACGCCCAGTCGATGATTGATATGCAGCGCGAGAGCGGTGACTACCGCAGCGCAGTCAAGGCCGGCCGTGGCAAGCGCCTGACCGACGAGATCCGCAAGGAATACGATGACGCGGTGGCGATGGAGCAGCAGTTCCGCATCTCCCGCAATGAAGAAGTCACTCGCACTACCGTGATCAGCGTCACTCTGTATCTGGTATTTGTGCTGGGCCTAAGTGGTTTCCTGGCGTATATCGGTCGGAAGAATTTAGTTTCATTATCAGACAGTTACAGCGCAAACCTCGCGTCACAACAGAAGATAGCACGCCGCCTTGAGCGACAGGCCTGGCTGCGTAATGGCCAGACTGAACTGGCCGAACAAGTGCTCGGCCAACTCACATTGAACATGCTCGGCCGCAATATCCTGCAATTCTTTGCCCAGTACATGGGCTCGGCTGTCGCGGCGCTGTATGTACGTGAAGAGCATGGTGGCCTCAAGCGTATCGCCACCTATGGCTTCTCCCGAGAGCAGGAGCAAAAGGAACAGTCGATCTATAGCGACGAAGGCATCGTAGGGCAGGCAGCCCAGCTGGACCGCCTGATTCGCCTGGACGACGTGCCGGTGGACTACTTCAAAGTCAGCTCCGGCCTGGGCGAAGGTTCGACCCGCAGCGTGCTGGTGATGCCGACCAGCGACGATGACCGCGTTAACGGCGTGGTCGAGTTGGGCTTCCTGCGCCCCCTGGAAGAGCGTGACGTCGAGCTGCTGGAACTGATCGCCGGAAATATCGGCACCTCCATCGAGGCCGCGCGCTATCGCCAGCGCCTGCAGGAAGTGCTGGCCGAGACCCAGCAGCTCAACGAAGAGCTGCAAGTGCAACAGGAAGAGCTCAAGACCGCCAACGAAGAGCTGGAAGAACAGTCCCGCATCCTCAAGGAATCCCAGGCCCACCTGGAAACCCAGCAGGCTGAATTGGAGCAGACCAACGAGCAACTCGCCGAGCAGACCGAAACCCTGGCCGAACAACGCGACGCCATGGACCGCAAGAACGTTGAGCTGAACAAGGCTCAACTTGAGCTGGAAGACCGCGCCGAAGAACTGGAGCGCTCCAGCAAGTACAAGTCCGAATTCCTGGCCAACATGTCCCATGAACTGCGCACGCCGCTGAACAGCTCGCTGATCCTGGCCAAATTGCTGGCGGAGAACCCCCAGGAAAACCTCAGCGCCGAACAGGTCAAGTTCGCCGAATCGATCTATTCCGCCGGCAATGACCTGCTCAACCTGATCAATGACATCCTCGATATTTCCAAGGTCGAAGCCGGCAAGCTCGAAGTGCTCCCGGAAAACGCCAGCGTGGCACGCTTGGTGGACGGCCTGCGGGGAATGTTTGAACCGTTGGCGGCCGATCGCAAGCTAGGGTTCCAGGTGGACGTGCAGGAAGGTTCGCCGACCATGCTGTTCACCGACCGCCAGCGCCTGGAACAGATCCTCAAGAACCTGCTGTCCAACGCGATCAAGTTCACTGAACAGGGTGAGGTCAGCCTGTCAGTGTCCCGCGCGCCGGGGGAGGGCATTGCCTTCACGGTACGCGACTCCGGCATCGGCATTGCGCCGGACCAGCAGGAAAGCATCTTCGAAGCCTTCCGCCAGGCGGACGGCACCACCAACCGCCGCTATGGCGGCACCGGCCTGGGCCTGTCGATCTCCCGCGACCTGGCGACCCTGCTGGGTGGCTATATCAGCGTGAGCAGCGAACCAGGCAAGGGCAGTGTCTTCACCCTGGTAGTGCCGGAGCAGTACGTAGAACGCGAAGAAGACGCCGCGCCGATCGAGCAGCCCCGCCAAGTGGTGGTGGCGCCCGCTCCGGTTCCGACCCCTGTGAAGGTGTCCGCGTTGCCGGTAGCCGATGTTAGCCAGATCCCGCGTTTCGCCGACGACCGCGACAAGGCGCCGTTCGCCACGCGCTGTATCCTGGTGGTGGAGGATGAGCCAAACTTCGCGCGTATCCTCTTCGACCTGGCCCACGAGCTGGGCTACAACTGCCTGGTGGCGCATGGCGCCGATGAAGGCTACCGCCTGGCCGAAGAGTACATTCCCGACGCGATCTTGCTGGACATGCGCCTGCCTGACCATTCCGGGCTGACTGTGCTGCAACGTCTCAAGGAGCACGCCAACACCCGCCATATCCCGGTGCACGTGATTTCCGTGGAAGACCGCGTAGAAGCCGCCATGCACATGGGCGCCATTGGGTATGCCGTCAAACCCACCACCCGCGAAGAGCTCAAGGACGTGTTCGCGCGCCTGGAAGCCAAGCTCACCCAGAAGGTCAAGCGCGTGCTGCTGGTGGAAGATGACGACCTGCAACGCGACAGCATTGCCCGCCTGATCGGCGACGATGACATCGAGATCACCGACGTCGGGTACGCCCAGGCCGCCTTGGACCTGCTGCGCACCCATATCTACGACTGCATGATCATCGACCTCAAGCTGCCGGACATGCTCGGTAACGAGCTGCTCAAGCGTATGGCGACCGAGGACATCTGCTCATTCCCGCCGGTGATCGTCTACACCGGGCGCAACCTGACCCGCGATGAAGAAGCGGAGCTGCGCAAGTATTCGCGCTCGATCATCATCAAGGGTGCCCGCTCGCCAGAGCGCCTGCTGGATGAGGTCACACTCTTTCTGCACAAAGTCGAATCCCAGCTGTCTCATGACCGCCAAAAGATGCTCAAGACCGCGCGCAGCCGTGACAAGGTCTTCGAGGGGCGCAAGATCCTGCTGGTGGACGACGATGTGCGCAACATCTTCGCCCTGACCAGCGCCCTGGAGCACAAAGGCGCCGTGGTGGTGATCGGGCGTAACGGCCGTGAAGCCATCGACAAACTCAATGAAGTCGAGGACATCGACCTGGTGCTGATGGACGTGATGATGCCGGAAATGGATGGTTACGAGGCCACAGCCTTGATCCGCCAGGACCCGCGTTGGAAAAAACTGCCGATCATCGCGGTGACGGCCAAGGCCATGAAGGACGACCAGGAGCGCTGCCTGGCAGCAGGTTCCAATGACTACTTGGCCAAGCCGATCGATCTGGACCGTCTGTTCTCACTGATTCGCGTATGGCTACCGAAGATGGAACGCATTTAAGTGGAGCGAACTTTTTTGGAAAAAAGCAGCGATATTGAGCTGCGCCTGTTGATTGAGGCGATTTACCTCAAGTACAGCTACGACTTCCGCGATTACTCCGGGGCGTCGGTGAAGCGTCGCGTGGCTCACGCGCTGCGCCAGTTTGATTGTGCGACCATTTCCGCTTTGCAGGAGCGCGTGCTGCACGACCCGGCGGCGTTCATGCAGTTGTTGCAGTTCCTGACGATTCCGGTAAGCGAAATGTTTCGCGACCCGTCGCACTTCCTGGCGATCCGCCAGGAAGTGGTGCCGCTGCTCAAGACCTACCCGTCGATCAAGATCTGGATCGCCGGCTGCAGCACGGGCGAGGAGGTGTACTCGATGGCCATCCTGCTGCGCGAAGAAGGCTTGCTGGAACGCACGATCATTTACGCCACCGACATCAACCCGGCATCGCTGGATAAAGCCAAGCAGGGCATCTTTTCCCTGGAGAACGTACGCGCCTACACCGCCAACTATCAGCAGGCCGGCGGTCAACGTTCATTTGCCGACTACTACACCGCGGCCTACGATTACGCAATCTTCGATAAGACGCTGCGGGAGAATGTCACGTTTGCCGACCACAGCCTGGCAACCGATAGTGTATTCTCAGAAACCCAATTAATTTCGTGCCGCAACGTACTGATTTATTTCAATAAAAAGTTGCAGGATCGCGCGTTTGGATTGTTCCATGAGTCGCTGTGCCATCGCGGTTTCCTGGTGCTGGGCAGCAAGGAGACGCTGGATTTCTCCGTGTACGGCAAACAGTTCGAACCCTTGGTCAAACAGGAACGGATCTACCGGAAACTATGAATCAAGCGGCTGCCAGCCCGGCATCGGTCCGGGGCATAGAAGCGATCGTCATCGGCGCATCCGCCGGTGGCGTGGAGGCGTTGCTGACGATATTCGCCGAGCTGCCTGCCGATTTCGGCTTGCCGATCATCACCGTATTGCACTTGCCGGACGAGCGTCGCAGTCAATTGGCTGAGGTGTTCGACCGCCGCGTGGCCATGCCCGTGGTCGAAGCCCGCGACAAGGAAGTGATCAAGCCGGGCACCCTGTACTTTGCCGGACCCGGCTATCACCTGTCGGTGGAGCATGACCGCAGTTTGTCCTTGAGCCAGGAAGACCGTGTGCACCACTCACGGCCAGCCATTGATTACCTCTTCGAATCCGCCGCCGATGCCTATGGCAAGGGCCTGCTCGCCATTCTGTTGACCGGCGCCAACCATGACGGCGCCCGCGGCTTGGCCCACGTGAAGCAACACGGTGGAACTACAGTGGTGCAAGACCCCACTGAAGCACGCGTTGCCGTCATGCCTCGCGCAGCCCTGGCGCTGCACACACCCGACCACATTCTGACGCTGAGCCGCATTGGCTCATTGCTGGCTTCCCTGGAATATTCCCCATGTTAAGTACTGTCCAGGCCAAACTGCTGATCGTCGACGATCTGCCGGAAAACCTGCTGGCCCTGGAAGCGCTGATCAAGCGCGAGGACCGCCAGGTATTCAAGGCATTGAGCGCAGACGAGGCCTTGTCCCTGTTGCTGGAGCATGAGTTCGCCATGGCGATTCTCGATGTGCAAATGCCCGGCATGAACGGTTTCGAGTTGGCCGAACTGATGCGCGGAACCGAAAAGACCAAGAACATCCCGATTGTGTTTGTCAGCGCAGCCGGCCGTGAACTCAATTACGCGTTCAAAGGTTATGAAAGCGGTGCCGTGGATTTCCTGCACAAGCCGCTGGATATTCATGCGGTGAAGAGCAAGGTCAACGTGTTCGTCGACCTGTACCGCCAAAGCAAGGCGATGAAACTCCAGGTCGAGGCCCTGGAGCGCAGCCGTCGTGAGCAGGAGTTGTTGCTGACACGCCTGCAAGCCACTCAGGCGGAGCTTGAACAAGCCGTGCGCATGCGTGACGACTTCATGTCAATCGTCGCCCACGAAGTGCGTACGCCCCTCAACGGCCTGATCCTGGAGACCCAGCTGCGCAAGATGCACCTGGCCCGGGACAACGCCGCCGCGTTCACCCTAGACAAGATGCACGCCATGGTCGACCGCGATGAACGCCAGATCCAGAGCCTGATCCGCCTGATCGAAGACATGCTCGATGTGTCGCGCATCCGCACCGGAAAATTATCGATACGCCCAGCGCGTTTCGACCTGGCCCAGCTTGTCAGCAACCTGGTGGAGAACTTCGCGCCTCAGGTCGCAGCGGCTGACTCGTCCATGGCATTGGTTGCCGACGGCCCGGTAGAGGGCCATTGGGACGAATTCCGCATCGAGCAGGTGGTGACCAACCTACTGACCAACGCGCTGCGTTACGGCGCAAAAAGCCCGGTCGAGGTGCGCGTGTACAGCGAACATGGCGAAGCCCGGGTAGAGGTGCGCGACCATGGGATTGGCATCAGCGCAGAAAACCAGAAGCGTATTTTCCAACAGTTCGAGCGTGTGTCCGCCAACCAAGTGGCGGCGGGCCTGGGCCTTGGGCTGTTTATTTCCGAGCAGATCGTTGCAGCCCATGGTGGCACCATCGAGGTCGAGAGCCAGATAGGCGAGGGCGCCTTGTTCCGGGTATGCCTGCCGTTGCAGGCCTCGGCATGAATTCAATCGTCACCTCAACGCAACCTCTGCGTGACCCCATGGTCGTAATTGCAGCAACTGACCGGACTAAGGCTTCCCATGAGTGAAGATGCACAAGATGTCGTACTGATCGTCGAGGACGACGAATCCATTATGTTTGTGCTGGGTGAATACCTGGCGGGCCTGGGCTATCGGGTGTTGAAGGCGATCGATGGGGAGCAGGCCTTTGAAATTCTAGCGACCAAGCCGCACTTGGATTTGATGGTGACGGACTACCGTTTGCCGGGCGGGATTTCCGGCGTGCAGATCGCTGAGCCCGCGATCAAGCTGCGACCGGAATTGAAGGTGATTTTCATCAGCGGTTACCCGCAGGAAATCCTCGACTGCAACAGCCCCATCACGCGCAACGCGCCTATCTTGGCCAAGCCGTTTGACCTGGATACGTTGCAGGAACACATACAACGCTTGTTGGCGTGACACGTCCTTGTGGCAATCTGATTAACCGCGTTGAACGCGCCGCCGACGCCATTTACATACGCGTCGAACAGCGGCGCCTGGTGGGTCGATTCCGTTCCAATGCGAACACCCTCTCCGAATTGATCACGTTAAATCGTCGTACGCTGAAAGGTCAGCGTCTGCCTTCGCCCACAGCGGACACTGCTGCTGTCTTTGGCAGCGGGTAATCACGCTCGGATCATTTCCCGCACCTTCGCCGTAAGCAAATCGAAGGTAAACGGCTTGGTGATCAACTGCATTCCCGGGTCCAGGAACCCGCCCCGCACCGCCGCGTGTTCGGCATACCCTGTAATGAATAGCACCTTGAGGTCCGGACGGATCTGCCGGCCGATTTCCGCCAACTGGCGGCCGTTCATACCGGGCAGGCCGACATCGCTGATCATCAGGTCGATACGCTGGTCCGACTCGATGATCGGCACCGCCGTGTCGGCGTCACTGGCCTCAACGAAGGCATAGCCCAGTTCCTTGAGCACCGCACTCACCAGCACACGCACTGCGGGGTCGTCCTCGACAATCAGCACGGTTTCGCCGGCATTGGCAAACGGCGGCAGCGTCGGGTCAGCCGGCAGGTTTGCGGTGATTTCGCCGATAAAACGCGGCAAAAACAGGCTGACGGTGGTGCCTTTGCCCACTTCACTGTGGAGGGTGACGTGTCCGCGCGACTGGCGGGCAAAACCGTAGATCATCGACAACCCCAACCCCGTGCCCTGGCCAATCGGCTTGGTAGTAAAGAACGGATCGAACACCCGGCCCATCACGTTCTCGGGGATACCGCAGCCGGTGTCGCTGACGCTCAGTTCCACGTAGTCGCCCGGCGTCAACGTGCCATAGGCGGCAGTGAATACGTTGTCCAGATGGCGGTTGCTGGTTTCCACCAGCAATTGGCCACCGCCCGGCATGGCGTCTCGCGCATTGATCACCAGGTTGAGCAGGGCACTTTCCAGTTGGTTGGGGTCGGCTTCGGCGGTCCACAACTCACCGGTCAGGCGCATATCCAGCTTGATGCTTTCATTGATGCTGCGTTGCAGCAGTTCGCCCATGGAAACCACCAGTTGGTTGATCTCCACGGGTTTTGAGTCCAACGATTGCCGGCGGGAAAACGCCAGCAAGCGATGGGTGAGCCCTGCTGCACGATTGGCGGAGGTGACACCCAGGTCGATCAGGCTGTCGAGGTCGTCGAGCTTGCCTCGGGACACGCGCCTGCGCAGCAACTCCAGGCTGCCGATGATGCCCGTGAGCATGTTGTTGAAGTCGTGAGCAATGCCGCCGGTCAACTGCCCGACCGCTTCCATCTTTTGAGATTGGCGCAACGCTTCTTCGTTGTGGCGCAGTTGCGCTGTACGTTCCTCTACCTGTTGTTCGAGGGTTTCCAAGGTACGTTGCAGGCGCAACTCGCTTTCGCTCAGGTCGATCAGGCGATCGCGCGCTTCGTATTGTCTTCGCCGGCCGCGCAATGCAGTGCTGACCAGGCTGATCAGCGTCACCGGATGGAACGGACGTTCCAGGAATGTCACGTTGCCCAGTAGCCGGCTCAGGTGGCTCGAGCCATTCTGCTCGCTGCCGCCGTGATGGGTCATGAGGACGATGGGCAGGTCCGACCAGGCCGGTTGTCGATGCAGGTAGTCGAGCAACGGTGCCAGGTCAACGCCGCGCAAGGCTTCGGCAGCAATGATCAACAAGCCGCTGCCTTGTGCCAACGCCTCGCACAGGCTGTTCAAGTCGGTGGCGACGATACCGCTGTAGCCGGCCTCGTTGAGCATCATCAGTGCCAACGCGCCGTCGCGCCCCAAGGGCGCGAGGATGATCGCGCGTTCGGAGAGAGGAGAAAGGACCGTCACTAGCCCTCATCCTTGAGCAGGGGAGAACCGGCACCCATGTAAGTTGGAATACCGCGTAAAACCCCTTGAAAGTTGTTCAGCGGCTCACCGACCGTCATGCCGCGACTGCCGATGCGGTATTCGCGAATCGTCGACTCATGGGTGCCGGTGCGTTTCTTGATGATCGAAATGGCGCGGCGCACTTCGCCAATGGCTTCGAAATAGCGCAAAAGGATCACGGTGTCGGCCAGGTAGGTAATGTCCACGGGTGCCTGCATATCGCCCACCAGCCCGTGTTGGGCCACCGTCATGAAGGTGGCAGCGCCTCGGCGATTGAGGTACAGCAACAACTCGTGCATATGCAGGATCAGCGCGTTTTCTTCCGGCATTGCCGCCTGGTAACCGTTAATGCTGTCGATCACCACGGTCTTGATGCCCCGTTCGTCCACGCAACGACGTACACGGTGCGAAAACTCACCGGGGGTCAGTTCGGCGGCGTCTACTTGTTCAATGAACAAATTACCGGTCGCCTGTAAGGCGGCAAGGTCGATGCCCATGTTTTTCATGCGCTCGAACAATAGGCCCAACTCTTCATCAAAGATAAACAGCGCGGCCTTCTCGCCCCGCGCCACGGCGGCAGCGGCGAAGATCATCGAGATAAGCGATTTGCCAGTACCCGCAGGCCCCAGGATCAGGCTGCTGGAGCCGGTCTCGATCCCGCCGCCCAGCAACGCATCCAACTCGCGGATGCCGCTGGTGAGGGTCTGGCGGTTGTAGCCGCCACGGTGTTCGGCGGCCACCAGGCGCGGGAACACATGCAAACCGCCCTGCATGATGGTGAAGTCATGGAAGCCACCCCGGTATTTCTGGCCACGGTACTTCACCACGCGCACGCGGCGGCGTTCAGCGCCGTAGTTGGGGGTCAGTTCCTCCAGGCGGATCACGCCATGGGCGACGCTGTGCACGGTTTTATCGAGAGACTCGGTGGTCAGGTCGTCGAGCAGCAAGACAGTCGCGTCATAACGCACGAAGTAGTGTTTGATTGCCAGGATCTGCCGGCGGTAGCGCAAGGAGCTTTGCGCCAACAGACGGATCTCGGAGAGGCTGTCGACGACCACGCGGGTTGGCTTGACCCGCTCCACCACCTCGAAAATCTGTCGCGTCGCTTCGCCCAGTTCCAGGTCGGAGGAATACAGCAAGCTCTGCTGGTGATCGGCGTTGAGCAGACTCTCTGGCGGGGTCAGTTCGAAGATATGAATATTGTCATCGAGGTCCCAACCATGGGACGTGGCGCCCTGGCGCAACTCACGCTCGGTCTCGGACAGGGTGATATATAACGAGGTCTCACCGTTTTTCGCGCCGGCCTGCAAAAAATGTAGCGCAACGGTAGTCTTACCGGTACCCGGTTCGCCTTCCAGCAGGAACAGGTGGCTGCGCGACAGGCCGCCGGCAAGAATGTCGTCAAGACCTTCGATGCCGGTAGCGGCTTTTTCACTCAACAGCTCGTTGGATGTAGACAAGGAGTGCCCTCGGTCACGTTCAAATAGAGGCGCGCGCCGGCTCGGCGTGCGCCATATTCACTTGACCGTAGTGGCTTCTGGCGGTTCAACGTTTCGTAGAATTTGTGCAACAAGGGCCTGGGTTTACACGTGTTTAACCTGAACCTACAGACCTTGTTGCAGCGCGGGATCATCCGGATTCTGTTGCTCAAGCTGTGCGAGCAGAACCTGGACGTTCTGCAACTGGCCGCTTTCCTTCCAGTAATTGATCAGCAGCACCCGTGCCTTGCGATTGGCAGGGTGACGCTGGACGACTTCTTCCAGTTGCCGCTGGGCCGCCTCCAGTTCCTGCTGGGCATGCAGGGTGGTGGCGAGGTCGTAGCGATAATCCTGATTGTCCGGTTCCAACTCTACGGCTTTAGACAGACCGAGCAGGGCATAGGGCCTCTCGCCGTGGTGCAACAGCCACATGCCCAAGGCGTGCTGCAGGTAGGCCGACTCAGGGTGCGCCGCCAATTGGCGTGCCAATAACTGGCGGGACTCGTCGGTCTTGCCTTGTTTATCCAGTAACTCTATCTGCGCCACAACGGCTTGCAAGTTGTCCGGTTGCAAGCGCATGGCCTGCTCCAGGGCATTTTGCGCTTCCGGCAACAGAGCGCTGTGGATGTACAGGCGCGCCAGTTGAATCCAACCTTCTGCCGTTTCGGGCTGGGCCTTGAGCTTTTTCACGAACTCATCGAGGACCTGCTGCAATGGCCCGAAGTACAGACCCAGCGTGTCAGGTGACAGGCCCAGCAAGGCATTGGCGGCAGCAAATCGAACTGCTTGTTCGGGGTCGTCGAGCACCGGCCCGAGCAACAACGTGCGCTGGCCGGTCGGCACCAGGCCGACAATGCTGTGAATGGCCGCCTCGCGCACCAGGGGCGACTCGCTGGCCAGGTCTTTGTCCGCCAGCTTCAGGGCTTGCGGGCTGGGGTAGTTGGGCAGTTCTGCATGCAACGCAGCACGGCGCTCGGGGGACAGGTCCGGCCGGCCCAGTTGTTGGTACAACACGCGCGCTGCGCCAGGTTCGCCATTACGCGCCTGTTTCAGGGCCTTGGAGTAACCATGGGCAATGGTGGGCGGTACGGCCACCGGGGTGGCACGGGAGAAATACCAAGTGATCAGCACAATCAACAGCAGGGCGCACAGGCCGACGATGGAGTAACGGCGTGACTTTGACATGCAGGCGTCCGAAAGCGTGGGCAGCAAAGCCGTCAGCTTCGGTCAGACCACGGCAGGTGTCAAACCCGCATCAGGTCAACACGTATTCCACCGGTTCCAATGGCAGTGGCAGATCGGTTTCACCAAGGGCGGCCAATACTTCGCGCTCCAGCGTGCGCAGGAGGGCATTGCAGGGCAGATCGTTTTCGTCAAAGCCGAATGGGTCCTCCAGGTCATCACCGATTTCATCGAGGCCGAAAAACGTGTAGCTGACGATGGCAGTGAACACTGGCGTCAACCAACCCAACGGCTCGGCCATGGCAAACGGCAGCAGGATGCAGAACAGGTAAATAGTGCGATGCAGCAACAAGGTATAGGGAAAGGGCAGCGGCGTGCTCTTGATCCGCTCGCAGGACGCCTGCACCTGGCTGAGGCTGACCAGGCGCGCCTCCAACTGTGTGTAGCGCCATTCGCTGATCACGCCTTGTTCAGCCAATGCGCTAAACCGTGCGCCGACCTGTTGCAGCAGGTTGTCGGGCAGGTTGGGATGGTTGGCCTGGAACTGGCTCCACGGCTTAATGGCCTGGGCTTCATCTTCATGCCGCAGCCGTGCAACCAGGCCATGGGCGAAGCCGCACACGCTTCGCAGCAAACCCGCACGTTCGGCCGGATCCCGCAGCACTTGGGTTTCGCGGATCAACGAGCGCACATCGATGATCATCTGCCCCAGCTGCTTGCGACCCTCCCACCAGCGGTCATAGCAGGCGTTGTTGCGAAAGCTCATGAAAATCGACAGCGACAGCCCGAGCAAGGTGAATGGCGTGGCATTGACCTTGGAGAAATACGCCGGATGCAGGGTTTCCACCAGCACGATCACCGAGGCCAGCAAGGTGACTAACAGGCTGCGCAAGGCGATGCGCTTGGCTATTGACCCCTTGAGGGAAAACAGGATGCCCAGGAGGTTGGGTTTGGGTCGGACTATCATTCAGGGGCGGGCTTCTGTGTCGGTGCAGCCCATCAGGTTAGAAGCACGCACTGCGCCCGTCCAATCGATTGAGCTGACGGGCTGATCGGCGGGGTCGATGACTGGCCAAACCAGTCAGGCAGGTTGAGGGCTTTGACCATTGCCGCAGTGGCGCTCTGGGGCGACTATTTCGACGATTCGGACTGTTAAAGAGAATAACAATGCAGATTGAAAACAAGATCTTCCTGGTCAGTGGCGGTGCCTCGGGCCTCGGCGCGGCCACTGCTGAAATGTTGGTAGCGGCAGGTGCCAAGGTGATGCTGGTAGACCTCAACGCCGATGCCGTGGCGGCCAAGGCCCAGCAGCTGGGTGAGAATGCCCGCAGCGCCGTGGCGGACATCAGCCAGGAAGCGGCCGCCGAAGCCGCCGTGCAGGCCACAGTTGCGGCGTTTGGCGGGTTGCATGGGCTGGTGAACTGCGCCGGTGTGGTGCGTGGCGAGAAAATCCTCGGCAAGGACGGCCCTCACGGGCTGGCCAGCTTCGCCCAGGTGATCAACGTCAACCTGATCGGCAGCTTCAACCTGTTACGCCTGGCGGCCGCCGCCATTGCCGAAACCGAGGCGAATGCCGACGGCGAGCGCGGTGTGATCATCAATACCGCCTCCGTCGCCGCGTTTGACGGGCAGATCGGCCAGGCGGCGTATGCTGCGTCCAAGGGCGCCATCGCCAGCCTCACATTGCCTGCCGCGCGAGAACTGGCGCGGTTTGGTATCCGCGTCATGACCATCGCCCCCGGTATCTTTGAAACGCCGATGATGGCCGGCATGACGGAGCAAGTGCGCGAGTCCCTGGCTGCGGGCGTGCCGTTTCCGCCACGCCTGGGCAAACCCGCCGAATACGCCGCGCTGGTGCGGCACATCATCGAGAACAGCATGCTCAATGGCGAGGTGATCCGTCTCGACGGTGCTTTGCGCATGGCGGCCAAATAAGGAGGAGTTCCCATGACCGACCCCATCGTTATTGTCAGCGCCGTGCGCACGCCCATGGGCGGGTTCCAGGGTGATCTCAAGGGCCTGACAGCGCCGCAGCTGGGTTCCGCCGCCATTCGTGCGGCGGTCGAGCGTGCCGGTATCGCCACCGATGCCGTGGATGAAGTGCTGTTCGGCTGCGTACTGCCCGCTGGCCTCGGCCAGGCACCCGCACGCCAGGCGGCGTTGGGCGCGGGCCTGGACAAGGCCACGCGCTGCACCACCCTCAACAAGATGTGCGGCTCGGGCATGGAAGCCGCGATCCTGGCGCATGATTCGCTGCTGGCCGGCAGCGTTGATGTGGTCATCGCCGGTGGCATGGAAAGCATGTCCAACGCACCGTACCTGCTGGACCGCGCCCGCAGCGGCTACCGCATGGGGCACGGCAAGGTGCTCGACCACATGTTCCTTGACGGTTTGGAAGACGCCTACGACAAGGGCCGCCTGATGGGCACCTTTGCCGAGGACTGCGCGCTGCACAACGGCTTCACCCGCGAGGCCCAGGACGCGTTTGCCATCGCGTCCCTGACCCGTGCGCAAGAGGCGATCTCCCATGGCAACTTTGCCGCCGAGATAGTCCCGGTGCAGGTCACCGTAGGCAAAGAGCAGAAAACCATCCTGCATGACGAACAGCCCCCCAAGGCCAAGCTGGACAAGATCAGCAGCCTGAAGCCGGCGTTCCGCGACGGCGGCACAGTGACGGCGGCCAACGCCAGTTCGATTTCCGATGGTGCGGCAGCCTTGCTGCTGATGCGCCAGTCCGAGGCCCAGAAGCGCGGCCTCAAGCCCTTGGCCGTGATTCATGGGCACGCAGCGTTTGCTGATGAACCGGGATTATTCCCGGTGGCGCCGGTGGGCGCTATCCGCAAGTTGATGACCAAGACCGGCTGGAACGTGGGTGAAGTCGATCTGTTCGAGATCAACGAAGCCTTTGCCGTGGTCAGCCTGGTGACCATGAGCAAGCTGGACATCCCCCACGCCAAGGTCAATATCCACGGCGGCGCCTGTGCCCTGGGGCATCCGATCGGTGCATCGGGTGCGCGGATCCTGGTGACGCTGCTCTCGGCCTTGCGACAGAACGGCCTCAAGCGTGGCGTTGCAGCCATTTGCATCGGCGGTGGTGAAGCCACGGCCATGGCCGTCGAATGCCTGTACTAAGGACTGACCATGTTGCCCAATGAAGAACAACTGCAAATCAGCGACGCGGCCCGGCAATTTGCCCAGGAACGCCTGAAACCCTTTGCCGCCGAATGGGACCGCGAGCACCGCTTTCCCAAGGAAACCATCGGTGAAATGGCCGAGCTGGGTTTCTTCGGCATGCTGGTGCCGGAACAGTGGGGCGGTTGCGACACCGGCTACCTGGCCTACGCCATGGCCCTGGAAGAAATCGCTGCGGGTGACGGCGCCTGCTCCACCATTATGAGCGTGCACAACTCGGTCGGTTGCGTGCCGATCCTGAAGTTCGGTAACGACCAGCAGAAAGAGCAGTTCCTCAAGCCCCTGGCCAGCGGCGCTATGCTCGGCGCCTTTGCGCTCACCGAACCCCAGGCAGGTTCCGACGCCAGTAGTTTGAAAACCCGTGCGCGTCTGGAAGGTGACCATTACGTACTGAATGGCTGCAAACAGTTCATCACCTCCGGGCAGAACGCCGGGGTGGTGATTGTGTTCGCCGTGACTGACCCGGCGGCGGGCAAACGGGGGATCAGCGCGTTTATCGTGCCGACCGATTCGCCGGGCTACAGCGTGGCACGGGTCGAAGACAAGCTCGGGCAGCATGCGTCCGACACCTGCCAGATCCTGTTCGAGGACGTAAAGGTGCCGGTCGCCAACCGCCTAGGGGAAGAGGGCGAAGGCTACAAGATTGCCCTGGCCAACCTTGAGGGCGGCCGCGTCGGCATCGCCTCGCAAGCGGTGGGCATGGCCCGCGCCGCCTTTGAAGCGGCCCGCGACTATGCCCGCGAGCGTGAAAGCTTCGGCAAGCCGATTATTGAACATCAGGCCGTGGCCTTCCGCCTGGCGGACATGGCCACGCAAATTGCGGTCGCCCGGCAGATGGTGCATTACGCAGCCGCGCTGCGTGACAGCGGCAAGCCGGCCCTGGTGGAAGCCTCGATGGCCAAGCTGTTCGCCTCGGAAATGGCCGAGAAAGTCTGTTCGGCCGCCTTGCAAACCCTGGGCGGTTACGGTTACCTGAGCGACTTCCCGCTGGAGCGGATCTACCGCGACGTGCGGGTCTGCCAGATTTACGAAGGCACCAGCGATATCCAGCGCATGGTCATCTCACGCAACCTCTAAGGAGCCGATACATGAGTTACGAAACCATTTTGCTCGAAGTCCAAGGCCGCGTTGGGCTGATTACCCTCAATCGCCCGCAAGCCTTGAACGCCCTGAACGCGCAACTGGTCAGTGAATTGAACCAGGCGCTGGATGGCCTGGAAGCCGACCCGCAAATCGGCTGCATTGTGCTGACCGGTTCCAGGAAGGCCTTCGCCGCCGGTGCCGATATCAAGGAAATGGCCGAGCTGACCTACCCACAGATCTATCTTGACGACCTGTTCAGCGACAGCGACCGCGTCGCCAACCGCCGTAAGCCGATCATTGCCGCGGTGAACGGTTTTGCCTTGGGCGGGGGCTGTGAGCTGGCGTTGATGTGCGACTTCATCCTGGCAGGCGATGGCGCCAAGTTCGGTCAGCCGGAAATCAACCTGGGCGTACTGCCGGGCATGGGTGGCACCCAGCGCCTGACCCGCGCGGTGGGCAAGGCCAAGGCCATGGAAATGTGCCTGACCGGGCGTTTTATCGACGCGGTGGAAGCCGAGCGCTGCGGGATTGTCGCGCGCATCGTGCCGGCGGATGAGCTGTTGGAAGAGGCGCTGAAAGTCGCCACTTTGATTGCTGGCAAGTCAGTGCCGATCAGCATGATGGTCAAGGAAAGCGTCAACCGCGCGTTTGAAGTGAGCCTGTCGGAAGGCGTGCGGTTTGAGCGCCGGGTGTTCCACGCAGCATTTGCAACGCAGGATCAGAAGGAAGGCATGGCGGCGTTTGTGGCCAAGCGAGCGCCGGACTTTAAAGACAGATAACCCGGTCTCCCACCTGCCACAAACCTGTAGGAGCCGGTAAGCCGGCTCCTACAAGTCGGGTTTACAGTTGGTAGTGCTTGAGTTCCCTGGCAATCACCATCCGCTGAATCTCGCTGGTCCCCTCGTAAATCTGCGTGATCCGCGCATCCCGGTAGTAACGCTCCACCGGATAATCCTCCAAATACCCATAGCCGCCATGAATCTGCATGGCTGACGAGCAGACTTTCTCCGCCATTTCCGAGGCAAACAGCTTGGCCTGGGAGGCTTCCGACAGGCACGGTTTGCCGGCACTGCGCAGTCGCGCAGCGTGCAGGATCAGCAAGCGGGCGGCATTGAGCTGGGTTTGCATGTCGGCCAACAGGTTGGCCACGCTCTGGTGCTCGATGATTGCTTTGTCGAACTGCACGCGATCACGGGCGTAAGCCAACGCCGCCTCAAACGCCGCCCGGGCGATTCCCAGCGCCTGGGCGGCAATGCCGATGCGTCCGCCTTCCAGGTTGGACAGGGCGATCGCCAGGCCTTTGCCACGCTCACCCAGCAGGTTGGCTTCGGGCACTGTGCATTGGTTGAGGGTGACCGCGCAGGTGTCAGAAGCGCGAATGCCCATTTTGTGTTCGGTGCGGTCCACCACGAAGCCGGGTGTTGCGGTGGGTACCAGGAACGCCGAGATGCCTTTCTTGCCCAGTTCAGGGTCGGTGATGGCAAACACGATCGCCACTTTGGCGCGCTTGCCATTGCTGACGAATTGCTTGGCGCCTGTGATCACCCAGTGACCGTCGCGCAGTTCTGCTCGGGTGCGCAGGTTGTGGGCTTCGGAACCGGCCTGGGGCTCGGTCAGGCAAAAGCAGCCAATCGCTTGGCCGCTGGCGAGGTCAGCCAGCCAAGTCTGCTTCTGCGACTCTGTGCCGTAATTGAGGATTGGCCCGCAACCCACTGAATTATGGATACTCATCAGCGCACCGGTGGCGCCGTCGCCAGCGGAGATCTCTTCCACGGCGAGGGCGTAGGCGACGTAATCGACATAGGTGCCGCCCCATTCTTCCGGCACTACCATGCCCAGCAGGCCCAGTTCGCCCATCTTGGCGACCAGGGCATCGTCGATCCAGCCAGCTTTTTCCCAGGCTTGGGCGTAGGGCGCGATTTCACCACGGGCAAAGTCGCGTGCCATGTCGCGGATCATCACCTGTTCTTCAGTATATTCAATATCTTGCATGACTTAGTTCGCAACCTTCTTGAAGTTATGAAAGAAGCTTTCTACATGGCTGAGGGCCAGTCCGTGCAGAGTCGGTGGGTTCCAGCGCGGGGCCTTGTCCTTGTCGATGATCAGCGCACGCACGCCCTCGATCAGGTCGCCGCGTTCGAACCATTGGCGGTCCAGGTGCAGCTCCAGGGCAAAACATTGCTCAAGGGGCAGGCGACGCCCGCGGCGTAGCATTTCAAGGGTGACGGCCATGGCCAGGGGTGAGCGGGTCTGCATCAGGTGGGCGGTGGTCAGGGCCCATTCGTGGCTGTCGGCCACGGTGACTTGTTGCAGTTGTTCAACAATGCTCGGCACATCCGGCAACGCGAAGAAGTGGTCAATGGCGGGGCGCAAGACGGCCAGGGGCGCGTCGGGGAGTTGCTGCACCGCCAGTTTGGCGAGCACACCTTGCAGGTCCTTGAGTGGCGAGTCGTGCCATTGCAGGCGGTCAAGCTTATTGTCCAGGTCGGCAAGCTTGCTGCTCTCAAGATACCAATCCGCCAGCCCGCAGTAGAGCGCATCGGCCGCACGGATCTGCACCCCGGTAACCCCCAGGTAAATCCCCAGCTCACCCGGAATACGCGGCAGGAAGTAGCTGCCGCCCACATCAGGAAAGTAACCGATGGCCACTTCCGGCATTGCCAGGCGGCTGCGCTCGGTAACGACGCGCAAGTCGGCGCCTTGCACCAGGCCCATGCCGCCCCCCAGGACAAACCCGTCCATGAGTGCCAGGACCGGTTTGCGGTAATGGTGGATGGCCAGGTCCAGTGCGTATTCCTCGACGAAGAAGTCCTGGTGCAGGGTGTCGCCATTCTTGAAGCTGTCGTAAAGCGAACGGATGTCGCCGCCGGCACAGAAGGCTTTTTCACCGGCGCCGCGCAGGACCACGGCGTACACCTGCGGGTCATCGGCCCAGACTTTTAGCTGGGACGCCAGCCTGCGCACCATGTTCAGGGTAATGGCGTTCAAGCCGGCGGGGCGATTGAGGGTGAGGTGGCCGATATGGTTACGGACCTCGGCGAGGACTTCGTCCTGAAGTGTTTCTGCGTGGCTTGCCTCGGATGAAACCTGAGCAGTCATCGATAACTCCCTGCTTTTATTGTTCTTTATCAAGATGTTCGCGGACGAACCATCTCGCGATCGTACCAGTGCAAATTTGCCCAGTACAACCGTCAATCATGCAGGTTGTTTTTGCATTTATGCAGTGAATGGATGAGTGCCTCACGGCACCCGACTGGCCAGTACCTCACCGATGCTGCGGCGTCGGGCGTGGGTTTCTGCGGCATGGATCAACGCTTCCAGCTCCGTGGGCTCTACATCGTAGAATTGTTCCATTTCGGACAGCGCCAGCTTCAGATCGTCGGCAGTAATCGCTGGGTCTCGAGCGGCCTTGGGGTTGCCCAAGATAGGCGCGGGTGTTTCAACGGCGCCTTTTGGGTAGCGCGTGCGTGTCGCGTTGTTGTAAACCAGCGCGCAGGCCAGCAAGGCGCCGGCACCGAGCAGCACGGCGCCCAATTCATACCAGCCCAGGGCGGCGGAAGCCGGGTCAGCCAACACCAGTGTCATCGCCAATCCGCCGGCTGGCGGATGCAGGCAACGCAGCCAGCACATCAGCACCACCGTCATGCCGGCCGCCAGGCAGGCGCCGCCCAGGGAGGGACCCAGGACGCGGGCCACCAGCAACGCAATCACGCCCGCGCACAGGTAGCTGCCAATGATCGACCAGGGTTGCGCCAGTGCACCGGACGACACGGCGAACAACAACACCGCCGAGGCGCCGAGGGGGCCGAGCAGGTGCAACGCCACCTCCATGCCAAACACTTGGGCACACAGCCAGACGCTGAGGAGGGTGCCCAAGGCCATGCCGATGGCGGCACGGCTCCATTCAGTGGGGCGGGTGTTGATAGCAGCGGGGAACCAGCGAGCGAACATTGAAGGGGGTCCATAAACAGCGGGCAAAAAAAAGGCTTGTCTGGTTGCCCGGAAAAGCCCTTTGAAGGTTCCAACATTTGGGGGAAGGAACCCGTGCAGTGTGCCCACCTTGGAAGAACCGCGCCAATGCATATTGATGCAGGTTGAGTGCAAAAATAATGAATTGAAGGCCGGCGCAGTCTTTAAGGTTGCGGCGGTTTGGCCAAGTGCAGCAGTACGTAAGGGTTGCGGTCAAACTCACCGACCAGGGTGGGCGTGATGCTGCGAAAGCGCGGGTCCTGCAAGCCTTCGTAATCCGCTTGACTCATCACCAGCCAGGCTGGCGCCTGGATGGGCTTCAGCTCGGCCGCTTGCTGAGTGAATAACGGTACTTGGTCGCAGTCGAGGTTGACCATGTATTTGATCGCCTTGGCGTCTTTGCCCAGGCCGTGCAACACCACGGGAGCACGCTGCTGCATCACCTGTTCATGCACCTGCAGGGTAAAGGTGCGTGTGTCATAGACACTGCGTTCCAGCGGTTCGACCACCAGGATATAAGTGGCCCATACCGCCAGTACCGCGGCAAAAGCCGGTCCGACCTGGCGCAGTTGCGACTTGAACAGCGCCAGCAGCGCCACTCCCTGCAGCCCCCCAAGCACGCCGTACACCCAGCCCAAATGACTCAAATGTTCCGGGTAGCGCGGCCGCGCGAAGAGCAATCCGGCGATCAACAGCGTCGGCAACAACGTCCAGATGCCCAGCATCAACCCACGCAACCAGGCAAACAACCGCCCGTGCGCCACTTGGAACGGATACGCCGCAATCATCGCCGCCATGGGCAACATCGGCAGTACATACCGCGCCTTTTTCGCCTGTGGGATCGACAAGCCCAGCATCACCAGCAAGCCTGCGGCAGCGCAGTACCACACCAACTGCAAGGCCGGCCCCGGCGCCCGGCGCCCGCTGATCACCATGGCCAGCAGCACAAGCACGGCCATCGGATACGCCAGGGCATAGTTGCCCAGGGAGCTGGTGAAGTAATACAGCACGCCGCTGGAACCTTCGCTGCCATCCATGCGCCCGAGGAACTGCATGCGAATCACATCCTGCATGAAGCGCTCGCCGCCACTCAGCTTGGCCATCAACAACAGCAAGCCGACACAGGCCACCAGCAACGCCAGCGCAAGCAATCCGAAGCTGAACAGTGGGCGCCATTGGCGGTTGATCAGGTAATAGCTGCACAACACGCCAGTGGGAACGACCAGCCCAATCGGCCCACGCACTGCAAAGCCGACAATCAGCAGCAGGTACAGCCAATGCAGGCGCTTACCTGCACCGAAGTGGTCGTGGGCGTACCCCAGATAGAACACCGCCAGGGCGATTGCGGCCAACATCTGGTCGAGGGACACCGCGCGGGTTTCGCTGATGAAGCTGCTGCTCAGCAACAGCATCGCAATGCTCAACAGTCCCCAGCGCTGGGAGTAAGGGGCCGTCAGGCGATACACCAGGGTGACGATCAACGCCGAGGCAATGGCCGTAGGCAGCCAGGCGGTAAAGCGGGTGACCTCGCCAAACGGCAAAGACACCAGCCACGTCATCAACGTCGAGGTAGCCAGGTAATCCGCGTAAGGCTGGCCATAGGTGGTCGGAAAGAAACCGGGCCCATGACGCAGCATCTCCTGGGCAAACAGCACGAAGCGTGAGTCGAAGCCGATGATTGCCTGATGCCAGTTGCCGGCGATGAACAGCAGCAACGCCAGCAATCCCAAGCCGAGGGATTGACGGCGGATCGCGGGGCTTAACAGGGACGGTTGGGCAGTGTTCACGTCTTAGGCTTCCACGACCTGCGGCAACCATTGCTGCTGCGGAATCGGCAACTGGCAGGAGTCGCCACGGCCGATCGGGTAGTACTGGAAGCCTTTGCGCGCCAGGCGCTCGCCGTCATAGAGGTTGCGGCCGTCGAAGATCACCGGGGTTTTCAGGCGCTGGTGGATCAGGTCGAAGTCCGGCGCCTTGAACTGCTGCCATTCAGTGCAGACGATCAGCGCGTCGGCGCCGCCCAGGGTGGATTCCGGGGTACCCATCAGCATCAGCCGTGGATCGTCGCCATAGATGCGCTGGGTTTCCTGCATGGCTTCCGGATCGAAAGCACGCACGTTGGCGCCAGCCGCCCACAAGGCTTCCATCAACACCCGGCTGGGCGCGTCACGCATGTCGTCGGTGTTCGGCTTGAACGCCAGGCCCCACAGGGCAAAGGTCTTGCCGCGCAGGTTGCCCTTGAAGAATGCATTGATGCGTTCGAATAATTTGCTCTTCTGGCGCTGGTTGATGGCTTCCACGGCTTCCAGCAGGTCGCTGGAGCAGTTGGCTTGCTTGGCGCTGTGGATCAGGGCGCGCATGTCCTTGGGGAAGCACGACCCCCCATAGCCGCAGCCGGGGTAGATGAAGTGGTAACCGATGCGCGAGTCGGCACCGATGCCAAGGCGCACGGCTTCGATGTCTGCGCCCAGGTGCTCGGCCAGCTCGGCGATCTGGTTGATGAAGCTGATCTTGGTGGCCAACATGCAGTTGGCGGCGTATTTGGTCAGCTCGGCGCTGCGCAGGTCCATGAAAATGATGCGGTCATGGTTGCGATTGAAAGGGGCATACAGGTCGCGCATCACCTCGCGCACGTCTTCGCGCTCGCAGCCGATGATGATGCGGTCCGGGCGGCGGCAGTCGGCCACGGCCGAGCCTTCCTTGAGGAATTCCGGGTTGGAGACGATATCGAACTCCAGGTGCCGACCGGCCAAGTGCAGGGCTTTTTCGATATGCGCACGCAGGGTGTCGCCAGTACCGACGGGCACGGTGGATTTTTCCACCAGGATCACCGGTTCCTTGCGATGACGGGCCACGGCATCGCCCACCGACAGCACGTACTTCAAGTCCGCCGAACCGTCTTCGTCCGACGGCGTACCCACGGCGATAAACAGCACTTCGCCATGCTCGACCGCGAGTTTCTCGTCATGGGTAAAGTGCAGCCGCCCGCTTTCCAGGTTTTCCTTGACCATCGCCGCCAGCCCCGGCTCGAAGATCGTCACATGGCCCTTCTGCAAAGACTCGACCTTGTTCTTGTCAACGTCCATGCAGATGACATCGTGACCGACTTCGGCCAACACAGTGGCCTGCACCAGACCGACGTAACCACTACCAAATACACTGATTTTCATGGGGCATTCCTGGGACTTGTAGCGCTAGCACGACGAGAGTTGATAACCAGCACACCGAGGATGACCAAAGCCACCCCCAGGGTTTTTGAAATGGAGAAGTCTTCGTTGAACACCGGCAGGCTGGCCGCCAGCAGGTACACCAGGGCGTAGCTGATGCTCAACAGTGAATAGGCACGGCCCAGTGGCAGGTGCTTGAGCGCGCCGAGCCAGCAGAGCATCGACAGCGCGTAGGCCAGAATCGCCAGGAGCACCACGCCGAGGGCGTCGAGATCAATCTGGACGCTCAGCCACTGGTTGGGCAGCGGCAAGCGCGTCATGCTCCAGCGCATGCCCAATTGGGCGGCGCTGACCAGGCCAACACTGCCCAGGGCCAGGGCAAACCCTTGAACCCGGCTCATACGTGACGCCCCAGCAGCACGACACCGCCGATCACCAGCGCCACGCCCAACCAGTGACGGCCGTCGATGGGCTCATCAAAGACAAACCGCGCCACCAGTGTGACCAGCACGAAATTCAGGCTGAGCATGGGGTAGGCAATGCCCACCTCAAGGCGCTGCAACACCAGCAGCCACACCAACAGGCCCAGACCCAGACACATCAGCGCCGACCACAACCACGGCGAACGCAGTTTCAGTGCCCAGCCGTCCGGCAGGTCACGCCAGCTTTCCACGGCGAATTTCTGCGACACCTGGCCCATGCAGGTCAGCAGGCACGCGGCCACTAACAGCAGCAAGGTGATCACGGCGTCACCTGCGGGAAGATCAGGATCACTATATTGCCTTGCTCATAGCGCTGGCCGTCGCTGGGCAACAAAGCGATTTCGGCTCGCTCATCGTCACCTTTGACGCGCATCACCACACCGACCGTGCCTTTTTTACGCGCATCGCTCATCCACTGCTGAACCTGAGGCATATCCACCTTGTGATGCCCGGCATCCGGGTAGGCGAGGCCGTATTTGACTTCACCGACGGTGTTGTAGAGCGTCACGTCCGGCCGTGCCAGGCGCCACGACAAGGCCGATGCGGCGCCGAGGTCATTGCTCAACAGTGCAGTGGCCGGTTGCAGTTCCTGCAGGTGATCGATGATGAATGGGTCGGGGGTCTTGTTGTAAACCACTGAGTGCGGCAGCGCGGCTGGCAACAGGGCGACCATCAGCCAGCTGCCAAGCACTGGCATCGCCCACAAGCGAAGCGGCTGTGCGGCCTGCAGCAGGTTGACCAGGATCCAGCCGAACAGGAATGTGAACACCAGTACCAGGCTGAGTGTTTCCTGACCGTGTTCATACACCGGTTTTTTCAGTTGGAACCAGCTCAGCGCCAGCAGCATCACCACGCCGATGATCAGGTTCAACCAGCCATTGATACGCACTGCGCGGTAACGACCCTGGGCCAGTTTGTCGGCCAGGGTGCTTCCCATCAGCAACGCCAAGGGCAGCAGGCACGGCATGATGTAGGAGGGCAGCTTGCCCTTGGCCAGACTGAAGAACGCCAGGGGCATCAGCAACCACAGCAATACAAAGCCGGTTTGTGCGCTGCGTTTGTCCTGCCAGGCCTGCTTGAGCGTGGACGGCAACAACGCCACCCATGGCAGGCAGAACGCCACCAGCAACGGCAGGTAATACCAGAACGGCTCGGCATGCTGGGCGTCGTCACCGGCAAAGCGCTGGATATGCTCGTGCCAGAAGAAGAAGTGCCAGTAGTCGGGCTCTTGCAGGTGTACAGCCAGCGCCCACGGCAAGCTGATGACAATCGCCACCACCACCGCCACCAGGCCATAACCCAGCAGCTCGCGGAAACGCTGTTGCCAGATCGCATAGGGCAGGGCGATCAACACCGGGAGCAGCCACGCCAGAAAGCCCTTGGTCATGAAACCCATGCCGCAGGCAAACCCCAACAGCGCCCAGGCGCCGAGTCGTCCATTGCGGGTCGTGCTGTCAAAGCAAAACCACAAGGCCACGCCCGTCAGGTTCACCCAGAACGTGAACTGCGGATCGAGGTTGGCATAACCGCCCAGGGCCGCCACGCTGACAAAACTCATGTACAGCACGGTGCTGATCAGGCTCTTCTGCGGGTCATTCCACAACCGACGCGACACCAGGTACACCAACAGGATGCTCAATCCGGTGCTCAACGCCGACGCAAACCGCACGCCGAACAGGTTCTGCCCGAAGATCGCCTGGCCCAGCGCGATCATCCAGTAACCGGCCGCCGGTTTCTCGAAGTAACGGATACCCATGAAGTGCGGCGACGCCCATTTTCCGGTCAGCAGCATTTCCTGGCTGATTTGCGCATAACGGGTTTCATCCGGAATCCACAGGCCGTGGGTGGCCAGCGGCAGCAGGTAAAACACGCCAAACGCCAGCAGAAGCAGGGGCAGGGCCCAACGGCGAATCATGCCTGCTGCACTCCAAGCCAACCCTCGCGACCGGGCAAGGCGCCGCGCACCAGCTGTTGCTGGGGCAGGGTGGTCAGGTCCGCCGGCAACAACTCGCCCAACGGTTTGAAATCGATGCCGCGCTGCCCTGCCTGGGCGAGCAACTGGCGGAACTCATTGGCCATCAGAATCCCTTCTACCTCTGCGTGGATCGTGTAGACGTTGAGCTTCGACTCGGCAAAGCGGTCGAGGATGAACGTATTGAAGTCCTTGGCAGCCACTACCGGCCCGACGACTTCGTCGAAGGTCGGCAGGTCCACCGGAATCTGTGGGGTGCCCGCACTGCCATCGGCCAAGGTGGGACGAAACAGGCTAGTGCCGCGGCAATCGCTGTTGTAGCGAAAGTTGAACCCTTGCTTGGCTTGCACGACGCGTTCATCGGCGCGCCAACCGGCGGCCGCTGAACAGTCAATGCGCTCACCAAGGATGTCGCTCAGGCTCTCCACGCCGCGTCGAATTTGCTCGACCAACTGCGCTTCGCTCCAGCGCCCGGTGTTGGCCTGCCAGCCGTGGTGATCCCAGGCGTGCAGGCCGACCTCATGCCCGGCCGCCTTGGCTTGGCGCATCAGGTGCCCCAGGTCGCGACCGATCGGCTTGCCTGGCCAGGCGGTACCAGCCAGCAGGATATCCAGGCCATACAGCCCGACGGCGTTGGAACGCAGCATCTTCCACAGGAACTGCGGCCGGATGAGGCGCCACAGGTGGCGCCCCATGTTGTCCGGCCCGACACTGAAGAAAAACGTCGCTTTTACCGAGGCTTCGTCCAGGGATTCGAGCAACCGTGGCACACCTTCACGGGTGCCGCGGTAGGTGTCGACGTCGATGCGAAGACCTGCATCCATTACTTTTTGTCCGCGATTTCGAGCATCGCTTCACGCAAGAAGAAATCCAGCGTGTTGCCGATGGTTTCACTCATCTCTACGGTCGGCTCCCAGTTCAGCAGGCGCTTGGCGTTTTCGATGCTTGGCTTGCGATGTGCCACGTCCTGGTAACCGGTGCCGTAGAACGCCTTGCTTTCCACGTCACGGAAACCGGCGAACGGCGGGAAGTTGCCACGCAGCGGGTGCGCTTCGAACTGGCGCAGCAGCTCTTCGCCCAATTGGCGGATGCTGGCTTCATTTTCCGGGTTGCCGATGTTGATGATCTGGCCGTTGCACGCGTCGTTGTCGTTATCAATGATGCGCGCCAGGGCTTCGATACCGTCGGCGATGTCAGTGAAGCAACGTTTCTGCTCACCACCGTCGAACAGACGGATCGGCGTACCTTCCACCAGGTTCAGGATCAGTTGGGTGATCGCACGGGAGCTGCCGATGCGCGCGGAGTCCAGGCGGTCGAGACGCGGGCCCATCCAGTTGAACGGACGGAACAGGGTGAAGTTCAGGCCCTTGGCGCCGTAGGCCCAGATCACGCGGTCGAGCAGTTGTTTGGAGACCGAGTAGATCCAGCGTTGCTTGTTGACCGGGCCGACCACCAGGGTGGA
>Ga0308165_1000734_pt1 | contig 53353 bp, 41 predicted proteins | sample PhyWR2_FD_201032 | JGI IMG/M metagenome (GOLD analysis project Ga0308165, IMG submission 201032) | Phyllosphere microbial communities from UC Gill Tract Community Farm, Albany, California, United States - DLSLW.R2 | ecosystem: Host-associated > Plants > Phyllosphere > Unclassified | place: USA... | reverse complement strand
GAACACGCGGGGAACGCGAGATCGTAAGTATCTGATTTTGCTTGGGGTGAGTTTCGCGGCAAAATCGGATGTGCTAACAACATTTTGCCTCTGACTGGCGGTTTAGTTTATCTTGACGGGTTCAGGCAGTAACAACATGCCATGTATGTCGTCGAACGAGTCGCGCGCGGGCACCGCTATCTTTACCTGGTCGAGAGCGTGCGCGAGGGCAAAACTGTCCGTCAGCGCACGATCAAGGCTTTGGGCCGCAAGGATGTGCTGGCCGCGAGTGGCGAACTCGACAGACTTGCCGCCTCGATCGCACGTCACGCAGAGCGTTGCATCATTCTGTCCGATATCGATGCAGGCCGGATCGCAGCCCGCAGAATCGGCGGCCCGTTGCTGTTCGGGCGCCTGTGGCAGCGGCTTGGCATCGATGCTGTATTGGAAGAGATGCTGGAGGGCCGCCAGTTCGGCTTTGCCGTGGAACGCGCGGTATTCGTCGCCACACTGCACCGCCTGTTTGTCTCCGGCTCGGACCGAGCCTGCCTGGACTGGATGGAGAGCTACGCCATCGACGGCAGCGAGGATCTTGCCCTCCATCACTTCTATCGCGCCATGGCCTGGCTCGGCGAGGAGATCGAGGAGAAGGCAGAAGGCGCATTGGCACCTCGCTGCGTGAAGGACGTGATCGAGGAGAAGCTGTTCGATCGCCGACGGGACCTGTTCACTGATCTCAGCCTGGTGTTCATGGATACGACGTCGCTCTCGTTCTACGGTGCAGGCGGCGATACGCTGGGTCGGCGTGGTCATTCCAAGGACCACCGACCCGAGCTTGCCCAGATGATCCTGGCCGTGGTGATCGACGCCGAGGGGCGTCCGATCTGCACCGAGATGGTCCCGGGCAACACGGCCGACGTGAAGGTGCTCATGCCCATCGTCAAGCGCCTGCGTACCCGCTTTGGGATAACCCGCTCGTGCGTCGTGGCCGATCGCGGCATGATCAGCGCTGATACGATCGCCGCCCTTGAAGAGCTGGGGATGGAATACATCCTGGGTGCGCGAGAGCGCACCAGCAGCGTCATCCGCGCTGTCGTGCTTGCCGACACGGCTCCGATGGTGCCGCTCGTCCTCGAGCGGCAGGCAGGAGACACCCAGCTGTGGGTCAAGGAAGTGCGCGTTGGCAAAGGCGCAGATGCCCAGCGCTACGTCGTTACGCTCAACGAAGCTGAGGCAAGGAAGGACAAGGCCGACCGGCAAGCGATCATCGACGGCCTCCAGACCCAGCTGAAGAAGGGCGACAAGGCCCTGGTCGGTAACTCAGCCTATCGCCGCTATCTCAAGGCCAGCGGCAAGACTTTCGAGATCGACATGGGCAAACTTGCCGACGAGGCCCGCTACGACGGCATCAGCGTGCTGCGCACCAATGCCAGGATCACTCCGCTGCAGGCCGTCATCCGCTACCGTGACCTGCTTCAGGTCGAGGCCCTGTTCCGGGTTGCCAAGGCGAGCTTCGATACCCGTCCCATCTTCCATCAGTCCGATGCCGCTATCCGCGGCCATGTGTTTGTCTCGTTCCTCGCTCTGACGCTGGCCAAGGAACTCTCCCGCCTGTGTCAGGAAAAGGGCTTGCAGCCCGAATGGCAGCCGCTCCTCAACGATCTCGATCGCCTCCAGGAAGCCACCATCGAAAAGGACGGCAAGGTCATTACCACCCGCACCCACGTCTCGGGCCAGGTAGGGAATGTCTTCAAGGCAACCGGCATCGCGCTGCCGGCCAATATCAGCGAGTTGCCGCCGCAAACCTGAGCCTCTGCAAGCTCAACCGACCCCAAAAAATGTAGTGGTAACACTTGCACCGGCGCGCGCAGGCCATTGAACATAAACGGCTTTTGTGAAAGCGCTGTTCAAGTTGGGTTTGATTGGCTAGATTTACGGCCTAAGTCGGCGAACGGGGGCAAGGACGGGCCCCCGCTCTACCCTGACCCCAGGGGCAGTTTGCACTATATTACCAGATGGCGGGCTTCCTGCGGTATCTGCTGGCATCTGTTGAGCATCTCGCCAGGCTCGCGCGCCGTGTGCAATCGCGGTAAGTCATGCCGGCGAGCAGCACCTGCCCGATATCCCCTTCCTTCAGCCATCGGCAATGAACTCTTGGAATATGCCCTCGAGCATCATGCGAGAAAACGATCCATGTCGATTCAGCCCTTCCAATGGGTTAAGACTGACGCCTGGCAAACCCTCCAGATAATTTGCATGGGCAACATCGGTACTGGACCCTGTTCCGAAGCATAAACGGATGGGGGTTCGGCCGCCATTGGCGGCCACCTCTTCGTACAGATCCAGTTCCGCCGTAACGAAACTGCGCTGCAGCCGGCGGATCACGACGCGCGCCCTCTGGTCGGTATGCTCCTCTAGAAACTCGGGCCTGCCGCATGTCACCCCAGAGGCACAAAGGATGCCGGATGCGGATAGGCCGAGCCCGTACCGTATGGCGGCACCGCCACCGGCGGACGATCCGAAGCAGAGCAGGCGCGTGGTGCCCAGTTCCTCCACCATCGCCCTAAGACTGGCGAGCGATGAAAGGTAATCCGACGCAAGGGCTGGAACTCCGCCTATGAAAAGCGAGCGTGAGGTGTCCCGCAGATATATCACGGAGTGCCCCTCTGCTGCGCAGAACGCATCTATACATTCGATCGGCACCATTGCTTGATCGGCCAAGCCAGTGAACACCATCAGCGTAGTGCCGCTTGAACCAGCAGGACTGACGATGACACTAGCGCCGTCATCCTCGATCGACGGGCGTAGCCGGGCCTCGACCGGGGGTATCAGCGCCAGCGCCTGCCGCAATTCTTCGTCGGCTTCGCGCCCGGTTGCCAGTAATTCCTGCCCTTCCGATACTTTCCCGGCAGCCGCCAGCGTCGCGGCGTGCTGCTGGGGTATTGCCGTCTGACGTGCGGCCGAGCCGTCGGCGGTATCTGCAGCCCTATCAGGCCATTTGGTTTTGATCGCGTCCGCGAGCACGTCCTGATCCCGCTTAGGTAACTCTCTCAACACTATGTGCAACTCCGGAAGATTGGGAGGTGGCACGTCCAGTTCCAGAAGGCCAAAAAGTGCGGTACGGACAATGTCCAAGTCCGCCGATCGCAGGCCTTCCAGGTACGCAAGATTGAGCAGTAGATGTTGCGAGTCCGTCCTGCCCTCAAGCGGCGCGGCCACAGCGCGGCTGCCTTCCACATCGCCGTTGTCGATGAGGTAGGCGGCCAGTCGGAACAGGTCCGATGGAGCACGGTTCTCATCCTCGGCGATGCGCTTGAGCGTCTGGCCGTGTTCCAGCTTCTGGGACAGCGCCTTCTGGACGGCAGCGCGCATCCGCATCGTTTTCAGCCCGCCCCAGCGCTTGCTTTCTAGCGTCGCGATGAGAGCATCAGCGTCCGCCACACGGCCGCTCTTGAGATACTGCCGGGCCGAATTGAGCGTTTCAGTGACCATGGCACCCTTGTCGACTTGCGATGCCGGTCTTTTTTTCTTGGTATGTTCAGTGGAGTCCATAACTGCGATATCCGCCTTATCCAACCCATAAGCAATATATACGGGAAAATTCCTGCGATAAAATCATTGGATTACAAAGATATTTAGCAGTGAGATCGTTTGATAGAGCTGGCAAAACGCAATGCTGAAGCGATCGCGCCGCGCTTTAGCAGTTTGAGGAATATCGGCCATAAATCGATCCGCAGCGTCGCGCGGTGATCTAGCTTGCGATACGTCTCCTGAAACGCGGACACGCCGACTGCTTCGATAAGGTTAAATGCTCCGTGAAAACCAAAGGCGCACGACACCGCGCCGCGGCGTTCGGCCGAAAAGCTGTCGGCGGTCTCGCGATCGGCGAAACGTATGGCGTGGTCAATTTCCAGCATTTTGCGGTTGGTTCGGCAAATCGCAAGGTCCTCCGCCTCGCCGTTATACCGAAACCCTTGCGCGAGGCAGGCGTCGAGCAAACGCCGACTGCGTAGGGAGAAGCCGCCGTTGCCGACGTCGTGCCCATCCGCGAATTGCGGCCAGGAAGCGCCGATATAGTCATAGTCCAAGAACCGGGTGTCCCACAGATGCGGGTTTACGATAAAGCCATCCCATTGCACGACCAAGCAATGAGAGGTTGTGATCCAGGGCGCCAGTTCACCAAGCATAAATCGCGAATACTGCGCGGACGAGCGCAGTGGCGCGATTTCCACGCGGCGTACCGTCGGTGGCAGCGCCGCAGTGCAGTCGTCGGTGAACAGCAGAGCAGCGCCGAACCGTGCTTTATCCATACACCGTTCCAGCGCCTTGATCGTCGCTGCGACGTTTACGCTGCTCGCCGCGCATAACGTTACTTGCGGCAGGTCGAGATACGGCGCTGGCGGGGCGGCGGCCGTTGTCAAAGACGCACCACGAAATGCTCGGAATATGGGCTCAATTCGGGGTGGTGATACGGGTCAATTTCGACATCGGTATGCCAGATCCGCTTCAACGCCGACAATTCCCCGGCGAAGCGGTGCTTCTTTTCGGGGGTGTCATCGGTTCCGCGTGATTTCGATTCATGGTGGATTAGGACCGCCCTCGGCTCATAGAAACTTTTCCATCCGCGCGCAGTGAGTTTGAGGCACAGATCGACATCATTGAAGGCCACAGCGAAGTTAGCAGCGTCGAACCCACCGACTGCTTCGAACTTGCTCTTCTCCAGAAGAAGGCAGGCCGCAGTCACAGCGCTGACGAACTGCGGCACGTACGCGCGCGCGAAGTATCCTTCCTGATCGGGCGCAAGGAAGCGATGGGCGTGGGCCGCACCGCCGCCTACGCCCATGACGATCCCAGCATGCTGTATCGTCCCGTCAGGATAAAGCAGGCGCGCGCCTACCGCGCCGGTATCGGGTCTGAGCGCCGCGATTGCCATGGTTTCCAGCCACTGGGGTTCTGGAATTTCTATGTCGTTGTTCAGGAAGCAGATCAGCGGACCGCGCAGCGCGCCGACTACCGCGTTGTGCATAGCTGCATAGTTAAACGGGCTGGGGTCGCTTACCACGCGCACTCCGGCAGCGGAGATTTCCTCCAGATAAGCCAGCGTATCAGGTTCGTCCGACCCATTGTCGATTATCGTCACATCAAAAGAGGGATACCGCGTAGCTGCAAGCCCCTCCATGCACATTCGCAGCAACTCGCCATGGTTGCGGGTGGGCACGATGATGCTGACGTGCGGCAACTCTTGCGCCATCCGGCTCAGAGCCTGTGGCAGGGACCTGCGGGCTGGAGGAATTACCGGTAGGGGCCGGGCGCGGCGGTGGTGCAGCACCAACGCAACGTGCTGGGGACTGGTGCAGGCCCGGATAGCATCCTCCGGCCATGCGCCATCGATGGCGGCGAGATCGCAGGCAAACACGCAGCTATCGGTTAGGAAATCATGATGCCGCGCCAGTTCCCCGTTCCACTCGGGTTTGAAATGAGGCGTGTGCCTGTCTCCACCGTCCCGGACAAGATCGTCGTCCGCATAGAGCAGATCGGCCTTCGGATATGCCAGCAAGGCAGCGGCGTAGGCCAACAGCGCGACCGGGGCCAACCTGTCCCCGGCCTTCAACGTCAGGATCCAGGGGCGGATGTCGATTTCACCAGACGCGGCAAGTGCGGAGCGCAGCGTTTCCAGGCTGGGTAGCGTCCGCACGCTGCCTGCAAACGCTGGTGGTATTGCGGCATCGCCAAGTATGAGGACATCCCGCAGGTTCCAGCCCCCACGGCGCCGCGCAACTAGACCAGCCTGTTCGACCGCGTGTAGCGTTCTTTCTAGCCCTGCGCCGCTTTCTCGCGCATCGACAACGATGGTCAACGGGGGCGCGCAGGAGGGTACATCTGCCAGCGCTGCATGCAAATGTACCTCACGCGTGGCGATCCACAGCTGGTAGGCATGCGGGGCGCTGCCCATGAGTTCGGACAACCGGTGCCGCGATCTGACCTTCATTCCCCGGGCGCGCCAGACAATCCCTTGCAGATAGCGAACCGGCGCTCGCTGGAAAGCCTGAAGCCGAACCAGCACGGCGAGCGCCGCGCGCCGGCTCGTGGATATGCCTGTTACTGGACCAACTTTACGATTACGCAATGCCGCGCTGTTCCAGAATGCGTTCTATCACTTCGACGTCGCTGGGATTGTTGAGCTCGATCGAGTCCCATGAGAGCGGATCGAGATGGACGACGGCCACTGCCTGTCCAATGTCCAGAAAGCGCAGTTGTTCAAGCCCTTCAAGCTGCTCCAATTCCGAAACCGCAGCGGCATTGTAAAGTCGCAGCGCCTCGGGACGGTAGGCATAAAGGCCCAGGTGCAGGTTGACGGGAGGATGGTCACGCTCGGCTTCAGCGGAGGGCAGGTAAGGCAGAAGGCGCTTGGAGAAATAGAGCGCACGGCCAGTACTGTTGCACACCACAGTGGTGCCGCCGACCCGGCCCTGCGCGGCATCGTCCGCCAGGTGCCGGTAGACCGAACGCGAGCATCGCACGCCTGGCGTCGCCATCGCCGCCTGAGGGTCCTCCACCAGTTTACGGACTAAATCGTGAACGACGAACGCAGGCGAAAGCGGCGCGTCTCCCTGCAGGTTCACGATCACTTCGGCAACGTCGCCAAGCCGCGCAATAGCGTCCGCACATCGTTCCGTTCCGTTCGCGCAGGCCTCGTCCGTCATCACTACCTGACCGCCGAAGCCCAGCACCTCGTCCTGGATGCGTTCGTCATCGGTAGCGACCCACACCCCGGTGGCGCCTTCGACCGACATCGCACATTCCCAACTGCGCCGGATCAGTGTTTTGGACTGCCCGTCGCAGCCGCGCAGCGGCACAAGCGGCTTGCCCGGATAGCGCGTCGACGCATAGCGCGCTGGAATGATGATCGCAAAGCTGGGAAGATTCATGAGATCGTTGTCCTGAGGTCTGTGCTGGACGATCACGAAAGACCGATGCGCAGGAAATCGTGGATATGGACCACACCGCAGGGAACCGATCGTGCGTCGTCGCCCTGTTCAACGATGAAGGCGGCCGAGATCTGCAGGTCGTTCAGCAGTTCCAGAGCGGCTTCGGCGCTCATGCCCGCATCCAGCGTATGCGGAGTGCTTGTCATGACGTCACGAGCCAGCACGCTTCCCAGCTTATCGAAGTGCCGCCGCAGGTCGCCATCGGTGATTACGCCGATCAGAGCGCCATTGTCATCCACGATGCCGGCAATGCCGAACCCGCCCGAGGTCATCATGGAGACGACATCGGGCATCCTTGCATCGGCAGCGGCAAGCGGCATCGACCGGCCGGTGTGCATCATCTCTCTAACTGGCAGCAGGCGCAGACCGATCGCGCCGCCCGGGTGAAGCGCCTTCATGCCTTCGCGTGAGAAGCCGCGCATATCCATCACCGCCATAGCAAGCGCATCGCACAAGGCCAGCTGGAGCGTAGTGGAGGTGGTGGGAGCGATATTGGCGTTGCAGGCCTCACGAGCTTGCGGGATGCAAAGCTGAACGTCGGCGTGGCGCATGACTAGCGAGCCGAGCCGCGACGCGATGCCGATTACGGGTACGCCGATCGCCTTGGCATAAGTGAGAAAAGCCTGCAGTTCGGCAGTATTGCCTGAATTTGAGATGACCACCAGCGCATCGCCGCGAACAAGCATGCCAAGATCGCCGTGCGCGGCCTCACCCGGATGTACGTAAATTGACGGAGTTCCGGTGGCGGAAAAGGTTGCTGCAGCTTTGCGCCCAATATGACCCGACTTGCCCATCCCGGTCACTACAACGCGTCCTTGGGCGGACAGGATCATCCTGCACGCGGTAACAAACGTCTCGTCCAGTTCCTGGGAGAGCGATTGCAGAGCTGAAGCTTCTATCTGGAGAACTTCACAGCCGCGCGCGAGAATCGTCCGATCGTCGTTGTCAACGGCCGGCTTTGGGGAAGTTACGAACATGCCTTGTATCCTTCAAGCAGGAAGCTTGCGAATGGAGCGCTTTATCGGCAGCCCTTGACCAAGGCAAGGTAAGCGTCTGAATTGTAGCCCGTGCTTCCCGCGCTTCGTCGCAGTAAAGGTCGTGTCAGGATGGAACAAAATCAGCGATTATCGCAGTTTCGACTTGCATAACCCGAGGGACGCTACAACAGCTTCGACATGATCAGCCTCCAAAATGTGCTAAGCAAAAATTGTCCAAACATAGCACCCGCCCACCCCGTCCAGATGAGGGCGGGATCGCGTGGATAAGGCGCTTGACCTCGCAGTCGGTCAGGCGATGCGTGAAAGCGCCCGCCTAGCCATTCTTCCACGCTTTACGCCGGGGGCACCGATCGCTGCGGACTGGAAGGCGGCAGGAGAGGCCGTGACAATCGCTGATCGCGAGAGCGAGGCCATTCTGGCCGAGAAACTGACCGGCCTGCTTCCGGGAGCGCGCGTCGTCGGCGAGGAAGCCGCCCATCACGAACCGGAAATCATGGCGCATCTTGCGCAGGGAACCTGCTGGATCATCGACCCGCTTGATGGCACTGCCAATTTCGCGGCGGGCGAGGGGCCATTCGGCATTCTGGTGGCCTTGGCCGAGGGCGGAATTCCCGTGGGCGGGTGGATCCTCGATCCGCTGACGGGCCGCTTCTGCGCTGCCCAAGCGGGCGCGGGAGCTACAATCGACGGCGAGCCATTCCGTGCCGGCGCAACGCGGCGAGAAAGGCCGCAGATTGCCATTACGCGCCTGTTCGCCGATGCGGCACGACGAGCCGCCGTCTTCGAAGTCCTGTCGGCGACCTGCGACGTGCTGGACAGCCCGCGATGCGCCGCGGACCAGTACCCACGCATCGCATTGGGCGAGAACGACGCCACCTTATTCACTCGCACCATTGCCTGGGACCACGCCGCGGGCGTCGTTTTCTTGAACGAGGCGGGGGGATGCGCTGCTCGGCCGGATGGAAATCCCTACCGCTGCGACGACGCGCAAGGCGGCCTGATCGCGGCGGCAGATGCCCAGCGGTGGAGCAATGTGGCGCGCGCCCTGTCAGATGCCGGAATAACCCTGGCGGGTGCTGCGGTGTCCGCGTGAGCGTTATCCTCGCGCCTTAGCGGAAGAAGTGTGGGTAGATATGGCCGGGAACAATAGGACGGCATATCACGCTCAGCATCCTCAACGCTCTGGCAAAGCCACGCCAGCGCGCATCGTTTTGTGCCTGCCGATTTGCTGTGCCCGTTACGCGAAATAGAGAAGCAAGCTGCTCCTCCAGGAGAACCCGCCCCGCATGGAAGGGCACATTCAGCGCGGCAAATAGGCAGCGATGATCCAAGGCAGAACGGCACGGCAAGCGTTAGATGTCTGCTTGTAGCGCGGCCCCGGTCCTTGTGTACCCTTGTCTATCCTGGTGTGTCCTTGATCCGCTCAAAGCGGCACGGGCGCATGAGAAATTCTATCGCCTCCGGGATGCCCTCACTCTGGTGAGAGCGGTCGCCCTTCGAGCCTCGCCACTGCATGACGCACCACTTTGTCCAGGCCTTCCTCGGAGAAGAAGCCTCCGGGGATCAGGCAGCGTTCGATCAGCACGCGCCGAAAGGCAGCGAAGGTTTCGGGGTCGGGTGCCACTGGATTCTGCCAGAAAGCGTCGATGCCGCCCTGATAGGTGATATCGGGTATGTTGTAGACTGCATGGCCCAGCACCACCACCGGCAGGCCCGCCGCTAAAGCGAATGTACCGCTGGTGCTGTTGATGGTGACGACGCCCAGCGAACCTTGCGTCACCGCCACAATATCGCCCGTGGCAAGATAATCGACCCTGTCCGCCACGCCGAACAGCGCAGCGGTATCGGCGGTTACCTGCTGCCAGTCGCGTACGCCGTTGTCGAGCGGGTGCTCCTTGACCACCAGGCGCATGCCAGCGGGCGCATGGGCGGCGAACGAGGCGATCACCAGCCTGAGGGCATGGGCGATGCCCGCGAAAGGCGAGTGCAGGCGGATCTGCGCATCGGAATCGAGCTGGAGAGGAAACAGAAAGTACGCCTCGCCTGTGCTTTGCAGCCTTGCCATGAGCTGGGCCGAGGCCGCTTCACGCACTTTGCGGCGCGAAAGTTTGCGCCACCAACCCATGCCCTCGACTACCGGGTGCCAGGGGCGGTGGTTGCTCCAGCCCGGATAGTGCCAGCGGGTCAGCACGTCGGCGAAGTTGTAAGCTAGGCCCTCTGCGGCGCGGCGGCGGAACGAGGCGCTGACGTTCGCGTGAGGCGCGACAGGCGGCAGGGCGGCAGCGGTTTCGCGGTACCACACCGGATCGCTCGGCAGCGAAGAGTGGCCGTTGACCCCGCCCAGTTCCAGCGTCACCCAGTCAGGCCGGATATAACCTTCCTCGAAGACGTGGACTGGCACGCCCTTTTCGCGGCAGATTTGGATCGCGGGCATGTGATGGTCGCGGCAATCGCCGAACAGGACGACGTCGGTAATGCCCTTGTCGCGCAAAACCTGCGCAAACCATTGCGGCCAGTCGGCCAGCGTGCCGCGATAATCGATACCGTTGGGTAGGCGCCAGAACAGGCGGTCGCCGCCGTTGAAGTTGATCTTGTGGACGGCATGCCCGGACGCGATCAACCCTTGCCCGAAACGGCGGAACAGGCGGCCCATCAGCCCCTGAAGCAGGAGCACCGTGCGCGAAGCACCGGCAATCTGTTGCCGTTCATGCGGCGCGGTTAAAAATTCTGACATGCAAAAAAAGACGTGCTCCATGCTGTCCGCAAGGTCGTCGATACTTCCGCCGCCCGTCTTGCTGGACATCTATTTCAGACCGTTAGTATCACCCCCGACTTGCGGCAAGCCGCAGGGTTCGGAAGACTGTTTGCAAACCCTCGCTTCAGCCAGATTTCCCGCTCCCGGCCTTCGCTGGGATGACGGCCCACCATAACCTAGACGTAGACGGCTGATGACAGCCTTGCCCGCCCCGGCTATGTGCCCATCCCCGCGCAGGAGACCTTGCGCGGCGCGCGAGCGGTGGTGCTACAAGGCGATGACGGTGGATGGTCTGATATTGGGCGCTGGGGCATCGGTGGCCCTGTTCGCCGCCAGCGCCGCGCTCGATGCGCTGGTGCGGCCCAGGGTTCCCGCGCGCAGTGCGGCCGGGCTGTGGCTCCTGGCCTGGATGACGGCAGCGCTGTTCGGTCTGTTCCTCGCGCTCTGCGGCAATGTCACGGTGGCCGCCGCACTTACCCTGGCGGTGCAGGTGCTACTGGCGGTCGCCTCCAATGCCAAGCATGCGATGCTGGGCGAGCCGCTCCTGTTTTCCGACCTTGCGATGGTCGGCGCGATATTCCACCATCCCCAGTTCTATCTTTCCGCCGTCGCCATGTGGCAACGTATCGCCGCCGCGCTGGTGGCGGCCGGGCTGCTGGCGGTGCTGGCTTGGTTCTTCGTAGCCGACCCCGCCCCGCACCTTGCCGGAGCGGCGGGCCTGGCGGGCGCTCTTGCCTTGCTGGCACTGTCGCTGCGCAGCGCGCCATACCGGCGCCTTGCCCCTGTCCCCTGTGCTCACAGCGACACCCGGCGCCTTGGGCTTTATCCCGCGCTGCTGCTTTACTGGCTGCGCTGGCGCGAAAGCTCCGACCCGCCGCCTTGCCCCGAACCGGTTCGGCAGCCGCCGCAGGAGGCGCCCGAAATCGTGGTCGTGATCCAGTGCGAGAGCTTCGCCGATCCGGAGGAGCTGTTCGGCGACGCCGCCATGGCGCTGCCCGGCCTCACTGCGGCGCGGGCGAACGCCTGCCAGTGGGGCAACCTTCAGGTCAGCGGCTTCGGCGCCTATACCATGCGTACCGAATACGGTGTGCTGTTCGGGCGCGAGGAGGAGGCGCTGGGCTTTCGTCGCTACGACCCTTTCCTGACCGCGCTGGGCGAAGGTTCCTATGCGCTCCCGGCGCGCCTCGAAGCGGCGCGGCAAGGGGGTTGGCGCAGCCTGTTCATCCACCCTCACGACATGCGCTTTTACGGGCGCGACCGGATAATGCCGGCGGGCGGTTTCGCCGAGCTGGTGGGCGAGGACCGCTTCGCTCCGCCGACGCCGGGCGAGGGCCGCTATGTCACCGACGCGGCGATGGCGGACGAGATCATGGCGCTGGCGCAGGCCGCCCGGGAGCCGAGCCTGCTCTACGCCGTCACCATCGAGAACCACGGCCCCTGGACGTCCGATAGCGGCTCGGGCGGCACCGACCTGATGACCGGCTACCTGCGTCTGGTGCGCAACAGCGACGCCATGCTGACCACGCTGACCGAGCGGCTGAGCGCACTGAAACGCCCTGCCCTGCTGGTCTTCTTCGGCGACCACCGCCCCAGCATTCCGGGGGCCACCGCGCCGCCCGCTCCCGAAACCCCCTCCAGCAAGCATACGCCTTACGTGATAATCCGCATGGACGAAGAAGGCCGGATCGTACCGGGCGAGCGCCGCCGCGCCGACCTGACCCCGGCGGCCCTGCACCACGCCGTGCTGGACATGGTACTGGGCGCGCCGCTGTCGAAGTAGCTCCTCAGGCCGGCGGAGTAAGCCCTGCCAGCACCCGGTCACGCAAGGGGGCGGGCAACAGGCGGTCCAGCCAGCGCAGCGCCTTGAAGGGCCAGGGCAGCACAAGGTGCGCCTTGCCTGCCGCAGCGGCTGCTGCGATCCGCTGCGCCACTACATCCACCTTCATCAGCATCGGCTTGGGGCCGGGCACCTTGCGCCCCGCCGCCGTGTCGATGAACCCTGGCGAGACCAGGGTAACGCGCACGCCGTGGCCCCGTACCGACAGGCGCAGCGCATCGGCGAAGCGCGCCAGCCCCGCCTTGGTCCCCGAATAGGCGGCGGCAAAAGGCAAGGCGTGGAAACCCGCCGCGGAACCCACCAGCACAATGCGCCCGCGCCCCCTTTGCGCCATGCGCGCCGCCAGCGCCGCCGCCATGGCAGCGGGCGCGGTGAAGTTGATAGTGCCCAGCATCGCCACCAAGCCTGCGGCCTCGACGATATCCCCTGCTGCCCGCACATCGCCCCGCCCCGAGGCGAAAAGAGCCAGATCGAAGGCTTGCGCAGCATCCTCGGCCGCCAGCGCCGCCAGCGCTGCATCGACGTCGGCAAGGTCGAGGGAGCGTGTGGAGACCACCGCCCCCGCCGCCCGGCAGGTATCGGCGATGGTGGTAAGGCGCGCCGCATCGCGGCCCCAAAGGCTGAGAGATACGCCGCTTGCGGCATAATGGCGGGCCAATGCCCCGCCAAGTCCGCCAGACGCGCCGGTCACCAGAATACGGTTAGGGCCAGACGATTCCGTCATCACTGTGGTTTTATCCGACACACACGTATTTCCACACTTCTTGTCATAAGTTAACCTCACTTGGAGGCAATCCGACTTGACAGGCAATCGTCCTTACTGTCGAGGATTTCAGTCAATGCCCGCTCCGATTTCCAGTTCGCAACGCGTCAGGTTGTTCAAAAGTGAGCGCTTGGAAAAGCTTACGCTGATTTCACCGCGAACTTTCGCGTTGAGTTGGGCTGTCATGCTTCCGCTGATCGCATGGACCGGATGGGGATCGGCCGGGCCGCTCTATGCATCAGCGCTGATAGCGGCCGGTCTCACGATCTGGACGCTGTTCGAATATGCCATGCACCGCTATCTGTTCCACCTGAACAGCGACGTGGGGGTAATCCGCTGGCTGGTGTTCCTGATCCACGGTAATCACCATGACAATCCGAACGATGCTCTGCGCGGGCTGATGCCGCTGCCGGTCAGCGTCTCGATCGGCTCGCTGGTCTGGCTCTCTTTCGTCGCATTGCTAGGCCCTGCAGGGACTTGGATGCTGCTGGGCTTCATGAGCGGCTACGTGCTGTATGACGCGGTCCATTTCGCCTGCCATCAGTTTCCCATGCGCGGCAGGCTAGGCAAGGCGCTCAAGCGCCACCACATGCGCCACCACTATGTCGACGAGGACAGCAACTTCGCCATCACCGCGATTTTCCTGGACCGTGTGTTCGCCTCCCGGATCTCGTCGCTCAAGCAGCGTTCCCCAGAAGCGGTATCCTGAAAACTGCTTGAAGGCCGAAGCAAGATTCCCGTGAACTGGCAGAAAGCCCTCAGTTCGCGCAGGTCGAAAGTGCCTTTTACCGGCATTGGCAAGAAACCGCAGCGCCCCTATCCGGGCAAGATGATATCTCGCCTCAGCCCGGAGTTGTGCCGCAAAGCGGCGCTGGCTGCCGATCTTCCCGGCAAGAACCTCAACCAGTGGGCCAAGGCAGCGCTGCCGCGGGTATCAGGTTAAGCGCCTTGCACCCGGCGATCCTTAAAATATGACAGAAAAATGCAGTTTTGCGACGATAGCTTGACCTCGCGCTGACATATAGTGGATTAGCATTAATACTTAATCCGAAGGGGACGGACGCTTCTTCTGCGGTGCAGGCGAACGGACCGTCCCGCAAAGGGCTCCTTTCGCGAGACCGCCAGGTGTCCGCGATAAGGAGTTCGATGCGTAAAATGTATCGCGGCCGGGCGGCTTTGGTATTGATCATATGCCTGCACTGCACGCCCGCTTGGGCCGCTTCGGCAGACAGTTCAGAGGTCATTCCGGTAGACTTTCCGGCAGTGCAGTCGCCCCTGGCGAACGGGACCGGCGCATCATTCCTTGCTACGGTGCCCGATCCAGCGACCGACTGGAACCTAGCCGACATAGGCGGCGGCCAGCGGCCGATTGCGTTGGCCGCCTCGCCGTCATCCATGCCGCAGGCCCCTGCCCGCTACGGCCCGACCGCCGATCTGGTGCCCCCCGCATCGCCTGCGCCCGGCATCGTCGCCGGGCCGCCGGCGGTGCTTGACCCTTCGGGTCACGTGCCGCGCGAATTCGCCTCGCACCGCGGCTTCTTTCAGCAAGCGGGCAGTTCCTCGACCGAAGTCGCCTTGCTTTCGGGCTACGTCCTTGCCCAGGGCATTCCTAAGCTGTTCAAGCCGACCACCGGCTTTCATTTCAAGGATGAAGGCTGGTTCGGCAAGGGCACCCAGAACGTGGGCATGGACAAGCTGACCCACGCTTTTAACACCTACCTGATCGCCGAACTGCTGCACTACCGCATCCACCGCAATACCGGCGGCTCCGAGGGCGATGCCCTGACCGCAGGGATCCTTGCCTCAGGGCTCATGGCGCTGAACGAGATCTCCGACGCGATCGAGCCGGACAGCGGCTATTCGATGCAAGACATAGCGATGAATGTTGCCGGCGCGACGTTCTCGGTGCTGCGCAACACGGTGCCCGGCCTGAAGGAAAAGCTCGCCTTCAAGATCGAGATCATGCCCAATCACCAGATCTACAGCCGCACCGGAAAGCCCCACTACGAACAGCAGCGCTTCATGTTTGCGCTGAAAGGTGCCGGTTTCGAAAAGCTGGAAAACAGCGCACTTAAGTATCTGGATTTGCAGGTGGGTTACTACGCCAGCGACTTCCTCAACAGCGACCGCGAAAAGGGCGTGACCCCCAAGCGCCACCTGTTCGTGGGCGTGGGCCTCAACCTGGGCGAACTGCTGTTCGCGAAGTCGGGCTCGCGCATCGGCCGGGCGGCATATTCGGTGCTGGACTACGTGCAGTTGCCCTATACCTCGCTGCGCTACGACACGACCGGGCGTTTGGGCAACTGAGGCAACATTTGCGCATCGCGTCTTCTATCGACGGGCGATGATGGTGTAGATCGGCCGGGTGCGATCACCGTACTGGAAGGTGTTCCAGGTTAAAGTGCTGTTCTTGAAACCCAGGATGCCGAGGTATTCTTGAACCAGCAGCGGCGGCAGACGGAACCATCCATCGTTTATGCCTTCCGGCGCAAGGCTGCGCGGCATGAAGCGGGGGTTTTCCTGAACCGGCTCGCCAGCTTTCCGTAAGGTGAGAGATCCGAGACGATAACCGCCTCGCGCGCTAGCCGCGCCCCGTTTTGCAACGCAAGGAACGGATCGCGTAAGTGAAGCAGGATGCTGCCGTAGACCGCCACGTCCACCGGTCCGATCGACTGCGGAATGTCGTAAACCACGCCGTTGACCATCTTCGCACGGGACTGGAAAGCCTGGTGGCACAGCCAGTAGCCATTGTTGATCCGACGCAGATGTCTACGACGCTCGACGCGGGTCTTGTCATGATCGTTCTCGGCAAAGGGCACGATGTCCCAGTCGTAGTCCTCGGACAAGTCGAAGGAGACGACGTCCGCGCCCTTCTGTTCGATATGAAAACTCAGGATGCCGGACGCCGCGCCGACATCCAGCACGCGTCGTCCCGCGAAGTCGAAGTTGCCGAGATAATCGTCGATCCGACCGCGAAGGTCCCATTCCCCGGGCACCGTGCCGTGGCCGGGAACGTCCATGGTATGATAGAAGTAACACTCATCCAGCGACCGGATAATGCGCGCGGCAGCATAAGGCGAGGCGTTGTCGGACATCGAGCCGAGCCCTGCGTTTTCATTCATCATCTTGTTAGACCTTCGAAAATCTTCCGCGCCGCTGCCTAACAAAAGCACGCCGGACTTCCTACCGCGAAGAACCCGGCGTAAAATTTTTCGCGCTACGGCATCAGCCCCGCAATCGCGCGGGAAACGATGGACATATGTTCGCCCCAGGACGGGTCGTGCCAGTCCGGCAGGCGCTCCATCTGCGCTGCGTGCAAGGGGCCGCAGACCGCGTGGTCCAGTACTGCCCTCTTCCAGCCCGGCCCGTCGAGCGGGTCAAGGTAGTCGGGCACGTCGCCGCCCACTTCGCGCAGGGCCCCAAGGTCACTGCAGATCGCCGGCGTGCCCACCGACAGCGCCTCGGCTACTGGCATCCCGTATCCTTCGGCAAAGGAGGGCATCAGCAGCGCTCGGGCGCCGCGCAAGAGGGCCGAGAGGCGCACGTCGGGGCAGCCGCCCAGTTCCTCCACATGGAACTTCAGCGTCGGGCAGCGCTCCAGCATGTCAACGACCTGCTCGTTCTCCCAGCCTCTCCGGCCGATCACGACGAGGCGCGGCACGCTTTGTGGCGGTAGAGTTTCGGCGAGATGACGCCACAAGTGGAGCAGGAGAAGGTGGTTCTTGCGCGGCTCGATCGTGCCCAGGCACACGAAGTAGGGACGCCCATCAAACGCAGGCTCAGGCGCGGCGAGAGGAAGCGCCTCGGTGCCGAGCAGCGCTACATGGACCTGGGTTTCCTGCGCCAGCCATGGCTTGAGCGAGCGCCCGGTGGCGGCGGAATTCACGATCACGGCGCCCCCCGTCTCCGCTGTCGCTACAGCTACTGTCTCGATCCGCCGTCGGTGGAGCGCCGCGCCGGAAGGGCGGGCATACTCGGGAAACTCGATTGGGATGAGGTCATGTACCAAGCACAGGAACTTCGCCTTTTCCCGCGCCAGGATGCCGCGTACCTTGGCCGCATTGGTCAGGTGATGCGGCGACGCCTGAACGTAAACGCCGCCCGATCCCACGCCTTTCCTCGAAGGCAGCAAGCGGGCCAGCCACGGCATGACCGATGGCAGCGAGCGTTGACGGGGGCTGTCCTCTTGGCTCAACCAGCGGCGTTCCAGTTCGTCGAGGTAATCCAGTGCGGCGCGTCGTTTCACGCGTCCGTAAAGTCCGGTAGGATGCACGGCGGCAAAGGCCAGTGCATCGCCGTACTGCGCCAGCAGCCCGCGCGCATAGGCCATTTCCACCCGGTCCACGCCCGAAGGAGTGGAATAGCGCAGCCGCGAGATCAGGCGCGAGATGTCGAGGATTACTTGCGTCATCGAGAAGTGCTCATCAGCTTACCCTGCCAGCGGCGCAGCGGTGCTATCCAGCCCAGGCGGTTTGGGGCGCTGGAAGTTGCCATACGGCGCACCAGCACCTCGGGTGGGCAGGGAAGCCCTGTGACCGGATCGAGATAACGCGGGTAGAGGATCAATACGCCCGCCACCAGTGCATCGAGGCTCAGCTTGCGGGTACGGCGCTTTGGCACTTCGCCTAGATCGCGCGTCAAGCCCCAGCCTGCGTAGAAAGGGGCGCCGTGGCAAATGACTTCACGCCCGCGCATCAGCGCCTCGAAGCCGGTGAGCGAGGTAAGCACATGCACCGCGTCCACCGCGTCCAGCAGCGGCGCCATGCCGCCGCCGCGCACGATGCGGTCAGCGAACGCGAGAACCTCGGCATCGGGAACCGCGCCCTTGCGGTGGCCGGCGTCGACATCAGGGTGCGGGCGGAACCAGATCTCGGCATCGGGCTCGGCGGCGCGGACACGGCGCAGCAATTCGAGATTGGCCCCGAGCCCAGCGCGCGCGACCAGCTCGCCGCCGCCCGCAATTACCGACATGTCGTCGGCAACCTGGGCGGGGACGAGGATCAGGCGCTTGCCGGGCTGGCGTTCGGGCACCGACGATACGGTTCCTGCCGAATACTTGCTGATGCCCGCGGCAACGATCGTCTCTCGCAGAGCTGCGGCGCGTTCGAGCAGTCTTGGCGGTGTCTCGGTATTGTTCAGGATCTTTTCGAGGTCGCTCGGGCCTGCCGGGTCAAAATGAATACCCAAGGCGTCGACTACCACCGACGAGGGCGGCACCAGATCGACGCCGAGGCCGACAGAACGTACGAAACCATCCTCAACCTGGACCAGCGCGGTGCCCTGTGCGCGGGCGTTCCGGGTCAGGGCCGGGGAGACGCGCGAAGGCCAGATAGCCACCGCGCCGCCAGTCCCACCATCAGCCTTGCGAGCGATTGAAAGTGCCCGCGCCGAAGCGGAAACGATCCGCAAGGGGCGCTGCGGGTGCCATAGGAAATGGCTGATTTCCTTACGCTTCCACCATGCCATACCGCAAGCCGCCACAATTGGCCGGTTGGCATCGAGGACCGTGCGCCACGAACCCAGCAGCTCCACAGCCGCTGCCATGGTGGAAGGCTCACCGGTGAAGGGATCACGCCAGATCGCGGCACCCAGCGCCTGCGCGGCAAGACGGTCCAGTGTGCCGCCGTCATCGCCGGGGACGCCAAAACGGCCGGGCGAAAGCACCTCCACCGATGCACCCATCACGCGAGCCAAGACAATCCATTCGTCATCGCCATGCGCGGCAAGCGCCTGCGCATCGCGCAATACCGACCATGGATCGACATCGCCGCGCCATTCCTCGCCGGCCAGCGCACCCGCCCAACTCCGACCGGCGAAAGGAGCGATCCACACCGCATTCGCGCGGCGCAGCGTGCTGATTTCAGCGATGGTACGGGGGCGCAGCACGGTCCCGGCAGGATGGGTAAGACCTGCGGGGTCAGCCCAGAACCGCCCGCCGACGCGCGCTTCACCGACAGCCGCGAACATCGCGGAAGGGTCGGCAATCTGCGCTGCGGCACCCGCGGCGAAGTTCGACACGGTGGCATCAGCCCAGGGAAACGGCGGTGCGCGCAGCAGAGGAAGGGGAGGAATCATGGACGGCGACCCCACGCGGCCAAGTCCGGCACGCTGCCGCCGCTGCGGATCGCACTGTAGGAGCTCCTCGCCAGCTTCATACTACACCCAACCTCCGGCCTTTCCGCCGTCAGAGCCAGGCGGGAGCGCGCATTAGTCCGGCGCAGCGGGTCTTCGGCCGCGAAGGAGTTGCCGTGTCGGACAATGACGAAGTCGGGGAGGGAAGCAGGCGCGGGCATCGGATGCGCGGTATCAGTCCACGAAGGAATCGCCTAGCCGTGCGATCACATACTCGGCCAAGGCGAGGTCTTGCCGCGTGTCGATGCGGGACATGATATGCGCAGATTGATCTCAATTGTCGCGGCCGTGCGCCCGGCGTTAAAAGAACGCCGTTGCTTTAGCCCCTCCTGCATCTCGTAATGCTCCTGAGGGACACCAGCGAACCACTCACGAGCGGCCATGTGGTAGCCGTAGAGCCAAGGCCTGGCGAGAACGGCTCGGCGCCACGCAGCGCCTCAACCAGCCCCGAAACGATAGCGGCCGGAACAGCGGATCGCCCTGCAGGTCGATAACAAAACCTGGCTTCTCCATCCGCTGTTGCGCCGCAGCCCATGCGCCCGCGAACCGAAAGTAATTTTGGTGCAGCCATCACCGCTTCCGCGCCGATTTCGCGAGCATGAACAGAGAGGCGCTCGTTGGCGGTCGCCACCACATCCCAACCACGACAAGGCAGTTTCGGACCGCCCAAATGCCCTAACACTGACTGATGGGGGTAAAGACTGACAACACGTATCGTATCGGAGTTGGTCCGGAGCAAACTCTTTTCCGGTTGCATCCCAAAGTCCGTTGTCCGAAATGCCCTCTATGGCCTCCACCGGCAAAACGAAACAGAAGATCAGATCAGTATTGCTCGCGCCGTTTTGGGCTCTGCAACTGTTCACCGGCGCCAAGAGCTTCTTGGACAATCCGCTCATTGGCTCACAGCGGCTGAACACGCGCGGGCTGCATGTGACGCGCGTGAAGCTGGCGACGAGCATGGCTGCATGGCGGCGCCGGCGCCTTGCCTCCAGAGTTCGCCCCGACTGGCGCGAAGCATTCGACCGTGATGGTTTCGTCGCCATACAAGGCGTTGTGCCACCCGCCCAGTTCCCTGGGTTGCGCGAAGCGATACTGGCCTACCGCGCCCCTGCACGCGAGATGCGCCAAGGCGATGCCATCACCCGCAGGATGGCGATCGACCCGGCGATGCTTGCCGCGATCCCGGCCCTGCGCGGCCTACTGGAGCGCAAGGACATCACGGCGCTGTTCCATTACGTCGCTAGCTTCCGCACGGCGCCGCTGCACTATATCCAAACCATCGTCAGCGATCCCGCAGGCCAAGCGGACCCGCAGGAGAATTTGCACGCCGACACATTCCACTCCTCGCTCAAGGCCTGGCTCTTCCTGAACCCGGTTGCGGCGGATGAGGGGCCGTTTACCTACGTGCCCGGCTCGCACCGCTTCACACCCGAGCGGCTCGCGTGGGAGCATAGCCGTAGCCTGCCCGACCCGCGGATGATCGACCGCCTGTCAGCGCGCGGATCGCCCCGCGTCTCTGATCAAAATCTCGCGGCGATGAAGCTCGGAGCGCCCGAGGCGCTAGCAGTGTCCGGGAACACGCTTGTGGTGGCCGATACCGTGGGTTTCCACGCGCGCGGCCTTTCGGTTCGCGCTGGTGAACGGGTAGAAATCTGGTCCTATGCTAGGCGCAATCCCTTTTTGCCGTGGCTAGGCGGGGACCTGTTCAGCCTACCGGGCGTGGCCGAGCGCCGCGTGAACTGGATCTGGGCTATACGTGACAGGCTGGAGGCCCGCATCGGCCAGCCTTGGCGCTCGGTCGGGACACGCACAGCCATGGATAATGGCAGTAAACGCAACCAGCCTTGAAGATTCGTGCTTTCGAGTAGGAATTAGATTTTTGTCACCTTGTGCCGGCAGCGGTCTTCTGAAGAGGCGCCGGCAGCGAGGACGGAGGCTAGGTCACAACCCGGCACAGGCCGGAAAATGTGTCAGCAAGGCTTGGGTGTCCCCGCGTTTGTCGTAGTGCTTCTTAAGGGCATATCCGCCAATCGTAGCCGGATTGCTGGATTTGAAAAGCGATCGAGGTGCTACCGGACTGATCTGCCGCCCGCGGCCAATCGCAGCCGCCAGCCGGCAACGGACCTGCGTGATGTGCTCGATGCACTTCGCTACCGGCGGCGCGACGGATCATGTCTTTGCCCTTTGTAAACTTCTCGGCTTCCGTTTCGCGCCACGCCTGCGCGACATCGCAGACCGGAAACTTGGCTCGATCGCCGTACCCTCGACCTACAAGCGCATCGAAAGCCCCATGGGCTGCACGATCGAGACTGCCGCAAGTTGGCCGCCTACAAGCGGCAAAACAGGCTGGATTTTGCCGCTGGCCGAACTTGGCCGCATCGAACGAATGCTGTTCACGCTCGACTGGCTGGAACAGCCCGACTTGCGCCGGGCCTACCAAGCCGGCCTCAATAAAGGCGAAGCGCGTCATACCCTTGCCGCCGCGATCTACACTAGCCGTCAGGGACGGTTCACCGATCGCTTGATTGAAAACCAGGAATATCGGGTATCCAGTCTCAATCTGGTCATCGCCGCGATCGTTTGCTGGACCACGATCTATATGAATGCTGGCCTCCACCATTTACGATCATCTAAGTCGTCATCGACAACCTATTGGCCCCATACGCCCCGCGAACGTACGACGATGTTGGCTTCTTCCGCGACTTCCCACGCAATATGGCTGGGCAATCGGCCGGCCGTAAGGTGCTCAACCAGTCGAAAGGTAGCCGTGCAGCAAAAGCGTTCGCAGATTACTTGCCTTTAACGTCACGTGCCGATTTTCCAGCCTATCGCCTCATACAAGCGCCGGACTGCAGCATAGGATACCAACTGCTTCCCACAGAATATCCCTCGGGTACCATTGTTGCCCTAAGGTCACACATCAGTCGTAATTCCTGCCGCCGACCTGGTTTTCGGGAAACCGTTCCCCATCTTTCGGTTTGTGCATGTGACTGACACACCAAAGGAAGTTTTATGAATATCAAAGCGATCACCCTCACGGCTGCACTTGCAGCCGGGATCGCAGCCCAGCCCGCGCTTGCGCAGGACGCAACGCCGACAGGTACCGAAGTCGCTTCGAACGGCACTGGTTTCCGCGGTATTCGCATCGAGGGCAATCTCGGCGGCGACCGTTTCCAGTCGGAAGGCAACCATAACGACAAGTTTGGCTACGGTGGCACCGTCGGCTTTGACGGCACCTTGGGCGAACGCGTAGTGATCGGCGCCGAAGGCAGCTTCTGGAAGCCGGGCAAGGGTAACGAGAACACCACTGGCCTGGCCGACGGCAACAGCATCGACCATAAGGCTTTTGAAGAATGGGGCGCAGCCGTACGCGCTGGTTATCTCGTAACCCCGCAGATGCTGGTCTTCGGCAAGGCTGGCTACGTCAACGGCGAGCAGCGCAAGCGCATCGAAGGCCCCACTGGCAACACCTTGGTCTATGACCACTACCGCGCCGACGGCTATCAGGTTGGTGGCGGCGTCGAGTACACCGTGATGCCGCAGGGCCGCCTGCCGGTCTACGTAAACGCGCAGTACGTTTACTCGAACTACCATGGCAACTCCGGCCGCCAGCGCGTGATGGCTGGCATCGGCGTGCGCTTCAAGTAAGCGGCCTCAAGGATAACCGGCCTATCTGAAAAGGACGGGCCGAACAAAACGGGCCGGATCGGCGTCTCGCGGCGCTGTTCCGGCCCGCTGTCGTATTAGCGTCCTGCCCTGCGGCACCGGGTCATGATCGTGGCCAAGGTGCACGTGGACGCGAGCGGGCCGAACCAGTCGATCCACTGGTCCAGCTTGGACCATACGCGCAGGTCAAAGGCGGCCCACCACGGCATGTTAGCGCGCAGGCCCGCGCCGTATAGCTCGATCCAGCGATATTCAGCCTGCGCCGCCTCGCGGCCGATGAAATACGCCGACGTCAGCGCCGCACCCGCCCACCAGTTGCGGGTAAGCAAACCGACCGCTGCCTGGACTAAAAGGGCCAGGGCGATATGCTCTAAATAGATCATGCCCGGCGCAACGCATGGGCCGGAAACTCGGCTGCATCTGGATATCTACTGGATATCCATTGGCACTTGGATATCCAGTAGATATCATCATGTTCGCGGGTCACCGTGCATGTGGACGACCAAGGTTCGCAGCAATATTTCACCGCCAATGCACTCGGTCCTGACCGAGGGTGCACGGAGAACCTCAATCGATGCGGGATCGACGACACAGCTTTCAAACCCTTCCGCTTTCAGTACCCGATGAAGCCATACACCATCGAGCCCATCCTTCCCGATCATAGCAAAGCCAAAATCGTCAACAGTGTTGTCGATTTTTTGTCCAGCAGGGCGACCCGAAGAAGTGATGTCACCACCCGCATATTTGCGTTGCGACATGCCGAATCGACCGATGAGATTTTGCAAAAACCTGTTTTATATCAACGTAAAGGTAGCTTTTAGCTTTCTTCGCCCGAAATCTTCCCGACAAATTTATTGCGGCGCAGCGTCATTTTCGCGAGAGATTTCATCCTGTATAATCTGTTTTATGATTCGCCAGTTGCGGAAGCCGGAAATGGACATGGACCTGTCTACGCTTGAACTTGCGCTCATAGTATCAAGTTATATGACCGATCAGTTGGACGGCAGTAGCGCGCCCCTTATTACGATACCTCGGGACGTTGCCGAGTTAGCCGTTGCTTTCACGAATGCAGCGATCGAGAGTCTCCAGAACCAACCCTGCAATCCGCCACCGTCCCTGAATTAAAGGGCAACCGCCCCCTCGCGCAACCGCGAAATCCCCCCAACTGGACGATTGACTGCCCCCCGTCGCCGCCAAAACCAACCATTTCGTCAAGTAGCCGACAGCTGGGACCCTGTTCACAAGCTCCTCGACGTGGCGAATAGAGTTGAGCTGAAGGATCCTGGGATATTTGCTAATTTCCTGGCTTTCAGGCGATGAGAAAACGCAATGGGACACTATCTCGCTGTGCATCAGCGTTTCAACGCATACGGCAGACGGCCGCGACGACCGTCGCCCGGGCAGGTGCCGCTGCCGCGCCGATCCACTGCTACCCCAGCAGAAAGTCGATATCGGCATCTGTCAGGCTAGCGGAACCCGCTTTTGCCTTCTCGTCCCAAAGCATGTCTGCCAGGCCTTGCTTGCGTTCCTGTAGCTCCAAGATCTTTTCCTCGATGGTGCCGGTCGCGATCAGCCTGTGAACGAAAACGGGCTTCGATTGCCCGATCCTATGCGCCCGGTCGATCGCTTGGGCTTCTACCGCAGGGTTCCACCATGGATCGTACAGGATAACGGTGTCGGCTGCCGTCAGGTTGACCCCTGCCCCGCCCGCCTTGAGGCTGACAAGGATGATAGGCACCGCACCATCCTGAAAACGGCGGATGGGGCTGGCGCGGTCACGGGTTGATCCGCGCAGTTGCTCGTAAGGCAGGGCGATCCTGTCAAAATCGCCTGCCACAAGATCGAGCATTCTCGTGAACTGGCTGAAGATGATAATCCTGCGGCCTTCCTCGACCATTTCGGGGACCATCTCCATCAATCTATCGCGTTTGGCCGAAGCGATGCCGGCACCGAGTTCACCGGGTAGCAGAAGCGGGTCGCAGCAGATCTGACGCAGCTTGAGCATGGCATCGAGAACGATGATCTGCGAGCGCATCAGACCAACCCGGTCGATCTCTTCGCGCACACGCTTGTGCATCAGTAGGCGCTGGCTTTCGTAAAGCCTTAATTGCGATCCACCAAGTTCGATCCGTTCGGGAATGATCGTCTTGGGAGGAAGGTCTGCGGCAACGGCATCTTTGGTCCGGCGCAGCATGAACGGCCGAAGCCGGCGGGAGAGCGCTGCGCGCGCGGCAGCGTCACCCTGCTTTTCAATCGGCGTGCGATAGGTCTTGCGGAATGCTTCGTAAGTTCCGAGCAGACCAGGATTGGTGAGGCTCGCAAGCGACCACAGGTCGGTCAGGCGGTTCTCGACCGGGGTGCCGGTCAGTGCCACGATCTGATCGGCTTTCAGGGTTGCAGCCGCCTTGAATCCTGCTGTCTTGGGGTTTTTCAGTACATGCGCTTCATCGAGAACAACGAGTGCATAGACATTGGAGGCCATTAGCGCGCTATCCCGGGCAAGCAGCGTGTAGCTGGTCAGCACAACATCAGCGTTTGAAAAGCCCTCGCCATGCAGAGATTGCCGGTCGGCGCCATGCCACAATAGACACTTCAATGCGGGGGCAAAGCGCGCGATCTCGGCTTGCCAGTTGGGCAATACCGATGTGGGGGCAACGATCAGGATCGGACGACGCGCCTTGGGTGACGCCTGGCGGATGGCGAGGATATGAGAAATGGCCTGGAGCGTCTTGCCCAGTCCCATGTCGTCGGCGAGGACGCCGCCCATTTCTGCTTCGTGCAGCGCGCCAAGCCATCCGCAGCCCGTAGCCTGGTAAGTACGCAACTGCGCATTGAGCCCCTCCGGCGCAGTAAAATCGACGCCGGTTGGCGCGTTGAGCCCATCCGCCAGAATGCGCAGGCGATCCTTTGTCGCCCATGCCACGCCGGAATTTGCAAGGTCGTGCACGGTGCCAAGGTCGTACCGATTGAGCCGCAGCGTCGCAGCGCTACGATCTGCCAGCGCCATGCGCAAGATTGTCTCTATCAGCGGGCGTACCGCCCCCAGCTTGAGCGGCGTAAACCTGCCGCTGCCGAGCGGCAACGCGATGCGATACTCGTCATTCTTAGCAAGGATATCAGCGCCGCCAACCGCCAGCAGGCGGCGAAGAGCAGGCAAGACATCGATCCGTTGGTCACCTTGTATGCGAGCGGCGAGTTCGACATCGAACCAGTCTATGGGCGGCGCATTTGCTGCTGCTGAAGAGGAGCGCTGCGTGATCTCGATACTTGGGACTTCGGCGACGGCCTCATCAGGTTCGAGCAGAACATGCGGCCACTTCGGCGCGTACTCGATCATCCAGCCCTCATCTCGCAGGCTTTGCGCGTCGTTGACGAGGAATTCGGGAAAGCGCTGATCGTGCTCCTGCCGCTCATCCACGAACGCATGATCCCAGCCTTGCTGCGGTGTCGTATTGTGACGCCCCGACATAGCTAGCGGCGCAAGTGCAGTACGTGCCAGTCGATCAGCGGCGGCTTGTTCGGCATCGATGTCGCGCACAATGCGCACCACCCCATTCGGTCCGCTTACAATCACCTCGCCTGCCGTGTGGAGGGCGCCAACGCGGTGCCCGCCGTAAGAGAATTCCAGACGTGCCAATTCCACCGGTTGGCTTGCCAGGCGCCCACGCCATCCCCGTCCGTACTCTGGGGTTTTCAGCTTATCTACGAGGAAGCGCAGGACGGGACGGGGACCCTGCTCAGAGACGGACGCCGATTTCGGCATTGCGGGCGCGGGTAGCACGTCGCCGGCGATCTGAGGCCAACGGGAGACAAGGACGGGAATTTCATCAGCCGCCACAGGCGGCATGGCCAACAGCCTTCCAGTCAATGGAAGCGAAACGCCGGCATCGATGAGTTTCAACTCGCAGGCTTGCTCGTCAAAGTGCAATGGCGGATCGCCAGGAAAAATCATGTGCTCGGCAGTGTCGCAGCCGTCTAGGTCGAGGCCAACGACTTGCCGGCCATCAGCGAGCGTTTCCCAGCATAGTTTGCACACGAAATGCTCTGCTTTGACCGCGACATTCACGCCATCGGGCGTTTTCCATCGCAGCATTCGTCCCACACTGGCCTCCCAGAGCCAGCTCCATCCGTGCGGGCCATTGGGTGTACGATTCACAGTGAAATCGCCGCCGACCGCATGGGTCATCCGTGATAGCAGCCGCATCGCATCTGGCGCCAGGTTGCCACGAGAATGCTGCACCTCCCAAGGGTGAGCCGCCCGCCAGTTTACTTCGTGGTGGGAGCGGCGCCAGGCTCGGATCTGCAGAGAATAGCGATTGGGCTGGACAGGAACGGGCATTCCCTTCGCCGGACGTTTGCCCTGCTTGAAAAGACGGGCCGGCTCAATGGTGAAACACACCTCTTCGTGCATGATCCGAGCGGCCAGATCATCAATCGCTGCAGCGTCGAGCCATTGCGCCAAGGGCCCGGCAACCCCGGGGTGTCTTTCTGTTTGGGTCTGTATCCGCAGACGAGGCTTTTCCCGTTCACGCGCCCCGGCATGGCTCGACGCCTGCAGTGAAAACAGGACAGCGGCAACGTGCTTGCAGGCTATTGCAACCGGGCAAGTGCACTCGCTTGCAGGCAGCCCGCCAAAATCATCGTCGTCGTCAAACACGATCGACGTGAAATAGCTGTTTGTGCCGCTCCCCCGCACAGTCGCGGAGACCGTGTCGAGCTGCTCATCGATCTTGAAGTCCGATACGCGCCCCTGCTGAAAATACCGCAAACCTGCCTCGATCATGCGGTCAGTCTGAACGGAAACAAATAGGAGGTCGTCGGTCATAGCAGGGATCATCACCTGCTTGTTCCAACACCTACAGATTTTGGCAAGCGCCCTACGGCCGCCCACACAGGGATATCTGCGCCATGTCGCGGTTGATCGCTGTAGAGGCTGGAGCTGATACTGAGAGTTCGGTCGAAAATTTCACGCGCGACATCGCGAATATGGCGGTTGGATGTTTGGACAGCGAAACTGGCCACTGCCAGCGCCGCCATCGAAGGATAGCGCCCCCTTATCTGTCATGGGCACTCGCCCGAATACTATCCCCCTGGTTGCATCTGTTCGCCAACCAGTCCGCCAAGGAATTCGGCAAAGGGGCCAATGTCAGTTTCAGTGCTGGCTTGCTCCAGAGCGGCCATATACTCAGCACGCCGACCGACAGGTATGACGGTCCAAGGATAGCCACCTGACGCCATCATCACATTCATCAGGAACCGCCCCATACGGCCATTCCCGTCGATATAGGGATGAATGTAGACGAAAATGAAGTGCCCCAGAACGACCCTTACGGCCGCTTCGGGCTCCTCCTGAAGCAGTTCGAAGAATACCGGCACCGCATCGCGCACAGATTCCGCCCCCATCGGAACATGGCGAGCGCCGCGAATGAAGACTGCTGAATTGCGATAGCCTGCCAGTTCGCCTGGCCGCAGAATGCCCGCCTGCACCCCTGGGGCAAACAATTCGCTATACCAGATAGGATGGTCCTCATCGGCGACCTTGCCTCCGCCCTCCCCTGCAAAAACGCGTTCAACGCTCGCCTTGACGGCTTGGAATGCCTGCCAGTAGCCTCTGGCGGCTATGGCATCCTTGTGGTCGCGGTCTTCGGGATTGAGGTCTGGGTTCCAGTTGCCATCGCGGACGCGCTCGATGAGAGCGGCGTTCACCCGATAGCCTTCGATGGACAGGGAGTTATAGGCGTCGTTGACGTAATTTTCGTCCACGCGCTCGAGATAGGCGGCTGTGTCGTTCAAACGTGGTGCTGCCGGGAAAGCCGCAATCGCCCTCTCCCGCATCTGCTGCCACATAAGACGAATACGATTTGCAGCTGGTGATGGATCTCGCGGCAAAGGGGTATCAAGGCGATGCGCGAATGGGTCGGATTCCCTCACGTCATATCCTGCGCTTTTCATGACGCGACCAATATCGTCGGCAATCCTGTCACGGCCGATGTTGCGAAATGCCCCCGCAAGCCGTCCAGCGACGACGCTATGGCCTCCCTCCAAAAGCCTTTCGAGCAATGCGGAAGCGTCGCGCTGGGTTGCTAGAGCGGTGCGCGCATCCGTGGGATAGCTGGTATAGAATTGGGGGCTGACCGATATGAGTGCGGCCTCTATCCGATAGACCCGCACGCCTTCATCCGTATGGGTTCGATCGCTTTCTGGCGGTAGCGCGAGATTGGTATCGATCAGTGATGTGCCATGAATGAGAGCAGTCGGCTTATTTCGGCCCCCCGGCGCCCGAACCAGCAACTGCCTTGGGACGGTCCGGTTGCCCGATAGCAGCAACAGCGACTGATCGGGGGACAGGATCCAGTCATCTGCAAACCTCTCGGTCAGATATGCCGTACAAAATCCCCAAAAGCTTGCGAACCAGGATGTGCTTTCGCCTACGGGTTCATCAGGGCGCGCGGGGATGTACCAGCCCCGGATGACCTCACGCAAATAGCCGGCTTTAAGGAGCCGTTCCCTTTCCAGTCTGGAAAGATCGGCCGATCTGATGGCAATTTTGCCATCATTCTGGAGGCGGCTTAAAACCTCCAATGCTTCTGCCAATTTTTCGCCAGGGCGGGCCATCACAAATCCCGTGTCAAATTTCGCTTATGCTGTTGTACCATATTTCGCTTTAGATGCCGGGTCGAATTTCGCTTTTAACGCAGAACGCCTCACACGCGCATGATCCCGTCTAACAGGAATATCCGCAAGTGAGCGGTTTCAGCCCGAAAAGGCGGCTGTCCAGCGACTATCGCGTTGGGGTGGGCGCCCCGAGATTGCCCCGATCTGCGCCGGAAAAACGCTTCGTCAGGAGGCCGTTAAAAATCCGGCCTCGCCAAATATCTTGCCGCTGCCCTTCATCGCGCGTTTGGCAGCGTATAATGCGATATCTGCGCGCCGAAGACTATCGTGAGGGTCGTCAACATCCGCTTCCAGGAATGCGCCGCCGATCGTTGCCGAAACCGATCGCGTGTATCCGTCCCGTTCGACCGTATGGCGCAGGCTACCGAGAATTTCGGTGATGTACGCCTCTGCCCGCGCGCAGTCGCGCGGCCTGGTCAGCAAAATAACAAACTCGTCGCCCCCAAGGCGTGCGGCAAATATCCCATTGCCAGCCTTCTGCCGGAGCCGGTCCGCCATCATCCGCAATACGTCATCGCCCGCTGCGTGGCCGAAGGTGTCGTTCACCCCTTTGAAGCCATCGAGGTCCAGGAGAATGAGCAGGGCAGGCATCCCCTCGTCTTGAACGCGGGATACAACCTCCCGCAGCTCCTGCTCAAAACAGGCTCGGTTGGGCAACCCCGTCAAAGAGTCGGTATCCGCGGTCTGGCGCAGGACAAGCTCGCGCTCGTGCCGGTCAGTTATATCCTGGAATACGCCAATCAGCGCGACGAAACGCCCCTCAAATACAAGCGGTTCGCCGATGCTACGCACACGCCGCATCTGGCCGTCGGCGGTGATGAAGTCGCTCTCGAAATCAAATGACTCCCCGAGAATTGCGCCGCGTTCCAGGAGCCTGGCGACCTCTTCGCGCCGTTTCAGCGGATAAAAGCTCAATGCGTCGTCGACCGAAGGCACCTTTCCCTTTGGAAGGCCATGGATGACGTAAACCTGATCGGACCAATGAATGCTGTTGTCGGAGAGCTCGAGCCGCCACGAGCCAATTTGTGCCATCCGCTCAGCCTGCCGCAGCTGGAGATGCTGCCGCTCCAGCACCTCTGTCCGATGATGGGCTTCCCGGCTCAACGCCAGCGCCTCTGAAGCGGCCCTGCGGCAGGCCACCAGCGAGCTTACAAGCCCTGCACTCGCGATAAGAAGCGCCCGCGATTGATCATCAAGAACCCTCGGCTTGGTGTCGATTATACACGCAGTGCCAATGCCGGATATGTCCTTCCCGTCGGTCTCGGCTCCCCAGGGACGCAAAGGCACGCCGGCGTAAAAGCGAATGTGGGGCGGTCCGGTAACAAGCGGATTATCGAAGAAGCGCGGGTCTGTTGCAGCGTCTTCGACTATGAGGATGTCAGGTGCATGAATTGCATGTGCGCAAAACGCCATGTCGCGCGGGGTTTGATCAACCTCTATCCCGCACTTGGCCTTGAACCACTGCCGGTGCTCATCGATCATCGACACCAGTGCTATCGGCGCATTGAAAGCAGTACGCAGAAGTTCGACGGCAGCATTGAAATCCTGCTCCGGGGCGGAATCCAGAATCGCAAATTCATGTAGCCGCTCAAGACGAACGATTTCTCGGGCGATGTGCTCTTGAGGGGTAGTCATCAGGTCGGGGGCGCAAGGAGCAAAAGTTCACATTCTAAATGCCGTGGCCCAGATATGGCGACGGGCTTTGTAGCGCGACATCGTCGGTGACTGGTCAGCGACATTGATGGTGATGTGTCAGCGGTGACGTTGGGGATAGTGTCACACGAGGTTGGCCTGGATCAAGAGGCGTTGTCGAGCAGCGATGTCGCTGGCACGGTTTCGATGTCGCTGGGCGATGTCGCTGGATCAGGAGCACTGTCGCGGAGCGATGTCGCTGCGGCCAGGGCGGATCGCCTGCGATAGCTCTCGACGTTCATTTCCAGGATAGTGGCGTGGTGAACGAGCCTGTCGATGGCGGCGACAGTCATTGCCTTATCCAAAAAAATGGAATCCCAACCGCTGAATGGTTGGTTGGCGGTGATCATGATGGAGCGTCTTTCGTATCTGGCAGAGATGAGTTCGAACAGGACACTGGTCTCGGCCTGGTCCTTGCGGACGTAGGACAGGTCATCGAGGATGAGCAGGTCGAAGCGGTCGAGCCTGGCGATCTCCTGGGTCAAGGTCAGGGACTGGCGTGCGGCCTGCAAACGCTGGACGAGATCGGTGGTCCGGGTGAAGAAGACCCGTATCCGCGCGCGACGAGCTCGTTGCCGATGGCGGCTGCGGCGTGGCTCTTACCGGCACCGGGCGGACCAAATGCCAGAAGATTGTGGCCCGCCTTGAGCCAGGCATCTCCTTGGGTCAGAGCCATGACCTGGGCCTTGCTCAAGGTGGGAACGAGGCTAAAGTCGAAGGCATCCAGGGTCTTGCCAGGAGGCAGCCTTGCTTCTGTAAGATGGCGCTGGATCCGGCGTTGTTCGCGTTCGGCGAGTTCCAGTTCGGCCAAGGCTGCCAGCAGGCGCGAAGCCGGCCACCCCTCCTTGTCCGCGCGTGAACAGAAGTCCGGCCAGAGACGGGCAATGGTGGGCAGACGCAGCGTGCCCAGCAACATGGGCAGTTGGGCGGTGTCGACAGTGATGCTCATGCGGCCATCTCCCTGGCGGTGAGCAGATCGTCGTATGTGTCAGGCTGGGGAATATCGACGACCACATCGGCCGGCTCTTTGCCGGGCCGTTGGAAGCGCTCCTGCAGATCCTTCAGATCGGGTAAACCCTGGTCATCGAGTATGCCGGTCAGGGTCGCGGCGAGCTCAGCCTCGCAGGCCTGGTCATGCGCAAGCCACAGCAGCCCCACCATGATGCGGCATGCGGCGGCTTTGGGAAGCGCACCCTCCAGAGCATCCCAGCAGCGGCGATATTCGCTGCGAGGGAAGAGCTTGTCGCGATAGACAAGGTTTGCCAGCGCGTGGGGCTTGGTACGCAGGCTGTGGATCACGTGCCGATAATTGACGACGTGGTCATGACCGCCCCGTCCGCGATCGGGCGCCCTCCCGCGTGGCAGGGTCTCGATGGGCTGCCCGGCCAGATAAAGGTCGATCCGGTCATCGAAGATCCTGGCTCGCAGGCTATGGCCGATGAGCCGGGAAGGCACGGTGTAGAAGACCTTGCGCAGCACGAAGCCGCCCGATGAGGTGACGAGCACCGTAGCTTCATCATAATCGCAGCTGCGGATCGAAGGTAACGGGCGCAGGTGCTCAGCTTCGATGCGCAAGGCATCGCGCCGGCGGGCATTGTGGCGGCCCACGATCTGGGCGAGGAACGTGCGCCAGTCCTCGATGGAGGCGAAGTCACGTGTCCCGCGCAACTGGAGTGCCTGATCGAGCCGATCCTTAAGGTGACCATGACGGCTTTCTATGGACCCATTCTCATGGGCGACCCCGCGATTGTTGCGGGTGGGCTCCATCTGGTAATCGGCGCACAGGGCGGCATAGCGGGTCCGCAGATCTTCCTGGGCATCTTGCTCCAGGTTGGCGAACGCCGCGGAGAGGCTATCGGTGCGATGCTCGTGCGGCACGCCGCCAAGCTGCCACAGCGCATTCTGAAGGCCGCAGGCCAGCGCCGTGAAGCTTTCTCCTCCCTGCACGGCCTCGGCATGCTCCCACCCGGAATAGACCAGCGCGAAGTGATAGATCAGGTGCGGGCTCGGATCGCCGGAAATGGTGACCTTCAGATCGCGGGCGTCAAAGAAATCCGACATGCCCTGTCGGCCTGGCGGATGGTCCTGCCGGAAGATGACCTCACGCTCTGGTCCATACTCGGCCTTCCATAGCCGTATCCGGCGTTCCAGGGTCCTGCGGGCTGGTGTCAGATCGAGACCGGGGTGGCGTTGCTCCAGCTCCCCAAGAATAGAGATGGGCTTCAGGCCCGGCGTGCTCTCGAGCAAAGGCACGATTTCTTTATCCCACAGTTCGGCGAGCGGATCAGGCCTGCCGCCGCCATGACGTCGCGCCCGGCGACGCTCCGATGGCGACCGGGGATCTTTCTCTGTCCGGTAGCCCGTGCTGGTGGAAAAGCCCGCCATGGCGGCGGCCGCTTTTTGCGGGTGTTTTTGACGAAGGGACATGTAGTACCTCTGCTGTTGGTCGGTGATGGGACGGCCAGGCATCCGATCCTCTTCTTGGCGTTGAAGATCGGACCATCCTGACCGCTGTCGCCGCCAACGGCACGGGGAAACCCGCGCCCGTGTGGGGGGAAGCTACGTCCGGGCTGCGCCCGGCCTCCGCTTCCCCCCACACGTCATCTACGATGTCGCTGACCCTTCAACTGCGATGTCGCTGTGCAGGGCTTGGCAGATAGCTACATCATCATACCACAGGTACAACATCAAGCGGACCTTCGTGAAATCTTTTCAGTTCCTGACCTGATGGTTGCAAGGTTTGCATCCTTGTCCCACTGGACAATGGTATCGGCGATCTGGGCTGCCGCCATCGGCCGTCCAAACAAAAAGCCTTGCCCTTCGTCACAGCTCTTTTGGGCCAGGCGAGCCGCCTGGGAGGCCGTTTCAACGCCCTCGGCTATTGTCTTGATCCCCAGACTTCTGGCGAGATGCAATATTGCCCGGACAATCGCTTCGTCCTCACGGCCGTCGTTGTCCATCTGTGAAATGAATGAGCGATCAATCTTGATCGTATCAACCGGAAATTGCTTGAGGTGCGTCAGGGACGCGTATCCGGTTCCAAAATCATCCAGACTTATGCTGACCCCCGCATCCGCTAAAATATCCAGTGTTCTAAGAACCGTCTCTCCCATTTCTTCCAGAAACACACTCTCCGTCACTTCCAATTCGATGGCTGAAGGTGGCAGACAGGCACGATCCAGGCGGCTCAACAGACGGTCAGAGAAATCGCCGCGCCTGAAGTCAGCAGCGGACCCGTTGATGGCGACCGGTCCCACAGTAACATCTTGATGCCGCCAGGACATTATGTCGCTGATGACGCAATCCAGCATCCTATCTGTCAATTGCACCGCCAGGGCCGGGTCATTGAAGGCCGCAGCTATGCCCGCAGGGGAGCGCAACCCTTGACCGTTGTGCCACCTCAGCAATGCCTCGAAACCGGTGCACTCGCCCGTTTTCAGGCAAACCTTGGGCTGATAGAACGGAACGATCAGGTTTTTGTGCAAAGCCTGACGGGCATCATGAAGCATCTGCGTCTCGCGTTCGGCAGCCGCCCGAAGTGCGGGCTGAAAACGGTGTACGCTTGCGAAGCCTTCCGCCTTTGCTGCGTATAAGGCAAGGTCCGCGCTCTTGTGCAACTCCTCTGGAGTTGAGCCATCCTCTACAGCCACCGCGTATCCTGCGCTGAGCCCCACCACCAGTTGCCGACCGTTGAACAGGACGGGTGCGGAAGCCGAAGCGAGGAGTTCGCCGATCCCGCCTTCGTCAGCACTCTGCACGTCCCGATCGAAAAAGATGATGCCAAATTCATCTCCCCCAAGGCGGACCACTGTGGCTGATTCCGGCGCCGCCCGTCTGAGCCGATCACCAATTTCTCGTAGCAAAGCATCACCGGCATCGTGGCCGAAGTTGTCGTTGATCGTTTTGAAACGATCCACATCCAGCACCGCCAGACCAACTTGGCTACCTGTGCTGACCGCCACTTCCAGTGAGGCAGCGAGATGCTCAGTGAAAAAAGCACGGTTCGGCAGGCCCGTCAGGGCGTCATGGTGTGCACCCCACAATAGCCTGCTCTCGTAGTGTTTCTGGCTGGTGATATCTCTTAGCGAGCCAATGATGCGAGTCACGCGCCCGCTGTCATCCCGCACGGCGTAGCTTCGGGCCGCCAGGTCCAGGTAATTGCCGTCACCGGCCAGGAACCGGAATTCCTGCGACCAGTGGGTAAGCGATTCCTGTTGCACAGCATCGAACTGCTCCACCACTCGTTGTCGGTCATCACGATGGACGCGCTCTAAAAACCAGGCCAACCCGGTTCCCAAGGCGATGTCAGGATAGGTCAGAACGTCAGCTGCAGCCGCGTTCCAGCTGACGCGGTCCTCACCCATGGCAAAATCCCAGATGACATCGTTCGTCGCCAGGGACGCCAGGCGATATCGCTCTTCACTCGTCTGCAAGGCTTGTTCTGCCAGGAGCTGGTCGTCAATGTCCTCGAGGCTGCCGTACCATGAGATGACCTCGCCTCGCTCGCCGAGCCTTGGGAAAGCGCGGGCCCGAAACCAGCGATAGGTTCCGTTGGCATGCAGCAAGCGGTATCGAGTATCGGCCTCTTCTTCGCCGACCCTTGCTAGGACTCGCTCCCACAGCTGCCGGACATGTTCCAGATCGTCGGGATGGACGGCGTTTGTCCATCCCCAGCCCAAACCTTGATCGACGCTCATTCCCGTAAGGACGGCCCACCGGGGGCTCAACTCGATCAGCCAACCTGTGGGGTCGCTGATCCAGGGAATCTGGGGGTTCAACGCCACAGACTGCCGGTAGTGCTCCTCGCTCTGTTGCAATGCACTGATCAAATTGCCCATCTCGGCGCGGGACTGAAGGACATCCTTGAAAGCGTCATAACCTTTTGCCAGCGATTGCAAGATTATCGCTGCAGCCAGCAAAAAGGTGACGCCGATCCCAGCCATATACCAACTATCTGACACGAGCAGTTTTGCGGTAACGGGTAAGGCACCGAAAAACAGGACAAAGCATCCTGCCAAGGGGAAGGCTTGCAGGCAGTAGCAACAGCTGATCGACCCGACGAAGACGTAAAGAGCTATCGCCGTATCCCGAAATACGCCCACTTCGCCCAAAAGGATAAAGCCCCATCCACCAAACGCTGCGCTAACGAGAACGGAGGCAACAAGCGTGCCATTAAGGTACCGCCGTATTTCTGCTGGGCTTGGGGCCTCGGACGGGCGTGACAGCCAAAGGCCTGCTCGCACTGCGATCAGCATTCCCAGGACGGCAGGAACAGCCAGGCTGAGGAGCTCGCTAACTTCACCGTATGTTACGAACCCCAGAAAGGCTGAGTTGATGAACATGAGCGCGTACATCATGGGAATCTGGGATCGCAGGTTTGCGTACTGTGCACGCAGGATCACATCCGAGTTTTGATCAATCTGCTGCAATTGCTTCCAAATCATTAGCCGGTTCGCTCAATTAAGCCGTCACGCTGCTCCGGTTTAGTTAACATCGGGTATCTTTGCGGCCCGCTGGTCGTCCTACAATACGGCTCCGTCCCAGCGCACTCACGAACGGCCGGCGATCAGTAGTCGGCCCACCTGCGGCCCGCTATTCGCGAACGTTCTTGAGCATCCGCGCCGTCGCGCCGGAAGATGGCAGCAGATTGCGCCCATAGCGCAGCGCGGTAGCGGTCGAGGTCCAGCGCAGCGCTTGGGCAATCGGCCCGGCATCCTCGCCGCTGGCGAAAAGGTCCTGAGTCAAACCCACGCGTAGCGAATGGGTGCTCAAAGCAGCGATAGCGGCATCGAGTTCCGCGCCAAACAACGCAACCAAGCCTTCGTTCGCGGCGCGGCGCGCGGTACGCTTGAGTATCTGGCGTACCGCTGCCGCGGTCAGCGCCGTCTCGCCGATCGCATAGGTGACCGCTGCGGGCTGCGCCGGCTCCGGCTGAAGCGCGGTCAGGTCCCAGCGCGCGTTCCCCTGTAACTCAGACAAGGCGCGGGCGCGCCTTGCCGGACGCGCCTGGGTCCGTATGACGGCCACCCGGCGAAACAGCGGTCCCTGCGCAACGCACGCCTCAGATTGCCAGCCTGCGACGCGTCGCATCGTGTCGGGCGACAGCCAAGCGGTCGCCCCCCTGCCCTCCTGATCCGTCTTCGAGCGCGGAATGACAAACAATCCCGAACCATCGTCCTGCTTGGTGATGTGCTCGCAGAAGATCGCCACCAGTTCGGAGACCCGCAGCCCGGCATCGTAGCCGACCGACAGCAGTGCCGCATCGCGCAGGCCCGCGACATTACCGGGACAGGCTTCGAGCAGCGCACTCAAGGTAAATCCCTTTGGCGTCTCGCCTCCTACCCCCTCGCCGTAGCGCAGCGCCCCCGCTTGGCGCTGGCCGGCCCCGAAGCGCCGGCGAAAACCGCGCAGCGCATCACGGACGATCGGTCCGGCAACCGGATTGGCGGCCCCCAGCAGGCCATGGACGGTAGCCAGCGACGCCAGACGCCGGCCGACCGTGGCAGGCTTGAGTCCGCGCCTTTCACAATCCTCAACGAAGGCAACAATGCGCGCCTCATCGGCGGGCAGGCCTAGGCCGCCGGCGCGCGCACTGAACCCGGCATAGCAGGCCAAGTCATTGGCGAGCGCCTTCACGCTGGCCGGCGCTCGGGCCTCGAGGCTCTTGCGGTAAGCTAGCTTGTCGATGCGCGAGCCGGCCGCCAGCAGGTTGGTGATGAGGCGGGTAAGCTCGACAACGCGGTCGATCGCATACCCGCCCGTGCGGCGAGGCAGGCCGGTGCCGCCCGGAGCGACGACGGTGACGATCTCGGTTTCGGCCGCCGACGCGGGGATGACCGTGCGAGCGGGAAGCATGGGAGTTTCAGGAGCAGCCATTTTTCGTCAGTTTGCCTAACCCGCCAGATTCAAAGCTGCTGATATCATGGCTTTCACGTTTCCCTATATTGGGGCATCGTAAAATATGGGCGTAGACCTAATCCAGCGAAGGAAGCAAACCGCTATCAGGTCCGCGCCGCACGCGCCTTCCTGATCCGGTTGGGAATTGAACCATGAACAACGTCATGATCTGGAAGGGCTACTCGGCGCGCGTCGAATACGACGACAAAGACGGCATCCTGTTCGGCCAGATCGCCAGCATCCGCGACGGCGTGGGGTTTCATGCCGACACCATGGAAGGCCTGCGCACGGCCTTCCACGAAGCGGTCGACTAATACCTCGATACCTGCGCCCGTATCGGCAAAGAGCCGCAGCGCCCCTATTCAGGCAAGATGATGTTCCACGTCAGCTCGTAAGCGCGCCGCAAGGCAGCGCTGGCGGCAGAGCTGGTAGGCGAGAACCTCAACCAGTGGACCGAAGAAGCATTGTCGTGCGCGGCGGGGTAAGCCCCGCGTAGAAACATCCTGCCGCTTGGGCAGATAGTAACGAAGGGGCGGAAACCTTGAGCCTGGACCGCCCCCCGAAGGCCGCCGCCTTAAAACGCGAACCGCAGCCCGACACGACCGCTGGCGAGGTTGTCGGCATTGCCCGCCTCGCCGCTAAGAGCGCCGAACAGGGTCAAGCGCGAGGATACCACCAGATCCGACCCCACTGTTGCGGAGGCCACAACGGGCGCGCGCAAGGCTCCTGCGGCGCCAAGGCCAAATCCGCCGCCGTCCAGCGCGGCTAGAGCATGAGGGGTGCGACCTTCGACTTGGTAGCGAACGCCAAGCGTGAGATAAGGCCGCAACGCCGCTTCCTTGCGCATCCCGCCCTGGAAGGTCATCCCTGCATCGACGAACAGCGCATGATCGCGTTCGCGCGCCACGTCGAGGGCATAGGCACTGCCGCCAGCCTCCGCCACACCCTCACGGGTGACGCGGATCGCGGTCATGCCCAGGCTCGGGCGTACCGTCCAGTCGGGTCCGAGCGGCGCCGCGTAGTCGAGGCTGATATCAGCGATCCAGCCCTTGAGATCATAGTCTCCCCTGGCTGATCCACCTGGCAGGGCGCGGTGGGTAGTGGCATTGCCGCCGTTGTAGGCCACGGTCGCTTTTATACCCAGGCTACCTTCACTCCAGCGTCCATGGATACCTGCAACCACTGCGTCGAGTTCGGTGCGGGCACCGAGCGGCGCAAGCGTCTGTCGGCTATCGAGATAGCCCACGAACGCGCCGAGCGACCACTCCTCGCCACCCCACCCGATACCGCCGAGGAAGCCATAGCCGTTTGTGCGAGCCTGCGAAGTCCCGTGCGTGCCGCTTTCCAGCGTGCGGGTGCTGCCCAGTGCGCTGGCGAAGGTGTAGGCTCCCGAACCGTCGGTACGCGGCGCAAAAGCGTCGCTTCGGCCAACGTTCGCCAGCTCGAGTCCCTGCTCCACGGCGATCTGGGTGGCCGAGGCGTAGGCCTCTGGTGTCAGCCGCGCGAAGGCGGCCTGATCCGATGCTCCTGAGGCGGTCACCAAATCCGGCACGGCTGTGAGCAGCGCGTCAGAAGCCGCACCGCTCACCAGCACGCCGTTTACGTAGTCGATCGCGCCCCGGACCTGCGGAGTGTATCCAGGATCGTTGAGGAACTGGCCAAGCAGCGAGATCGTATTCTCCCGCTGTACGACGAAGCCGAACAGCGAGGCAGGCTTGACGACGTTGGTATAGCTGCCGGTGATGCCTCCGCTGACGGTGATCAGGTCGAGCGATTGGCCCGGCGTTACCGCTTGGGCAGCGACGATCTGAAGCGTGGCTCCTTGCGCGATCGACAGACTGCCGTTGATTACCAACTTGTCCGACACCGTGGGCGTGATCTCGAACAGCGATACCGAGCCGGATTGAAGCGCTACGTTGCCATTCACTGTCATCGTACCGGGCGATGCCCCGGGGCTTAGCGTACCTGCAACCGTAAGGTTGGCGTTGACCGTCCCGGCAGACCCAAAGGTCGCGCCTTGACGGACAAAAATCTGCGATGCGCCGATCGTCGACCCCGCCAAGCCGACGAGCCTACCCCCGGTCAGGTCGGTGCTACCGAACGCTGCCATACCCGACACCGTCGCAAAGCCGCCTGACATAGTAAAAGCCTCAACATTGGCAACGGAGCCGAAGGCAACCGGCGCAGCTGGGCTGCCTCCCGATACGGCGATCGCGTCAGTGCCAGCGCCGCCGTCCACCGAGCCGGAGAAGGTGCCGGAGATCGTGAAGCGGTTGTTGTCTTCTGCGAACACTACATGGGGCGCAACCAGCGATGCGCCTACCGCGATCGTCAGGTTGCCGCTCGCGAGCACGCGGTCATACGCCTGCCCACCGCTTAGCGACAACATGCCAGCGCCTTCGATAGCGAGCGTCTCGAAGCCGCTCAACAAGGCGTCGCTGAGCGTACGATTGCCCGCCAGTTCGATCGTCGCGACATCGGTACCGGTACCGCCAGAAATCGTCCCGTTCACCGTCCCGGTTGCGGCAAGGCGGACGCTGTCGTCGCCAGCCCCGAGGTCGACCATGCCGGCAAGCGTAGCACCGTTCGCGACAATGATCCGCTGGTCTCCGGCGCCGAAGGAGAGAGCAGCCCCGGCCGTACCAAGCGTTCCCTCCACGGTCAGCGCACTACTGGCGAGCTCGACTTGTTCGAAGCCCGTCGCCGAGCCCGCCAGCGTTACCGGCGTCAGCGCATCGAAGCGCACCGTATCGTTACCCGCGCCGCCATCGTAGCGACCTGTAGCGCGCGTCGTACCCAGCGTGAGGCGATCGTCACCTGCGCCGAGCGAGATGCTGGCGATATCGCCAGCAACGCTCAACGTTTCGGCAGCCGCCGATCCCGTCACCGCCCCAACGGTGTAGCCAGCCAGTGCGAGGTTCAGTTCCGTGCCGGCCAGCGTGATCTCGTCGAAGCTCTGATCGAGTGTCAGCGACAGCGTACCCGAGCCAGTGATGCCCAATCGCTCGAACCCGATCCGAGCGCCAAGTCCCGAATGATTCCCGGCCAGGACGATCGTGTAGAGATCGTTGCCTGCGCCGCCATTCACGCCGCCGACCACATGACTGCCGGCCTGCTCGACGAATTCATCCTCACCGTCGCCCAGCGACACAGCGCCATCGACCATGCCGGCGTTGACGAAGCGATCGTTGCCGCCCAGCAGCATGACCGAACCCGCGATCGTGCCGTTGTTAGTCACTGTTTCGGCTGCGTCCGAGCCGGTCAAAGTGATGGGGCCGTTACTCGCCAGAGTCTCTCCTGCCGCGATCGTAACGGTGCCCATCGAGACACCGATCGTATCGAAGTGGAAACTGCCCGAATAGGCGACACTGCCCTGGCCGATCTGGCTGAAGCGCTCGAAGTTGATGAACTGGTCGCCGTTAACGGCACCGCCGCCGGTGGCATCTACGATGAGATGGTCCAGCCCGGCACCGCCGTCGACAGTGCCGAGGAGAGTTGCACTCGCAAGTTGCAGGAAACTGTCGTCGCCAAGCCCGAGGAACACATCACCTTCGATGCGTCCATGATTCTCGATTGCGTCATTGCCTTCGGCAAGACCGATCGAACCGATAATCGTGCCGGTGTTGACGATGCGGCCGTCCGCGCTGCCGATCAACTGGATCGCGCCAGAGAAATCGCCGGACATATCCACCCGCCCGGTACCACTGCCGGTGCGGATCGTGCCCGCATTGGTCAGGTCGAGTCCAGCATTGTAGGACAAGATCGCGGTAGATCCCGTGCCGGTCGCTTCGATCAGGCCACCGCTCGCATTGACAAGCGTGGCCATGGCAGGGCCATTGCCGTCGAGTAGGAGCGCTATGCTAGTGTCGCCATTGGCGCGGATCGTGCCCGAATTGACGACGTCAAGCGCTCGATTACCGGCAGCCGATTGGCTGGCGGCATCGATCAAGGCACCGATGCCACCGTTGCCGGTCGTTTCGATCGTACCCGAATTGTTCAATGACACGGTGCCGGCCGTGATGCTGCTATCGACGAACAGCGCAACGGCAGTTCCAGACGCGCGGGTTATTGTGCCGCTGTTGGCGAGCGAAACCGACGCCGGTGGTGGGGTAGTGTCATAGTATCCGTATCCATAGGAAGACGCAGTAAGCCCCCCCGCGATGATACCGCTGTTCGTCGCCCTGACCGAACCATTGTAATAGCCCTGCAGGGACACCGCGACATTGTCTGCAGCTGCCGAAATTCCTCCGCCGTTGGCAAAGGTAATATCCGAAGCGTAGACGAAGACAGTATCGCTGCTCCCGTCGTTTTCGAGCGTCCCGCTATTGTTGAAGCTCACCGCAGACGACTGGCTGATCGACACCGCACTGTTCGCAAGTGCGGCGGTTCCGATTGCACCGGTGTTAGTGAATGATGCCGCCCTGACAGAGGCCCCCCCCGCGATCGAGCCGGCGTTGGTGATTGACACCAACGTCTGGTCGGCAGGAAACAACGGGTTGGTTTCGAACGGATTGGATAGATCGTACGGCAACTCGGTTGTCATCCGGCCCGCAATCACTGCCTTGTTGATAATACTGCCGTTGCCTGCAAGATACAGGTCACCCGTGAACGGACTCGGCGCCGTAACGGTAGCAACCGTGTCCAAGCCCACCGCCTGGATCAACGCGTCCTCGAAGTTACGAAGGCCGGCGAAGTCGATCGCTATCGCGCCGCTGCTGTCAAGCACGCGGCCGTAAATGTCGCGTCCCGCACCGCCGTCGACGATGCCCGAGACCCCTAGCGTATCCCCGGTCTGGAGCAGCAGATCGCTGCCATCGCCGAAGAGCAGGTCGCCCGTGATCGTGCCCCCGGCAGCTACGAATGTGCTGCTGGCCAAGGACCGCGTCGGCGCGCCGGAGTAATACGGGAAACCATATCCCATATCGACGGAGCCATTTACCGCGCCAGCGTTGGTGAAAGTGCCGTAATATAGACGCACCGCGGTTCCGCCAGTCCCGGTGATCGTGCCTCCGGATGCGTTGGTGATAGCAGCGGAGGTAGAGGTGTCGTTGCCAGAAATGGCAATGCCGCCGGTGCTTGCCAAGACGCCCGAATTGACGATTTGCCCGCGATTGTAAGCGGTTGCCGCGACGCCGCCGACACGGATGGTGCCGCGGTTGTCAAGCGTTCCAGCGACGACACCGCGCGCGGCGGCACCTCCGTCGACCTGCGCGATGATGCCGGTATTGGTGACCTTGGCGCCCGAGATGCCGATACCGCCGTCGAGCAGGATCGAGCCGGCGTTGGTGACTGTCCCGCTACCGCTGCTAACCCCGCCAACAATACCGGCCGAGTTTGCGTTCGCATTGCGATCGGTAACGGTGATCGTGCCGAAATTTATGAAGCTGTCGTCCCCGCCGAGGCTTACGCCCGCCCCCCCGCTTGCACCGCCAATCGTGCGCGCGACAGTGATGGTGCCGTGGCTGCTGATCGCGAGCACGCCTGTCGGGCTGCCGTAAGAAGCCTGGGTGGCCAGTATACTGTCCACGGCAAGCGCGGACGTGACCGTGTTACTCGTCAGATCGGCATAAAGGTCGATGCTGCCGGTACCGGCGACCAGCACCTGCTGCGTTATCGTCCCTGGCGCGGTCAGCGTTAACGTTGCGCCATCGGTCAACTCATATGCGGCATTCGCGAACGGGCCGATCGGGCCGAGAACGGCGGATTGCGCGCCCGCCACGCGGTAGCGCAGCATCGCGCCACTAGTCGCGGTAACGGAGCCCGTGATGCCCGCGAACAGACCGGGGCCCGTGTTAACCAGATCGGTAAACAAGAGCCCCCCGGAGCCTAACACAAGATTGCCGTTCAGTACGCCTCCGGCCTGCGATATATAGCGCTGACTGCTGCGGCCTTGGTCGGCATAGGTCAGTGAAACCTGGCCGTTGATTGTGCCGGCGTTGACGACGGATTCGTTAAACAACGTTCCGGTAATCGCCTGGCCGCCATTGCCGATGACTCCGCCTGCATTGTTGAACACCACGCCGTATGCATCGAGCACCACCGCAACACCGTTGCTGTTGATTGCCGTAATCGATCCGGTGTTGGCCAGGTACGCGCTGGTCTGCACACCGGCCTGGGCACCTTGTATCGTCCCACTATTGGTCGAAAGAGTGCCGACATTGCCGCTGAGACGCACGCCGACGCCTGCGGTCGAGCGTATCGTCCCGCTGTTGGTCAAACTGTTGCCGGAAATCTCGACGCCGGTGTCGACGCCGGCGATTGTGCCGGCGTTAACAACACGGGCTTGAGAACTGGTGATGCCGCCTCCCGCTGAAACGATCGAGCCAGCATTAACGATCTCGGAGGAAAATCCATTGATGGCATAGGCCGATCCGCTGCCGGTCTGGATGCTCCCCTCGTTCCTGAAGCGCTGCATTTCGGGCGATGATACGCCGTTCAAGACGAACGCCGTCCCAGTCGTGGCAATCGCCGCACGGTTGACGAAGGATCCTGCGCCGACCACCTGGATTGTCGTGGGTGCGACGAAACCCGTACCCAGCGTGGTCGTCACGCCTTTGTCGGTGGCAATGGCGAATTGCTCGAAGCCGGTCAACAATGCGATCGGCGTGACGATCGTCGTGTCGCTGCCGATTGCGAGCTGCTGTGTATTGATGCCACGGCCGGCGTCGATAGTGCCTGTAATGCCGGTTACCGGGGTTGCGGTGCCGTCATAGCCGACCACCAGAGTGTCATTGCCGGAGCCGAACATGATCGAGCCGTTGATCCGGCCTTGCGATGAATCAATCAGGCTACTGCTGTTACCGGTTAGGACGCTGCCCGTGATCGTCCCGCGGTTGACGAGATTGAGATAGCCGGTGCCGTCGATGGCCGTAGTGCCGCCGCTGGAAATCTGGCCGCCAGCCTGGTTCTGCACGACCAGGAACGACGACGACAGCGCGGCGCCAGTGCCCGCATTGGCGATCGTGCCGCTATTGGTCAGCGTACTGATCGTTGCGCTCACGATCGTTGCGGCCGTGCCGTTCGATCGGATCGTTCCACTGTTGGTCCATGTGCCGGGATTGATAGTATAGGGATAGCGCGTGTCCGCATTGCCGGTCGTCAACGCACTGCCGCTACCGCCGTCGATCAATCCGGCATTGTCCAGCGCTGCGACCGGGCCGACGATGCTGCCCGAAATCCTGCCAGTCATCCGGTTGGTAATGGCATCAAATGCCGACCAGGCTGTTGTGAACCCGTAGGCCGTCGTGGCGACGTCGCCGCGCAGCGCTACGCTGCTGGATCCCGAGATCGTGCCGGCATTGTCCACGGTAGCAAGCAGCATGCCATAAAGGCTGCCGCCGGTCTGGCCCATGGCAAGTCCGGTCGTCCCCGACAGCGTCGCACCGTCCGTCACAGTCAGCGCAAGCCGTGTTGTACTACCGTTATAGGTCGAAGCCGGTCCGGTCAGCAGCGCGATGCCGCTTTGCGTGCCACCGTCAACCTGCCCAGATACGACGACGGTTTCGCTGATCATCGGAACGGTATTGGGCACCTCGATCGTAATCGCCGATCCACCCGCATTGGAGACAGTCGCACCGCTGACGACGGACACCGTCGTGCCTAACGTCGTCACACGGATGCCGTCGACGTCGGTACCGGTGCAAGTGGTGATGCTATTCGCCAGCGTCGGGTCTGGCACGCATTGCGCAAAAGCAGGGGCAGCAAGCGTCAGCGTCATTACCAAAGCGCTCGTCTGCAACGCGCGCACGCGCACTCGCCGCGCCGACGACATATTTTCAACCATGTAACACCCCCGAAATTCAATCAACGGCTTACCGCAGGACGAAGGCACTTGTCGAGCAAAGTCAGTGCTAAAAACATGCATCGATAGCTCCGCGTCTACTTGCGGTTGAAGAGCACGCAGAGACGTTGTGCGAAATCCTCCTGATACAGGCGCACCGCGTCACTTGAGCGGCTCTGGCTTACACTTAGACTTAGTGGGGTGAAGGAACTACAGCCCTGAGGTGATTGATACTCACGCGAAACCAGCGACCAACAAAAATCTTGCCAAGACGGCGCTGCGTCGTGACGAGGTGATTGGGACGGCTATGGTGCACAGAGGTGCACAGTTGCGCCCCTAAGCTCGACAACGCGGTCGATCGCATACCCGCCCGTCCGGCGAGGCAGGCCGGCGCCGCACGGAGCGACGACGGTGACGATCTCGGTTTCGGCCGCCAACGCGGGGATCACCATGCGAGCGGGAAGCATGGGAGTTTCAGGAGCAGCCATTTTTCGTCAATTTGCCTAACCCGCCAGATTCAAAGCTGCTGATATCATGGCTTTCACGTTTCCCTATATCGGGCATCGCAGAATATGGGCGTAGGCCTACGCTAGCCCACGCTACGTGAATGGACGGCTGCTTTCGGAAGCCGACCACCTCTGGTTGAATGTCCGGGAATGGGGGTGTTAAATGCCATCTGGTTCGGGGGGCACATAAAGCTGCCCCTCACCCCAACTAGGCGGTAGGTCCAAGTCATACTGATCTGCGTAGGTCAGCTTGCCTGACTTGTAGAGGTCGCTTTCCATAAGCTCGGTGTGGGCAGATTTCATAGCCAACATCAACGCCTGAACACCATCCGACCCAAACGCACGGAGTTGCTGAACCCGGGCAGGCCATAATATCACCCAACGACACTGATACTCGCCGCCGGGAGCCAAGGTGGGGCGAAAGAAACGTGCCGTGATACTTTCATCACTGCTTTCGAAGATACGCTCGATGAAGATTTCGTCGCTCATGCTTCATTCCTGACACGAAAAGGTACGGCAGCAAAGAGGGCGTGTCCGGAATGTCGCTGATCGGCGATTTTTGGGTGGTGAGCGGGCGGTGTGAGACTTAATATCATCCATTGGTACTTCGGGGGAGGCATGAGTTGCGGCGAGACAAAAGGCTGCCGGCAGCACTGATCTTGTCAGGCATTGCCCTTGTTTCTGGGCTAATCCAAGCATGGATCGTCCGGTCATATATTACCGCAGCGGTAATGGGTGGGGAGTATTGGGATCACTTCGTGAGTGTTTTTGGCGGTAAAACCCCATCGAGGGGGCCAAACACCTTATGCTTTGACTACTGTGCCCCTGACTTACCGTTCATAGCGGGCTGGGTGGCTCTCTCTGCGTTTTTGGGCGGAGCGTTTTTTGTACTGCTGGCGTGGTGGAAGCCAAAACCGTAAGTTATTTGCTCCTCACGCAATGTCCGACTTTGGGCGTGACCGGAAAGGCGCAGATTGGCGCTTAGGGGCGTGATAGCTGCCGTCCTGAAAGCGATGGAAAGATGGAAATGCGGAGGCTTATCGGCTCGCCGTCGCGGTGGCGGATAACGCGCTATAGGTCCCTGAGGAGAACGACGACCGGCCCACGGTCGAGTGATAGCGAAACCTGGGAGCCGATGGCGCCCTTCAGCAGGCTGCGCACCTCGTCCAGAGCGAGGCTGACGGACGGGGCTGCGTTGACAGCGACGATGCGGTCGCCCACCTGCAGGCCTGCCTCGCTGGCCGGGCTTCCCTCCACCACGAACGCGACCGTGAATGCCGTGTCGCTTCGTTCGAGTCGCAGGCCGGAGCGATCGGCGAGATCAGGCTGGCCCAATTCGCATTCGGTTCGAAGTAGATCTGTCTTCGCGGATAATCAAAGATGATCGTGAATTGTCTCAGGACGCCGAAGCCGATATTGCCGGCTGTATCCTTGCGGGCTGAGGTACCAGTCCGTTGCTGTGACAGGAACGTCACCGGCCGTTTCGCGGTCGCGGTGCCAAGGTCTAGTAGCTCAGCGCGGGCCGGCAGCGAATAGACCGGCCCGCCGATACCACGCGCCGACATCATGCGAGCCCCGGCATTGTAGTGCTTAGCCAGATGATGATCGGCGACGAACGGCGCGGACAGGGTCAGCGACCCTGCGCTACCGGTGTCGATCGAGAAACGTCCGAAAATCCCATCGACTTTGCCGTCGATCTGCGGCGTCCTCCCGCGGAACGAGAGGCGAGCGGGAGTGGCCGCCCCGGTATAACGAGCCTCCTTGGCGGTATAGAAAGTGAGCTTCCCGGAGGCATAATCAAGTCGTGTCAGAAACCGATCGAGCCACTCGAATCCGATCAGGCCATCAACGGGGGCGTCGTCGGATGTTCCCGGCGGCAGGTCCAGCACATAGAAGGTCTGGGAGCTCAGCATCGCATCGCCCAACCGGACTGACCCCACTGTCGTCGAACCGCCGGCCTGCGCCCCTCCCGTGCCTGTCGCCTCGACATTGGCGCGGACCGCAAGGCCGAGGCGCTCTGCCATTTTGGGGGTCAGGATGTTCGATGCGCCCGTGTCGAACAGAAAATGGAACGGGCCTTCGCCATTGATCTCCACATCAACATATACGTGACCTGACTGCACCTGAATCGGAACTACCGTCGCAGCCAACCCAGCGTCAGTGTCCGGGCGTGCATGGACGACTGCGCCGGGGGCCGGGAGCCCGATGAGCAGCAGTGCCGCAACGATGGAAGGACGGACGATACGGCGACGCGAGGACATGACTGATCGATCCCTGGAGCGGCGGACCGCGGAGGAGCCACCGTCCCCGATGTAGCGAACCTGCCGGTCCTCGGCCACCATTATGGAGCGACCGGCCGTCGTTCCGTCGGCAATGTCTGCCGTTGGACCATCGCCGCGCGTCGCCGGCCCACTCGGCGTTGCCTTTTCGATCAGCTCCTCCCGCCACGAAACGCGTGCCGGGATGTCAGATTTCAGGAACGCCAAGCTAGGCGCTGGACGGCAACTTCGGGGGCGGTCGCTGCCTGTCCGGAATTTCGCATCATGGGGGTGGAAGCGTCTTGCCGCTCGATCAAGCCCTCGACCACATCGCTGAAAACAGTATCTTCTGGACCTGGACCTGACCAAAAACGTACAAAGTCAAGCTAAGCGATCAAGTTCCCGTCCACCACTGGCCCTTTCAGGCCAGCGCGATGCATCCGGAAATAAACAGTTTGCGGATTTATCCCGATGTTAGCCGCGAACTCGCTGCGCCCGACTTCTTCGCCACGATATCGTATTCTCAGACTTCGACGCTGATTAATAAGCTGTTTGCTTCTTGTGCCCCATCGACAATTCTTTGGACAGTAATCGGCATCGTCATCCGAACGAACAAGCGAATGAAGTGCAGTGGGTCGTCTGCCCATATCAACGAGAAAGGTCTCATAGCTTTCTCGCCACTCATCGCAAACCTTTATGCCTCTTCCGCCCCACAAATGAAATTGCGGGCTGCTCTCGTTGTAGCACCTGGTTTTCATGGAGACCCAAGCCAAGTACTCGGGAGATCGTTTGTCGCCATGGCGAAAGTTTGCCTGCGACGTGCGTTCTTTTTGCATGCATCCGCAACTTTGCGAATGGCCGCTACGAAGGTTCGAGGTGTTCGAAACAGCAGTGCCGCCGCAATCGCAAGCACAACGCCAAGCTGTCCGCCCACCCTTGGCCGGCGCCTCGTCGATCACGATCAAACGACCAAATCGCGCTCCGGTAAGATCCAGTTTTCTACCCATCGCGCCCCGTACCATGAAGGATATTTAATGTGAATTCCAGAACTCCCATCTTCGATGCCGCCCGATCCGCAAAAGGCGCCGGCTTCACGCAGGCTCAAGTCGATGCATTGAACGCTGCGTTCGAGCAGGCTGGCATCCCGCGCGAGGCAGTGCCAGGCGCAACGCGCCGTCGCCGCTGCGGGCCTAAGCGCTACGTCGACCAGTGGACGCTTCTCACCTTGGCCCGATGCAGCATTGCTCAAGGTCATGCTTCTGATGTCGCAAAATCCCTCATGGGCAAAGGCCTGATCGATGCGGCCGTTCCCATCCAGGCCTGATCAAAGCTGGCGCATCGAGCGCCGCAGTTTCGCCGCTGCCCGTTGGCTGGATCCTAGAGCAATGGTACAAGGCAACTCCGAGCAGCTTGGGGGCCTGACCGATGCCAACGCGATACTGGGAAGCCAATGGCAGCGGGGAAGCCTGGGCCGACATCCTGGCCCGGCGCTCCCCCGAAGGTCGCGCCGTTGCGGACGAGCTACACCGGGCCGAGGAAGCCGCCCTTGCCATCCAGGAACGGATCATAGCGGCGATGAGGGAAAAGCAGGATTTCACCGACGATTTCTGCGCGTTCGAGGCCGCGATCGCGGAAGTCGATCGCATGCGATCCGAGGTCTATCGAATGGTAAGGCAGTGAACGAGCCCGGCCCACGTTCCGCCGGTAGCAGTTATGACATCGGCAGTTTTGACGGACGCACGGCGGCGAAGCGTTCGCTCGCATAGCCTGCTTCCCAGGATGCCCGGGCCGCCGAATTCCGGTAAGGGTTCGATGTTGGGGACATTGCGGCCTGTGCGGCCTTGATCCCCCACCGATAGGCTTGCGTCAGTTTCAAAACATGGCCCTCGCACTTATCTTCAAGCGCTGCGACCCACGCGATACCAAATCTGCGTCTTGATTTCTACCGACGCGAGACGCGATCCCCGCCAGTGGCTGCGTGTGCCGCGCCATTCGTCGCCATCAGGGCCGCAGGCGAGGATTAGGCTGGAGCGTGTCCACCAATTTCGAGAAGTCATCGGGACGGATCAGACGCTCGAACTGAAATCCGGCGCGGTCGTCATGGGACCAGACAAGATGTGCTTCGATGCGGCCGATCAGCGGTAGCTGGACCTCGATCCTCTCGCCCCGCTCCAGCGCGAGTTCGCCCCGGATCATGAACCCCTGCGCCGACACGTTCACGACATGCAGGACCACCTCCCCTAGCCGGGAATGCTCGGCGGCAGCCTTGTGATCGACGGGGTGACGGGTCCCCTGCCGGACGTCGGTGACCGTGAGCCTTGGCCTTCCGCGCATTACTGCCTCACTCAATAAATCGATGGTTCCCAGGATAACGAAGGTGGGTTAATATTTGGCAAGCTATGCTGCGCTGCAGCGGCTTGCCTTTTTTCTGATGCCGCGCGATGTTGACGCGGCTGCGAGGCACGGCCCAGCTGATACCGATGCCTCGCAGCCGTCATTTTCTTGATCGCCAACTCAAGGCTTTAGGCAGGATAGGCCAAAGAGAAAAAGGCTGCTGCAAACGCAGTTCCGCGATCTTGACCGGGTCCGTTCGGGTTCCGGGCGAAATGACACCGCAAGCGATCGGCAATCCCGCCGTGCTACCGCAACCGCGCGGGCTCGGGAACTTCGTCGGCCTCTCCGGTGGTCGCGTAGACTTCCTCCCGAATGATCCGATTGGTGATCTCGAGCAGGTGGGCCGAGAGCGCCTCGCTGAGTTCGTCGAATTCGGGCCACAGCACCCGATTAATGAAACTGGCCGGCGCCAGCACGATCACCGTCTGGCGATGCATGCGCGAATAGCGGAATGGTCTGAGCCCATAACGGCGGCAAAGGGCGGTGAACAATTGCCGTGACCAGGGATCGGGGATGGAGAATTTGAACTCCTCCGACGTCTCTCGCTCCCTGGTCTCGGTGAATTGCCGCCGGATGCGATCGGCGGCAGCGCCGGCGGCGGCTTTTTCCCCTGCGGTGGCCGCGCCTGCGAACAGGGCCTCGATCTTGCGCAGTTTCTCGCGGAGCCGCTGTTCTGCGTCCTCGTCAAAGGTCAATGCCGCGTTTCCCACGGCATGGCGAGGCCCGGAAGTCCCTGAACTCTTGCAGCGGTGCACGAAAGGACGGCGGCGTGAATCTCGGTCTCCATGATCTCGGTCATCACGCGCAAGTGCTTGATCGTTTCCTTGATCTGCGCGCGATCCTCGGGTTCGCCCTGCGTCCGCTCGATGAGATCCGCCACCGCTCCCATCATCGCTCTGATTTCACCGAGATGGGTCACCGCTTCATGAGCCCGCTCGGGCAGGCCTGCTTCTTCTTCGCCATTGAACAGGCCGTCGACGAAACCTTCGATTTCCTGCACGCGAACCATTCTCATATTGCCCAGGTTGATACTTGTTGGTTCGAGGGGGATACGAACCGCGCGGAAGGGTTTGCGAGGATCCTGATGGTCGGCCAGTTCGTTCCATAATCCCATCGCCAACGCACCCAGCACCGCGTTGGCATCATCCAGGCTCTCAAACTCGGGCAATGTCCCTCCCCATAGGCCAGCGATGACCGTCATCGGCATCACGTCGAGCGCCGGACACGCAATGCTGCCCAAAAGCCGCGTCCTGACCTCATGGTAAGGCACGGGGCATGCGTATTTATCGAGCAGGGCGCGGATCACCCGTTCGCCTGGCGGTTTGACCTTTGACTGGCCCATCATACTCTCTTGCAGCGGATGTATCTGCGGATTTATACCGGTTCCGCTTCCATCGACCAGCGGCAATCGGCAGCGGAAACGATATCTGCCCCTACCAGCTGTAGATTCCGGGACAGCCTTGGGGTTGAGCTTCACCGCGATCACGCAGTGGAGACCGTCCTTCGGCCTCCACTGCGAGGAATACAGATCGCTTGCTCCTCTGCAGCCCGCTGGCAGCGGCTCTCGTGGGCCATGCGCGTCAGCATCTCACGATACGTCTCGCCGGTGTCGCGCCGCACGATCGTGCGCAGCGCCGCATTGGCTTCCATCGTCGATCCGTCCACGCCGATCCGTTCGGCTTTCACCAGCTCATGATCTGCCACGAGCCCCAGAACCCAGGCAAAAATCTGGTCATGAACTTCATGCGGCAGGCGGCTACGGGTCTTCGACATCCAGCTGTGGTCGGGCACTTTCTCCCGTGTCGTCAACCGCAAGAACTCGCGCAGCGACAGCAAGTCCGAACATCGCCACACAATCCCGCGCTCGGAGTGAATGCCTTCGAAATAACCGATCAGCAGCATCCGAAAGTAGCGGCCGGGCGGCACCGACGGTGCCCCCATCCGCGCCGCGTAATAGGCCTGGCACGCCTCTTCCACAAAGCGGTCGAACCCTGCATCCACCAACAGCTTCTGAAGCTTGTCGTAAAAGGCG
>Ga0308165_1000733_pt1 | contig 53419 bp, 52 predicted proteins | sample PhyWR2_FD_201032 | JGI IMG/M metagenome (GOLD analysis project Ga0308165, IMG submission 201032) | Phyllosphere microbial communities from UC Gill Tract Community Farm, Albany, California, United States - DLSLW.R2 | ecosystem: Host-associated > Plants > Phyllosphere > Unclassified | place: USA... | reverse complement strand
TTTATTTTTAGACGCAGCATTTTCTAAACAAACAGAACGCCCACCCGTGTGGATGATGCGTCAGGCAGGTCGTTTTATGCCACAATATTGGGAGATTAAAAACAAGTACTCTTTTTTAGAGATGTGCAAAACTCCTGAAATTGCTGCAGATGTGACCATGTTACCTGTTGATTTGTTGGATATTGATGCAGCGATTTTATTCTGTGATATTTTGGTAACCGGAGAGGCCATGGGTGGCGATTTGAGTTTTACTCAAGGTGTTGGTCCTAGGTTTGCTAACCCTGTACGTAATGCCCAGGATATCGAAAACCTAAATGTAGATTGTTTGGATGAGTTGCAGTACGTTGCTGATGCGATTAAAGTAATTCAACAGCGTTTGGATAGCAGAATCCCTTTAATCGGTTTCGCAGGAGCACCATTTACGGTAATGAGTTATTTAATTGAAGGTGGTTCTTCAAAAGATTTTAAACTAACCAAGCTTTTTATACACAACCAGCCAGAATTGGCACATAAACTTTTAGCTAAGATTGCAAAAGTAACCGCAGATTACCTAAATCTTCAGATTGCGGCGGGGGTTAATGCTGTTCAGATTTTTGATAGTTGGGCACTTGCCTTATCGTGGAACGATTATCAGGAGTTTTCTCACCGTTATATCCAGGAAATCATTGCGAACTTAAATAGAAAAGATATTCCGGTAATTTCTTTCTGTAAAGGAAGTTCTGTTTTTGCACCAATTATGGCAGAGGCCAAGCCAGATGTAATTTCAGTAGATTGGAATGCTGATTTATTAAATATCAAAAATGCTTTGCCTGCGGGTATTGCTGTTCAGGGAAATTTAGATCCACATATTTTATATGCAGATAAAGCAGTAATTAAAGCACAGATCCATAAATTATTCGAACGCATGCGCGGTACCGAAGGCTTTATTTTCAATTTAGGTCATGGCATTATGCCAGATATTCCTTTCGATAATGTAAAGTATGCCATTGAAGTGGTAAAGGAGTTTAAGTATTAACTGAATCATTTGATTTTTGTATATTAGCTTTATATCTGAAATAGCATGACTGTTAAATCGTTAAATGATGAGGATAAACTGCCAATTAAACAATTAATTAAAGCAGTTAATAAGAAGATGGAAGATGTTCTAAGGGTTGTTGATGCTTTAAATTTAGGTAGAACAGAAGTAAAAGCAGATGGCGTTTATAGAACATTTAATAATGGTGACATTGTTAAGATAGCAGAGGGTAATTTTAAAAAAAGAAGAGTTTCTGTTAAGAGAATTAAGCTTTTTTAATGCTCAAACAGCCCAAATTAAGGATTTTTGCAGGACCAAATGGTTCTGGCAAAACAACTTTGTTTGATTCTATAAAATCAAGCTATTTCTCTACCCGTATTTTTGTTAATGCAGATTTATTGGAAGAAGAATTTACAAAAAGGAATTTTTTAAATTTATCTAATTTTGAAATCGACGCTACTAATGAAGATTTTGAATCGTTTTGCTTTAAAAATGGACTTTTCATAAAAGCTGGATTTAACCAAAATACCTGGAACTTGGCTGTAAGAGAAAATGTTATTGTGAAAGCCCTATCTGGCTCAACAATTTATCATTCTTATCATTTTGCCATTATCGCTGATTTTATTCGATACTCATTAATTGAAACTAAAAAGTCATTTAGCTTTGAAACGGTTTTTTCACACCCCTCGAAATTAGATCTTATTGATTTTGCTCATCTTAATAACTATAAGGTATATCTTTACTTTATTGGTACAGAAACACCAAAGATGAATGTGGAACGAGTAAGGGATCGAGTTTTGAAAGGAGGACATTTGGTTGATGCAGAAAAGGTTGAAAAGCGCTATTTTTTGACAATGGACTTATTAATTGATATGCTTAAAAAGGTGGATCAAACTTATCTTTGGGACAATTCCGACACACAGAATTATGTTGGCGAAATTTGTGATGGCATATTAGATCTACAACTTACCGATATCCCAAATTGGATTGATACCTATATCCTGAATAAAATTAAATAATGATCGAAACCTTATTGCCATATTACCAATATTTCAAAGCAGTACATATCGTATTCGTGATTAGCTGGATGGCAGGACTGTTTTACATCCTAAGTCTTTTTATTTACCATACCGAAGCGAAGGATAAACCTGAACCTGAAAAGAGTATTCTTCAAAAACAGTTTGTTAAAATGGAAGCCACTTTATGGAAAATTATTGCTACACCAGCAATGATTATTTCTGTTTTGGCGGGAGTTGCTATGCTCACATTAAACCAAGGTTTGCTCCAGGCCGACTGGATGTGGGTTAAGCTTGGTTTTGTAATCGGATTGCTCATCTATCATTTCGTTTGTCAAAACATCGTTAAACAGCTTAAAAACGACCAATATAAATTAACTAGCTTTCAATTAAGATTATGGCGCGAATTGGCTACAATATTTATGATTGCGATTGTATTTATTGTAATTCTTAAAAGTGCAATTAATTGGATTTATGGTTTAATCGGAATAATGGGCGTTGCAATGGCCATTATGATTGCAGTTAAACTGTATAAAAACTACCGTAAAAAGCGTGGCGAATAATTTTTAGCCATAGTATATAACCAACAATTTTATTTCTAATTGAGCGTATTGCAAACTTTGTGTTTTTTGTGCCTTGGTGGTTAACCCGATTAACTTTGTTTCCTTTGCGTAAACTTCGCGTGCTTTGCGGTTAAATAAACCAAAAACTATTCTAAATTTGGGCGATAAAATCCAAGCACATGTTTACAAGCCCAGGTCTGAAAAGGACCTCACTATTAATAACTTTTCTCCTCAGTTCTTATTTTGCTTCAGCTCAGTTTAATCAATCGGCTTTCGAAAACAGAATCCGTCCGGATAGCAGTTTAACCAATGAGGTTCATTTCAATTTTTACAATTTAAATTTTGTCCGTAATTACGAGTATACCAACGATTTTCATGATGGTTATACATTGTACGGAACGCAGTTGCAGCCTCAAATCGTTTATTATGCACATCCAAATCTGGCAATTACCGCAGGTGCTTTTATAAGAAAGGATTTTGGTAGAAACGGAATTTCTGATGCGAAACCATTATTCAGTGTTAAATACCATAAAAGAAACCTCACTTTAATTTTCGGAAGTTTAGAAGGTAACATTCAGCACAAATATATCGAGCCTTTATACGATTTTGAAAGGACGATAACTACACCGATTGAATATGGTACACAATTATTGGTAGAGCGTAAAAAGTTTACATTGGATGCCTGGATTGCCTGGCAAAAAATGATTTACAAAGGTGATCCTGCTAAAGAAGAAATTATTGGTGGGTTATCTACCGAAAGTACCATTGCGGAAGGTAATGGATGGAAATTTAGTTTACCAGCACAGTTTTTAGCATTCCACCAGGGTGGGCAAATTGATGTGCTGAAAGAAATTCCAATTACCACCATGTTTAATGGTGCAACTGGTTTAAAGCTGCATAAAGCAATTAATACCAATATTAAACAGGTATATACCGATAACTATATTGCGGTGTATAAAGATTTTTCACCAGATAAAAGAAGAGCTTACCAAGATGGCTTTGGTTTATGGTTAAATGCAGGTGTAGAAAGTAAATGGGGAAGTTTAGTAGCTTCATACTGGAAAGGAAATAACTTCATTTCAATTAAAGGTATGCCGCTTTACGAATCTGTTTCTGATAACCTATATAGCCCGGGCTTAAAGCAAAGTGCCAGAAACATTGTTTCCTTGCGTTATGCTTACCAAAAAGAGCTGATTCCACATTTATACCTTGATGTTCGTTTTGAGCCACATATAGATTTAGACCATACCGATAAACAGCTTCAGTTTAACCATTCATTCTTTTTGACCTACAAACAGGATTTCAAATTGTTTAAGGTGAAGAAAAATGAGCAGTAAGAGGTATAACGCTTAGGGTGATTAAACCCATACCCGATTTCAAACCTCGCAGGTTTTCAAAACCTGCGAGGTTTTTTATTTTTAAACTGTTCCATGGTTTTTAAACCCGATAGCAGCGATTCCGATTTTTCATCGGAAGTAGCGAATAGCGGGACTGCTGCTCCCGATGAAATACTGCATGTTCATTTTCAAATAAAATTTATATCTTTCTTGAAATTTATTTTAACTATATCTTATTGATTATCAATAGGTAGAGTAACGATTTTAACTTTATTTAACTTTTTTTCTCTCCTCATGCAACCATTGTTTGTAATTGCCCATCTTCTATATACAAACACACAATGAAATTGACGCGAAGCTATACGATAAACGATTTGATGGAAGGCTGCAAAGCTGGCGACCGGAAGATGCAGGAGCTGCTTTATAAGCAAACAGCATCCAAAATGTTGGCCGTTTGCATGCGCTACGCCAAAGATAGGATGGAAGCGGAAGATGTACTGCAGATGGGCTATATTAAAATCTTCCAGAAAATAAAAGAGTATAGGGGAGATGGTTCTTTTGAAGGCTGGATTAGAAGGGTAATGGTTAACACCGCTATTGAAAGCTACCGTAAAAACCTGCGCAGCTTAAATGTGGTAGAAATAGATGAAGCTTACGAGCAGCCCTCAACCGGGTTTGATTTCGGTACACTGGGCATGCAGGATCTGATGAAAGTAATACAAAAACTGGCAGATGGTTACCGTATGGTTTTTAATATGTATGTAATTGAAGGCTATTCGCACAAAGAAATCGGTGATATACTTGGCATTTCGGAAGGTGCGAGCAAATCGCAGTTATCGAGAGCAAGGGCAATATTAAAAGAAGAAATTATAAAAATGGAGGGATTTGGTTATGCAACCTATACAGGATAAGGATTTTGATCAGTTATTTAAGGATGCTTTTGCTGAAGCAGAAGTAGCACCTTCGAGGGATTTATGGGGCAATATAGAAAGTGAAATAGCACCTAAGAAAAAAAGGATCATCCCTATTTACTGGTTATCAGCAGCAGCTGTGTTATTAATTGCCACTATTGGGATTTTGGTTTACCAACAAAAAAGTCCCACCAAAGGTGATAGGCAATTGGCCGGTAACACAATTGAAAAAATTAAACCAGTAGTGGAGGTGCCAGTTGTTAAAGATACCATAACTACAGCTGTTGAGCCAACGGAACATGTAACGCCAGCTTTACCAGTTCATACCAAACCAGTAAGTGCAATGGCTAAATTAAAGGTGAAAGATGAACCTAAACCTGTAGAAAAACAGAAAATAGTTACTGCTCCAGAAATGCAAAAGCAGGAAACAATGATTGCTCAGGTAGAAGATCCCAAAAATGATATCAAAACGAAAATTGAAGATGCCATTCTTTTACAGCCTAAAGTGGACCTGGTAACTGCAGCCAACCCAATAGACATTAAAGTAGATGAGCCTATTAACGATAACGAACAAAGTAGCAAGGGCATCCGTAACGTTGGCGACGTGGTAAACCTCATTGTTAACAAAATGGACAAGAGAAAAGATAAACTGATCCAGTTCCGTACGGATGATGATGATTCTTCTTTGTCATCGATCAATATTGGCCCGTTTAAAATCGGAAAACGCAATAAGAAGTAAGCGGTTTTCAGTTAACAGTTTTCAGTAATCAGTTCAACGTTTTCAACTAGCAGTTTCCAACATTCAATCATTCAATCATTCAATCACTCACTCACTCATTCATTCAATCAATCACTCATTAAAATAACACACACAGATATGAAACGTTTAATTTATACAACACTTTTGGTAAGCGGGCTTGCCGGTGTTATGGCTCCAGGTGCTTTTGCACAACAAGATAGTACCAAAAAGAAAATAGATTATAGCGAAGGTCATGGCATTATGATCAAAACCAAATCTACAGATTCAGCAAAAAAAGGACGTTTCGTAGGCGGAATTACTTTTACAAGGGTAGATTTAGGTTTCTCCAGGCTGATTGATAATGGCAGCTTTAATTTATCTCCAAACAACGATTTCTTAGATTATAAAGGCGGTAAAACCAGTACATTTTCTTTCGATGTTTTGCAACTGGGCTACCGTTTTAACTCTAACTTTAAAGTTTATGTGGCCGGTGGATTCGACTGGACCTTAATCCGCCTGAGAAAAGACATTACCATTGCCAAAAACTCTAGCGAGTTTGTTTATACCGATCAAGCACCGGTACATTTCTCTAAAAACCGTTTCTCGAGCAGTTATGTGCATATTCCATTAAATTTTGAGTTCCGTACTGCTGAAAATAAAAACAGTAAGAGATTTTACCTGGTTTTAGGTCCTGAGGTTAGCTTTTTGTTAAACGGAAAAATTAAACAGGTAAGCGAAGAGCGCGGAAAAGAAAAGCAATACGACAGCTATCACTTTCAATCGGTCCGTTATGGAGGTACAGTGAGGTTTGGTTACGGGGGAATAGGTTTATTTACCAAATATTACTTTAACGATATGTTTACAACCGGACAGCAGGCCGGCTTAAAAAACATGAGCTTCGGAGTTACTTTCGGCTTAAATTAACCCCTATATCCCCTGAAGGGGACTTGATAACACACAAATAAACAGATCCTGTTTCGGTTAGGCGAGGCAGGATTTTTTGGTTTTTCCTATTTACCCTAAACCTTCCACCTTAAAACCCTCTACCTTTTTCTTATCTTTACCACGTGAGCAATCCCATAATCAGCGTTAAAAACTTAACCAAGCAATATCAGGCAGAACAGGCCGGAGGAATCAAAAATGTAAGTTTCGAAATCAAAAGTGGCGACGTAGTGGCCATTATTGGCGAAAGTGGCAGCGGTAAATCGACGCTACTGAAATCCATTTATGGTTTGCTGAAAACCGATGAAGGTGAGATTTTTTTTGAAGATCAAAGGGTTAAAGGCCCTGATGAACAATTGATTCCCGGCCATAAGCAGATGAAAATGGTTACGCAGGATTTTTCGCTCAATATATATGCGAAAGTATACGATAATATTGCCTCGCAACTGTCGAATACCGACCTGAAAACCAAAGCAGAAAAAACGCTGCAAATGATGGAGCACCTTCGGATTTTACCATTGCAGCACAAAAAGATCATCGAATTAAGTGGTGGCGAACAGCAGCGTGTGGCCATAGCAAAGGCCATGGTGGCCGATACACAGGTTTTGCTCTTGGATGAACCTTTTAGCCAGGTTGATGCTTTGCTTAAAAACCAGTTGCGTGCCGATATTAAGCGCATAGCATCCGAAACAGGTGTTACCGTGATACTGGTTTCGCACGATCCGGCCGATGGACTGTTTTTAGCAGATCAGTTGCTGATTCTGAAAAATGGCGAATTGTTACAGACCGGAAAACCATCAGAAATTTACCAGCACCCTAAACACATTTATACCGCCCAGATATTGGGAAATGCAGTGGTACTATCGGGTAGCGATGCTGAAAAACTGGGTTTAAAAACCTCAGCTGCAAATGTGGTGTTTTATCCGGAATGGGCCGAAATAAACAGTAAATGGAGCAGCAGGCGTTTTGAAGTTAAAGATGTATACTACAAAGGTTTTTACGACGAACTGCTTTTAGAGCGCAATGGGGTTAATATCCGTGCGCTGCAATTGAACAGGGGAGAACATAAAAAAAATGACCACGTTCAATTGGGCATCAGTCGTTTTTTGGAGTTTTAAGTATAGTTATAATGTTATTTATTAATGTCAAAAGTTATAAGTATACTTATAACTTTACTTAACTGTTGATTTAAAAAGCATTTTTTTGATAAGAATTATCTTATCAGGAATCTGCATGTTTACGTGCGCGGTTTTTTAATGTGGGAACAATAAAGCATAAAAAAGCGACTAAATTCAATTGAACTTAGTCGCTTTTTTTGAGTTTTTAAAAATAAGATTTTAATTTCCAGCGTAATCAGATGGAATAATTACAACTTTTACCAAAGTATTATAGTTTGGTGGCACTGTGGCCGTTAAATTATTTGTGTCTTGAACATCAAACCTTAAACCACCATTAGAAATTTTATAACTAAACGCATTATAATTGAAGGTGTAAGGCAATTGAATGTCACCATTTGGATCACTAGGATGTTCGAAATAAACGAGAACACCCTCATCATCTAAGGTTATCCCGTCAATAGCGGATAACGCCTTATTTACAGAATAGCTACCGTTGGCATTACGTGCCCATTCATTTGAATTAATTGTAAAATTATACGTTTTGGCTCTTAATTCTTGATAAACAGTTTCTTTTTTGCAAGAAGCCAGACCTAGTGTGGCAATGCAAAGCATTAGGATGGTAAGTTTTTTCATTGTGATTAGTTTTTATTTGTGTGTGTGATTTTGGTATTACAAATCTGTTGCCAAAAAAATACAATTGAAGATTTATGGATTAATTATTGTGCAACAGATTAAATACACAGATGATCAACCCTTATTTTTTATCATTATGAAGCTCTTTTTCCGCTTATTGCCCTGGTTAATTTTAGTCGTTGCAGGGTATTTATTTATCGCCAAAAAATTCAGCATCAATACTTCTGTAGAAAGCAAACATCAGCTTTTGGTAGAGAAAATCGAAGCTATTGGTAAATTGGAATTGGTAAGGTACCAGATCAGCGATGTTTTGGAGCATAAAAATAAAACTGATTTTTTGCCCGAAGCCAGTGTTTTATTGATTGTTAAGGCCGAGGCTGTAGGTTGTATCGACCTTACAAAAATTACGAGAAATGATATTGATATTGATGCGGACACTGCTGTAGTAAATTTACCACAGCCCGAAATATGTTATGTAAAAATCGACCATAAAAATTCGCGGGTTTACGATACGAAAATGGCTTTCTTCCGAGAAGCGGGTTTGGTAGACGAAGCGTATAAAGCAGCCGAAAAACAGGTGGGCATAGAAGTAAGGAAGTCGGATATTTTAGCGCAAACCAAAACCAACGCCGCCAACGTGCTGAAACCGATTATTGAAGGCTTAGGGTATAAGAATGTAAGGCTTACTTTTAATTGAGGTTGAAGGGGGGAGGGCTGAAGTTGTAGGGCCTAAGTGATCCGTCCACCCTGAATTTATTTCAGGGTCTTAGTGGGAAGGTAAGAGACTCAGCAGAATAGATGCTGAAATAAATTCAGCATGACGATCTGATGAAAATTTACTTCAAAAAATCTTCCCTATGCGGATTAAAAATATCGATCAGTAAGCCCGCTTCCAGGCAAACCACGCCATGAAACACATTTGAAGGGGCAAAGAAAACATCACCTTCATTCAGGATTTTCTTATCATCGCCCATGCTCACTTCGAAACTTCCTTTGGCCACATAGCTCATCTGTAAATGTGGGTGATTGTGAATGGTTCCGATGGCATCTTTTTCAAAGTCGACCTTAACCAGCATCAGGCTATTATCGTAAGCCATAATCTTGCGTTTAACACCTGAGCCTAAATCTTCCCAATCGATATCGTTATCGGTAATTAATGTTTTGTTGGCTAAATCGTTGAAGTTCATATTTTTATTTTTAACGTCACCCTGAATTTATTTCAGGGTCTTCCTTGCTAGAAAGATGATGAAATAAATTCAGCATGACGATGCTATTAAGACTTTGCGCTCTTTGGTATTAAACCAAATATTCAAACAAAGTCTGATCCTGGTTTAGTTCGATAATTTCGAATTTAAAATCTTTCATGCGCTGCAATAAACTGGCATAATCGTTTTTGTTCGAAAGCTCAATCCCAACCAGGGCAGGCCCATTTTCTTTATTCGTTTTTTTAATAAACTCGAAACGGGTAATGTCATCCTGTGGACCTAAAACCTCGTTCACGAATAATTTTAATGCTCCTGGTCTTTGTGGAAAACGCACGATGAAATAATGTTTTAAGCCTTCAAAAAGTAAAGATTTCTCTTTAATCTCCTGCATGCGCTCTATGTCGTTATTTCCGCCGCTAACAATACAAACTACCGTTTTACCTGCAATCTGGTCTCTGAGCTGATCTAATGCAGCCACAGAGAGTGCTCCTGCAGGTTCAACTACAATTGCATCTTCATTATACAGTTTTAATATGGTGGTACAGATTTTCCCTTCTGGGATTAAATGCATCTGATCGAGCAGTTCCTTACAATATTCGTATGTAATGTGGCCAATTCTCTTTACCGCTGCGCCATCCACAAAACGGTCTATCTCTTCTAAAGTAAACGGACCGCCATACTCCATTGCGGTAACCATAGATGGTGCACCTAAAGGCTCAACACCAACCAGTTTTACTTCAGGCTTAACGGTTTTCATGTAAGCACTCACGCCCGAAGCCAAGCCACCTCCGCCAACCGGCATTACCACCATATCTAAATCGGGTAGGTCTTCGTAAATTTCTACGCCAACAGTTGCCTGTCCTTCAATTACTTTTTCGTCGTCGAAAGGTGGAATAAAAGTAGCCGATTTTTCGGCACTGTATGCCAAAGCCTCTTTTAAACAATCGTCGAAAGTATCGCCCACTAAAACCACCTCTACACTATCGCCACCAAACATATAGGTTTGTTTGACTTTTTGTTTTGGCGTAATTTCGGGCATAAAAATAACGCCTTTAATACCCAGTTTTTTACACGAATACGCCACACCCTGTGCATGGTTACCAGCACTTGCACAAACAACACCGTTAATTAATGCATCTTTAGGCAATGTGCTAATTTTGTTGTAGGCACCGCGCAATTTGTAAGAGCGTACAATCTGTAGATCTTCTCTTTTTAAATAAATATTGGCATTGTACTGAGCAGAAAGTCCAGCGTTAAACTCCAATGGTGTACGTTTTACCACGCCCTTTAACCGTTGCGATGCAGATTGAAAATCTAGTGTATTCGGTGTTGTTGTATTCATTCTATTAGTTTCAAGAAGAGAGATGTTAGGTCGTCAAGAATCTTCTATCAAGACTGCAATCTCGCTTATATATTTTTTTTGTAAAGCAGGGGCAGGTGCTTTTCGGTTATTGCAGTCCTGCTATTTGTTCCAATCTTTTTATAACGGCTGTCCCTCTGAGAACGAAGAATCTGTTTCATCGGTTGCAGATGCTCCGTTCCTCAGCATGACATTATATTCAAGGTTGCTGCAATTAAAAAGTATTTTCACTGCTATCAGGTTTAGGAAGCATGGTTTGTGTTTCAAACTTAAATCCTCCCCCTGCCCCCTCCAAAGGGGGATACCCCTCATGGTTTTTTTAGCTCATTCGCCACTTGCTTTTAGCTCAGGTCTTTAACCTTTAGTCTTCTAAGCCAGGTGCAAAGCCACCAATTGGTTTAGATCCTGGTCGTTTATGCCTTGTTTGCTATCGGCTAAAACTAAAAACTGTTTATAAACGATGTCTAAATGGTCTTTTTCCAACTTATGGCCCAAGCGGTCTAAATGGTGTTTTAGCGCGTGGCGTCCACTTCTTGCAGTTAATACAATTGTTGCATCAGGGAAACCAACATCTTCTGGTTTAATAATTTCGTAGTTCTCACGGTTTTTTAAGAAACCATCCTGATGGATACCAGAGCTGTGCGAAAATGCATTGCCACCAACAATTGCTTTATTCGGTTGTACAGGCATATTCATCTGGTTTCTCACCATGTGGCTCATTTCGTAGAAACGGGTAGCATCAATTTGGGTGTTTAAACCTAAGGTTTTGTGTGTTTTCAAAATCATGACGACTTCTTCCATAGAAGTATTGCCTGCACGCTCTCCGATACCGTTAATGGTACATTCTACCTGGCGGGCACCGTTTTGCAAACCAGCAATAGAGTTAGCCGTAGCCAAGCCCAAATCGTTATGGCAGTGAACAGAAATAATCGCATTATCAATGTTTTTTACATTTTCTTTTAAGAAAAGGATTTTCGATCCATATTGGTCTGGCAGGCAATATCCGTTGGTATCGGGAATATTTACCACAGTTGCACCGGCAGCAATTACTGCCTCAACCATTTTAGCTAAAAACTCGATGTCGGCACGGCCAGCATCTTCTGCATAGAACTCAACATCTTCTACATATTTTTTGGCATATTTTACCGCATCAACAGCACGTTCTAAAATATCTTCGCGTGTACTGTTAAATTTATGTTTAATGTGGAAATCTGATGAACCGATACCCGTATGGATACGGGGTCTTTTTGCATAACGCAAAGCATCAGCAGCAACATCGATATCATTTTTATTTGCACGGGTTAAGGCGCAGATAATGGGATCGGTAACTGCTTTTGATAATTCGATTACGCTATTGAAATCGCCAGGGCTTGATACCGGGAAACCAGCCTCAATCACATCAACACCTAAGAGTTCGAGTGATTTTGCGATTTCTACTTTTTGGTTTGTATCCAATTGGCAGCCTGGTACCTGCTCACCGTCACGTAATGTTGTGTCGAAAATATAAACTTTGTTCGGGTCGTGAATCATAATCTTAGGGTTAGGATGTGATTAATTTTTGGGATAAGAATTTAAGTACCAGTTTACCCATTTCGGCGGTGCCTAAAACTTTAAACCGGTTTGTATTTTGGTCGGCAATATCATGTGTTCTAAAACCTTCTTTCAATACCTGATCGATGGTATCAACCAATAATTTGGCTTCTTCTTTTAGTCCGAAACCAATTTCTAACATTAAAGCTGCAGATAGGATAGAGGCCAGTGGGTTGGCTAAATCTTTACCGGCAATATCGTGTGCCGAACCATGTATCGGCTCGAAGAAACCTGTGCTTTCGCCTACAGAAGCTGAAGCCAGCATACCCATTGAGCCTGCAATCTGCGAAGCCTCGTCGGTTAAAATATCACCAAATAAGTTGGCAGTTAACACTACGTCGAATTTTTTAGGGTTTTTGATCAGCTGCATGGCTGCATTGTCGATAAACATGTGCTCGGTTTCTACATCAGGGTACTGTTTGGCAATTTCCTGAACAGTTTCGCGCCATAAGCGTGAGCTTTCCAACACATTGGCTTTATCAACAGAGCACAACCTTTTGTTACGCTGCTGAGCAGCCTGGTAGGCTTTGTGCGCAATACGTTCTACTTCGTAACGGTGGTAAATCATTAAATCTGAAGCCGTATTGCGATCTTCTGAACGTGTTTTTTCGCCAAAGTATACATCTCCGGTTAATTCGCGGAAGAATAAAATATCTGTTCCTCTTAAAATTTCCGGTTTAATGCTCGATGCCTGAAGAAGTTCATCAAATAGTAATATTGGGCGGAGGTTGGCAAACAATCCAAGTTCTTTACGGATTTTTAGTAAACCTTGTTCTGGTCTAACTTTTAAACTTGGGTCGTTATCGTATTTGGCATGGCCAATTGCACCAAAAAGGATGGCATCGCTTTTTCTTGCGCGTTCTAATGTTTCATCAGGTAGTGGCTCGCCGGTAACTTCAATAGCGGCATGGCCCATTAAAGCTTCTTCAAAAACAAATTCGTGCCCAAAAATTTCGGCAATTTTTTCTAATGCTGCTTTTCCCCAAGTGGTAACTTCCGGGCCAATACCATCTCCAGGTATTACTAAAATATTCTTCTTCATTGTAAATTCTCCTATGCTGGACCAGGATTTTAAGGATTAAGAGATTTTAGGGCTTTGCCTCCTCTCTATTCTTACCCGTGGTTAATCAGCTTAATATTTCTGTATGTAAACTTTCGACGACTTTTACTTCGCCTTTTTCTAATAATATTCTTTTTTCTATGCAGGTTGGCAGCTGCGATTCGAAATGGCCAACATAAATTACGGTCATACCGTTGCTGGATAACTCATCAACAAACTGGTTAAAATACCTTGTTTGCTGTTGGTCTAAGCCCTGGCAGGGTTCATCCAAAATTAGCAGTTCGGGGTTTTTAATAATCGTTCTGGCCAATAAAACGAAGCGCTGTTTACCAAGCGGAAGGGTACCCAATAATTCATCTTTCGAGGTTGTTAAACCAAAATATTCAATCAGCTCATCAACCTGCGCCATTTTGCTGTAAGGCAATTGCTGAAAAAGGCCTACGGTATCGTAAAAACCTGAAGCAATACTTTGCCAAACGGTTGATGTGGCATCAAAATACCAGTGAAACTCGGGCGATATTAAACCGATATGCTGTTTAATGTCCCAAATGCTTTCGCCACTGCCTCGCCTGTTGCCAAATAAATAAAGCTCATTGGCGTACGATTGCGGGTGATCACCGTTTATTAAACTTAATAGGGTCGATTTTCCTGAGCCATTATGGCCCTGTAAAAGCCACTTTTCGCCCGCTTTAACTTCCCAGTTAATATTTTTTAAAACCTGTTTTTCTCCATAGCTGATGTTTACATTTACCATTTTTACAATTTCGGTAGATGAATAAGCTGGAGAATCCTTTAAAAAAACAGGGATTTTCTTAAGTTGAATTTCAGCGGGAAGGTTACCAATTTCTCTTGAACGCGAGGTAACGATCTGCCCATCGATGATCTCAGCAAAAGAATCGATGCCCGATGGCAATTCTAAATCATTACAGATTAAAATCAACTGTACGCCTTCTGCTGTAATCTGATCCAAAAGGATATTCAGGTTTTTGCGCGAGGCCACATCCAAACCGGTATACGGCTGGTCGATAATCAGCAATTGAGGTTTTAACCACAAAGCTTTAACCAACTGCAATTTTTTATGCTCGCCACTGGATAATTCGATTAACTGTGAACTGGCGAAAGTTGCAAAGCCCAAAGCCTCTAAAATGGGTTCTACCAGATCAAAATGAAGTCCTTTTTCTTTACCATAAGCTACCAGTTCTGCATGTACAGTTAAGGTATCATTGGCCTGTAAACTGGTATAGCGTTGCTGATAATAAAAGTTTGCAACACCTTCGAGGTTCTTAAACTGGTACCAGCTTTCTACGAATAAAACTTCGGCAGGCAATTTACTTATGGTATCGTAATTGATTTCAATACTTCCCTGCGATGCAATTAAACCAGCAATGGCCTTGGCCAAAGAAGTTTTTCCACTACCGCTTTCACCCCATAAAACCCAATTCTCGTTAACATTTACTTCCCAATACAGATCCTTTAGCACCGCTTTGTTGCGGTAACTTAAATTTAGGTCCTGTATGTAAACAAATGGTTTAAGCATTATTTCGTTTTTTCAAATTCTTCAATCAATTGTTTTTGGTTTAAGATGAAATCGATATCGTCGTAACCATTGATCAAACATGATTTTTTGTATGGATTGATTTCGAAAGCTTCTTGTGCACCAGTTTCTACTATGGTAACGGTCTGGTTTTCGAGGTCAACTTCTAAAGCAGATTGGGCATTGCCATCAACAGCTTTGAAAATCTGCGCTAAAAACCCATCACTTACCTGAATTGGCAATAAACCATTGTTCAGGGCATTACCTTTAAAGATATCGGCAAAGAAGCTGCTGATTACGGCATCAAAACCTGCATCCTGAATAGCCCATGCGGCATGCTCGCGGCTACTGCCACAACCAAAATTTTTACCTGCAACTAAAACCCGGCCGCTGTAGGTTGGATTATTCATTACAAATTCAGGCTTTGGCGTATTGTCGCCGTTGTAACGCCAATCGCGGAATAAGTTTTCGCCAAATCCTTCACGAGTGGTGGCTTTTAGAAACCTGGCAGGAATAATCTGGTCGGTATCTATGTTTTCTATGTTCAAAGGCACTACGGCCGATGTTAATTTTGTGAACTTTTTCATTTTTAACGTGATTTCACTGATTTGATGATTACACCGATTAAAGTGATTTCATTAATATTTTAATTATTTGCTGCAAATACAACAAAATTGTAATACTGATAGTAGCAGTTTGCATTTTGCATTCCTGCGGTTTTTAGCCATTCTAATTGAAGGGACAGGGGAGACATAATGTCGACCTTGATCCGTTCAAAAGCACTTTTTTTCTCCTCTTCGGTTAAATTTGGCTGCTGTTGAACATGGTTTTTCCAGTTTTCGGTATAAACTTTTTCAGCTAAATCCGTTTCACCTAAAACCTGATCGGCGTTGATAAACCAGCCACCAGGGCGCAAGGTGTTTTTAATCTTACCAAAAAGTTGTTGTTTCAACTGATCGGGTAAGTGATGAATGGCCAATCCCGAAACCACTAAATCATAATGATTTTCGGGTAAATCAACCGTGGCAAAATCTGCTTTTAGGAAACTGATGTTTTTATTGCCTTCAAAGCGCTCTTCCGCTTTTTTAAGCATATCAGCAGAAATATCTACCAAGGTTATGTTAGCATCAGGATATTTTTCCTGAAAAAAAGCACTCATCAACCCTGTTCCCGCTCCAACATCCAGAATGTTTTTTACAACTGATACTTCTTCTGAAAGTGTTAAAGCCGTGCTGTAGAAATCATCAAAACAAGGAATGAGAAAACGCCTTTGCCTATCGTATTTTTCAGATACTGCATTAAACTGGTTTTGTATTTCTTGCAATGCTTCCATGTTATTTAATTTTTATGCTAAGCTTTTATTCATATTTCAACAAAGTGCTCAACTGTTGGAAAAGGGTCGTAATAATGATGCAATAACTTTTTCCAATCCTGGTATGCTGCCGAACCTCTAAAACCTTCGGTATGGGCTTCTAATGTTTCCCAGTTGACGAGCAAAATGTATTTATTTTCAATTTCTACACATTTTTGAAGTTGATGCGAAATGTAACCTTCCATCGAGGAAATGATTTTTTGTGCTTCGCTAAAAGCTTTTTCAAAATCGGCCGATAATCCGGCTTTTACATTTAATATGGCAACTTCTAAGACCCCCAACCCCCTTGAGGGGGCTTTTGATCGAATGCTATTATTATTCATTATGTTAAAGTCCCCTTAAGGGGATTTAGGGGTAAACCTTTTCCAGCATCTCCCTAACATCCGTAATTACACCCGTTACAGCAGCAGCAGCAGCGGTAAGCGGACTGGCCAAAAGTGTACGGGCGTTTTGTCCCTGCCTGCCTTCAAAGTTTCTGTTCGATGTAGACACGCAATATTTTCCTGCCGGGATCTTATCTTCGTTCATTCCTAAACAGGCACTACAGCCTGGCTCGCGTAGCTGAAAACCTGCCGCTTCGAAAATTTTATCTAAACCTTCGTTTTTAGCCTGTTGTTCTACCTGTTTCGAACCTGGAACAATCCAAACGGTAACATTATCCGCTTTACGTTTATTTTTAACAAAGTCAGCCACTTCGCGTAAATCTTCGATACGTGAGTTTGTACAGCTTCCGATGAAAACGTAATCAACTGGTTTCCCAATTAAAGCAGAATCATCATCAAAGCCCATATAATCTAAGGCTTTTTTGTATGATACCTTTTCTGTTTCGGGCTGTGCTGCGGTTGCAGGAATATGCTCCTGAATGCCCATTCCCATGCCGGGGTTAGTTCCGTAAGTAATCATTGGGGCAATATCAGCTGCATCGAAAGTTAAAACACTGTCGAATTTTGCATCGGTATCGCTGTATAAAGTTTTCCAGTAAGCTAAAGCTTTATCCCACTCTTCGCCGGCCGGGGCAAACTCTCTTCCTTTAATGTAATCGAAAGTAATCTGATCTGGCGCAATTAAACCACCACGTGCACCCATTTCGATACTCATGTTACAGATCGTCATACGGGCTTCCATGCTTAACGATTCGATGGCCGAACCTGCATACTCGATAAAATAGCCTGTGCCACCTGCTGCAGAGATTTTTGCAATAATGTATAAAATGATGTCTTTTGCGCCCACACCTTTACCAAGTTCGCCGTTAACCTCGATTTTCATGGTTTTCGGTTTCGACTGTAACAAACATTGCGTGGCGAAAACCTGCTCTACCTGAGAAGTACCTATACCGAATGCTATGGCGCCAAAAGCACCATGGGTAGAGGTATGGCTATCGCCGCAAACCATAGTTTTACCCGGTAAGGTAATGCCAAGTTCTGGACCAATAACGTGCACAATCCCCTGGAAAGGATGACCTAAGCCGTACAGTTCTACACCGAATTCTGCACAGTTTTTGGTAAGCATATCTACCTGGTAGCGCGAAAGCTCTTCTTTAATCGGCAACAACTGGTTTAACGTGGGTACGTTATGATCGGCAGTGGCCACGGTTTGTTTCGGACGGAAAACAGGTAAACCTCTTTTACGCAAACCATCGAATGCCTGCGGAGAAGTTACCTCGTGTATTAAGTGTGTATCAATGTATAAAATATCGGGAAATCCTTCTTCACTTTTTACAACGTGAGCATCCCAAATTTTTTCTACTAATGTTTTTGACATTTTAACCCCCTAGCCCCCTAAAGGGGGAATTTAAGTTTGTAATTAATATTTTTTAAAACCTCGCAGGTTTAGCAAACCTGCGAGGTTTGTAAGTTACTATGCTGTTTTAATCGCTTTCATTGCCGTCATTGCCTTACGCAATGTAGCACCAATCTGCTCTACTTCGTGAGAACGGATGGCCTCGTTGATATCAATCAGCTGTCTGTTGTCAACCGCACCATCTTTACCTTCATTAAAGTTTTTACCCACTAAATCGGTATCCACTTTTTTCATAAAATCGGCTAAAAGTGGTTTACAGGCCTGATCGAACAGATAGCAACCATATTCGGCAGTATCAGAAATTACGCGGTTCATTTCGAATAATTTTTTACGTGCGATGGTATTGGCGATAAGTGGCGTTTCGTGTAACGATTCGTAGTAAGCAGATTCTGGTTTAATACCTGCCTGTACCATGGTTTCGAAAGCTAATTCAACACCTGCACGAACAAAAGCAACCATTAAAGTATAGTTATCAAAGTATTCCTGCTCACCGATTTTAACATCACCTGCAGGTGTTTTTTCGAAAGCAGTTTCACCTGTTTCTGCTCTCCACTTTAATAAATTTTTATCACCATTTGCCCAATCTTCCATCATGGTACCGCTAAATTCGCCACTCATAATGTCATCCTGGTGTTTTTGGAACAATGGGCGCATAATATCTTTCAATTCTTCCGAAATTTCGAAAGCTTTGATTTTAGCTACATTGCTTAATCTATCCATCATGGCCGTAATACCACCTTGTTTTAAGGCTTCGGTAATTACTTCTACACCATACTGTACCAATTTAGAAGCGTAACCTGCATCGATTCCCTTTTCTACCATTTTATCGAACGATAGGATAGAACCTGTTTGCAATAAACCACAAAGAATGGTTTGCTCGCCCATTAAATCTGATTTTACCTCAGCTACGAAAGACGATTTTAATACACCGGCCCTGTGGCCACCAGTACCTGCGCAATATGCTTTGGCCTGTGCCAATCCTTTTCCTTGCGGATCATTTTCAGGGTGAACTGCAATTAGGGTAGGAACACCGAAACCACGAACATACTCTGCTCTAACTTCGCTACCAGGGCATTTAGGTGCAACCATAATTACGGTTAAATCTTTACGGATCTGCATGCCTTCTTCAACGATATTGAAACCGTGCGAATATAACAAAGTAGCACCTTCTTTCATTAAAGGCATAATTGCATTTACAACCGCGGTGTGCTGTTTATCAGGAGTAAGGTTAATTACTACATCTGCATTTGGAATCAGCTCTTCATAGGTGCCAACTGTAAAATTGTTTTCAGTTGCGTTTTTCCACGAATCGCGTTTGCCTTCAATTGCTTCCTTACGTAAAGTGTAGCTTACATCTAAACCACTATCTCTTAAATTTAAACCTTGGTTTAAGCCCTGTGCGCCACAACCTACAATTACCAGTTTTTTACCTTTTAATGCGCTAACGCCATCTAAAAATTCAGAACTGTCCATGAAGTCGCAAACACCTAATTGGTTTAATTTTTCTCTAAGAGGTAATGTGTTAAAATAATTTGCCATTGTTTTTTATTGGTTAATTTCTATTTAATTATCGTTATATATTCTTTTTTCCTTCGGTTTTATTTCACAGATATTGTGATTTTGCCTGTTTTTTATTTGAAAAGCAGGTTCCTGTGCTTTTCGGTTATTTCAGTCCCGCTATTCGTAAAAATTTTAAACTGTGCTTCGACTACGCTCAGCATGACAGTCTAAAATTTTTACTGCTATCGGGTTTATTTTAGCTGGGCCTGTTTTCCAAAACCCTCAGCCATCTTAAATCTTCCATTTTATACCTGCCTCTTCAGTGCCCAGGCATAACCATAATGCACATTATCATGCCCAATGGTGGTAATCAGTACTTCTTCAATACTGTTCATCTGTACTCCATAGGTAGCAGTTGTAAAAGGCGTAATGTTGGCGAGTTTTCCTGCTGCATAATCTGCTTTTATTTTTTCAATGCTACCAAGTGCTATTGTCTTTAATTCTTCCACTTCTTCTTCGGTTACTGTATAAGTGGGCTTTGTATCTTTTTTATAATACTCGTTAAATTTTACTGTAGCGGCATCTTGTAATACACCGGTGCGTACATAACAAAGCGTTTGCGTACTCACTACGATATGACCAAAATTCCAGATGATGTTATTGTTATAGCCATCGGGGATTTTATTCAACTGCTCGATCGAAAGGCTATCAACTAACTGAATAAATGCCTTGCGTGAGTTTATAATAAATTCAAATGCCTGGTTCATGTGGCTTTCTATCTTAATTTGTGTTTTCGCTTTGGTCTTTATTCTTTGAGCTTTCAGCCTCACTTAGCGCTTCGTTAAATGTTATTTTGTTAAAGAACGGATCATTTACGGTTACAGCCCAGGTTCCATAGAAGGTTTTCTCTAAACCCGGGCGGTTATATTTGTACTTTTTATCGATCAGTTCATTCTGAAATGCTTTCAAACCGGTGCAATCGATGTGTAAATGTGCGCCGGGAGAACAATCTCCATGGTGCTCGCTTAAATGTAATTCGATCCCTCCCAATGAAATTTGCATATAAACAGGGGTGTTTTCTTCAAAAGTATGTTCCCAGTCTATTTTAAAGCCCAACCAGTTCACATAAAACTCAATGGCTTTATTGTAATCGAATATTCTTAAAATCGGTATGGCTTTAATACATTTCATATTTAACCCCAACCCCTAAAGGGGCTTTTTACATCGTAAAAATCTTTCCGCCTTTTTCTAAGAATTCGTTTTCTACCAATTCTTCTCCAGGTTCGAAAGCTTCAAATTCTTTAAGTTTTTCGTGGAAACCAGCACTATCTTTAATAATGGCTACCCTTGCAGAGCGCACAAACTCAATCAGTTCGTATGGTTCTAAGGCTTTTACCAGTGCATCTGTTTCTTCACGGTGACCAGTTACTGCAAATACAGTATAATCTTTACGAATTACTACTGCACTTGCGCCATATTGCCTCAATAAACGCTCTACGGTTACTTTTTCTGCGATTTCATCCGTAGAAACCTTGTAAAGTGCCAGTTCCTGCCAGATAATTTCTTCATTAGTGTTGAAATAAACTTTCAATACCTCAATCTGTTTTTCAATCTGGCGGGCCAGTTTTCTCACCACCTCATAACTTTCGTGTATAACGATATTGAAACGGTGTATTCCATCAATTTCTGAAGGAGATGTATTTAAGCTTTCGATGTTGATCTTTCTTTTCGAGAAAATAATCGCAATCCTGTTTAATAAACCGATGCGGTTTTCGGCATAAACCGTAATGGTAAATTCCTGCTTTCCGTCGATGTCGGTTTGATCTATTTTATGTTCTATTGTATTTTCAGTACTCATGTCCAAAATTTTTACCACCAAGGCACAAAGGCCACAAAGGTTTTGTTTATGCTATTTTTCGCTTTAGTATTTCTGCTTTAATCTTTCAGCTTACTTCAACCTGATTTCGCTTACGCTCATTCCTTGTGGCACCATTGGGAAAACATTATTTTCTCTTCCAACCATTACCTCCAATAAGTAAGAACCTTCGTGGTTGATCATGGTTTCAAGGGCCTGTTTCAAACTGGCGCGCTCATCAACCTTACTGGCTTCGATGTAGTAAGATTTTGCTAAAGCCACAAAATCAGGACTGGTAATATTTACTGATGAATAACGCTTGTCGTTAAACAATTCTTGCCATTGACGAACCATGCCTAAAAAGCGGTTGTTTAAAATCAAAACTTTAACGGCTGCACCGAATTGCATAATAGTACCCAATTCCTGGGGCGTCATCTGGAAACCACCATCACCGATAATGGCGATTACAGTTTTATCAGGAGCACCATATTTAGCACCAATTGCGGCTGGTAAACCGAAACCCATTGTGCCTAAACCACCAGAAGTAATGTTGCTACGGGTATTATTAAACTTGGCGTAACGGCAAGCTACCATTTGATGTTGACCAACATCGGTAACAATTACAGCATCGCCACCGCAAATTTCGTTGATGTTGCGCAATACTTCGCCCATGGTTATTTCATCGCCTGTTGGGTAAAGTTCGGGAGTAATGACCTGATCTATTTCCTCTTGGTTGTACTGTCTGAATTTAGCCAACCATTCTTCATGTTTGTTTTCATTTACCAGGTTGGTTAACAGGGGTAGGGTTTCTTTACAATCGCCCCAAACACCAACTTCTGTTTTAACGTTTTTATCTATTTCGGCAGGATCGATATCCAGGTGTATTACTTTAGCCTGTTTGGCATATTTATCTAAACGGCCGGTTACACGGTCATCAAAACGCATACCGATTGCAATAAGTACATCAGCCTCATTGGTTAATACATTTGGTCCATAATTACCGTGCATGCCCAACATGCCTACATTTAACGGATGGGAGGTTGGAATAGCACCTTCGCCCATAATGGTCCAGGCTGCAGGAATTCCGGTTTTATCGATGAAAGCTTTAAATTCTTTTTCAGCTTTACCTAAAACAACACCTTGTCCAAATAAAATAAAAGGTTTTTTAGCCGAATTGATTAATGCTGCTGCCTGCTCAATATATTCGGTCCTAACTTTTGGTTTCGGACGGTAACTGCGGATGTGGTTACATTTTACATATTCAGGAAATTCCTCAATCTGTATTTGTGCATTTTTGGTAATGTCAATTAAAACTGGTCCTGGTCTTCCACTTTGCGCAATGTAAAATGCTTTAGCTAAAACCTCTTGAATCTCGTTGGCATCTGTTACCTGATAGTTCCATTTGGTAACCGGAGTGGTAATGTTGATCACGTCCGTTTCCTGGAAAGCATCTGTACCTAATAAGTGCGCGAAAACCTGCCCGGTGATACACACCAATGGGGTACTATCAATCTGTGCATCGGCCAAACCGGTAACCAAGTTGGTTGCGCCTGGTCCACTGGTTGCAAAACAAACACCAACTTTACCGCTAGCCCTTGCAAAGCCTTGTGCAGCATGTATGCCACCTTGCTCATGGCGTACCAATATGTGTTCTAGTTTGTCGGTGTAATCATAAAGAGCATCATAAATAGGCATGATTGCTCCGCCCGGATAACCGAAAATGGTGGTTACGCCTTCTTCAATTAATCCATTCAACAAAACCTGCGAGCCTGTTCCCTTGAATAAGGTTTTTGAGGTTTCTGCTTTCGCCTCGTTTTGTTGTAGTGTATCTTGTGCAGTTTCCATAGTTATGTTTTTGCGGTTCTACTATTTTTTAATTTTAAACCCAATTCTTTCTCTGTCGTTCCACTTTAGTTGAGCAATTTTCTCGTCGATTAAATTTTCCATTGCATCATAAAGTTCGTTTAGCTGAATATCGTGTTCGCCAATGCGTTCTTTAATTTCTGTTAACTGTTCGTTAATGTTGCTTTGTTTAAGCAAAATTTTGCGAACATCAACAAAGGCCCTCATAATGGCAATGTTCATATTAATGGCCTTATCGCTCTTCAAAACGCCACTCAGCATAGCTACGCCTTGTTCTGTAAAAGCATAAGGCAATGCAGAATTTGGTCTTTTAGTTGAGTATGTCATCACAATTTGTGATGACATACCTTGATTAAGATTTTCGATTTGAATTCTTAAACTCTCAACCTCATGCTTTGTCAGTTGAAACATAAAATCGTCTGGAAAACGCTTAATGTTACGCTTTACCGCCTGGTTTAATACTCTTGTTTCAACTTCATAAAGTGATGCCAAATCAAAATCGAGCATTACTCTTTCACCCCTGATTTCGTAAATCCTGTTCTGAATACTTTTAATTATCTGCATAATTTATTTTTTTAGTAATCAATTAATCCAGGGATGATTTTTTGATTTTAATATTCGTCAGTTACACAGCCACTTGCCGCGTCTGAAACTGTTTTTGCATATTTATATAAAACACCTTTTGTTACCTTTAAAGCAGGTTGAACATATTTTTTTCTGCGTTCAGCAATCACGTCATCGCTTACTTCTAATCTGATAATGTTGTTCACAGCATCGATTAAGATTGGATCGTTATCCTCTACCAAACCGATTAACCCGCCTTTATAAGATTCAGGTGTGATGTGCCCAACCACAAAGCCGTGTGTACCACCAGAGAAACGGCCATCAGTAATTAAAGCTACCGATTTACCCAAACCTGCACCGATAATAGCAGAAGTTGGTTTTAACATTTCGGGCATACCCGGAGCACCCACAGGACCAGAATTTTTAATTACGATTACATCGCCAGGTTGAACACGGCCGCTAGAAATACCGGCAATTAAATCATGTTCACCATCAAATACACGTGCAGGGCCTTCAAATTTTTCGCCTTCTTTACCACTGATTTTTGCAACCGAACCTTTTTCGGCCAGGTTTCCGTAAAGAATCTGCAGGTGACCGGTTGCTTTAATCGGTTCGCTTAATTTTTGAACGATTTTTTGATCGTAATCCATAATCGATTTCACATCAGCTAAATTTTCAGCTATGGTTTTTCCGGTTACAGTTAAGCAATCGCCATGTAATAAACCTTCATTTAATAAATATTTCAAAACTGCAGGGATACCGCCATACTGGTGTAAATCTTGCATTAAATATTTACCACTTGGTTTAAAGTCGGCCAATACAGGCGTTACATCGCTCATTTTTTGGAAATCATCCTGTGTAATTTCCACACCTATTGCTTTGCCCATTGCAATAAAATGCAATACGGCATTGGTACTTCCACCCAAAATGATAATCGAGCGGATGGCATTTTCAAATGCTTTCCTCGTCATGATATCAGATGGTTTAATGTCCTTTTCTAATAATATTTTGATGTATTTACCTGCATCTAAACATTCTTGTTTTTTCTCCGGGCTGATTGCTGGATTCGAAGATGAGTAAGGTAAACTCATTCCCAAAGCCTCAATAGCCGATGCCATGGTGTTTGCCGTGTACATGCCACCGCAGGCACCTGCACCTGGGCAAGTGTGTTTAATAATACCCTGGTAATCTTCTTCAGAGAGGTTGCCACAGATTTTTTGCCCTAAGGCTTCGAATGCTGAAACAATGTTCAATTCTTCGCCTTTATAATGACCAGGGGCAATTGTACCGCCATAAACCATAATAGAAGGACGATCTAAACGGGCCATGGCCATAATGGCACCCGGCATATTTTTATCGCAGCCAGGAATAGAAATAATTCCATCATAATACTGGCCACCGCAGATGGTTTCGATACTATCGGCAATTACATCGCGGCTTACCAACGAGTAACGCATACCGTCGGTACCATTGCTCATTCCATCACTTACACCAATGGTATTAAAGACCAAACCCACTAAATCATTTTTCCAGACCCCAGCTTTGACGTCTTTTGCAAGATCGTTTAGGTGCATATTGCAGGTGTTACCATCGTAACCCATGCTGGCAATACCGACCTGTGCTTTTGCCATATCAGCATCAGTTAATCCGATTCCGTAAAGCATAGCTTGAGCTGCCGGTTGCGTTGGGTCTTGTGTAAATGTTTTACTGTACTTGTTTAATTCGCTCATTGTTTAAAATGTATATTCTGGTTCTGTTAGTTTTAAAATATTTTGAGGCAAAAAAAAACCGCCTCGTTTCGGAGGCGGTTTCGGTATGTATATTTTTTATATTATACGCAACGATATCCACCTCTCTTTGGAGAAATGACAATAATTAGGTTGCTAATAATGTTTGTGTTTATATTCATGTCTTTGATGAATCACAAACATACTAACTATTTAAATATTGCAAAGAACTATTTCAATTATTCTCTATTTTTTTACTCCGATTATAATCCCTGTGGCCCAAATCTGTTTAGTTAGGTTCAAATCGTCGCGCGATTCTAAATCCTGGATCAACTTCATCGCTTTTTCCTGATGTCCTTCAGGCCAGTTTGGTTGAGGCAACATATCATCAATAATATAAAGCCCGCCTTTATTGAGCATAGCAATAGCTTCATCTAAAAGCAAATACTTCCCATGCCAGGTATCGGCAAATATATAATCGAACTTTTTTTCTTTATTATTATCCAACCATTTGCCCCCATCTGAAGAAACTAAATCCAAACGATTATCGTCTCCTAAAAATGTTTTGGCAATATTTAAAAACTTATCATCATTATCGATCGAAATCAATATTGATTGTTCATCAATGCCATCCAAAATCCAAGAGGTTGATAAGCCCGTTCCTGTACCTAATTCTAAAAAACGGCCGGCAGGTTTTGATGCCGCAAGTGTTTTTAACAATGAACAAGTCAGCACATCTGAAGCCATCTCAAATCCTGATGCTTTAGTTGCGGCATCTATTTGCTGATAAGCTTTTGGGAATTGCTGATTGATGTCTTGAGTCATTGTTTTTTAATCCATTAGTTATATAATCACCTCATAGTTAACTTTCTCAAGCACAAGGTTTTTATATGCGCGTTGTATCGTATAACCGATAGATTCTCTCCATAGCGGACGATAAACAATATCGTCAATTGATGCAATACCAGCTATTTCTGTAGCTGTTCCACATAAGAAAGCACTGTCGGCATTTTTTAAGTCCTCTATTGTTAATTTTTTCTCAATGCACTCAATATCAAGCACGGTACATAGCTCTTTCACTGTTGCTCTTGTAATTCCTGGTAAAATATTTCCTACAGATGGTGTGTATAATTTACCATCTTTTTCAAGGAAGATATTTGCCCCAGATGCTTCGGCAACAAAACCGTGCATGTCTAAAAGCAGCGCTTCATCGTAACCTTTAATGTTTGCTGCAGTGGTAGCTAGAATAGAATTTACATAGTTTCCACTCAATTTCGCTTCCATAGGCGTCGATTTTGGGTTTGGCCTTTCGTATTCCGAAACTGTTAAATTCAACAACTTATTGCCAGAGTAAGCATCCCATTCCCATGCACAGATTAAAATCGAAACCCCACTTGGCCCGTTTAATTTCATGTTAGGGTGGCAAAAAACCAACGGGCGGATATAAGCATCTTTCAGTTTATTTAACTGCAGTAATTTATATGTTGCAGCAATTAATTCTTGCTTATCCCAAGGGAAAGGAATATTGGCCAATTGGCAAGAACGCTCTAAGCGATCGAAATGGGCAGCAGCTTTAAAAATACGGTTACCGTTATGTGTTTTATAGGCCCTAATGCCCTCAAAAGCTGCGTAACCATAATGTAGCGACTGTCCGTAAAGGTCGGTACTGCTATTTACAGCCTTTTCAAAAGCTCCATCAAGGTAAATAATCGTATTAGCATTATAGTATTTCATAATACTGTGTTTTGTTATTTAAAAAAAGCGTCCCGTTTGTATCGGGACGCTTTAGCTATATTTAATTTTTTTAAATCTATTTAAAAGCTGCCCATCTTCTTCCCTAATAAAATATTTAGGAGTAGGAGGTTAAGTAAAATGACTGGTAACAACACAACACCACCAGCTGCTTTTGCAGTAGTAAGGCCAGTAAATATGTTGTTTTGAATAATCATAATTATCTTATTGTTTATAAAAACCAATTTAGTTTTTGGTTCATTAATATGCAAGAGAAAATAGAAAAAAGTTAAATCAGAATATAATTCTTGTTTTATGTTGATAATCAAAACATTATTCTTGTGTGGTGTGGAATTAGTGATTTAATGCCGATCGTCGTAGACCAAATATCAAAACGGTATACGGTCTGTTTGTTATGCTTGCATTATAAATTTTCTGTTTTTCTGCCTAAAACTGACAAATGGGTACGCGAAATTGAAAATTTGAATGATATTTTGCGCTTAAAATGTGCAATATTTTAACCACATTCAGTTAATAAATACACAGGTTATGAAGCACTTTGCCATCACTATTGAAAATAGTTGTGTAATTTAATATCCGAAAATTTAGCTTATGAGAATAATATATGTTTTTTCTATTTTATTGACACTGTTATTCGGAGCCTGTACTTCGTCTGATCCGTCTCCCCAACTCAAGCAGGGTGCCCAAATTGTAACTGCATCTGATAGCGTAAAATTATTTGTGAAAATAGCAGGCGAGGGGCCGGTCTGTATTTATGTACACGGTGGTCCGGGGCAGGATTTTCTTTCCTTTGAGAAAATGGGAGGAGCAAATTTAGAGAAGTGTTTAACCATGGTTTACTTCGATCAAAGAGGATCGGGCCATTCGCAAAATGCTAAAAATTATGGTCTTGATCGGATGGTACAGGATATTGAAGAGCTAAGGCTAAAGTTGGGTGTAGAAAAAGTTTATTTACTTAGCCATTCATTTGGTGGGGTACTGGCCATTAACTATGCCTTAAAATACCCTGAGCATGTATCAGGTATGGTTATGGCCAACACTATCGCTCATTTAATGAATCCAGAACAATTACAAGAGCAGATTGAATATGGATATCATTTATTAAAAAAGGATACAATAATTAATGAAACAAATTTTAAAAGTCTGATACAACAAGCAACATTGATTAGAAAGGAATTGAGTACGGCGCATCTTGGCTATAAATACATTGCCAACGATATCAATACCATTATCAAAATGGACAGCATTGAAAATTCTTACAAACGTACATCCGATTTTGGTATGACGCTTTTTATGCCAATTATGGATAGTTCGAAGGAGCAGCAGTATCCCGAATATTTTAAGGATTATGCCTTACTTACTCCTAAAATTAACATACGAACTTTGATTATAACAGGTAAGGAAGATCATGCTGTTGGACCAGATTACTATAAGAATTACAAGTTTAAGGACCAAAAGATAGTGCAATTGGCCGGTTCACATATGCTTTATTATGAAAATAATAAGGAATTTATTTCGGCTGTATGCAAATTTGTTAAGCCATAGCATAAAAACAAAAAAGCCTCCCTGATTTAATAAAATCGGGAGGCTTTTTAATGAGTTAATTATTTTGCTTAAGCGATACCTTCGGCTAAAACCACAACTTTATTGTGAATGGCCTCAACCACGCCGCCTTTAATAAAGAAGCGTTGTTCATCAGCTTTATTTGCTTTTATAATAACTTCTCCATCTTCTAAAGTAGAGATGATAGGGGCATGGTCTTTTAAAATCTGGAAAGAACCTAAAGTACCAGGAACCGTAACTGCTGTTACTTCACCTTCGAAAACTTTTTTATCTGGAGTTAATATTTCTAAATTCATCTTGAATAGATTTGAGATGTGAGATATGAGATATGAGACCAATTCTCTCTTATCTCATATCTCAAATCTAGTGTCTCACTTCTCTCTTAGTTCGCTTCTGCTAATAATTTTTTACCTTTTTCAATCGCATCTTCGATGCTACCAACTAAGTTAAATGCAGCTTCAGGATACTCATCAACTTCACCATCCATGATCATGTTAAATCCTTTGATGGTATCTTTAATGTCAACCAATACACCTTTTAAGCCTGTAAACTGCTCGGCTACGTGGAAAGGTTGAGATAAGAAACGTTGAACACGACGCGCTCTTGATACCACTAATTTATCTTCTTCAGATAATTCGTCCATACCTAAAATTGCGATGATATCCTGTAATTCTTTATAACGTTGTAAAGTTTCTTTAACGCGTTGTGCAGTATTGTAGTGCTCATCGCCTAAAACAGCTGGAGAAAGGATACGTGAAGTAGAATCCAATGGATCTACTGCAGGATAAATACCTAACTCGGCAATTTTACGTGAAAGTACTGTTGTTGCATCTAAGTGGGCAAAAGTTGTAGCCGGAGCAGGGTCAGTTAAATCATCCGCTGGTACATATACCGCTTGTACTGATGTAATTGAACCACGTTTTGTTGAAGTAATACGCTCTTGCATTAAACCCATTTCAGTTGCCAATGTTGGTTGGTAACCTACCGCAGATGGCATACGGCCTAGTAGAGCCGATACCTCAGAACCTGCCTGAGTGAAACGGAAGATGTTATCAACGAAGAAAAGGATATCTTTTCCAGCGCCTTCGCCATCACCATCACGGAAATATTCTGCAACTGTTAATCCTGATAATGCCACACGTGCACGTGCACCAGGAGGCTCGTTCATCTGTCCGAAAACCAATGTTGCTTTAGATTCTTTTAATTTTTCAGTATCAACAGCATTTAAATCCCATCCACCTTTTTCCATTGAGTGTAAGAAATCATCACCGTAGTTGATTACACCTGATTCGATAAACTCACGAAGTAAATCGTTACCCTCACGGGTACGCTCACCAACACCTGCGAATACTGATAAACCAGCATAAGCTTTAGCGATGTTGTTTACCAACTCCATAATTAATACTGTTTTACCCACACCAGCACCACCGAACAAACCAATTTTACCACCTTTTGCATAAGGCTCTAATAAATCGATTACTTTAATACCTGTAAAAAGCACCTCAGTTTCAGTAGATAAATCTTCGAACTTAGGAGGAGTTGCGTGGATAGGACGACCGTCTGTTTTATCAACAGCGTTGATACCATCGATCGCTTCACCAACTACATTAAATAAACGACCTTTTATCTGGTCGCCAACTGGCATTTTAATCGCAGCGCCAGTATCAACTACTTTCATACCACGAACTAAACCGTCAGTAGAGTCCATCGAAATTGCACGTACACGGTCTTCGCCTAAGTGCTGTTGAACTTCTAAAACAATTTTTTGTCCATTTTCTTTCGTTATCTCTAACGCGTCAAAAATTTTAGGTAGATGGGCATCATCAGCAAAGCTAACGTCAACCACTGGGCCGATAATTTGTGCTATTTTTCCTAAGTTAGGCATATCTGTTGTGAGTAAATTTATTACAGTCAATGAATTAAAGCTGTTTGTAGGGGCTCCAATTCGGTTGGCAAAGTTAAGTTATTCTAACTGAATTTTAAATATATATTGCAAAATTTTTTAACATCCTAAATGTTGTTAACTTTTAACGAAAAAACGGCTCAAAAAACTATTGTTTTTATAGCAATTTAATCGTTATTAAAACCTTAAAAAGTATATCCCAATCCAATTCCGATAGTGAGCTGGGTTTCGTCTCCCGTTAAAAGGAGGGCGCCCGTTCTGTACATAAAACCACCTGTAGGTTTTTGATGCCTGAAACCAGCCCTTAAAATTACCGGGGTGTTAACTGCTTTATTATCGAAATTATATTCATATCCATTAATGGTAAGCAATTGTCCCGAAAAACCATTTAATGGTTTTAATATGGTTAGACCAATACCGGTTTCAAAGAAATTCTTTGATGTACTGCTTTTGCTTAAGAGTAGATTTATTTCCAGTGGAAAAATCAAAACATTTTCGAGGGTTGAAAAACCAGCCCTCGGTACAATTTTTACTTCGTTGCTTAATTGGAATATCCTGTCGTAGTTGATTGAATATACACCGCCATTTCCGAGCAGCTCGGCGTAAATACTGTTTTTTTTGATCGGCGGTTTGGTTAGGGTTGAATCTTGGGCAATGGTTTTAAGGCTAAATAGAAATAATAGAGCAGTTAAGATGGGTTTCGTCATTATATTTGGTTCTTGAATTGATCAGCGTGAAAATTTCGTCACAAACCTATTACAATTAATCGTAAGTGGCAAATAACATTTAATCAAAGGGATGAAAAAAATACTCGTTACAGGTAGTAATGGCCTTTTAGGGCAAAAAATAACAGAAAAAGTACTGGCCGAAGGGCGGGTAAACCTGGTAGCAACATCAAAAGGGGGAAACCGTTACCCTGTTAAAGAAGGATATGTATATGCCGAAATGGACATACTTGATCCCAGACAGGTAAGGGAAGTTCTCGAAAAATACCGTCCTGATGCGATTATCCATACGGCGGCAATGACCAACGTAGATACCTGCGAAGCAAATAAAGAACTTTGCCGTCAGTTAAATGTAGATGCTGTGCAAACTCTGGTTTCAATTTGTGAGGAATATCAAATTCAGCTCATTCATCTAAGTACCGATTTTGTTTTTGATGGTGCAGATGGTCCTTATAAAGAGGAAGATGCTATTAATCCGGTAAGTTATTATGGCGAATCGAAAGTGCTGGCTGAAGAACTAATTAAAGGTTCGGAAGCAAACTGGGTTATTTTAAGAACGATACTGGTTTATGGAATTACCAATGACATGAGCCGGAGCAATATTGTGCTTTGGGCAAAAGGTGCATTAGAAAAGAAATCGCCCATAAATGTGGTGAACGACCAATGGCGTATGCCTACCCTGGCCGAGGATCTGGCAGAGGCTTGTATTTTAGCTGTTGAGAAAAATGCCCGTGGAATTTACCATATATCTGGCAAAGATTACATGAGCATTGCAGATTTAGTACGGAAAGTTGCCGATTATTGGAAACTCGATCATTCATTTATCAATGAGGTTAATTCGTTAAGTTTAAACCAAACAGCCAAACGACCTATAAAAACGGGATTTGTGCTGGATAAGGCATTTAAAGATTTAGGTTACAATCCGCATACTTTTGAAGAGGGATTGGTAATTTTGGAACAACAGATGGCTGGTTAGTCCCGAGTCGATAGTCCTAAGTCAATAGTCTAAAAACAATTAAGCAATAAAACCATTTAACAATATATTAATTACTAAAAAAAATAAACAATGGCATTACAAGTTGGCGATACCGCCCCAGATTTTAAATTATACAGTTCTGAATTAACGGAAGTTTCCCTTTCAGGTTTTAAAGGCAAAAAAGTAATCATTCATTTTTTTCCTATGGCCTTTACCGGAACCTGTACTGAGCAGTTATGTACCATGCGCGATAATTTTAGCTATTACGAAGGTATCGATGCGCAGGTAATCGGTATTTCTGTTGATTCGCCTTTCTCTTTGGGGAAATTTAAAGAAGTACAAAGCTATCAGTTTCCGTTATTATCTGATTTTAATAAAGAAGTATCTAAAGCTTACGGTGCTTTATACGATGAATTTGTGTTCGGATTGAAAGGAGTGTCGAAAAGAGCTGCTTTTGTAATCGACGGAGAAGGAAAAATTGCATATGCAGAAGTTTTAGAAGATGCGCACGACTTGCCTGATTTTAAAGCAATTAATGATGTTTTAGGCGCTTAAAGCTTAAACTGTAAAGAGAAATTTAATATTTTTTTGAAAAAATAATTGGAAATTAAAATATCAAATTATACCTTTGCAGTCCGTTAACGATACGGAAATGCATTTGTAGCTCAATTGGATAGAGCATCTCACTACGGATGAGAAGGTTTGGGGTTCGAATCCCTACAAGTGCACTTGAAGGGATGATTGAAAAATCATCCCTTTTTTTATTGACATAAATACGTGTTAATTGTCTCATTTTGGATCAATACCAAAAGTTGTGGGAAACCTAAAAAACAGATAGCTTTGTTTTTTTATTATTTTCACTTTACATGTCTTCAACCGTAGCCTCCTTACTCAAGTTATTCCTGCCAGATTTTATATTAGCGAATTTTACCATTACGGGTGTTGTAGAAGATCCTGATACCTTTCATATCCATCTTGAGGAAATCAACAATCTTCAGTCGGAGCTTAGCACTATCAAAGTGCATTCAAAGGGTTTCTTTCCTGAGATTACCGTTCAGGATTTCCCTATACGTGGCCACAATGTTTTTTATCATATCAAACGGCGCAGATGGATTGATACCCAGAGTGACCAGGTAATTTACCGGGATTGGACTTTAGTAGAAAAAGGAACGCGAATGACTGGGGAATTCGCGGCTTTTTTAAAAGAAATCAATCGATACAGCCCCGAATGATATCCATACGATCAGCAGGTTTTATGGTGTGGATGGAAGAAAGCTCCTGCGCCATTACCGTGATTACCTGAGCGAATTCAAGTCCTGGGAACAGAAAAAGCATGCAGACAGATGGCTGCTGTACCCGCAGAATTTGGGCCGGCACCTTTCCATTGACGAAACCAGCCTGTCCCATGGCGAGCTCTATACCATTATCACCAACAAAGCAGCTAAGGGTAAAAAAGGGGCCATTGTAGCCATTGTTGCAGGCACCAAAGCCGAAACGGTTATTTCTGTACTCCACAGGATACCGGAAAAACAGCGTAAAAAAGTCTCTGAGATCACCCTGGATATGGCAGGGAACATGGAGCTCATTGCTAAAAAAAGTTTTCCGATGGCCATAAGGGTTACCGATCGTTTCCATGTTCAAAAACTGGCTACAGAAGCTGTTCAGGAAATCAGGATCAGGTACCGCTGGGATGCGATTGATATGGAGAACGGTGAGATTGAAAGGGCCAGGAAAAACAATAAAGTATTTCGGGCTGAAGTGCTTCCTAATGGCGATACGCTGAAACAGCTTCTGGCAAAGGCCAGATATGTACTCTACAAAAGGGCTTTTGATTGGACTGCCAATCAGAAAGAGCGGGCAGCCCTGCTGTTTGAAAGGTACCCGGACCTGGAAACGGCTTATTTGTTGAGCATGGAACTTAGCCAGATATTCGATAAAACCTCAGATAAAGTCTTTGGCCTGGCCAAACTGGCTAAATGGCATGAAAAGGTAAGACAGGCAGGCTTCAAAGCATTCAATACAATTGCAAGGTCAATCCAGAACCATTATGCAACAATATTGAATTATTTTGATAACAGGTCGACTAATGCATCGGCAGAGTCGTTCAATGCAAAGATCAAAGCTTTCAGAGCTCAGTTCCGTGGTGTAAAATGCGTCAAGTTCTTTCTTTACAGGCTAACTCAGTTATATGCATAAAACAAACTCCCCACAACTTTTGGTATTGATCCAAACCAACTCGCACATAAGTTATGTGGGAGTATAAGTGAATTTACAATTGCCTTTTTTTTACGATGGTATATTATTGTATTTTAATGAGAAGCTACTTCGGTACGTGACAAACATCTACCTGCACAATGATTGTGATAGGTAATGTAAGTGTCACTTCTGGCAATGCGCTGGTTGCTTTCATTACAACTGGTGCAAAAGGCCTATCGATAAACGTGGATAAGGTTGTGCTTTTTGACAAACAATTTGCAGGTGGCCAATAATGAACTTATTGAAAGCTATGGCTGATGCTGGTAGCTCATGATAGTGCTTGTGCCAGCAATTAATAAGTTAACTTTGCTGAACAGAATTACAAACTTTACAATCGTTTCCGTTTTTAGGAACGATTGTAAAGTTTAAGCTAACGTTAGTTAAAAGAGAGCTTGATGAAATGGCAATCTCTAAGAGCTTAATTTATACCATGTTTCCGGAACTTTGCTTTTCAGGATTAAAGCTTTTCCTTAAATGCTTAAATAAAATTGTCTAATTTTTCCTTTTAAAAGCAATCAACTGATTAGGGATATTAAGAAGACGCGCTAACCTCATTATTGCTTAGAGCTGTTGTAAAGCTTGTTTTACCGCGTCTTTGTTGGGTTTGGAAATGGGTATTTTTTCTCCTGAAATTAACAGTAGGATACCACCGTCTTCTTTTAGCCAGCTTTTTACATATTTTGGATTGACCAAATGACTTTGGTGGGTTCTTAAAAAACCGTTCGGACGCAGCAGATCTGAATATTCTTTGAGTGATTTAGAAATGAGTATTTTTTCACCGCCCGAAAGGAAGAAGTGGGTATAAGTATTGTCTGCTTCGCAGCGTATAATTTCTGATAAAGCAACATACCTTATTTCGCCTTGCATCTGTAGCGCAATTTTACTACAGGTTGCTTCTGGCTTTTTTAGTTGTTGAAGTAAAAAATCGAGCTGCGAAGTTGGCATTTGTGCTGCCAATTTATGTTCGGCTTTGTTTACCGCCTGTATCAATTCTTCAATATCAATGGGCTTTAACAGGTAATCTAAGGCGGCAAATTTTACAGCCTGTATTCCGTATTGATCGTAAGCAGTAACAAAAATAACTTCGAAATTCCGCTTTGGCAGCCGTTTTAATACATCAAATCCTGTTTCTTCACCCATCTGAATATCCAAAAACACTAAATCAGGCAAAGATTTTTCGATAGCCTCAACCGCGTCATTTACATTTTGCGCTGTAGCCATTACAGTTACCTGCAAACAGTGCTTTTTTAGCAAAGTTTGCAGGTTTTCTAAATTGGAAATTTCGTCGTCTATTAAAATTGCCTTCATTGTGTTATAGCCAGTCGGTTAATGTCAAGCTTATTGTAGTGCCGTTGCTGTTTGAGTATATAGCTAAGATAAACCGATTTTCTTGATAGATGTTATTTAACAGTGCAATTCTATTTCGACTTAATGAAAGGCCGAAACCATTGTTGTTTTTTTCGGTGTCAAATCCATTGCCATTATCCTTAACATTTAACACTAGATCATTTTTTTGTCTGGTAAAAATGATGTCGATACTTCCATTGGTGGCTTTTTTCGATATGCCGTGTTTTACTGCATTTTCTACAAATGGCTGCAGCAGCATGCTTGGTATTTCGATGTTATCTAAATCTAAATCGTTGCCGGGTTTAATTTCGTAGCTAAAACCAAATCGCAATTGCTCCATTTGCAGGTAATCATCTAATAGCGTTTTTTCATTTAATAAACTAATCAGTTCCTTATCCTCGAGTACATTGCGGGTTAAACGGGCAAATTTAGAAAGGTATTTATTGGCATTGTCTATTTCGTTCTTGTTCATCAAATTTTGAATGCCCGAAAGTGCATTAAATAGAAAATGAGGGTTTAATTGAGAACGTATAGCATTGAGCTGAAGTTTTGCTGTGTTTTTTTGCTTTTCTTGTTCTTTCAGCTCTTTTTTATTCCGTTTTTTGATGTTGTAAATGATAATAAGCGCAATTAATCCGATAGTGAGTGCAACAATAAGTCCGTATATGATGAGTTCTTTTTTAGTGTAGTTTTCCTGATCCAAAGTGACAGAAAGCGTATACCTGCTTATATATTTTTCAGTTTCTTTTGCAGAAATATAACAATCATGGCAACCGGTCCATTTAATCAATGGCTGAATAATAACTTCATAATCTCCCGGTTTTTTGAATACGTTTCTGTCGATCTGCACGTAGGGCGACATTTGATGCGATTCATTAATGTAGCCGCCATATTTCCAGGTGGTTGATTCGAAAATTATTGTATTGGATTGCTTGTCTTTTATGGATAAATTATAAAGGTAGTCTATGTCGGATGCTTCCTTTATAATGGTGAGTTCATCATCCTGATTACTGAAAGCAAGTACTGTTTTCTTTTTCAGGTTGAGGAAGTTGGTGTAAAAATAACCCTCATCATTTTTGTAACGCTTAGAAAGAAATTGGATTTTTTGTTGAGGCAAAGGTTTTCCGTAGAAAATGTTTTTATAAACATCCTGCGGTTTTTCGATGTCGTATGTAAGGATGGTAACGATTTTACCTTTGATAGGAAAGATCCCAAAAGTGGTAGAACGGAATACTTCTTCGTCTCCCCCCGCATGGGTATCTTTAAGTTGCGCGATGTCGATTGATTTGTTCAGCGCTATTGGTTTATTATCGACCAATATGGTGTACCGATAGTTTTGTACATTTATATCCTTTCTGAAATTAATTTGAATGCTTACATTTTGTACCTCTGGTAAATAATTAAAAAAAGTGTTCGGTTGGTTTAGAAATCCAAGTGCGTAAAATACATTTCTCGCCCCACTATCCACAAACATGAGCATTTTTCCTCCGGCAGCGTAACTGCTCGATAAATTGATGCCTTTTTGTGCATGTGCTGCAAATAGCGCAACAATGAAGATTAGGAATGTAAAGATTGTCTTTTTCATAAGGTTAAGTTTAATTTTCATCAAACTTGTGGCAATAATAGTAAAACTAAAACCATAAAATAGCAAAGGCAATGTTTCGGATAGTAGCTGCACCGTTTTGTGCAGTATTTGGATATTGATATAGCTTTTTTAAGAGCATATCGTTTTTTAGCCAAACGTGAATAGAGAATAAGCTGCAAATACGTATCTTGTGTAAGTTTTCTACCAACTGCAAAAACCTGCTGAAAATCAAGTGTCTCTGTTTAAAAGAATTATCTCTGATTAATAATGAGAAATACGGTATTGCTGTTCCTTATATTTTTGAGCTTCATTAGCTATGGGCAAACTGGTGCGGCCATAAATCGAAATGAAACTTATAAAGCTTTATATGCTAGCAAGGAAGATTCGGCAAAGCTGCCCTTACTGCACAAAATGGGCGAATATTATCTTTTAAAGTATAAAACTATACAGCAAAGGCGTTATCTCGATAGTGCATTAACCATTTATAAAAAAGCTGTTAACTTAAGTAAAGCAATACATTTAGATCATGGCAATGGCAGGTATAAGAGTTTGCTTCTGTTGGGCTCTGCTTATGTGATGGAGGGTGATACCAACAGCGCCAAATACTGCTTTATGCAGAATATAAACTATTACAGTAAGGAAAATAAGGCTAAAGAGTTAGTTGCATCGTGGGCCAAATATTGCGAATTACTTAATCAGTATGGGTTTTTGAAGCTTGCTATGCCAAATCTTCGGCAAGTATTGCAGGTTGCCATAAAAAACAAGCTTTATACTGAAGAAGTATTTATCAGGTGCTGTGTGGTTTACAATCTCCGTGCATCCAATCATTTCAATGAAGCCATTGCCGAGTGCCTTTTTACCATCAAAAAATTTGGAAAGAGCGGACAAAACCTGGATCGGATTTATTTTTTTCTGGCAAATTGTTACCGCTATCAGGGCGATATGAATAAGGCGCTGTTTTATAGTCTTTTAAGTATCAATGAACTTGAGTTACACAAAAATATTTCGTACGCCAATGTTTCTTATGGAGAAACCGCACAGATTTACGATATGTTGGGCCTTACCGAAAAAAGTATCATCTACTATAAAAAAACACTAAGGCTACGAGAAAAGATGGTACTGCCAGAAGAGCAGATTTTGCGGACTGTAGGTTTTCTGATTAACGGATTAATTAAATTGGGCAGATTTAAGGAGGCACTGAAAGAAGCAAAAGACTATGAAGCCAGAATGCCGCCAAAAACCAATATCGGTAAAGCCAGCATGGCCCAAAACCTGGCTTATTGTTACCAGGCATTAAAAAATAACGTACTTGCGGAAAGATATTATCTTGTTATGATGAAGAATTATGACAAGATGAGTAACGAAGATGAAGCAACAGCTTTGGCCTGCTATGATATCGGCTGTTTTTATGCATCTGTTAACCGATTTGATAAGGCTAAAATTTACCTACAGCAAATGTCTAGTCAGCTTTTAACAATGGATGTTAGAAAGAAGACAGAACACTTATGTTTCCGTGTTGATTCGGGTATGGGCAACTTTAGCGGCGCTATGAAGCATTATATCAAGTATCAGAGCCTGAAAGATTCCATTTTTAACGAAAATAAAAGCAAACAGATAGAAGAATTGCAGGTTAAATACGAAACGGACCAAAAAGAAAAAGACATTCAGCTACTAAGAAAAGATGGCCAGCTTCAGCGCGATGGCATTAAGCAGGCTAAAATTGTGCGTAATTTTACTTTTGCGGGCATAAGCGTAATTTCTTTGGCGATGTTTTTCTTGTTTATCAGCTATCGGGGCAATAGAATAAAATCGAAAGAGATTAATCGTAAAAATGCTTCCCTAAACCTGTTGATTGAGGAGAAAGATGGCCTCATCAAAGAGAAAGAATGGCTAATTAAAGAGGTTCATCACAGGGTGAAAAATAACCTGCAGATTGTGATGGCGCTGCTTCAGCAGCAATCGGCTTTTACCGACAATAAAGAGGCCCTGGCAGCCATTCAAAATAGTGAACAGCGTATGTATTCTATTGCCCTGATCCACCAAAAATTATATCAATCAGAAACTTTAAGGCTGGTAAATATGGTAGATTACGTTGAAGAAATGATCGGATACCTGCGTGATAGTTGTGATTTGGGCAAACGGATCAGGATTGAAAAACAGATTGTTAATGTAGATTTTGAAATTGGAATGGCCGTACCGTTAGGGCTGATCCTTAATGAAGCAGTTACAAATGCCATTAAATATGCCTTCTTACCAAACGTAAACGGATTAATCAGCATTAACTTAAATACAGTCGATAACCAAAACTATTTGCTCGAAATAAAAGATAATGGCCGGGGTTTATCTCCAGAGGTTGATGTATTGCGCATCGGCTCTATGGGTTTTAACCTAATACGTGGTTTGAGTAAACAATTGGGTGGTACTTTTAGTGTGATAAATAGTTCTGGTTTAACGGTTATAGTCAGCTTTAAGATGAACAAGACTTCTATATAAATGCTTTTTTTAATCAAAATTTATAAAAATTTTGGTAAGTTTTTTATTAAAACCTGTTATTTATGAGATGAACCGATTTCCTGAGCATGCCAGACATAATTACTGACTAATATTATTGTTTAAGTTAAATGTGCTTATTGATTTGAGCGAAAAAAAACATTTATGGAATAATATTCTGTTAAATGTAAAAATTGCACAAGATTCTTCTTAGAATAAGATAAATGTCATTAAAATAGTGCTTTTTTAAATAAATTCTTAATTTTAAATGGCTTCTAAATTAATAATTATATATTTGCAGCCTTGAAAGTAAACAATTTAACTGATGTTTTTTATTAAGTAATTTGTATTTGCTTTTGATGAAGCCATAGGAATAAGGCTTTTTTAATTTTGAAGACAACCTAAACAACTTGAATGCTTAATTTAGTTCTCTTTGGCCCTCCAGGGGCGGGTAAAGGCACCCAATCTGAAAAGCTGATTGCAAAATATCAGTTGGTACACGTTTCAACAGGCGATCTTTTTAGAGCACACGTTAAAGGAGAAACCGAATTAGGAAAAAAAGTTAGTCAACTGTTAGCTGATGGAGAATTGGTTCCTGATGCCATTACAATTGCCATGCTTGAAGAAGAGGTAGATAAAAATCCGGATGCTAAAGGATTTGTGTTTGATGGATTTCCACGTACCGTTCCACAAGCAGTAGAGCTTGATTTATTTTTAGAGCGTAAAGGCAGTTTAATTGCTGGCGTTATTGCTTTAGATGTTGACCAGGACGAATTAACAAAACGTATTGCTGAGCGCCATAAAACCAGTGGCAGACCAGATGATGACGCTGAAAAACTAAAAAAACGGATTTCAGAATACTTCGATAAAACAATCCACGTACTACCTTATTACGAGGAACAAGGAAAGTTGAACAAAGTAAACGGAATTGGCGAAATTGAAACTGTATATAACGATCTTTGCGCTGTGATTGATCAGTATAAGGTTTAAGGTTGGTAGCAAGAAGTAGGTATATTAGTATCGAGTATTAAGTATCAAGAATTTGGTATCAAGTATATAGTATTAGTATCAAGTAAATTGGATCGGGGTTAATTTTATTAGCCAGATCATATTTCAAAAACATACAAAGAGTTATAATGTTAAAACGTTATAACTCTTTAATTTTAAAGGAATTGTTGTTTCAACGTTCCAGTAATAAACATTTCAATAATAAAATATGTCTCAGGGTTCGAATTTCGTAGATTATGTAAAAATTTGTTGCCGATCTGGTAAAGGGGGCGCAGGTTCGGCACATTTACATCGTGATATTTTAACATCAATGGGTGGTCCTGATGGTGGTGATGGCGGTCGTGGTGGCCACATTATTGTTAAGGGAAGTATCCATATCTGGACATTATTGCACCTTAAATACCGCAAGCACATTATCGCAGAAGATGGTGGTGCTGGTGGCAGTTCTCATAAATTTGGTAAACAAGGGATCGATGAAATTCTTGAAGTTCCACTCGGTACCATTGCCAAAGATGCAGAAACAGGAGAAGTACTTTTTGAAATTACCAAAGATGGCGAGACCAAAATTTTAACAGCTGGCGGCCGTGGAGGTTTGGGTAATGCACACTTTAAAAATTCTGTTCAACAAACCCCACGTTTTGCACAACCGGGCGAGCAGGGAAAAGAGGTTTGGAATGTTTTAGAATTAAAAGTTTTGGCCGACGTTGGTTTGGTTGGTTTCCCTAACGCAGGAAAATCTACTTTGCTTTCTGTGGTTTCTGCTGCTAAGCCAGAAATTGCGGATTATCCTTTTACAACCATTGTTCCAAACCTGGGCATTGTGAGTTACCGTGGCGGAAAATCTTTTGTAATGGCCGATATTCCCGGCATTATCGAAGGAGCATCGAAAGGTAAGGGTTTAGGATATCGTTTCTTGCGCCATATTGAGCGTAATTCGGTACTTTTATTTATGGTTCCCGCCGATACGAGTAGAAGTATTAAAGAAGAATACGAAATCCTAAAAAGTGAACTCGAATCTTACAATCCAGAATTAATGCAAAAACCCCATGTTTTGGCCATTACCAAATCTGATATGCTGGATGAAGAGTTAATGGATGAAATGAAGCAGGATCTGCCTAAAATCCCATCGATATTTATCTCATCAGTAGCAGAGAAAAATATTTTGGAGCTTAAAGATATGCTTTGGAAAGCGATTGAAGGATAGATTTAGGTTAACTGTATAAACTATTTAATTGGTTAACTGTGTGTTTTGAACGATTAACCAGTATCAATATTTGGGTTAACTGTATTAACTGCTTAATTGGTTAACCGTTGGGTGCATAATTAACCAATTAATCGATTTCAATAATAGCCAGCTTTAACAATTGCCCGCTTTCAACGATTAACCAGTTAACCGATTTTAACAATTAACCAGCTTTAATAATATAAATTAGGATCTAAAACGGTCTACAATCAGCCCAATCCATTCTTTAAATAAGAGTTCCCAAGTGCCGAAGGCGCTGGCGTTTGGGATGATCAAATCGCCAAATTCAAATTCAGTATTTCCCAAAAAATTGGTTGGATAATAATCGATTTTCAGTGTAGTCTGTTTATCAAAAATCAATTTTGCTCTTGGTATGTGCCATGCACTCGTAATTACCAAAACCTTAGCATGAAGGCTCTTTTTTTCGATAAGTGCTAAGCTATATTTGGCATTTTCAACGGTGTTTCTGCTTTGGTTTTCAACAAGGATTGCCGTGTCTGGAATGCCGATCAATTTCAAATACTGAATCGCTAAATCAGCCTCTTTTATTTCCTTGCTTATCAAATTGGCACTACCACTGCTTAAAAGTATTTGTTTGATCTGTCCTTTTTTATAAAGCGCAATGGCTTGAAATAGCCGATCGCCAGAGCCACTAAAAGCAATTTGATTGTTGCGGTTGTTTAAACCCGAAAAACCGCCAAGTACGATGCCTACATCATATTTTTGTGCCTTTGGATAGCCTGATTCATAAGCGTTCATCACTTTTCCCGCTATAAAGCCATTAGAGAAAAATAAAAAGAGAGTGAATGTTATAATTAAATAACATTTCCTTTTTTTTTGGTTTTTTAATGGGAGTGAAAAAATCAAAAGCACAAAAATCCATATAATTGGTTTAATGAGGAAAAGTAAAATCTTCGAGAGGATAAAAATCATATATAGATATTATCCTGTAAAACTAAGAAATTGTTTAAAAGGTAATAGTGGAGGTAAATATTAATTGGCTAATGCTGGCGCATCAACCAATTAATAAAACTAAATTTTATCCCTGTCCTTCTTGTACCTGTCCATTTTCATGGGCATTCTCTAATATTTCTTTCACATCCGATTTGCGTTTCTTTGCAACGGTATGTTTAAAATGAGGCACTTCATGCTCAACAATATCTTCTTCTATGGCTTCTACACCAAAAACTTTTTCTTTTAAAAGATTGTATTTGTCCTGAAAGCCATACCTAAGGTTTCTGGCTCCACCAGCAATTTTTCCGCGGGTACCTGCACCACTATCAGGAGCAAATAAAATACTGATTACTGCACCTGCAGCTAAACCAGCCACAATGGCAAGCGCTATTTTCGCACTGTTATCTGATTCGTGCTTTAAATATTTTCCGATTAACTTTCTGTATTTCATAACGTAGCATTTTTAAAAGCAACAAATGCTGGCTTATAATGTTTGCTATTTTTTGATTTGCAAAAGAAATGCAATAGGTTTTTGAAGAAAGTAATGCCCTTTAGCTTTCATTTTTAAAAAAATACCTGAGTTTTACTTATGTTTAAAGTTAATGCACAATATTTGGGATTCTAAATTGAATTTATAATGGTAAAAGCAACAATAAATAAAGAACATTATGCCTGTTCGGTAAGCAATGGCTCTCATGATATTATCGTAGATGAGCCTATCGAATTGGGTGGAACACATAAAGGCTTTGCCCCAAAAGGGTTGTTGATGGCCTCGTTGGCATCTTGCGTAGCCATTACCCTAAGGATGTATGCCGACAGAAAAGAGTGGCCGATTGATAAAATAGAAGTAGAAGTAAACATCGATACCGAAAATGGAGAAACCATATTTTTCGAAGAGATTACCTGCACAGGGGTACTTACCGAAGAGCAAAAAATCAGGCTGGAAGAAATTGCCGCAAAATGCCCGGTAAGTAAAATCCTTGCAGCTGGTCATGAGATTCGATCGAAGGTGCTTTAAAAAGATACAATGGTGCAAAACTCCTTTACACATTCATAAAAAGCTTTAATATCTTTGTAACCCCCAGTGTTCGCTGAGGTAAAAAATAAGTTATGCCTACCGAAATAAAATGCCCCAACTGTGCCCATGTTTTTCCGATGGAAGAAGCCATGGCCGAAGATTATAAAAAAGAGTTACGCGAGAAAATGCTGTCGTTCACCAAGGAAAATGAAGCCAAACTACAAAAGCGGCTAACGGAACTTGATGCCGAAAAACTTCAGCAACAAAAGGCCTTTGAGGTACAACTGGCTGAAGAAAAAACCAAGCTTAAAGATAACCTGGAAGAAAATCTCCGTAAAAGCATCACATCAGATTTCGAAACCAAACTGCAGATGCTCGAAGGCAATGCAAAAGATACTGCCGAGAAATTAAGACTGGCCCGCGAAAAAGAACTGGAGTTTTTACGTCGAGAGGAAGGTCTTAAAGTAAAAGAAGAAGAAATGGAACTGGCCTTTCAACGTAAAATGCAAGAGCAGCGTAACGAGTTGGTAGAACAGATTCGTAAACAGGAGGCTGAGAAAAACAGCATTAAAGACACCGAACATCAATTGCGTTTAAAAGAATTGGAGAAACAGCTCGACGATCAGAAAAAACTGGCTGAAGAAATGAAACGCAAGGCCGAGCAGGGCAGTATGCAGCTACAGGGCGAAGTGCAGGAGCTTATTTTAGAAGAATTACTCCGTACCAATTATCCTTTCGATTTAATTGAAGAAGTTGGTAAAGGGGTGAGGGGCGCAGATTGCGTGCAGGTAGTGCGCAATCAGTTTGGCCAGGAATGTGGCAAAATTATTTATGAAAGCAAACGCACCAAAGATTTTGGTGGAGACTGGATCGAGAAACTTAAGAAAGACATGCGCAGCATGGGCATTGATGTAGCTGTAATTGTAAGTCAGTGTTACCCTAAAGGCATGGATTGTTTCGGACAGCGCGATGGCGTTTGGATCTGCTCTTTCGAAGAAGTAAATGCCGTAGCTTATGTACTGCGTGAAGGGATTTTGCGATTGGCCGGAGCGGTAAAATCGCAGGAAAACCGTGGTGAGAAAATGCATATGTTATACGATTACCTGATGGGTGCCGAATTTTCGGAGCAATGGAAAGCCATTAGAGAAGGTTTTATGAGCATGAAATTATCCATCCAGCGTGAACGTGATGCCATGGAGCGGTTGTGGAAGGCCCGCGAAAAACAATTGGAGAAAGTGTTGTTAAATGCTACACATATCCGTGGCTCTATAGAAGGTATTGCCGGGAGCGATAGTGTACAACTGAGTTTAACCGATGATGATGATGATACTTTGCTTTTAGAGTAAGTGGGAGAATCGTCATCCTGTACTGATTTTATTAAATCGTCATCCTGAACTTGTTTCAGGATCTATTCGATAGCACAAGTTTTAAAAACTGACAGTTGTAAATTGCCAAATGATTTGGGCGTTACCCAAGCTACGCAAGGGTCAGGCTTTTCAGGGCTCCGCTTCGCTCCGGTACCGATGAAGAACCGGTACTGAACCCTTACAATCCCTAACGCGGATGTTATGGATAATGGAACCCTGCAGGTTTAAGCAGCACAACCCTCAAAGGGTTCATTATAAAACAATGTAAAATGCGAATTAAATCTGCTAGGTTCATGCGAAAAGTTAATCAGTATCAATTTGATGCCTTTAGGTTCAAGCAATAGGCTAAAAGGTTGTAATTTGATGCTTTTAGGTTCAAGCAAGAAGCTAAAAGCTTGTAATTTGATGTTTTTAGGTTCAAGCAAGAGGCTAAAAGGTTGTAATTTGACGCTTTTAGGTTCAAGCAAGAGGATAAAATGTTATAAGTAGATTCGAATTGTATTTAATTAAATACGTTTTGAGTGTTGCAAGACATGATTTGTGTCTAATTAATGTGTTTTCAATATTGAAAAACCAGAACCCGTAAGTGCTAATGTGATATAAATAATAATAATAATAAATGATAATATGAATAAGAAATCTAACCAATCCTTTAACCGCTCTAAAATCCTTACTTTAATATGCGCTTTGCTATTTTTTGGGAATGTTTTCGGGAACGTTCCCGAAAAGGATTTGAAGTCGCCTGATGGCAATCTGGTGGCCAGCTTTGCTTTGGCTGAAGGGGGAGTGCCCACCTATAGCCTAAAATATAAAGGCAAGGATGTAATTAAAACAAGTAAGCTGGGTTTGGAGTTGAAAGACGGTAAATCCTTAATGAACGGTTTTACGATTACCGATACCAAAACCAGTACTTTTAACGAAACCTGGAAACCGGTTTGGGGTGAGGTAAAAGAAATTGTAAACCATTATAATGAGCTTGCTGTAACCTTAACTCAAAAAGAAAGCAACCGCTATATTATTGTGCGTTTGCGTTTGTTTAACGATGGTTTAGGCTTTAGGTATGAATTCCCTGAGCAGAAAGACCTGGATTATTTTGTAATCAAAGAAGAGAAAACCCAATTTGCCCTGGCTGGCGACCATAAAGCGTTTTGGCTTCCGGGCGATTACGATACGCAGGAGTACAGTACAGTAACTTCAAATTTATCGGAAGTTCGAGGTAAAATGAAAGCTGCGGTAACGCCAAATGCATCGCAAACTACTTTCTCACCAACGGGTTTGCAAACGCCATTAATGATGAAGAGTAAGGATGGTTTGTATATTAATATCCACGAGGCTGCTTTAATCAATTATTCATTAATGTCGTTAAACCTTGATGACAAAAATATGGTTTTAGAATCGTGGTTAACCCCTGATGCAGTTGGCGACAAAGGTTATATGCAGGCACCATGTTTATCGCCATGGCGCACCATTATTGTGAGCGATAAAGCTGGAGATATTTTAACTTCTAAACTCACTTACAACCTCAACGAACCCACAAAATTTAAAGATGTATCGTGGATAAAACCGACCAAATATGTAGGTGTTTGGTGGGAAATGATTACAGGCAAAAGCACCTGGGCTTATAACGATTTAACCAGCGTACAATTGGGTGTAACCGATTACTCGAAAACAAAGCCAAACGGAAAACATGCTGCAAATACCGCACATGTAAAAGAGTACATCGATTTTGCTGCTAAAAATGGTTTAGATGCCGTTTTGGTTGAAGGCTGGAACGAAGGCTGGGAAGATTGGTTTGGTAAAACGAAAGATTATGTATTCGATTTTGTAACGCCATATCCCGATTTTGATGTAAAAGAATTACACCGTTATGCAGCAATCAAAGGCATTAAAATGATCATGCACCACGAAACTTCTTCATCGGTACGTAATTATGAACGCCATTTAGATACGGCTTATAAATTTATGAAAGCCAATGGCTACGATGCTGTAAAAAGCGGTTACGTAGGCAATATGATCCCAAGGGGAGAACACCACTATGGCCAATGGTTAAACAACCATTATTTGTATGCAGTACAAAAAGCGGCCGAATATAAAATTATGGTGAATGCCCATGAGGCGGTCCGCCCAACAGGTTTGGCACGTACTTATCCGAACTTAATCGGAAATGAATCGGCAAGGGGAACAGAATATGAAGCTTTTGGCGGCAACAATGCCGATCATACCACAATATTGCCATTTACCCGATTAATTGGTGGTCCGATGGACTATACACCCGGTATTTTCGAAACCAAAGTGAGTGCTTACAATCCCGAAAATACATCTTTTGTACACAGCACATTGGCCCGTCAGTTAGCACTATACGTAACTATGTACAGTCCGCTGCAAATGGCTGCCGACTTACCAGAAACCTATAACAAATACATGGATGCTTTCCAGTTTATTAAAGATGTAGCTGTAGATTGGGACGACACCAAAGTTTTAGAAGCTGAGCCGGGTGATTACATTACCTTCGCTCGTAAAGCGAAAGGTAAAAACAATTGGTTTGTGGGCCGTACCAATGATGAAGAGGCGCGTACCTCTAAGATCGATTTTAGCTTTTTAGATCCAGGTAAAAAATATACGGCAACCATTTATGCAGATGCAAAGGATGCCAATTACGAAACCAATCCTAAAGCCTATACCATCCGTAAAATGGAGGTAACAAGTAAAACCAAATTATCACAATATTGTGCACCAGGTGGGGGATATGCGATTAGCATAATGGCGAAATAATTTTGTGGTGTCAGTTGTTACCAACTGACAATGTATTTAACTTATGGTTGTTTTTTAACCACAGATGGACACAGAGACACACAGATTAAAACTCCCTATCTGTGTTCATCCTTTTTATCTGTGGTTAAAATATGCTGTGGTGTCAGTTGTTACCAACTGACACTAAATTATCTATCAGTCAGATGGTAACATCTGACTGCACGAGTATTGCCCATTCTCCATTCCGTCATACTAAACTTGTTTCAGTATCCATCATGCAAATCAGATCCTTTTCTAGTCGTAGCCTCTCGCTACGACTTTTTGTTACTAGTTTTTGCCACAGATGGACACAGATACACACAGATCAAATATCCATATTCATCCTTTTTATCTATGGTTAAAATATGCTGTGGTGTCAGATGATAACATCCACGTTCACGTTTCTTTCATTATATCTTATTTTATAATATCTTAGCAAAACCATAAAATCAAGCACTATTACCATGCCCAGGACCAAAAACCACATCGAACTTCAATTTTTAAGCGAACCTTCCGACGTCAATTATGGTGGTAAGGTACACGGCGGAATGATGATGAAGTGGATCGATCAGGCAGCTTTTGCCTGTGCTTTACAATGGAGTCAAACTTATTGTGTAACGGTTTATGTGGGCGGAATCAGGTTTTTTCACCCCGTTCATATCGGACATTTGGTTAAAATGGAAGCACGCATTATTTATACGGGTAAAACCAGCATGCATATTGCGGTTGATGCCTTTTCAAAACCTGTGGGGCAAACCGATTTTGTAAAAAATACCCACTGTATTATTGTTTTTGTTGCAGTGGATGACGATGGACAACCAAAACCTATCCCAGCCTTTAAACCTAAAACCGAAAAAGAAATTGCCATGCATGGTTACGCCATTAAGCTAATGGAATTACGCAAAAGTATTGATAAGGAAATGGAGCCCTATATTGTGTAAGCTTAAAGGCGCTGAGCGTTTGGCGGCACAACCACCTTCAGTTTAACCACAGAGAAAACAGAGGATAGGCCACTGAGCATACCGAGTTAAGCGCATAGCTATTGTAGCTATTTTATACGCTGTACTTCAGTGCAAAAATCGGTGTCCTTTTTGGTAAAAAACGGGAATCTATGACACAACCGGTAAACTAAAACAAAACTTACTGCCTTCGCCGATGGCGCTCACCACCCATATTTTTCCTTGTTCTGCTTCTATAAAATCTTTAGAGATAGCCAGGCCTAATCCGGAACCTGATTTATTTTGTCCATCGGTAGGTACCTGGAAATACCTGTCGAATAATCTTTTCTGGTATTTTTCATCAATACCCTTCCCGAAATCGCGTACCGAAAATTCGATAAATTTATCTTTTTGGAAAACATCAATCATCACCTTCGATTTTTCTGAACTATAACGCAATGCATTGGATAAAAAGTTAACCAATACCCAAGCGGTTTTTTGTATATCGGCATTTACGCTCGGTAAATTTTGATCGCAGTTAAGCACAAGCTCAATTGATTTTTGTTCGGCCTGAAACTTAACGGCATCAACTGCATAATGCACAATCTCTTCCGGCCTGGTAATCGCAAAGGTTAGTTTTAAATTACCCGTTTCTACCTGCGAGAGATCCAACAGTTCGCTGGTAATTTTTAAAAGCCTGTCGCTATCTTCTTTAATGTGGTTTAGCAGTTCGTGCTGTTCTTCATTCATTTCGCCAACACGTGTATCATTAAGCAATTTCAAACTCATTTTAATAGATGATAATGGCGTTTTTAACTCATGCGAAACCGTAGCAATGAAATTGGTTTTAGCCTCGTCAAGCTCTTTAAACTGCGTAATATTTTTTAAAGTATAAACACTTCCGGCAGATTTTGAAGAAGCAAATAATGTTTTTTCTTCTTGCTCTTCGTAGTTGGGGATAATAATTTCGCGGTTTTCTAACAGGAAATAAGATTCTTTATCATCGGCATAAATTTTTAGGGTATTATCAGCTGTGTCGGGTTTGATAATGCGTTTAAGCAGCTCGTTCTTTTGTATCAATTCTGCCACATTTTGGCCAATAACCTTATCTTCATCAAGGCTCATCAATTTTGCTGCCAGGTGGTTTAAAAACAACACTTCCCCTTTTTCATTCAGTCCGATAATGGCATCATGCATCTGTGCAATAATGGCTTCGATACGCGATTTTTCTGACTTTATTTTAGATAAGTTGCTGTTTTCCCATTCGTTAAGTTTCATCACCATACCATTAAAAGAATCAGCAAGCTCGGTAAACTCATCATCGTTTTCGAAATGCAGGCGCTGTTTATAATTCTTGCGACTGATCTGTTTAATGGCCGCACTAAATTCGGCAAGGGGATTGGCCACAAAACCAGGGAAATTAACAATGAAAGTAAACAGGATGATAAAACTTAATGTCGCCGCAATCATGATATACAGGTTTGCCTGAGAGGAGGCTTCATTCGCGAGTTCATTTTTGTCGTATATGGCTTTCATGTTTACCTGTTCGATATTTTGAAAAGCCACACGCAGATCGTTAATGCTATTTTCTTTTATACTTACCGATTGCGAACGATTAAGCATTTTAAAAGCTGTTTCCAATTTCTTAAAGGCTACTTTTTCGCCAGGTTCGGTAATATTTTTACCTTCGTTTTTTAAGTTTTCGGTAAATATGGTGAGTTGGGGTTGGTTTAATGGAAAAGAATACTGGTCGATTACATTGCGCATGGCAGCAACGTATTTGAGCGATTTATAATTGTCTTTAAGAATTACCTTCGATTTATCAGACAGCTCGTTTAAATAAAAGAGCGCGATTAACCCGAAGGATAAAACGATTATAAAGAGAAACCCGAATCCGAGGCGGAGTTTGGTTTTGATTTTCATCTGTTTTTATTTTTTTGTTGATGATGCTATCATAATTTACTTAACTATTGCGACGTTTGGTAAATCATTGCTGATTTCAGTTTGTTTTAGTTTAACAGCAAAGGACACAAAGCTTTTCACTAAGAAAAGCCAAGTTTATTTTGGCTTTCGCGAATATTCTTAATTTCTCACTGTAGTATTGTTGTAAAAATATGTATAAATAATCTGTTTCTTAATTGAATAAATTACGCAATCGATCGTTAGGTAAATTGCATGTGAATTGTGTATTGCCAATTGTGATGCCAATGAAAATTGTTTCTCTGTAAACTGTTGTCTGTTAGTTTAATATGAGCATATTTTCTGGTTGTATAGGAAGCAATACAGCAAAAAACCTTTTCATTTTGGAAGGGTTTTTGTCATTTTGAGCAATATGCTTTTTAGCTTTAAAGCAGTTGTACGTTCCTAAACCTAATTGACGTAGAAAGCCCACAGCGCAGCGAGGACTTGTAACAAAAAGCAGGATCGATGCTTCTATGAAATACAGGCTTTGCTTTTCAAAAGAAGATTAGACTTTTATTTTTTTGGAAAGCAGATTTAGTAGCATTTCGGTGGGGGTAGTCCCGCTGTACGCTATACTGCTTGCCGCTTCCATCGGGTTTAGGTGGCACGGCCGATAATAAGATTTGGGGGTGTAGGATGATGAAAATCAATCCAATTCCTTGCACTTTCTTGTGTTCGTAAACTGATTGACGTGGAAAGCCCACAGCGCAGCGAGGACTTGTAACAAAAAGCAGGACTGACACTAATATGAAACACGGGTTTTGCTTTTCGAGACAAATAATAAGTAAGAGTTTTTTTTGGGGAAAGCAGGTTTGGTAGCATTTCGGTAGGGGTAGTCCCGCTGTACGCTATACTGCGTGCCGCTTCCATCGGGTTTAGGTGGCACGGCCGATAATAAGATTTGGGGGTTTAGGATGATGAAAATCAATCCAATTCCTTGCACTTTCTTGTTTTCGTAAACCTGATTGACGTGGAAAGCCCACAGCGCAGCGAGGACTTGTAACAAAAAGCAGGACCGACGCTTCTATGAAATACAGGCTTTGCTTTTCAAAAGAAGATTAGACTTTTATTTTTTTTGAAAGCAGATTTGGTAGCATTTCGGTGGGGGTAGTCCCGCTGTACGCTATACTGCGTGCTGCTTCCATCGGGTTTAGGTGGCACGGCCGATAATAAGATTTGGGGTTACAGAAAAAGTGAATAATGATTAGAATTTAATGAATTTCTCTATCTGCTCGTTGGTAAATTTGATCGTATCTGCCTGGGTAAAATTACCTTCGGCATCTAATTCTGCTTTAATATTCGGAATATGTAAACGGAGAGGCAAAATATGAAGATGGATATAATGACAAACGCCTGTAAAATGATCTACGCCTCGGATATTGCCGTATTTGCCAGAAGAAATACCAACCAAAGCGGCTTTTTTATCGTAAAAACTATCCGGGAAATTACAGGCATCGATTAATACTTTTAGCACGCCTGGGTAGCTTCCATTGTATTCGGGCATGATAAATAAAAATTTTTCGGTGTTATTGATCATGTTCTGGATTTCCTGAAAGGCTTCCGATCTTTTGCCGTACATATCAGTATTTAATACATCAATTGGAAGATGTTCCAAACTGAACAAATGAGCAGCAGTACCTTTTTCTTTTAACTGCCTTTGGTAATATTTGGCAACTTTTAGCGTATTGCTATTGGGTCTGTTTGTGGCAGCTATAATTGTAATCATGGATAATTGTTAATAAGATGTGTAAAACCCAAATGCGCTTCTTGCTAAAATTGCCATATAGTTTGTATCTTAGCTGATTGTGAAAAAGGCCGTAAACAAGGCAAAAATAGAA